>Ga0075431_100005635_pt1 | contig 12371 bp, 5 predicted proteins | sample RhiMetdeltSRZDD5_FD_75297 | JGI IMG/M metagenome (GOLD analysis project Ga0075431, IMG submission 75297) | Populus rhizosphere microbial communities from Tennessee, USA - Rhizosphere MetaG P. deltoides SRZDD5 | ecosystem: Host-associated > Plants > Roots > Rhizosphere > Soil | place: USA... | reverse complement strand
TCGACGGTTTTGATGCGAAGCCGCTGGTCTGTCAGCAATTCCCCAACATCTACTATCGGACGCCACGGGGCATTGAAGTCTACTTGGACTATTCCTGTCCTGAAGTGATCAAAAACAACGGCGCACTCATCACCACTGAGGCTGTCAGCCAGGCGCTATCCAGGGAATTTGTGCAAGAGATTGGGTCCACATTTTCGCTGGATGCCTCCACGCGTCTCGACTGGGAAGGCTATACCGAACTGGAGCGCACGTTTCTCGAAATTCTGCAGAAGCTTGCTCCTTGGGAGGAGCAACTTTTGCTGTTGGACGAGATCTTGAAGGCATTGCGCAGGAACTTGGGCCGAACGACCGGGACCTGTGACGCGACCGAGGTGCGGCGTGCCCTGGATTCGATCAACCGGGCTGAACTGGATAGCTTAGTTGCCAAAGCCAGATCGTCGACCGGCAGCATTTCCAAAAGGGATCTCTATGTGGCTATCCTGGTGCAGTGGGTTGAATCCACGTTTTCAGGTGAAGTCGGACCAAGACCGCTGGGTGCAGGGAAAGTCATTACAAACGTTTTGAAGCAATGGAAAGGGATTGGCAATAACGAGTTCAAAGTCTTCGGATTTCGCTTGGACTATAGCCAAGTAAGCGCAGTGGGGTTTGACCCGAAAATCGCCGCGCTCCGCGACCCGGTGGACCGATACCTTCGATATTTGATCAAGTCGTTAGTGGCCACTCAAGCGATGACACTTCAGAAGCGAATGGCCATCATTGCCACAAATTTTGCTCTGGTCAAGTGGCTTAGCAGGGCCCACGCCTCTTCCAGCAGTCGGCGGCATGTGACTCTCGACGATGTTGTCTTCGCGATCAAGATGGTCGAAAAATTCCTGAGTTACCGGCTATTCAATCGCCTCGAGAGCAAGAAGAACTTCCTTTCGAACTTCGTTGGCCTGCTTTTCGATAACCCAGCGTTACCTGCCACAATGCTTGCATGACTCGCCCACGATTCCTGTTCGAGAAATCCGCCGGACCCGTAGGCGAGTCGAGGGACCCGGAGCGCGCAGCGGTGATGCAGCCCTTCGAGAACCAAAACGAAAGCAAGGCTCGGTTCTTCTGGGCATGCGTTCATGCCTGGCTAGCGGCCATTGCTATCGTTTACGTGCTCGGAGGCGTAGAGTGGTTCTTTAGAGCCCACATGCTGGCGGGCAACACGGATTTCACTACTTTTTACGTCTCGTCCCGACTCTTGCTGAAGCACTCACCTTCTAAGCTCTACGACCTCCGCGTTCAGGCCGAAGTGCAAAAGGAAGTGCTTGGTGACTACGAACCGCCTGAGGGTTTCCTGCCGTACATTCATCCGCCCTTCGAAGCCTTTCTGTTCTTGCCATTGGGCTATCTTTCCTTCAGCTCGGCACTGCTCATTTGGCTTGGTGCGAGCGTAGTTCTGATTTTGTTGGTGCCGCTCTTTCTTACCAGCCAAAAGTCCGACCCACTCCGAAAGCACCGGGTGACCTTATTGCTAGGGTCGCTATCTTTCTTTCCATTTCTGGCTTGTCTCTGGCGTGGACAGGACTCCATCTTGGTGCTGTCACTTTGGGCCCTGGCATACAGGGCTTGGAAACAGGGCAGAGACGCCCGGGCCGGGGTCTTCCTGGGTCTGAGTTTCATCAAGTTCCATCTGGCATACCTACTCTTGGTACCTTTGCTCCTAGAGAAACGAGTCCGAGCACTTTTCGGAGTCGGCATCAGTGCGGGAACCTTGATCTTGACTTCCGCCTTGTGGATTGGTGTAGAAGGCACACTCGGTTATGTTGAAGCGCTGGGAAGCATGGCGACTACGCTCGGGAAAATGGCCAACCCTCAAGGCAAAATGCAGTCCTGGGAGGCGCAACTCTACCTTTTGGGGCTTGAAGGAGTTCACAGCATCACGGGTCGGATCATGATTGCCGTGATTGGGATGGGTCTCTCGGTATTGTTGTGGAAAGGGCGATGGCAACCGAATACCCGAGACTTCGAATTGCGTTTCTCCGCTCAAGTCCTGCTAGCTCTTCTAGCGAGTCCCCATTGCCACATTTATGACTTATCGTTGGTGTTCCTTCCAGCGGTATTCGTGCTCCGCCACTTGCTGGACCAGGCGGATGGAAGTTCCAGCATAAGGATCTTGCTTGCGGCGCTTCTACTCGTTTCACCTGTGGTCTGGGTGCTGACATTGTGGGTGACGGGATTCGTCCCCATTCAGATAAGTGTCGTTTGGATGACAGTATGCCTAGTTGCGATTTGGCAAGCCGCCAACTCGGGATTCACCAGGACCGCTGCGACTCCCATCAATCTAGCAGCGCCGTTAGGAGGTTCTTAATATCGTCCTTTGATCCAATGGGTCAGTCAGGCATACGTTCGGCGGATCCGACAATCAAGTTGCTGTCATCACGAAAAGGGGCTGTCGACGCGGTTTGCGGGTTTGAGGCATCTTGATTGGCCAAGCGGTCCCTTCGGCCCCACATGGGAATGGTCGCCGTTCGTCTTTGGTCTAGAAACGGACCACATCTGAGACAGCTCCGAACCTTCTGGCTGAGGTTTGGCGCATCGTGAGCAGCGAGGCTAGGTAAAGAAGAAAAACGAACACTAGCAGGGCTTTCAATCCGGTCCATAACGAAAGAGATTCCAGCAAACCACCCAAGAGTGAGCCCAACAAATTCGAGCCCAGAGACCGCCCGCTGAAACCTGCTTCACGGAAGCTTTGGATAAACACAATCCCTGCAAAAAACACGGGCGAGCAGTAGACTAGCCCTGAACTGGTCGCCTTGAGCCACAGGGAGTGGAAGAAAAACATCTCCATCGGGACAAGATAGCAAACGCCCAGCGAAAGGAACAGTCCGGCATAAGCCAAACGCTGCGGCAACTGAGGTTGCCATTTTGCGACCAGATTAGCCGCGACCAGCAACAAGAGGACTCCCGAAATCACAATCGAGTTTACCAGCCAGGTGGTTCCAAACAACAACGCCATCTTGCTGATGATCTGGACTTCCAGCAGCAGGAACCCGGCTCCCAGAAAGAAGAAGTGCCATTGGATGGACGTGACGGGCAATCCGGTCTTTGTGAGGGCCAGCCAGCAGAGCAAGAGCAACACCACAGAGATGGCAATGACACTGGCTGGCAAACCAGGCTCGTGCTGGTAGAAGTACGGCCAGTCGTCTGTGGTCAACGTGGCGGCTTCTTTCGGGGGGGTTCCGCGCTGCTGGATGTAGGCAGCCAGTCGCTTGTCGGCCAGCCCCTCTTCAATCCGGGTTCGAGAACCTTCCATAAAGAAGAAATTGCCTTCCTCATTCCAGAATTCAAGCGGCGGGCGGCCAAAGACAGTGGCAAAGAGGCTGCTCAAACGCCCAGCAATCCAAGGTGTTGTGACCTGAAACTTAACAATTATCAATCCTTTGGGCGAGAGTAAGCGCTTAGCAGCCTGCATGGCTTCCAGCGTGTAGACGTAACTGTCGATGCGAACGTTCGAATAGTGAGAGGAATTGGTATGAGAGTCGAGGAGTGAAAAGACGATTAGATCGAACTGCCCGGAACTATTTTGAAGGTAACTTCGGGCATCTTGCAGGACGATCTTCACCCTCGGGGAGTCATATGGTTTCTCGAAGTGGAAGCGCTTTCCTAGCTCGAGAATCAGGGGGTCGATTTCAACAGCTACAATTTGGCTGGTTTGGTTTCGCAAGGCAGCAGCCACATCATTGCCCGTACCGGAGCCCAGAATGAGGACGGACGGGGAATCCGGAAAAAATCGATAGGGCAAGTTGTAAGGGTTGTATTCGACAGGGATGTTGCGGAACAGCTCAGGATGAGCAGTAACGTAGGAAGGCGAGAGATTGATCAGATGCTGGTGCCACGAATCGTTCGTCGCGAGATCATAGGCTCTAATCTCGCCATTCTGAATTCGAGGCGCAATCCTGAGCTTCTGGTAGGGTGACCAATACTCGGTGCTGCCCGGTACCAGGTTAAGCCCGGCGAATCCGGCGCATAGGAGAAATGCGGCTGGAACCTGCCAGCGCAAGCGTTTTTCGTTCCAAAGCAGGACAGCTGACAGGGCCCCACCAAATACAAACCAGACAGGTGGGGGTTGCGAGTAGAAGCAAAGCAAGGTGTAGAAGCCGATTCCAGTCAGGCTGGCCAACAGGTTCAAGGAGTAACCCCAAACACCGTCGGGAACCACTTCCAAACACCGTCCGGTGATCTGGCCTAGCGGAATAAAAATGAGAGTCAACAAGCCGAAGAAGGGCGCAATGATCGCCGTTGACGAGGTCAGGGTAAGCAATGAGGACCACGACCATTCGACAGAGGGAATGCCCCAGATATGGACCTCCGATAACGTTCCGATGAAGGCAGGAATCTCGGAAAGAAAATTATGCCAATCCCTCGACGGAAACTTGATAAGGATGGTCACCGTGGTCAGGGCGGCCAGGAGCGGCAGGAGACTGATGGGTCTTCGGCAAAGACTGCTTCCCAGGCCAAAGCCTAGGAAACAGGCAATCAGGACAAAGTTTTTGAAGTACGCGAAGATTCGAATCTCAGAGGATACCCACCGAATGAGTATGAGCTCCAAGAAAAGTACCAGGAAGCTAACAATGAACAATGTTCGGTAAGGCGACCTGTCCAGACTCTCCAACGAGATGCTCCAAGAATCGGTCCAACGGCGCGGACCTTGAGTGTTTGGGCTGACATGCCCGGGACGGTAAAGCTTAAATAGCGAGATACTTACCACAACACTCGTCCAGATGAACACGATCATTGGCACGAGAATTTGCAGTTGCATACATGACTCCTTTCTAGAGCTGTGCCCACAGGAGACTGTGGATAAGTTCAGTACTGCTTATAAACTCATTCACTTGTGCGGATGAAGTACGAAAGGGGGCGAAATATGGCCAGACAGCGACTCAACAGATCGTTCATTGCTTCAGATACTCATCCGTACCCAAAAGCTTTGGATCATCCGTGTCCTTTCCGGGAAGAACAGGGATAGGTTCGTGGGTGAACCACTCACTCAGCGGGAGTCTCCAGGCTGGGAAGTTTCGAGTTCGGTAAAGTGCTCCCATCCAGATGTCTGATTCGCGAGTAATCTGACCGTTCCTGAAACAAAGCCGATATTGGATCGCGTAATGGAAGCGTGCCCCTATCATCCTACGTCTGCTTCTGCCTAACATGTCATCCATGTAACGTTTCTCCGCGACATAGATGATTCCGCTCTTAATCGATGGCTCTGGGCTAGAGATTTTGCCTATTGGATAACATGCCTCCCATTCGTGCATGTTCACGACAACGGAGAGATAGACTGGGTCCTTAAGGGGGGTCCTGTAACCCAGGAACGGGTCAGACTGCTGGGTAAGAAAAATCTCCCTCATCAGTCTTTCTTCAAAAAAAAAGTCGGCAGTGTAAGGAGCGCGTGAGATGTGAAATCGAACCCGCGGATCCTGATTGCGACAATCACTTTTGTAGTCCAGTTCGGCGCCCTCTTTACCAACCAGTGAAATAGCGAATGTAGCCGTTCGATAATTGCCTCCATTGTACAGCAAGGGACTACGCTCATCGTTCCCCCGATAGAACTGAGCGCTGATTCTTGGCGGGACGGGAGGTTTGGCCGGAACTGGAGGATCTCCGAAATCTTCAAAGGTTCTGAAGTGGATCAAGTCCTTGAGAGAATTCAGGTACACCTCGGCACGGAGCTTGTAGTAGGAGCAACCAGTCCCAATTAATAGTGCCAGCAGCACGGTGTTGTAGGTGCTAATCCTGAATCCGCTGGAGAGACTACGAGGAGTGGGACTAGGCTTTTGTTTGGCCCGGTTCGATCTGTGGCGGAAAAACCATAAGACTAGGGCCAGCACAGACAGCGAAATTAGACTCAGGTCCTGACTGTCGAATCGATTGGCAGTGCCGTCAAAAGCTTCACTTGCATGTGAGTCGCCTCCGGTGACTGGGCCCGCCGAGACACTTGCGTCGGTAGCTCTCGCTTGCCTTGGGGTTGGAAGATACTTCTCTGGTTCCAAGCTGAATGCTTGAAGACATTTTTCACAGCAAAAGAAGAATTGCGAGCCTTTATAGTGGACAGAATACTCCGGAAGAGCGGTCCGATCCTTTAGCACCGGGCAGAAACCATTCGCTGGTTGCGCATGAGCCAGAGGGCTCCTTATGAGGATTAGAATGAGGAGGAGCATTCGTAGCGGTATTCGCACATTGCCGCTCTGCTGGCCTGGCAAGTTTCCCTTCCCCCTTTTCGCGCGCTTCTCCAAAATGTGGGCTTGTCATTGTGCCCCGGCAGTGGAGTTCTGATTCTCTACCATCCTGGTAGTAGCAATCGGCGTCTTTGTGAGCAGCCTTACTTTTGGGCGAAGAACCCCGCTTGCAGGGCCCCCAGCCGGTACCCTTCGGCACAAACGCCACAGCCATTATGCCTTTTTCTTGCATATTGAACGCAGGTCGGGATACCTTCGCGTTGCGCTCCTACGCCTGAACATTGACTCTAAAGTTCCCTCTCCTTCATCCGAATACCTAGCCATGTCTTGTCGAAACCAAAATGTGTGGGAATTGCTGCTCATCAGCTTTGCAGCTCTCTTTCTCGAGATGGCTGTCATTCGATGGCTAGCTTCTGAGGTGAGAATTTTCGCTTACTTTAAGAACCTGCCTTTGATGGCAGCCTTTCTGGGTTTTGGGATCGGCCTGTCTCAGTACCAAAGAGGGGAGCAACTCTTTCGCTGGTTCCCCAGATTGATCACTTACCTCGTGATAATCATTGCAGGAGCATCTAAGTTCGGGATTACTCATGTGGTCTTTGTGGATCCACGCCAGTACTTTTTGCTCGGTGCAGGCTTTGGTGACCACGTCGAAAACTCCCTTCCTTCCTTACTCCAGACTGTCCAAGCTATCGTTGTGATGGTCACGATTTTCTTTCTCGTCATGGCCGCTTTTGCGTCGCTAACTTCCAAAGTGGGGGAATTACTCAATCGGCAAAGACCACTATCCGGTTATTCGGTCAACGTCGCTGGTAGCTTGTTGGGCATTCTGGCTTTTTCTTGGGTATCTCATCTGCAATGGTCCCCAGTCTTGTGGCTGGCTTGTGCCTTTGCCGTCATTTTGTATTTTTATCGCAACTGGTTGAAGCTTCCACTGGTTTACTTTGGTTCAGCCTTGGGCTTTGCGATTTTCATGAACTATACAACTCCAGCCATCTGGTCGCCCTACTATCGTATTGCGGTCGAAACCAAATTGGATCCAGGGTACGCAGCGCAGATTAGAGTTAACTACGACGGGTTCCAGGCCATCCAGGACTTGTCGCCCGGCTATTTGGCACAGTTCCCTCTGGAGAAGCAACGCTCCCTCAACCGTCACTACAACATCCCCTACAACCTGAGCAAAAACAGAGTAGGCAGCGCTCTGATCCTGGGTGGCGGATCGGGAAACGATGCGGCTGCCGCCCTGAGGAATGGCGCCGAGCGAGTTGACGTTGTGGAAATCGATCCGGCCATTGTCCAGATCGGCCGCAACCTTCATCCAGAGAAGCCGTATGATTCGCCGAAGGTAAACGTATACGTCGACGACGCCCGGTCGTTCCTGCAGAAGTCCGGAGCGACCTACGATCTCATCGTGTTTGCCACGCTCGACAGCCACACGGTCTTTTCTTCACTGTCGTCGCTTCGACTTGATAATTTCGTCTTCACTAGAGAAAGCGTGGAGGCTGCTTGGGCAAGACTGAATCCCGGCGGCGGGATCGCCATTAACTTCTTTGCGATCAAGTCCTGGCTCTCCCAGCGACATCTGGAGACCCTCAAAGAAGTGTCGAGCAGTGTGCCGCTGGTTTACACAAGTCCTGAAAACATGGAAGTGATTCTGCTTGCTGGAAACCGGTTCGATCCGAATCAGAGCCCAGGCATAACCAATTATTATCCGGCTTCGCCAGACTTTGGCGGCGGCAACGTGGAGCTCACGACGGACGATTGGCCGTTTCTCTTTCTGGAAGACAGAGGTATTCCTTTTCACTATTTGTTGCCGCTCTTTGTCATCTTGGCACTGAGTTACATTCCGCTCCGCAAGTTCAAAGTCAAAGTCCGTGACTTTGACGGCCAATTGTTCTTCATGGGGGCTGCATTTCTTTTGGTGGAAACCAAAGCCGTCACCACGCTGGCGTTGATCTTCGGGTCCACGTGGATGGTCAATTCAATTGTCGTCGGCGCCATTTTACTGACCATTCTTCTCGCCAACCTCGTGGTGGGGCGAGTTTCGGGCCTCAGCGAGATGGTCTTGTACCTCGGATTGTTGGGATGCCTTTTGTTCAATTTCTTCTTCTCGTTCAATCGGCTCAATCAGTGGGGTTGGGAAACCCGCCTTGTGGTTAGCAGCGCCGTCGTCGCCTCACCTATTTTCTTTGCCGCCTTGATCTTCGCCAAAAGGTTTATGACCGTCAACTCTCCGAGCCTCGCCCTAGCCAGCAATCTTTTCGGAAGCCTGGTCGGGGGCCTATTAGAGTACCTCGATATGTGGACCGGACTGCGGGGTTTGAACCTAGTGGCTTTGCTTTTGTATCTGATTTCGTTTCTCTTCCTGATGAGCCTAAGGAAAGTAAGCCCTGTTAGTCCGGCTGTTTTCCAGCAGCGTTGACCTCCATCCCGCAGTGCCGAGGAACGGCGTCCGTCGACAGATCGCCCCTCACACGCCCTTTCGCCACGCTCATAGCGAGACGGGAGAGGGCGGATGGACTTTCACCAGTCTTGAGCTTCGGCCGCAGCCGAGCCAACCACCTGGGCATCCGGCAAGGTAATTTGTTGTCCCACTGGAGATCTTCGCACTCTGCTTGGCCAGAGCAGACTAAAGACCCGTTTTGTTTTCGTCGAATCTTAGCGCCATGAAGGAGAAAACCAGTCTGAGGTTTTTGTCGATTGCACTCATGCTTTCCGGGGCGGCTGGTCTAGTCAACCAGGTTGTATGGCAGAGGGCTCTCAAGGTTTTCTTGGGCGGTAGCGAGACGATCAGCTCGATGATCGTCGTATTAGTTTTTCTCGGGGGGCTTGGTTTAGGATCAAGTCTTGCCGCAAGGTCGAGTGCGAGCATTCTGTTCCCCTCTAAACTGCTAGCTTGGGTTGAGCTAGCGCTCGGCGCGGCAAACCTTATGGTTGCCTGGCTTCTCGAGTCCGATCTTGCAGAAAGTGTCTATCAGTTCCAAAGAGCTGCTCTAGCTTTCGGCATACCACTCAGAGTGTTGTACGCCTCGGGAGCAATCGCTATCCTCGGCATTCCATGCCTGTTGATGGGGACTGCGCTGCCTTTGGCTGCTCAGACCATGCAGGCTGAGCTTGGCTACTCGAAAAATCGTCTTGTCAACAAACTTTACTTTCTGAACACCCTGGGAGCTGTCTCGGGAGCTGTAACTGGCGTTAGCGTTCTGATGCCCCGTTTCGGACAAACGCTCACTCTGCTAACAGCAGCGGGACTGAATCTCGTTGCAGGGCTGGTTGTGGCTGTGGCAAATGTTTTGCCGGCTCGGGTGCCAGAGTTGACTTCGGCAAGAGAATCGGCGTGCAAAGCCCAGCCAAAAGTGAACGAGGCCTATGGCGGATTCTACATCCTAAGCTTCGGATTTGGCTTTTGCTCGCTCTGGTACGAGATGTTCTTGTATCGTGCCGTCGGTTTGAGGCATGAGCCTCTCCCTCTAGTCTTCTCGGCAGTTGTTACTGGGTTTCTGCTGTTCTGGAGTGTCGGGGCCTGGATAAGTTCCAAGACAATCTTCTCAGATCGTTTGAAGCTTGTTTTGATTCTTTGCAGTATCCTCATGCTGGGAGCTCTCATTTACTTTGGAGAGGATGTAAGTCCTTGTCCGCTCTCCAGTGCTTCAGATGCCTTGTTTTTTGCCTTCAGGAAACTGCCTTACTTCGTTCCTTGCCTGCTATTTGGGATGCTGTTTGGCTTGGCGCTGGCCAGATCAATTGCCATCTGGGGGCGTGATGTGGGTTGGTTCAGTGCCTGGAATACCCTTGGGGCCTGTCTGGGAGTTCTGACGGCACTTCTGGTCGGGTATGAGATGGACTTGATGTGGATGATCGTAGTCGGGGTCTTGCTCCTTCTTGCCATGGGCGGTGTTATCGACAGGATCAAGAAAATCCAGCTTGCAGGACGTATTCAGTCCTGCTCTGCGGCGCAGACCATCACCGGGTTCGCCAACCTACCGAGCCTCGTATTCCTGCTATTGGCCGCGTCGACAGCGATTTTTGGCCTTTCAGCGACACCCAGACCAAATGACTTCGGGACCACCAGTTTCTTTGGAAGAGACGGCGTGATCGTAGTGGACAAACACGGCAACCTGGCCTGGGACGGCCTTTGGCACTCGCGCCTAGTCCAGAACAATAATCAAGTCGGCACTTACAACTGGGCTCTGGCTGTTGACCCCATACTCGCCCATCCAACGGGTGACATTTCCGAAGCCCTCGTGATCGGCATGGGAAGCGGCGTCACTGCGGCGACCCTGGCAAAGTTGGAGTCCGTGAAACGTGTCGATGTGTATGACATTAACCAAACCCTACGGCGGGTCTTGGCAAGATTTCCTGTCGGGACCATGCACGTTGCCCAGAACCCTAAGATCCGGATCGTTTGGCAAGACGCTCGTAGCGGGTTGGCATTGAACGACAAGAAATATGACCTCATTACTCAGCAACCCTTGTACTTGAAGCAGGCTGGCTCCAGTATCCTCCTTTCAAAGGAGTATTTTTCACTGATCTCCAAGCGGCTCAAGGAAAATGGTGTGCTCTGCGTGTATGCCAATGGAACACCAGAGCAGGCCTTCATTGTTCGGCGTACAGCGTCCGAGATCTTCCCGAATGTGCTAGCCTTGCACAACGGGTACAGTCTCATCCTGTCATTTACACCTCTTAGCCTCAGCGATTCTCGACTTGCGGCTTTCAGTCAGACAGGAGAGCTTTGGGAGGAGGTTCGTTGGTTTGCCGAGCGGATCGGTCGTCGCAAATGGCAGGAATACATCAAAACCGTCGACTGTAGCTTCGTAGATTCCGGGGTTTTGATAAGGGACGACTTTCCGATCGTTGAGTATCCCCGGCAGCTGAAGGTCCTGTTGCTAGAGGCCGGGTACTCTGGGGGTTACCCTCAGCCCGAGTTCAACTGGGTGGGTCAGTAGGGCGGGCGCCGCAAGCTCCTGGTGAGGGACGAGCTGGTTTTCGTGCCACACTGCTCAAGAGAGGATCGACAAGTGGTGGGTGTCGACGAGGCGAATCTGCCGTGAGCCTCCTCTTGTACATCTGGCGCAGAGGGTATCGCGTGACTGATACGACGGTATGATGCTACTGGACACCTCGCAGAAGACGCTTTCAGTGAAATCGAGTTGGCGTGGGTATCTTCATTATCTTCTCAGCGGTATTCTGGTGGTGTTGCTTGTGCCCCTGTTTGGGTTGCGTCAGTTGCCGCTGCGATTCGACTGGTTGAACTTTCTCACAACTTACTGGATTAGTCTGGGAATCCAATCCATCTTTCTGGCCTCCCTCCTGGTATTGCTCTTGGATGGCCGCGAGGACCTATTCAAATCGATTTGGAATCGATACTGGAGCAAGAAACCTCGCCTTATTATTCTTTGCGTGACCTTTGCTGAGTCGGCCTGGCTGGTCGGATTGACGATGGCGCTTGTCTTTTTCGTCGTTGCCATGGCACTGATCGAATTTGCAGCTAGGCTGCGGAGTCGGCCCGAGAAGTGGGTCGAGGACTGCATTGCCATTTTGATCCCAGCGTTCTATTTCTTCTTTGGATTGATCCTAGTCTTCAGCTATAACGACGTCATCGCATCGTTTCGATTTTTTGGCAGCTTCGACCCGTTCTTCAACAATCTTGATGCGGTTTTGCTCGGAGGGCGGACTGTTGCTGAACTCGCCCACGCAGCCACTCGCTCCCTCCCGTTGGGAGTGTTGGAATGGGCGGAATTCGTCTACTTCCGCATGTTTGCTCAAATTGGAGCCACTCTGATTCTAATCGCAGTCTACTTGGGACGAAAGGCAGCTCTCCGGTTTGTCGGGACCATCCTGACGGCCTACTATCTAGCTCTGATTTGTTATCTGCTGTGGCCTAGCCTCGGTCCCTTCTATCTCTGCAAAACCCATTTCTCTGAATTTCCCAGCAGTCTTGGAGCGTACGCCATTCAGCGGCAGCTGGTGACGAATCTTGACATTCTCTGGTATCAGGGATTCAAAGACCAGGTTAGCATGGACTACTTTATTGCCTTCCCCTGCATGCACATCGCTCAGCCAATGATTGCACTCTGGTGGCTGCGTCAGCGGAAACCGATTCTAGTTGTGATGTCGATCGTCAACATCTTGCTGGTTATCTCAATTGTGTTGTTGGAATGGCACTAC
>Ga0075431_100005633_pt1 | contig 12371 bp, 11 predicted proteins | sample RhiMetdeltSRZDD5_FD_75297 | JGI IMG/M metagenome (GOLD analysis project Ga0075431, IMG submission 75297) | Populus rhizosphere microbial communities from Tennessee, USA - Rhizosphere MetaG P. deltoides SRZDD5 | ecosystem: Host-associated > Plants > Roots > Rhizosphere > Soil | place: USA... | reverse complement strand
CGCGAGTCGGCGGTTCCGTAGTACAGGAACCAGCGCCCGTTGAACGGAACGAGTCCCTCGAGGAAGGTCGTCCCCTCCACGTATTGCCCGGTCCGCTCGTAGTCTTCGGTCGGCTTGATGAACGGCTCGTCGGCGCGCGCGATGAGCTTGATGGGGTTGCGGAGGTCGAAGAGCGCCTGGCCACCGGTGTAGACGCGCGCCGGGAGATCCCGCACCCCGACCTTCTCGCTGTTCCCCGCGTTGTAGATCACGAGGATTCCACGCTCGGTGATGATCGCCGGGGGCCCTGCCTCGACGAGCCACGAATCGAAGTACCCCGGGCGCGGCGAGAGCACCTCGAGCGGCCTGCCGTTGTCGTCCTCGAGCACCGTCCAGTCGATCAGGTTGTCCGACGTCGCGATGAGGAGGTTGGGGACGTTGAAGTACATCCAGTACTTCCCGTTGACCTTCGTCGCGATGACACGATTCCCCTCGACGCGGCTGACGATCGCGCCCGACTTCGATTCCACTTTCAGGTATTTTCCGTCCGCGCTCTTCGCGAAGGCGGGCCCGTGCTTCTTCCAGGTGATGAGATCCTTCGACGTCGCGATCGCGAGGCGCGGGATGTCGCGATTCCACTGCGTGTAGGTGAGGATGTAGGTGCCCTCGTCGGTCTCGACAATACGCGGGTCCTCCACGCCGCCGGTCCACTCGTACTTCGCCTGTGCATCCTTGTCCGGATAGAGCACCGGCGCCGGCCGGCGCGTGAACCGCAGCCCGTCACGGCTTTCGGCCAGCCCCAGCCGCGACGTGTGATGCCCGATCTTCTTCTCTCCGCTCGCATCCTCGGCGCGATACAGCACGTAGACTTTGCCGTCCCTCACCACCGCCGCGGGGTTGAACGTCGCGTATTCCTCCCATCGTACGGTGGTGTCACCCATCGGCGACGCGAACGTCGCGGCGGGATTCGGCTGAAGAATCGGGTTCACCTCACGCGGCTTTTCGAACGGCCCGAACATCCAGTCGCGGCTCTGCGCGCCGAGGGGCTGGAATGTCGCGAGAAGGCTGAGCGTCAGCGCGAGGCGAATCGTACGTCTCATTCTTCGTGCTCCGGAGGGGTGTTCACGGCGCGAGCGACAACGTGCTCGTGTAGTCGTAGCTCTGCGGCATCTCCGCGCGCCCCGAAGGCGAGGTCATCCTGAACATCCCACGCAGCGACCCCGTGCGTTTGCGCGCGACGAGTCTTCCCCGGGTGGGGGCGAAGATGGCGGTCCCGGTCTCGGTTCCCTCGAGCGTGGAGTGCACGGCCACACCGTCTTCGAGAGGCGACGACGCATCCAGCTGGAGCGTCTGATCGAGTCGGATGATGACGGCCGGCCCGCCCGCGACGACGGTGTCCCGCTCGACGCGGTACGAGCGAACGTGACGGGAGGAGAAGGTGTCACGCGGACGACTCGGGCGAGTGCTGAACAGCGTGTCGCTCCAGGTGAGACCGGGCTTCAGCGTTGTTGCCGGCAGCGTGATGAAGAAATCGTCGAACTGACGCGTGAGATCGGTGATCTCGGCGATCGACTCCGGCGTGTGCGGGAAGGCGTGCAGCCGCACGATGCCACGATCGGAGATGCTCAGCATGAACGGCGCGCGCAGAAGCCCCTCGGTATCAGGCTCCTTTCGTTGGGCGCCTGGGCCTGCGCTGCGCAGCAGAAGCGACTCGTACCACGCGCGGGCGGTATCTCCCGCGGTTCGGGTGATGCCAATTGTCGCGACGTGCTCGCTCGTCACCTGCGCGGGACCATTCGGCGTCTCGATGGTGACGCGCCCGTCGGTGCGCTCGGAGTAGTGGAGCGTATCCCCCGGCGGAAACCGATACGCCGGCCTGTCCTGGGCGCGCGCCGGGACGGCAGCGAGGAGCGCGGCGAGCACGACGATTCTCATGGGACGAGGATTATCGCGCCGGGGGCGAGGTGCGGCTAGAGTACTGGGTTGTGTCGCGCAACGAGCCGACCGGCAACTGCATTAACCACAGAGAGCACAGAGAGCACAGAGGACAACTATGGAGGACGGTAACCATGGAGCTTTTGTCAAAAGCTCCTTGCCGTTCGAAGTTCTCTGTGGCCGTTCTCTGTGTTCTCTGTGCTCTCTGTGGTTAATGCAGTTGCCGTTCGGGCTCGTTGCGCAAACACAACCCGAGCACCCGATCACGAACCAGCACTCCGGAAGATGCCATCGACGAAGCCCCTCTCCGACAGAATCACCCTCGTCGCCGGCGCCACTCGCGGCGCCGGGCGCGGGATCGCCATCGAGCTTGGCGCGGCCGGCGCCACGGTCTACGTCACCGGCCGCACGACACGTGAGCGCCGATCGGAATACGATCGACCCGAGACGATCGAGGAGACCGCCGAGCTCGTCACCAAAGCCGGCGGAACTGGCATCGCCGTTCCCACCGATCATCTCGAGCCTTCCGAGGTCGAGTCACTCGTCAGGCGTATCGAGCGTGACCACGGACGGCTCGACGTTCTCGTCAACGACGTCTGGGGTGGGGAAAACCTCATCCTCTGGGACACCCCCATCTGGAAACACCCGCTCGACAAGGGGTTTCGGATGCTGCGGCTCGCGATCGACACGCACCTCATCACCAGTCATTACGCGATGCCGCTGCTGATCGCTCGTCCGGGCGGGCTCCTCATCGAGATGACGGACGGCACCTGGGAGTACAACTCCACGCGCTATCGCAACAACGCCTTCTACGACCTGGCGAAGACGACCATCAACCGTCTCGGATGGGTGATGGCACAGGAGCTAGCTCCGCATGGGGCGACGGCGGTGTCACTGACTCCCGGATGGCTCCGCTCCGAGATGATGCTCGGTCACTTCAAGGTGACGGAGGAGAACTGGCGCGACGGCGCCAGGTATCAGCCGCACTTCGTGATCTCCGAGTCGCCACGCTTCGTTGGGCGCGCGGTCGCGGCGCTCGCCGCCGATGGCGAGAGAGCGCGATGGAACGGGCAGTCGCTCTCCAGCGGGCAGCTCGCGAAGGTCTACGGATTCACCGACCTCGATGGCTCACGCCCCGACGCGTGGCGGTATCTCGTCGAGGTGCAGGAGCCCGGCAAGCCGGCGGATGCGACCGGCTATCGTTAGGGTTGCTGGATCACCCTCGCAGCATGAAGGACACCGGCAGCTCGACCCGTTGATGCACCTTGCATCCTCCGACCTCGGCAGGCTCGAACTCGGCGTCGCCGACGTAGGCGATGGCCGCGACCAGGAACGCGGAGTAATAAGCCTCGAGCTGGCGATCGAGGTTCGCTGGATGCTGCAGCTCGCGAATCGTGGCGCGGTCAGCCCGCCCCGCGGTATCCACGACGAACTGCAGGCGGACGTTCCCCTCCGCCAACGCCCTCCGCGCGAGCTCCGGATACCTCGGCTGACGCTTCATCAGGTCCACCGCCGGCTTTTCCCACGGGACGTTGAGCGAGAAGAGGGGAAAGGCCATCCGAACCTTCAGCGAATCGACGCCCCCAGCTTTCCGCGGCTGCGGCCATCGGTAGCTCATTGTGAACGTGATGGAGTCGGCCTCGATATCATCGGGGAGAAAGACGAGCTCCCCATCCGCGCGCAGCCCCGCCAATGCGCGGAGCAGAAGGCTGTCGCCGGACTCGAGATATGGCTGATCCGGCGGCTTCCCCTCAGTCCACGTGAAACGCCCGTCGCGATGCACGGTGACTCTGGCGTAGCTCCCCAGTTTGCGCCACGTAATAGCCGAATCGGCGATCGGTAACGCGGCTCCACCCGTCCCGACCATGGACCGCAGCCGGGTGGCCGTTTCCTGCGTCAAGAGATCCGCGGTCGGGTGGATCATACTCGCCTGCGAGCCGACGCTTGCTTCCAGAACCACCGGAACACGCGTGAAGACGTTGGCGGGGAGACTGTCGAGGCAGCCGTTCGCCCGCGGCGCCGGCTGCGCGACGGCGAGGGAGGTGGCACACGCGGCGACCGCGAGGCACGCGGCGGTACGGTGAACATGCGGTGTCACGAAGCCAGTTATGCATGAATCGCGGGGCCTCCGCAAGCGAGTGCCGATCCAACGTCGACGTCCGCTTCGGGGGCAGCGGAATTGAATGTCCGGTCGAGGTCCCTTGGCACGTCGATAGGTGAAGCCCGGCAGGCTCGAGCCGGAGTCCTGGCCGGTTGAAGGCACTGCAACAGGGAGACACCGATGAGTGATTTCGTCTTTCTCTTCCGCTCGACGCCGGAAGAGAACCGCGCGGCAATGGGGACGCCGCAGCAGGCGCAGCGAAGCATGGAAGCGTTCATGAAATGGCTCAGCGGGCTGGAAACCAGAGGCCACCTGAAGGACCGCGGCCTTCCGCTCGAGCCCACGGGGAAGGTCGTCCGCGGCGCGAAGAAGCTCGTCACCGATGGGCCCTACGCCGAGGCGAAGGACATCGTCCTCGGCTTCATCATCATCACGGCGCGCGATCTCGATGAAGCGACGGAGCTCTCCAAGAGCTGTCCCATCGTCGAAGGAGGCGCGGTCGTGGAAATTCGCCCCGTCCTTGCGACGGCCTAACGAGCGAGGACACCATGCCCAGACTGATGGCATTCGACAACGTGACGCTCGACGGACGCTTCGCCGGCCCCAACGGGGATCTCGGCTGGGCCCACAAGGACGATCCGGAGTGGAAAGCGTTCGTCGACTCCAACGCCAGTGGTGACGGCCGCCTCGTCTTCGGCAGAGTCACCTACCAAATGATGGCGAGCTACTGGCCCACTCCGCTGGCGCACCAGACGAGCCCGGTGGTCGCCGAGCGGATGAGCGCGATGCCGAAGATCGTCTTCTCGCGGACGCTGAGCCACACGACGTGGGAGAACACGACGCTGATCAACGACGACCTGCTGTCCGCGGTCCGCCGACTCAAGCGTGAGCCCGGGGAAGACATGGCGATCCTCGGCAGCGGGAGCATCGTGTCCCAGCTGACGGCGGCCCGGCTGATCGACGAATACCAGATCGTCATCAACCCGCTCGTCATTGGGGAAGGGAAGGCGCTCTTCGAGGGGGTGAAAGATCCGGTGCCTCTGAGGCTGACGAAGACCCGCCCGTTCGAGAACGGCAACGTGCTGCTCTGCTACGCTCCGGCCTGAGGTGTTCCTCGTGAGGCGCTCGGCGTGGAGCTGAACGAGTACCTGTTCCGCCGTGAGTCGGGGCGCATGGTAGCCGCACTCACGCGCATCTTCGGTGTCCACAACCTCGCGCTCGCGGAAGACGTCGTCCAGGACGCCTTCTGTCGAGCGCTCGAGGCGTGGAAGATGCGCGGCGTTCCCGAGAACCCATCCGCGTGGCTGATGACGGCCGCGAAGAACCGGGCGCTCGATGTCATCCGGCGCGAGCGCACGGCGCGAACGTTCGCACCCGAGCTGAGCCGAACGATCGACACCGAGGGGATCATCGACCCCCTGATCGATGATGCCTTCGCCGCGCATTCCATCCGGGACGAACAGCTGCGGATGATGTTCTCCTGCTGTCATCCACGCCTGCCCGAGGAAGTGCAGGTCGCGCTCATCCTCAACATCCTCTGTGGCTTCGGCGCGCAGGAGATCGCCGCCGCGTTCCTCGCTGGCCGGGCGGCGATCGAGAAGCGCATCACCCGCGGGAAGAAGACGCTGGCCCGCGCGAAGCGCCTGTTCGACCTCGACGACGCGGAATTCGCGTCGAGGCTCTCGGGCGTGCAGCGCGCGCTCTATCTCCTCTTCAACGAGGGATATCACGGCGCGTCAGCCGAGGCGGCGGTCCGCGCGGAGCTCTGTCGTGAGGCGCTGCGGCTGACGTCGCTGCTGATCGACTATCGTCCGGCCGCGACCCCGTCCACCTTCGCGCTCGCCTCGCTCATGTGCCTGCACGCGGCTCGCCTTCCCGCGCGCGTCGATGCTGCGGGCGATCTCAGCCCATTGCACGAGCAGGACCGAACGCGGTGGGACAAAGGTCTCCTCGCGGAGGGGCTCGCGCTGCTGGAACGATCGGCCAGCGGAACGGAGCTCACCTCGTACCACATCGAGGCGGCGATCGCGGCCGAGCATGCGCGCGCGGCGAGTCTCGAGGAGACGGCCTGGGACGTCATCGTCGCGCTCTACGATCGCCTAACGCGCGTGGCTCCGTCGCCCGTTGTCGCGCTCAACCGCGCCATCGCGATTGCCGAGCGTGATGGGGCAGAGCGAGGTTTGGCGGAGCTGAAGGCCATCGAAGATCGCGAGCGTCTCGCCAGCTACCCGTTCTATGCGGCGGCCGTCGGCGAGCTGGAGCTTCGGCTGGGCAACCGCGATGCGGCGCGAAAGAGCTTCCAGGCGGCGCTCGCCCTCGCCAGGAATCCGGCCGAGCGGCGTTTCCTCGAGCATCGGATCGGCGCCTGCGCCTAACCTTTCTGTCTAAGCGGCCGCAGATGAACGCAGAATACGCAGATCTCCCTCGACGCGTGGCAAGCCTTCACGCGAAAGCGAAGCTCACAAAGGCTTGTGAACGGCTACGCGCGGTCAATCCCGTCACACCTTCGCGGCGAGGTACATGAAGCGTGACAGCCGACGCTCGGCCGAGAGACGGTGGACCGCGTCGAGAAAGTCCTGGACGCTGGTGAAGGCCTCCTCGCCCTCGAGCGGGACCAGCGCAGAGCGTCGCTTCTCGCGCGCATCCCGCCATCGCCTCGAGACCGATGTCACGGCGTCGGTGACGTCGCGAACCTCCTGGACGACGAAGCCGGCTTCGGTGAGCGCGCGCTCGTCATACCCGGCGGGGACGAAGAGAAAGAACCCGATCGAGCTGCGCGCCCGTATCTCCTCGTTGGTCAGCTCACCAGTGACGACAATCGGGTCGGTGAAGAGGACACGACCCTCCGGTCGCAGCACGCGGTGCCAATCGCGGAGCACCCCGGCACGATCGGGGAGATGATTGATGGAGTCGTTGCAGAAGACAGCGTCGAACGACGCGTCGGCGAAGGGGAGGCGACGTCCGGCATCGACGACGCGGAACGACACCTGAGCGGAAAGCCCCAACTCCTGCGCCCTGCGCTCGGCCGCCGCGATGCCATGCGGGTTGATGTCGACGCCGACGCACTGCGCGCCCGTCTCCTGCGCCATCCGACAGGTGATGCCGCCGGAGCCGCAAGCGACCTCCAGTGCATTCTTCCCGGGTGCGAGGTCGAGAACGTCGAAGAACGCTCGGGCCTCGCCGAGGGTGATCCAGCTCGCCTGTCCGAGATCCTCGTCGTACGTCTCGAGGCGCACCGCCACCTGCGCATCGGCGGCAATGTGACCGTAATGGTCGTCGTAGAGATCCGCCTTCGCGGCGACCGTTGCCATCGTTTATCGCGGCTCTCGGGTCGCGCCGAGCGGCGCCCGTGTGGTTCCGCGATCCGGGCTCCTCGTGTTGACGAAGCCGGTCATCTCGTCCTCGCAGAGGTAGCCCACGAGCTGCACGCTCACCGCCGGGGTCCCTGGACGCCGCACGGCCACGGGCTCGATGACGTCCGCGACGAGACTATCGGCCGAGGCGAAGATCACACGCGTGTGGTATCGCGTAGTGTCGTTCATGAACGTGATCGTGCCCGCGCTGTCGGCGCCCTGCACCCACGTCCAGGTGACGGCCAGGCCAAATGACCCCTGCCACGTGCCGGCATAGGACTGGAGCGGGCGCCGGAGCGATGGGTCGAGGCAGCTCTGGCGCACACCGCGATATCCCTGCGGCGGCGGCCACCGTGGCGAAGCGAGCTGATCCTTCCAGCGAAGCCACTCGTCCGACAGCTCGCGCACCTTCTCCGGGTGGGCGGAGGCGAGGTTGCTCTTCTCCCCGATGTCGGTGCTGAGATTGAACAGCTCCGTTCCCTCGAGCGTCGCCTTCGCCGGATCATCCGTCGCGCCCCCTGCATCCGATTTCACGAGCTTCCAGTCCCCCTTTCGGATGGCCATGTGGCCGCCGAGTCGCCAGTACAGCGCCTCGTGAGGCGCACCGCTGGCCTGTGCGGTGAGGAAGGGAAGGAGGTTCACGCCGTCCAGTCTCCACTCGGGTTTCACCGCGATACCGGCGGCCGCAAGCGCCGTCGGCAGCACGTCGAGCTGAATGATCGGACGGGAATCCGTGGCGCCCGCCGGCAGCCTTCCCGTCCAGCGAATGATGAAGGGGACGCGGATGCCGCCCTCGAAAGTGTGAGCTTTCTGCCCGCGGAGCGGTCCGTTGCTCGATCCATTGGCCCCCTGGAGTGCCACCGGGCCGCCGTTATCGCTGAAAAAGAAGACCAGGGTCGTCTCATCGAGACCGTTGTCACGCAGCGCCGCGAGCGTGCTGCCGATGCCGTCATCCATGGCAACGAGCATTGCCGCGTACGTCCGGCGTCGCTCGTCGGCGATCCGCGAAACGCGCGCGAGGTACTTCTCGGGAGCCTGGAGCGGCGCGTGCACGGCGTTGAAGGCGAGGTAGAGGAAGAACGGGCGTGCCTTGTTTCGCTCGATGAACTCCACCGCGCGTGCGGCGAGCGTATCGGTGAGATAGGAGATGGACGTCGCGGGCTCGCCGCCGTCGTAGATCGGATTCGAGCGTGGGCCAACGCCGGTGTACGAGTGCGCGCCACCGAGAAATCCAAAGAACTCGTCGAACCCGCGCCGAAGGGGGGAATACCGGGGGGCCGTACCCAGGTGCCATTTCCCGATGAGCGCGGTGCGGTAGCCGGCCGCGTTGAGGTAGTCGGCCATCGTGCGCTCCTCCAGCGGTAAGCCCGCCTCCCGATGCGCCATGCTGAGTCCGATGTTGAACTCGTGGCCGAACCGCTGCGGGTAGCGCCCAGTCATCAGTCCGGCTCGCGTCGGTCCGCAGTACGGCCCACTCACGTACGCGTCGGTGAAGCGAATGCCGCCTGCCGCGAGCGCGTCGATGTTCGGCGTCGGGATGTCCTTGCTCCCGTGCACGCCGATGTCGGCGTACCCCATGTCGTCGGCGACGATCACGACAATGTTCGGCGCACGCGTTTGCGTGCGCGCTCCGGAGGCGGTCGCGAGCAGCATAACGAGTGCGGCGACTGCGCATGCGGCGATTCTCATGAATCCTCCGTGCGGTCGGGCGGCTTCTTCCACGGCCCGAAGGTCAGCCCCTCTATATGGCCGGGCCCCAGCCAGGCGCGTACCCGCGCCGCCAGTATTTCATCGCCGCGTCATCGCCGACGATGCGTCTCGAGCTCGCGTCTATCCGCAGCTTGTGTCCCGTGTATTGCGCGATGTTCCCGAGGTGACACATGAGGAGGGTCTTGCCCACCTCGGCGACCGGCGAGCGCAGTGCTTCGCCGGTGCGCACGGCGGCGGCGAAGTTCTCGACGTGTCGGGTGGTGTGCGCATCGCTGCCGGTGACGTTGAGCCCATCGGCAAGCTCCGCCTCGCGCCCCTCACGAATGACGGTCCCCTTCAAGTCGTAATGCACGTATCCATCGCGATCGAGCACGACCGAGCCGGTGGTTCCGAGAACCTGCACCCCACGGGTTCGGCCGAGCGTCTGCACGCCGTTGCAGCTCTGTCCGTGCCAGACGATGGATCGCCCACCGTCGAACTCGAAGACGACCTCCTGCGTGTCGGTGAACTCCCAATCGTCCTCGAAGTGGAAGCGCCCGCCCACGGAGCTCACACGCGTCGGCGTGTCGACGCCCAGCGCCCAACGCGCGACGTCGATCTCGTGCGTGCCGTTGTTGCAGATCTCGCCCGTTCCCCAGCGACGGAACCAGTGCCAGTTGTAGTGAATGACGTTGTCGCGATACGGGGCCCGCGGTGCCGGGCCCTGCCACAGCTCGTAGTCGAGGTGCGACGGCACCGGCGCCGGCTTCCCGCGCCCGATGCTCGCTCGAGTGTTCGCGTACCATGCACGAGCGAAGTACGGGCGACCGATCAGCCCCTCGCGGATCGCCTGCATGACCTCGATCGATCGAGGCGCTGACCGCTGCTGATTTCCAATCTGCACCTGCTTGCCGTACCTCTTCTGCGCGGCGACGAGCAGCTCCACCTCGCGCGGATTGTGGCTCGCCGGCTTTTCGACGTACACGTGTTTGCCCGCCTGGAGCGCGAGAATCGCGGCCGGCGTGTGCCAGTGATCGGGCGCGGCGATCACGAGCGCGTCCACATCCTTGTCGTCGAGTGCACGGCGGAAATCGGCGATCGGCCTCGGTGCCTTGCCGGTGGGCGGCTGCAGCTCGCCTTGCGCCTTCGCGAGGACGTTCGCGTCCACGTCGCAGAGGTAGGCGACCTCGGTGCTGCTCGAGGCCAGGAAGTTGCGCGCGAGCACCGTCCCGCGACCATTGAGGCCCATGACGGCGACGACGACCCGCTCGTTAGGTTGGCCCCTGAAGGGCACTCTCGACATGGCGAAGCCGAGGCCGGCGAGCGATGTCTCCTTGAGGAAATCCCGTCGATCGATGGTCATGGCGCCCTCGGCTCGCGAATCCTGATGTTCCGGAAATGGACTTCATCACCGTGATCCTGGAGGACGATGTGCCCGCGTCGCCGCTCGGCGAATCCCGGAATCGGCTTGTACTTGCTCTTCGCCAGCAGTGAATCGAGACGTGGAGTGCCAAGATCGAACTCGACGATCTTCGCTCCGTTGAGCCAGTGCTCGCCGTGGCTGCCCCGCAGCACGATCCGCGCGCTGTTCCACTCACCGACCGGACGCAGCCGCGTGGCCGCGCCCGGCGCGAGAATGTCGTAGAGCGAGCCCGCCCGGTGGCTGTCGATCTGGTTGTCGGGGTGGCGTTCGTCATCGAGCACCTGATACTCGAAGCCGAGGGCGGCGTGATTCGACGCATGCTTCAGCGACAGCTCCTCGGAGACGTTGTACTTCACGCCGCTGTTCGCGCCCGGCATCACGCGCCACTCGAGCGCGAGCTCGAAGTCGCCAAAGGAATCGACCGTCATCAGGTCGCCGCCGCTCACCGGCTGCCCGTCCGCCTGTCGCTGCACCTTGGCGGTCGGAACCTTGACGATCGCCCCATCGACGACGCGCCAGTGCGCGGTCGGGACGGTGTCGTAGCCGAGTCCGCGCCAGCCCGTGAGTGAGGTGCCGTCGAAGAGCAGACGCCACCCCTCCGCGCGCTCGGCCGCGGAAAGCCCGTTCGGGTTCTGTGCCGCGGCGACTCCGGAAAGCACGAGGAGCATTGCCGCGATGCCGAGTCGCCGAAAGCGGGGCATCCGCGTGAGCGTCATGGGCGGATTCTAGCGCGGCGGCGGGTGGATCGCGAGCGCCGTCATTGCGGGGCTACGAGCACGCCCTTTCTCGAATACGTGCGATCCTCGACCTGTGACACCAGAAACTCGGCGACGTCGGCGCGCGCGATACTCGGCACGCCCCGCAGCGTGAGGCGCTCTCCCACCTGGTAGCGCCCCGTCGCGGGCTTGTTGGTCAGCGCTGGTGGGTACACGATCGTCCAATCGAGGTTGCTGCGGAGCACGTGCCCCTCGCCGATCTCCTTGTCGGCGTAAATCCCGCGCAGAAGGGTCCGCGAAAACAGGCGCGGAATGGCCGGCACGTCACGGTAGGTGATGCCTACGCCGTACCCGGACATGAGAATGAGCCGCCGTACCCCCGCGCTCTCCATTTCGCGCACGAGCACAGGCATCGCCCGGGCGAAGAGATTCTCGGAGCGAAAGGAGTTACCGCGACCGAGCGTGCTGATCACGACATCCTGGCTCCGGATCGCGGCGGCGAGCGCGTCACCATCCTCCGGGATGCGGGCGGTGACGACGCGCAGGCCGGCCGACGACAGTGTCAGGCGTTGCGGATCGCGAACGTGCGCAGTGACGTCGTAGCCCTTCGCCAACGCATATGTCACGACGTGATGTCCGGTGCGTCCACTGGCGCCGAGCACGAGCACTCTCGTCGAAGGCACCGGTGCCTCAGCCCCACTTCAAATCGTGCTTCGAGATCGGCAGTGACCGGATCCGCTTCCCCGTCGCCGCGAAGATCGCGTTGCACAGCGCTGGCGGGGCAGGCGGAAGCGCCGGCTCGCCAATGCCCGTCGGCGGAAAGTCGGTCGTCCTCCAGTGCACCTCGATCTCCGGCGGCGCCTCCCGCATCCGCAGCAGTCGATAATTGTGGAAGTTGCTCTGCGCGACGCGTCCCTTGTCGATCGTGATCTCCTGATAGAGCGCCTCGCTGAGGCCGTCGATCACCGATCCCTGAACCTGGTGCTCGGCGTTGCGCGGATTGATGATCTGGCTGCCGACGTCGCCGGCGACCCAGACCTTGTCCACCTTCACCGCTCCCCGGCGACTGACGGTCGCCTGAACGACCTCGGCGAAGTAGCCGCGATGGCTCCAGTAGAACGCGACGCCCAGCCCCGTTCCCTTCGGCAATGACTTCGAGCGCCGCGCCCAATCGG
>Ga0075431_100005631_pt1 | contig 12372 bp, 10 predicted proteins | sample RhiMetdeltSRZDD5_FD_75297 | JGI IMG/M metagenome (GOLD analysis project Ga0075431, IMG submission 75297) | Populus rhizosphere microbial communities from Tennessee, USA - Rhizosphere MetaG P. deltoides SRZDD5 | ecosystem: Host-associated > Plants > Roots > Rhizosphere > Soil | place: USA... | reverse complement strand
CTTCGACGTCCGCAGCGGCATGACCGAACAGGTGCTGCTCGAAATGCGCCTGACCTTCGTCCGCGAAAGCGTCGAGGTGATCCTGCCGGCCAACTCGCCCACCGAGAGTCTGCAGCCGGTGGCGGTCAGCGACCTGCTGACCGGCGCGAAGATGGACGTCCAGCCACTCGCCGGCGACGACTTTCAGTCGCTCCTCACCGTGCTCCCGGCCATCGTGCGCGGTCCGGACGGACGGCTGCGGGTCAAGGGCGGCGCACCGACGACCGGTGCGCTGCAGGTCAGCAGCGCCAGCCTCAACGATCCATCGACCGGCGACTTCGATCTCGAGCTGCCGAGCGGTGCGCTCGAATCCGTCGAAGTGCTTTCGAATCCTTTTGCCGCCGAGTATGGCCGGTTCTCGACGAGCGTGACCCAGGTCAGCACCAGGCGCGGCAGCAACGAGTGGATCTTCAAGCCCGGCAACCTGATGCCCAACTTCGGCCGCGGCATCGTCGATCGCTTCGAGCCCCGGCTGGCCTGGTCGGGCCCGCTCAAACGCGATCGTCTGCTGTTTGGACAGTACTTCCAATACCGCTACGCGCGAACGCCGGTGAAGAGCCTGCCCGGCGAGCCCGAGCTCGGACTCGCCAGCTTCGACTCCTACACGCGGCTCGATGGCGTGATCTCGTCACGTCATGCGTTGACGGGCGGCATGATCTATTTCCCTCGCCGGATCACGAACGCGACGCTCTCGACGTTTCGTCCGCCGGAAGCCACACCGAAATTCACCCAGGAAGGCTTTTCCGCGGGCATCGTCGATCGCCTGATCCTGACCGATCGCATCGTGCTCGAATCGACGGTCGCCGGCCGGACGTTCGAAGTCGATCAGAAGCTCGATAGTCCAGAGGATCGCGTGATGGTCTACGCGCCGCAGACACAGAGCGGCACGTTCTTCAACAGCCAGGAGCGCCACGTTCGCAGTCTGCAAATCATCAGCGCGCTGACCATCGCGCAGGACCGCTGGCGCCATGGACAACACGTCTTCAAGATCGGCGTCGACGTGCAGCGCTCCAGCTTCGACGGCACGAGCGACAGTCGCGGTCTCGACATCGTCCGCCTGGATGGATCGCTTGCCGAACGCACGACGTATCGCCAGGTCGTGGCCGAACAGAACGTGGCCGGCACCGAACTGGCCGCCTTCATTCAGGACCGCTGGCGCGTGAACGACCGGCTCAGCCTGGAGCTGGGCCTCCGCGCCGATCGCGAAGCGATCACCGAGAAGATCAACGTCTCGCCGCGCGGCGGTCTGTCGATCAGCGTGTTGCCCGAAGGGCGGGGCATCCTGCGTGGCGGGCTGGGCAAGTTCGTCGAGCGCACACCGCTGACCGTCGGCGCGTTTACGCAGTACGAAAGGGCAACAACGCAGCGCTTCGCGGCGAGCGGGGCGGCCCTTGGCGATCCAATCACCTTCGCACACGTGATCGATGGACCGCTACGCAGTCCGGAGAGTCTGGTCCAGACCGCGGCATGGGATCAACGCTTTGGACGCAAAGTGTTTTTCAAGGCGGCCTACGTTCATCGCACCGGGTCTCACGGCTATATCCTGAATCCGGATCCGGCGCGCGGAGCGCTGATCCTGTCGTCGTCTGGCAAATCGAAATATTGGGAGGTCGAAACCACCGGACGATATCTGGCCAACGAACGCCGCGACCTGACTGTCTCGTACGTGCACTCGCGCAGCAATCACGACCTGAATGCCTACGACGACTTCTTCGGCAATTTCAGGGAGCCGATCGTCAGGGCCAACGAGAACTCGCTCAGCGCCACCGACGTGCCGCATCGATGGATCGTGCGTGGCTCGCTCGGGCTCCCAGGCAAGTGGGCCTTCTCACCGCTCTATGAATGGCGTACGGGATTTCCGTGGTCGGCGGTCGACGAGTTCCAGGACTTCGTCGGTGAGCGCAACCGCTCAGGGCGTCTGCCCCGCGTCTCCACGTTCGACTTCACGTTCACCCGGCCGTTTCAGTTCAAGAAGTACCGTTTCACGGCAGGCGTGAGGATGTTCAACGCGTTCGGCAGCGGCGACGAGCGCGACGTGCAGGCCAACGTGACGGCACCCGACTACGGCACGTTCTATAACCCGATCCGCCGCTCGATCGGGTTCGTACTGTCGGCTGGCTTCCCGTGATCGTTCGTCACACCGGCCAGACTCTGCAGCTCATCACACAACCCGACCATGCCCATCTCGCCGGCGCGATCATGCAGCACGCGGCCGCGCTCGCCGCGCACCCGCGACGCCGTTCGATTCTGCTGGCAGTTGCCGAGCACGACAATGGGTGGACCGAAGCCGACGCGGCGCCGCTCATCGATCCAGCCAGCGGCACACCCGCCGACTTCATCAGTGCTCCAGTCGGCGTGCGGCAAGGCGTGTGGCCGCGCGGTGTCGCCCGTCTCGCAGACGATCCCTGGGCCGCAGCTTTGGTTGCCGAGCACGCGATGGCGATCTTCGAACGCTATCGGAATGACGCTGGATGGACCGAGTTCTTCCTCGAGATGGAGTCCCTGCAGCGAACGATGCTGGACGCGAGCGGATCGTCGATGGACGACCTCATAGCCGACTATCAGTTCGTAGGGCTTGGAGATGTGATCTCGCTGACCTTCTGCAATGGGTGGACGGACGTGCAGCAGTTCGAGATGTGGAGCATCCGACTATCCGGGTCACGGGTGTTCGTTCGGCCGGATCCGTTTGGCGGGATCGCCATCCCGATCGCGATCGAGGCGAGAGAGCTTCGTCGAAGTCTCTTTGACACCGACACGGATCTACGTGACGCGCTTGCCGCCGCTCAGATGGCGCGCGTGCACGGAGTCATTGTCGGTCAGGACGCGGCGGCGTAGCCGCCGTCGAGCAGCCCGCGACGCCGCGCCACGGCGACCAGATCCGCTTCTGACGTCGCACCCATTCGGGTCATCAGCGTGCGGACGAATGATTCGACTTCCGACGCGCCCACTTCGAGATGTTGGGCGATTCCCGCTGCCGTCGCTCCGGCGCCGAGCAGCCGCAGCAGGTCGCGTTCGCGAGGAGTTATGTGGAGCATGACGGAACAGCGAGCAATGGATAGACGCCGGTCGCCTCGAGAACCTGCCGCACGCGCCTGCGCACGTGGGCAATCTCCAGCACGCCGCCCGCCGCCTTCGTGGCGTTGAACGCCGCAACCAGTTCACCGACACCCGCCGCGTCGATGCTGGTCAGCCGCGACAAGTCCAGCCGTACCTGTTGCGCGCCGCGGAGAAGAACCGCGTGGACGCGCTGCTTCAGCCGGGATTCGAAAGGCGCGTGTAACGCACCCTCGATGGAAATAATGTGGCATCGGGTCAATGCCCGAACGCCGGAGTCGACGAGACAGCGGCCGAGCCGGATTGGTCGTTCGGGAGCGCTGATCTGTTGTGAACTGCTGAGCATCGCCGTCATGATCTCTTTCAGCCTCTGTATCTAAGTCGAACGAGGCAGTGCGAAATCGACAACTCGCACCCACATTCTCGGGACGCGAGCACGGCGACGGATGTTCCTTGGGATCCGCTAAAGGTTTTGTAAAGCGCTCAGAACAGGGCGACCGACACAACCATGCCGTAGACGATGCAGCCGGTGAAGGACGCGGACCAGGCCCACCTCAATCGCTGGGAGTCGGGAAGCGAGCGAACCGCACGGATCGACTGAACCGCCACCATCACCAGCATCACCGTCGCCCCCATCGCGCCGGCGTACATGACCCGGTCGTACAGAGACAGCGAGCACCGTCACAACCGGCACAACGAACCACAGCAAGCTTCGACGGCCGTATCTGCGAAGGACGAACCATTGCGGCAGCGCGGCGACGACCGCAAGGGCGGATGCGACCGAGACCTCTCCAGTAAAGACGATCGGCGCAAGCACCCGATTCAGAACCCCGCCACCGAGCGTCGCGAGCGCCCACCACCACTGCCACGAAACGACCATGCTCAACACGAGCGATTGGCCGATGGCCTCGAGCGGGATGGCCCAGGGAATTCGGAGGCCGAGGCGAGTCAGCGCCGCCGTCGCCAGCACCTGCGTGAGGACGGCGGTCATCGTCCAGGACAGGACGAAGACGAGAGGACTCGCCCGGCGAGTCAATAACGTCTACTTGGACGCGGCCTTCACCGGCAGAGGCGCCGCGGTCGAGCACGGAGTCGCCTTGAAATTGGCGTCATTGGGCTCCTTGCGGAACGACGTGCTCGTGTAGAAGGGCTGCGCCAGAAAGCGCGGATCCTCGACGATGGTGATGACGTGCAGCCAGTTGTCGCCGTTGGGATGTGTCGGCAGCAGGTGCACGTATTCCGTGATGGTCGCCTGCTCGCTGTAGGGGACGCCGTTCTTGCGCAGATAGCCTTCGCGGAAGTTCGTGGTGACGACCCTCAGATCACCGCCGCGATTGATCTGCGCCAGTTGCCGCGGCGGCGGACCGCCGCGAAGACCACCGCCGCCTCCGCCGGGAAGCTCACGCGCGAGCAGGCCGCCGCCCGTCACTCGCGGATCCGGACGGCCGTCAGCCGTTGCCAGTCCTCTGCCCACGCCTGGACCTTCCCACTGCGCGAACGAGAATCCCTGAAGCGTGCGTTCCGCTGGTGCCTGCTTCGCCTTGTCGAAGTTCAGAAGTCGCGTCTGCGTCCCGGCGTCGAACTCGAATTTGAGCGTTTGATCGTCCTGCCACGAGATGCGCACGCGTCCGGGCTGGCGCATGATGCCGCCAACGCCGTACGCCTTGCACTGATTGCCACCGGCGTTGTCGGCTTCGAGATTCCACGCGGCGGCGGCCTTGCGGCCTTCAGCGTTGACAGGAATGCTCGCGACATCGCCCCTCGGCGGCGTCACCATACGCCAGCGCCAGTCCTCGCTGACGATCGAGACCCACGTTCCGGTCAAATCGACCGGCGCCAACCCGCGGCCAGTCTGCGGCACCTGCGGCGTCTGTGGTCCGCCAGCCCGGCCCTGGCCGGCCACGTCAGAACGGCCCGCGGCCATCGTCAACGCAAATACCGTGAGACACACAGGCAGGGCGGCCCCCACTCTTCCACCAACAAAGTGCCGGCCACTGTGCCATCCGCGCAGCAAACGCCAATTCATGATGACTGCTCCGTGACGAAGAATACGTCTACTGACAGGCTGAGTGCAAAGAGGTTCGGGCGTGGCGTGCGGCTTGCACGTTTGAATCACATGCGCTGCCTGCTGCGCATCGCACTCCTCAGCTTGCTTGTTGCAAGCGGGTCCGCGTGTCGTTCGACACCGGCGTCTGAGCGGGATCCGGTGGTCGAGGCTATCAATGTTCAACGCGTCAGCCTCGGGTCGTTGACGCTGCCCAATCACCCCGCGTCGGTCAAGTTTGCGGTCATCGGCGACAGCGGGCGCGGCACGCCTCCGCAGCACGAAATCGCCGCGCAGATGACGGCGTATCGCAAGGACTTTCCCTTCGCGTTCGTGCTGATGCTGGGCGACAACATCTACGAAGGGCCGGCTACGCGCGACGACTACCAGCGCAAGTTCGAGGAGCCATATCGGCGGCTCCTCGACGATGGCGTCAAGTTCTACGCCGCCCTGGGCAATCACGATGACCCGCGCGAGGTGGTCTACCCGCTCTTCAACATGGACGGCGAGCGGTACTACAGCTTCTCGCCTCCCGAGGATCTGCTCGCGAAGATCGCCACCCGAGTCGAGTTCTTCGCGCTCGACTCGACGAATCTCGATCGCACGCAGCTACGCTGGCTCGACGAACGTCTCGCCAAGTCTTCGGCGGAGTGGAAGGTCTGCTTCTTTCACCATCCGCTCTACACGTCGGGCCGCTATCGCGCCTGGTCGCGCGGATTCCGGCTGATTCTCGAGCCGCCGCTCGTGAGCCACGGCGTGGACGCGGTGTTCTCGGGACACGAGCACATCTACCAACGATCGGAGCTGCAGTCGGGCATTCAGTACTTCGTCAGCGGCGGCGCCGGTTCGCTGCGGCCCGGCGATGGCGTGCCGGCCTCGTATATCGCGCGGACGTTCGACCGCGACTATCACTTCATGCTGATCGAGATCGAAGACGACGAACTGCACTTTCAGGCCATCTCACGCACTGGCGCGACGATCGACGCCGGGACGCTCTACAAGGATCGGCGCGACGCCCCTATGCGGGACACGGCGGCCCTTCGCTGATCGCCCGCGTGCGCTTCTTGAAGACGCGCACCCACTCCGCGACTGGACGCGTGTCCGTCAGGACCCTTCGTGGCTTGTCGAAACGTGCCCACGTGAACAGCTCCTTGAGCTGAGCGTCGGTCAGCTGCGCGAGCAGCTTGGCCAGAAAGCGGCGGCCACGCTCCGAGACGCGGATCGGACCGAACGTGCTGCCGCCGTACGGAAGTTCCTCCATCGACAGCTTGCATGCCGCGCGATCGTCCCAGATCTTCGCCTTCTCCCACGCGTCGAGATCGACACGATGCGGACCAAACGTCGAGCCGACGTCCTGCAGCAGCAGAAAGGGCTCGCCGCAGCGCGTTCCCTTGGCCCAGGTCGCTGACAGACACACGAGCCGCTGATTCTCGGCTTTGTTGTCCCAGTGGGCGAGGAACACGGCAAGCAGCCGCAACGCGTCCACGTGGGCACGCGGTGCTCCGCCCTTCCGCGGATCCACCGAGTCGAGCTCGAAGAACGCCCATCCTTCGTGCATGTCGGTCTCGATCGGCCGGGCCGCGAACTTCTGCTCGACGGCCACCCATTCGAACTCTTCGTAGTCGTCATCGGCGACGACGCGTTCATAGAGTGGCTGTGCGCCAGTAGCCTCGACGAGCTTCGCCGTGACGAACGGTTCGTTCGGACATCCATGGCAGCGAAGCCGCTCGACCAGCGTTACCGTGTCGGCACCGAACCCGAGGGCGGTAAGAAGACTGGACGCCGCTGCTTCCGCAGGGATTTCCGCACCGGGCCCGTACTTGACGCGCAGTGGTTTCCCCGAAGGAAGCAGGCAATCGAACTTCGGCGTCGTGCCGCCGAGATCGCTGAACCTGAATCGGCACTCGATGGAAGACGTCACGGCGCCGCCGTCACCGAACCTGGCGCGGCCAATCGGCGTCTGCGGCGCGCGCCACACCTGCGCGCGAGCGATCGCGTCGGCGCGCTCGCGCATCGACACGATGCGGTCGTCGTCATAGAGCGGCGGCACACCGCCCGCCGCGCTGAGCTCGGCCGACGTGATGCTGTACGGCAACGTGCTACCGCGCGCTGGCTCGTGCGTGAAGAGCTGCCGAAGCATCACGATCGACGCGAGCGCCATCAGCCCACCTGCGCACGCCGCCGCGACAGCTCTGCGGCGAATCACCATGCCGGACGGAAATGCAGGAACTGAGCCGACTCGCGCGGCCGGCTCTACTGTTTCGAGATTCGCTTCTTCGCGGGATCGATCAGGCTCACCGCCAGCCCGACCGCGACGGCGGCGACGACGCCGATCACGTTGTGCCAGAGAAACGCAACGCTCGTGAACGAGGCCGCCCACGCCACCGACAACATGCCTGCGATCAGCCCAATGAATGCGCCGTTGGCCGTGGCCCATGGCACGCCGACGGCGAGGACGAAGACGCCGAGGATCGATCCGTAGAAGAACGATCCGAAGCGGTTGACCACTTCGATCAACGAGCCGAGCTCGGCAGCCCACACGGCGATCGCGCACGCGAAGAGTCCCCACAGTCCCGTCGCGATCTTGGACACAGTGAGGTAATGTGCGTCGGAGGCCACCGGACGAGCCCACCGCCTGTAGAAGTCGATCACGGTCGCCGTCGACAGCGAATTCAGCTCGGCCGCGATCGAGTCTGTCGCCGCCATCAGAATCCCGACGATCAGCAGACCGATGAGGCCAATCGGCAGGCGCGTGAGAATGAACGTCGGAATGATGTAGTTGACGTCGGTGAACGACTGATCACCTTCGGCCTGGCGCACCAGGCCGGTCGCCTTGGCGCGGACCGCCTGCAATTCGGATTCGCGGGTACGCACAGAGGATTGCGCTGCCGCCACGCGGTTCGCATCGCTGCCGCCGCGGGCATTCGCAAGTTCGATCGCGGCCGCTTTCCGGGCCTCGAACGCGGTCTGGTATTCGGATTCGAGCCCGCGGTATGCCTCGGCGTTCGGACCTTTGCGCAAACGCGACTCGGCCTCGGTGCTGAAGATCAGCGGCGCAGGATTGAAGGTGTAGAACGTGAACACCAGCACGCCGACGAGCAGCACGATGACCTGCAGCGGAATCTTCCAGTACGCGCTCATCAACAGCGATTGGCGTGCCTCGCCGACGGATCGCGCCGTCAGATAGCGCTGCACCTGGCTCTGGTCGGCGCCGAAGTACGAGCAGAACAAGAAAAAGGCCGCAATCGTTCCCGACCAGAACGTGTACACCTCGGTGTAGTCGAACGAAAAGTCGAAGCTGCGCAAGCGTCCAGCGGCCGCCGCAACCGCCAGACCGTCGCCGAGGCTCACGCCGTCGGGAAGACCGAGCACCGCCACCACGATCATGACCAGCAGTCCGCCGACGATGATGGTCATCGTCTTGACGTCGGTCCATGTCACAGCCTGCACGCCGCCAAACATCGTGTAGATCACCGCTGGCATCCCGATGGCGAGCGACGTCGCCGTCAGGTTCCAACCCAGCACGAGCGACAGAACCACTGCCGGCGCTGAAATGATGGCGCCCACTGACAGTCCACGTGACAGCAGGAACAGGAAGCTGGTGAAGCTGCGCGTCTTCGCGTCGAACCGTGACTCGAGATACTCGTAAGCCGTGTAGACGCCCGAGTTGTAGAAGAACGGGACCAGCGTCCACGACAGAACGATCATCGCCAGCGGCAGGCCGAAGTAGAACTGGATGAAACGCATCCCGTCGGCGTAGGCCTGACCGGTAGTGCCGATCATCGTGATGGCACTGAGCTGCGTGGCCATCACCGAGATGCCGGCCGCCCACCACGGAATGCTGCGCTTGGCGAGGAAATAGCCCTCGATCTCGTGGCTGTCCTTCGTGCGCTTCAACCCGTCGTAGACAATCCACACCGTGACGGCGACGACGATGACCCAGTCAACCGGATGCATTGATGAGGAAAGGCGCGCCTAGAGGAAGGCCTGTTGAAGCAACCAGAGGGCGGCGAGCACGGCAGCCTGCACGGCCAGCACCTTGACGGCAGTGAACTTCACTCGGCCATTCTAGTGCGAGTACGAGCAGAGGCCGCCTTCAGGCGGCCCAGGGCCGGCTGAAGCCGGCCCCTACGACGTCAATCCTCGTGTAACACCACGTTGGGATCGAGTCGTGACGCGCGCCATGCCGGTACCCAGCAGGCCACGGCGGCAACCAGCGTAATTGTCCCGACGACACCAACCATCGTCATCGCGTCCGTAGGCTGAACACCGAAGAGCAGCGACGCGATCAGCCGGTTGAGACCGAACGCACCGGCCAGTCCCGCGACAACGCCTACAGCGGTGAGGATCAGCCCCTGCTTCATGATCTGACCGATGACGCGCGAGTGATCGGCGCCGAGGGCAAGGCGAATCCCGATCTCTCGCCGCCGCTCGGCCACCATGTACGACAGCACGCCGTACGTGCCGATGGCCGCCAGCAGAAGCGCGAGTCCGGCGAACGCGCCAATCAGCTGCGCCAGAAGCCGTGGACGCCGAATCGACTCGGCGAACACGTCTTCCATCCCCTGGAACCTGACAACGGGCACGCTCCGATCCACCTCGCGAACGGCCTGCTCGATCGTCTGCGTCAGCGCAGCGGGTCGCAGCGTCGTGCGCAGCACGATGTTCATCGTCTCGGGACCGCCGGGCCCCTGAGCGGTCTGCTCCAGGAATTGATAGAACTCGGTGCCGGTCTTCTGATCGATACCGCCCTGCTTCACGTCCTTGGCGACGCCGATCACCGTGAACCAGGGAATCTGATTGCTACAGCACGGGCGCAGCCGCTGTCCGATCGGGTTCTTCCCCTTCAAGAACGTGTTGACCAGCGTTTCGTTCACGACGGCGACGCGCCCGCTCGACGCGGCATCAGCGCGCTCGAAGCTGCGCCCCTGGACGATCGGAATCCCCATCGTCTCGAAATAGTCCGACATCACCGCCTGGTAGTAGTCCACGTTCTCGAGCGGACCTTCCGGCGGGGCCGTGTAGCCCTCGATGTCGGTGTCGTTCGCATTGAGCGGACGATTCGGCGGCAGGCCAGTCATCGCGGTTGCGCCTGTCACACCAGGGATCGCGCGAATCTTCTCGAGCAGGCGCTGGTACGTCTGCATCCGGCCGGCTGGGACTGCCGTCGCCTGCGGAAGCGTCATCGAGAACGTCACGAGCCGGGATCGATCGAAGCCGCCATCCACTTTCGCGAGGTTGTAGACCGTGCGCAGGAGCAGGCCTGCGCCGATCACCAACATGACGGCCAGTGCCACTTCGGCCATGACGAGACCGCGGCGCACGTGATGACGCGCCGCGTTGGTCGCGCCTCTCGCACCGCCTTCTTTCAGCGCCGTGAGCAGGCCGCTCGCGCGGGTGTGCATCAGCGGCGCCAGTCCGACGAGCAGACCAGTCACCAACGCGACGCCCAGTGAAAAGATCAGCACGGGAAGATCGACGGTCACTTCGCTCGTGCGCGGCAGGCTCGCCGGATACGCGCGAAGCAGCGCCCGCATCCCGACGCGAGCCAGCATCACGCCGAGTACGCCGCCCGCGAGCGACAACAGCACGCCCTCGGTCATGAACTGACGCAGCAGCCGCCAGCGCGTCGCACCGATCGCGGTGCGCACGGCGAACTCGCGATGGCGAGACTCGGCGCGCGCCAGCAGCAGGTTCGCGAGGTTCGCGCAGGCAATCAACAGCACGAACCCGACCGCGGCCTGCAGGACCCAGATCGACCGGCCGGCGCTGCCGAGCACTTCATCCTGCAGCGGCTTCATCTGCAGGATGTGACCGCTCCGGCCGTCGAGGGGCACGAAGGCATGCGTGCCCTGGCCACTACCCGACGGGAGCCCCGCTCGCGATCGCCAGGTGGCAATGAGCGCCGTCAATTCGGTCTGCGCCGACGCCTGTGTCACGCCGTCCTTCAAGCGGCCGACCAAGTACAGGTTGTGGCTGCCGCGATTCACGAGGCGATTGCCTGGATTGAGCCCAAGCGGCAGCCAGATCTCGGTCCGTGTGTCCATGAGATCCGCGCCAGCCGGCATGATGCCGATCACCTCGCGGCGACGGCCGTTGATCTCGATGGATTCGCCGACGATCGGGCGGCCGCCAAATGCGGTCTGCCACAGTTCGTGCGAGAGGACGACGATCGGTTGCGTCGGTGGCGCGGGTACGCCTGGCACGGGAGGAGGGCCGGTGACCTCGGCCTCGCCCTTGGCGAACAGCCGGCCCTGAGCCGCCGGCACACCGAGCGCCGCGAACAGGTGCTCGTCGACGAGCGCGGTTCGGACACGGAGTGGCTTGTCGCCGGCGGTCAGGTTCGATTCAGCGGTGCGGAAGGCACCGACCGCCGCGAACGACTGATTGAACTCGCGAAACTCCATGTACTCCGGCGGCGAGACCCAGAACTGCTCGAAGCCCAGCGCCGGGAACTGCGTCGTCAGATACATCAACTGCTCGGGCTTGGGATAGGCGAGCGGGCGGAGGAGGACGCCGTTGACGATCGAGAAGATCGCGGTGTTGGCGCCAATACCCAGCGCGAGCGTGATGAGGGCGATCGCGGTAAACGCGGGTGTACGCACCAGCGACCGTGCCGAGACGCGGAGATCCTGAAGGAAGCTGTCCATGCTGGCTGCTTAGACGAGAGTAGCCCGGCGGCTGGTTGATTGCGTAGATCCAGTCGGTCTTCTCGACCTGCGCTACGGGTTCGCGATACGATTCGTTGCAACCGTCTCGAGAATGTCCTCGCCCCAGTGACCGTCTCCCTCCTTCGAGTGGTTCGGATCGTTGTCCGTGCCGACTCGGACCCGGCTCGTCAGGTGCTCTTCGCGAATCTCATGCACGCCCGGTGGCCGGTGCGATTTGCGCACGCCCTGCATGGCGTCGTCGCGGGGACCTGGGCGTCGGTTCTGCTGGTCGCGGGTTATGGTCTGGCCGCGCTGTTGAGCATAGCCCCGGCGCGCAACGAGCGCGCGCGTGTGCTGGCAGTCGCCAGGCATGCCAATGCCCGGCGGCAGGTCGCGCGTGTGACCTCGTGGATCGGTGCACCCGATTGCGGCACTGTGCGGACCGGTCTGAAGACCCTCATCCGCCTGGCCGGGCTTGGTGGCGTCACCCTGCTGTCGTCGCCGCGCACGTTGGCGCGTTCGCTGCGAATCGTGCGTGCGTTCGATCGCCGATATCCGTTTCTCGTGTCGTGCCGTGCGGTCGAA
>Ga0075431_100005629_pt1 | contig 12375 bp, 11 predicted proteins | sample RhiMetdeltSRZDD5_FD_75297 | JGI IMG/M metagenome (GOLD analysis project Ga0075431, IMG submission 75297) | Populus rhizosphere microbial communities from Tennessee, USA - Rhizosphere MetaG P. deltoides SRZDD5 | ecosystem: Host-associated > Plants > Roots > Rhizosphere > Soil | place: USA... | reverse complement strand
CATCACCGGGCTTGTCCCGCGCATCTGCCGCCTGCTCGCACTCTCCACTTACGTCATTCCGGCGAAAGCCGGAATCCAGCTTGATTTATTCCAATGGCTTGCCGACCGGCGCGGCTAATCGTCCATGTCTTTGAACATGCTGCTCCAGGTCAGGCGCCGCTCTCTTTCGTTGGCGGCAACCTCGATGTGACGCCTGACCAGCCGCACGATCGCCCCGAGTGCCATGTTTCGATGTCCCTGAGCATCTTCGAGAGCCGTTTTCCAGAATGTCGGGAACTCGCTCTCCATCATGCTCACGAGCTCTTCGTCGCGCGGCGATAAAATATCCCCCCGCGTGATGGCTGTCTGGTCGACGGTCCTGCCCTCTTCATCCGTGATCACGAATTCCGCACCCTGCTCGCGCAGGCGCTCTGCCCGTTGCAGCACTTCGAAGGGTTCATATGGTCCCAGAAATTTGGCGCCGGATGGTGCAGACGTGCGAATGAAAAAGTAGGGCATGATGCAAGCCTTCTAACAAACCTGTCGTCATTTGCCAGATGCCGTCGGGTAATGCCGCGCATCTTCAAAGAAACTTTGAGCGAGAACCCGGCTTTCATTTGCAGATCAGTGTTGTTGCCGCTTTGCCGATGCAATGGCGTCCGCCAGCCGAACTGTGAATTTGCGAACGAGCGCTTGTTCAAGATCGCAATGCAGAGGATTGATCTCCGTCACCGTGCATGCGGCGATATTCGGCGCCTGCAGGATGTACTGAAGCGCATTCATGGCGACCTCGAAGGTCATGCCGCATTGTCGGCGCGTGTTTTCAGCGATCGGGAAATCCGCAAAATCGATGATGTCTGTGTCGAAATGCACGAGGACCTGATCGAAGGAGCGGCACCAGGCGATGGCTTGGGTGGCGGCAGTCGCCGGATCGTCCACGACGGCCTCGAAGGGAATGGTTTTGAGACCCCGGCCTGCGATGATCTGTTTCTCGAAGGGAGTGATGTTGCGGCAACCGAAAAGACAGACATCGCTCGCGGCCATCAGCGGGCGTCTTTTGCCGATCCCGGCCAATTCGCTCACGCAATCCGGAAGGTCGAGCAGATGGGCAACGCCCATCCAGTCCAAAGCCCCATCCGTTGTGCTCCTGGGCGTGTTGAGATCGGTGTCGACGTCCATGTAGATCAGCCCTGTCCGCCCGCCACTGCCGAGGAAGCCGGCGACGACGCCGATTTCGACCGTGCAGTCGCCGCCCAGAACAAGGATGAAGGAATGCGAACGGACGATGTTTTCCACCTGCTTGGCCGTCGACAGGGCCGTCTCGACGACCATGCCGGCATTCATGGCATGGGGATTGTCCCTGTCCACCTGCCACCTGACCGTGGGCAGGTCGCCGAGATCGTTGACCAAAACGCCGCGGTTTTGCAGCTCTCTCACGAGACCTGCATGTCGCAAAGCCTTGGGCGCCATCTCCTGTCCGGGGGAATAAGCGCCGGCACTGGAAGGAACGCCTAACAAGTTCAACGATATGGACATGAGACACCGAGAGCTGGTGCGATAATCTTCCGTACTTCAATTCCCCGCACAAGTGTGGCAATAGCTTGGGCCGAAACGGAAAGGCTTGAGCTAATGCCCGATCTAACGTTATGGGGGCTGTTCGTCCTCGCATCGTTGTTGCTACTGCTGACCCCCGGGCCAGCGGTTCTCTACATCGTCGCGCGCTCGATCCAGCAGGGACGTATCGCAGGGCTGGTTTCCGTCATCGGCATCCATCTCGGCACCATTGTCCACATCACCGCGGCGGCCCTGGGCCTTTCCGCACTCCTCGTCTCCTCGGCCTTGGCTTTCGCCGTCGTGAAATATTTGGGGGCGGCCTATCTCATCTGGATGGGCCTTCGCACCCTCATGGCGAAGGACACCATTGTGCATGCCGAGGCGCTCAAGCTCGAAGCGAAGTCGTTGCGCCGTGCGTTCCGCGATGGCTTCGTCGTCAACCTGTTCAATCCCAAGACGGCGATCTTCTTTCTGTCCTTCCTGCCTCAGTTCGTCGACCCGGCTCGCGGCGTTGTGCATTTGCAGGTTTTGATCTTGGGGCTCACCTTCATGGGGCTTGGCATGTTGACCGACGGCATGTTCGCGCTCCTCGCTGGGGCTGCGGGTGACTTCCTGCGTCGCAGCAAGCCTTTCCAGCGCATTCTGCGCTGGTTCTCCGGCGCGTCCTTCATCGGACTGGGCGTGACCGCCGCCGTGGCCAGCCGCAAGTAGGCGGTTCTACTCCACCTCCAGCAATACCCGCCCGTTCTCGACCCTGACCCTGTAGGTCGCAAGGTCGATACAGACGGGCGCCCCCTTCGCTTCACCAGTGGTGAAGTCGAAGCGGCCATTGTGCTTGGGACATTCGATGATGTTGTCCATCACGAAACCATCGACCAGATGCACCTGCTCATGGGTGCACAGCCCGTCGGTGGCGAAATATTCGTCCTCCGCCGTCCGATAGATCGCATAGGTGCGCCCGCCATGGTCGAACCTGATGACATCCTCCAGCAGGATGTCGTCGGCGGCGCAGGCATCCACCCATTCCATCGATGAGACCCGGCTAGGAAATGGCCGGAAGCGGTCTGGCGCCGGGCGGCAGCTCCCGCACCACATGCCACTGCGGCTCCCGCATCTGTCGGATGAGCGCCGGGATGATCTCGCGATAGGCCGCCGCGATGCTCCTGTAGGCCGGCGGGCAAAACGGCTTCATCTCCTCGTGAAGCGCGGGCAGGGCGTGATAGGGCACCATCGGGAACATGTGGTGCTCGATGTGGTAGTTCATGTTCCAGTAAAGGAACCGCATCACCGGATTCATGTAGACCGTGCGGCTGTTGAGACGGTGGTCGAGCACATCCTCGGCGAGTCCCGCATGCTGGGTGAGCCCCGTCATCACATGAAGCCAAGCCCCGTACATCGTTGGCAGCGGACCGATGAACAGCATGGGAAGAATCGACTGGAAATAAGCGGCAAGCGCGATCACCGAAAGGTGGATGGCAAGCCAGATGCGGGCGGTGAGATAGACCTTTTCTCGCTCCCTCTCCGGGATGAAGGTCTCCTCTTCCGCGCTCAAGCGGCCCATGGCATGGCGCAATATGCTCTTCGTCGTCGCGATGACCTGCGGAACGGCGAGGAACATGCCGATGACCTTCAGGATCAGCGTTGGCCGCATGACCGCGATCTCCGGATCACGTCCTACAATGATTGTGTCGGTGTGATGCCGCGTATGGCTCCAGCGCCATACCGTCGGGTCGCGCATGATCATGAAGCAGGCAATTTGGTAGATGACGTCGTTCATCCAACCGGTCTTGAAAGCCGTACGATGTCCGCATTCATGCCAGCGCGAATCGGACGAGGAACCGTAGAGAACCCCATAGGCGAGGAAGAATGGCAGCGCGAGCCAACTCGGCCATAGATAAAAAGCGAGCCCGCCCGTGATGAGAAAGGACAACACCCAAAGCACCGTGTCGCGCAACGCCGGACTATCGCTGCGCTGCATGAGTTCCTTCAGCCGCTTGCGTGAAACCGGACAGGCATACCATTGCGCCGAGGCGAGGCCCTTGTCGACGGCAAGCTGCGCTTCACGTCCGACCAAGCTGTAGTCACGTCCTTTAGCCTGCGGTGCGCCCATGCCACGCCTCTTCCACTTATTCTTATAAGTCCCGCGCCTAACCCCGTCTAGCGCCCGAGGAAAGCACGGTTTACCTCATCGAGCATCCGCGCCTCCTCCCCCTCATAGCGGGGTGAAAAATGGAACGCTTCCACGCGCCGCACTCCGGCCTCGCGCGCAATGTCGCCAGCCGCCCGCGTGGTGAGATGTCCCCGCTCCCGGGCAAGTTCAAGATCTTTTTCCGCGAAGGCCGCCTCGATGAACAGAAGATCGGCCCCGCCGATAAGTTTCACCAAGGCTTGCCGATTGGAGTCCGTTTCCGCCGCATCTGTGACATAGGCGATCTTCTGTCCGGCCGTGACGGTGACGAGCTCCTTGAGCGCGCCGAGCGGCATTACGCCCTCCTCTTCGTTTCCCTTTCCCGCCATGCGGATAGGATGATCATCGGGCTTTCCTTCGATCACCGCTCGCTTGAGGTCTTTGAGCCAAGGTCCGACCGGCAGTTCCTGTGCCTTGAGCTTGTTTTTCCAGACATTGACATGCGCCCCCTCCTCGATGGCGAAGGCGAGGCAGGCAATGTCGCCGTGTTCCAGAACAGCGGCTGCAACCCGGAAAGACGGCTCCCGGCAGATCACGCCATCCTCGACAATGCGCTCGCCCACATCTTCGCGGCGGAAACCGGTCTTCAGGCGGAATTGGGCGATTCGGCATTCACGCAGCGACTGGAGTTCGCTCACGCGAAATACGAGATCGCACGCATAGCTCTCGACCAGATTCCAGCAATAGGCGGAGAGCTTGTGCTCGACCTGCGCGATGATCCCGCCCGGCCCATACACTTCGACGGTTTTTTCGCGGCCCACCAGCACGCGCAGCATCTGGTCGAAGCCGATGAAATGGTCGACATGCGTATGCGAAACGAAAACATGTTCGAGCCGGTGGATCTTGCGCGGCGCAAGGGTGGCGATGTCGCCCAGATCGAACAGAATGGCGCGCCGCTCGAACAGCGTCTCGATCCATAGCACGGGGTCGCCCCATCTGCCGTTGACGAGGCTCGCATGCAGGAACGGTCGCATGGAAGGCTGAAGTTAGCCTTCCACGAAGCTCGCAAGCTTGCGCGACCGCGCCGGATGACGCAGCTTCTCGAGTGCCTTGGCCTCGATCTGCCGGATGCGCTCGCGCGTCACGCCGAACACCTTGCCGATCTCCTCCAGCGTATGCTCGGAGGAGCCGCCGATGCCGAAGCGCATGCGCAGGATACGCTGTTCGCGTGCCGGCAGCTCCGACAGCGCTTCGCTGACGGAATCGCGCATGGCGCTCGTCTCCGCCGCTGCCTGCGGATCGACCGTATTGGTCGCCTCGATGAGATCGCCGAGGGTCGCATCGCCATCCTCGCCCACGGGCAGGTCGAGCGATGTCGGTTCCTGCACAAGCGTCAGCACCTGCTCGACGTGAGCAAGCGAAATGCCGGTCCGCGCTGCGATTTCGACGGCGCCGGGATCGCGGCCCTCCTGCTGCTGCAGCCGCCGCCGCTCGCGCAAAACGCGCGCCGCCGTCTCCGTCATATGCACCGGAATGCGGATCGTCCGTCCCTTGTCGGCGATGGCTCGAGCGATCGATTGCCTGATCCACCACACGGCATAGGTCGAGACCTTCACCCCGTGGCGGTGGTTGAACTTCTCGATGGCGTGCATGAGTCCCATGTTGCCTTCCTGGATCAGATCCAGGAGATCGAGCGAGCTCCGGTTGCGGTACTTCTTGGCAATCGACACCACGAGCCTGAGATGCGCCTTGACCATCTCCTCGCGAGCGCTCTTGAGCTGGCGGCGCGCCTTGTTCACCGCAGAGATCGCATCGCGGAACTCCGAAGCCGGCATGCCCAGCCGCCGCATGAGGGCGTTGAGCTCCTTCTGCGCGTACATCATGCGCTCGCCGTCCGAAGCGCTACGCACCTCCTCGAACCAGGAATTGTCGTGTTCGAGGCCCTCCCGCCGGCTCAGCATGAAACGCCGTGCCAGGCCGCATTCCTCCGCCACCTTGGCAAGCGCCCGCTCCGTCTGGTGGAAAAGCTTTTGCTCCTGCTCCGCGAGCCCGACGAGCTGTGCCGTGCGCTCCGGATGCAGGAAGAGCGCGCTCGTATCGGCCGAGAAGCGCTCGACGAGCTGCCTCAATGCCTCGCGGCTGGCCTTCCCGGCATCCTTGCCGCGCGCCACGGCTTGCATGCGCTTGTCCGTACGGACTGCGATCTCCCGGGCACGGCGCTTGAGCGATCTGACTTGCCCTGCGACCAAAGCCGCGAGCGCCGCCTGGCCCTCCGCCGCCGCTTCTGCCTCTTGAGGATCGACCAAAGCCTCCGCTGCCGGTGCCTTGGGCGCCATGCCGGCAACCGTAACCAGGTCGACGAGATCACCGATCGGACGATGCCCCTGAAGGAACTCCTCACCCCAGGCCGAAATCTGCTTGACCATGGCCGGAATCCGGCAGAGCGCCGTCAGTACCTCCTGCTGCGCTGCTTCGATTCGCTTGGCCAGCGCGATCTCCTGCTCGCGGGTCAGAAGGTCGCCCCCGCCCATCTGGCGGAAATAGGTGTCGACGAGATCGGGGGAGAAAACCCGCTCATCGGACCCGGCACTCGCCCGACTGACAGTCAAAACACCGCCGATCTCGGGCCGAGCAACTTCCTCGGCCTCTTCCTCCACTTCGGTCTCCTCGATGTCCTGCAGAACCTGGGAAGTAGGAGCGGGGCCCTGGACCCTGTCTTGCCCAAGACGGTCATCGCCGCTGCCCTTATCGAGGCCGGTTTTCATCAATAATTCCATGGAAGTGCATTCCTTTAGCCGCCATAGCCCAGCTGGCCATGGCGAAATCATCATCGAGCTCGTCCGTCATGCTCCCGATGGCCTGGCCTGGACCTTTCCGCTACGCCGTCGAACGAGATGGCCTCGGCTGCGCTGGCTGGCATTCGGTGTTCGGAGGGACACGCTCCTTCGCGCGCAAAATGGTGTGCACTGCAATAAAAATCAAGGCTTTGTCGCACGTTCTTTGGGTATGTCTCCGATGCAGAAATGCAAATGACAGCCAAAAATCACTGTATTTTCAACCCTTGGTTAATCCAGGGTGGTGAGAGCGACTAGGAGACTGTGAGCGGCGCGGCCTTGGGGCTCTTCAGCACCCCCTCGATGGCGGTGAGGAGTCCCGTCTCGTCGTAGGGTTTTCTCAAGATGGTGTGCCGGGCGAGGTCGGCCTCGGGCATCCGGAAATAGCCCGTAGTAAGGAGAACGGGAATCTCGGGCTTTTCCTGTGCGAGCCGGCGGGCAAGTTCCAGTCCGTTCATGCCGCCGGGCATGACGATATCGCTGAACACCACATCGATCTTCGCGCTCTTGAGTATATCGAGCGCTGCGCCGGTCTCATACGCCAGCTCGACGTTGTAGCCGGCGTTGAGAAGGATGGACCTGGCCATATCGGCAACCAGCACTTCGTCCTCGACGATGAGCACGGTGACGCCATTGGCCTTGCCGGCCGTCGAGAGATTGGAACGAGAGCTTTGCGCCGCGGGAAGGTGGATCGTCACCGTCGTGCCTTTCCCCCAGGCGCTGTCGATATGAAGGTTGCCTCCGGACTGCTTGGCGAAACCGAAGGCCTGGCTCAGGCCGAGGCCGGTTCCGGTGCCGAGCGCCTTCGTCGTGAAAAAAGGTTCCGTCGCTCTGGCCAGGGTGTCTGGCGACATACCGATGCCCGTATCGGTGATGCTGATCGCCAAATAGTGCCTGGCGCCGCTTGCCTGATCGAGCGAAGTGAAATCGTTCCGCGCCTTGACACCGAGCACACCTCCGCTTTGCATGGCGTCGCGGGCATTGAGAGCGATGTTGATGAGTGCCAAGTCGAGCTCGTTCGGATCGATCTCAACCGGCCACAGGTCGTCCGGAATATCGATTTGCACTTCGATATTGCCCCGCAACGTCTGCAATATCCCATCGCAGAAAGCACGAAGCGCTTGCGACAAGTCGAGAAGTTCGGGCTTGAGCGACTGCCGTCTCGAATAGGCGAGGAGTTGCCGCGTCAGCCGCTCGCCTCTTTCGACCGCATGGCGGATATGGCCGATGAGCCGCAGGAGCTGTTCGTTTCCTTGCGCCAGCCGTTCGATCATTTGCGAACCTGACAGGATCACGGTCAACAGATTGTTGAAGTCATGCGCGATTCCCCCGGTGAGCTGGCCAATCGACTCCATTTTTTGTGCCTGCAGCAACTGCTCGCGCGCTTGCAGTAGCTGCTGCTCGAACTCCTTGCGCTCCGTGATATCCCGGGTGATCTTGGCAAACCCCAAGAGCTCGCCGTGTTCGGAACGTACCGCATCGATGACGACGCTGGCCCAAAATCGGCTGCCATCCTTGCGATAGCGCCAGCCCTCCGCCTCGAACCTGCCCTTCTCCATGGCGTTTTTCAGGGATCGCTGGGGAACGCCGCGCTCCCTATCCTCGGCAGAATAAAAGATGGAGAAATGCGAGCCGATGATTTCCTCGGCCGAGTAACCCTTGATGCGCTGCGCGCCCGTATTCCAGCTCGCGATCTTTCCCTCGCTGTCCAGCAGAAAAATCGCATAATCCACAACCGCTTCGACCAGCAGCTGCAATCGGTGCTCGACCTGGAGATCGTAAATACTTGCCATAGTTTAAGGTTTAAGAAAGCAAACTTTTATGTTCTTCTTAGCGTGTCCCCAAATCGAAGAAGGAGGAACGCTGCCGCCACTCCGGTCGATTCAGATGCCAACTCCCGCAAAGCCAGGAAAGTTCCTCTGGGGTGCCGCGCTCGCTCCCACTGGGCTGTTTCCCCGCTTCGGTTGTGGTCCTCCGCTGATTCGGGTTATGGATTAGGGCACCCGGGGAAGAGGCTCGGGGTTAACAGGAGTTTGGGAGGTAAGGGAATGAAACTCAGAATGTTGTCTGCCGCGGTGATTCTCGCAGCGCTTTTCACTCCGGCATCGGCACAGGACAGCCTGACCGTCGTGTCCTGGGGCGGCGCCTATCAGGATAGCGTCCGCAAGGCCTTCTTCGAGCCCTTCATGAAGGAAACGGGGGACAAAGTTATCGAAGAGGAGTTCAACGGCGAGATCGCCAAAATCCGCGCCATGGTCGAGACCAATAACGTCACCTGGGACGTGGTTGAAAACGACTCGATGACGACTATGGCCGCCTGCGCCGAAGGCATCGTCGAGAAGATCGACTGGGACAAGCTCGGCCTGAAGCGCGATGATTTCATCAGCGCCGATGCCAGCGAATGTGTCGTACCGAGCATTCTCTATGCCACGGTCGTTGCCTATGACACGACCAAGCTCACCGATCCTCCGACGTCCATTACGGCCTTGTTCGATCTCGAGAAGTATCCGGGCAAGCGCGGACTGCAGAAGACTCCCTTCGTCAACCTCGAGTGGGCGCTGATTGCGGATGGCGTACCCGTGGGCGAAGTCTATGACGTGCTTTCAACGCCCGAAGGCGTCGACCGCGCTTTCGCCAAGCTAGACACCATAAAAAAGGACGTAGTCTGGTGGGAGGCAGGAGCCCAGCCCCCGCAGATGTTGGTCGATGGCCAAGTCGTACTGACTTCCGCTTGGAACGGGCGCATCTACAAGGCCGCTCAGGAAGACAAGAAGCCCTTCGCCATCCTGTGGGATCACCAGGCTCTCGACTGGCAGGGCTGGAACATTGTCTCGGGCTCGAAGAATCGCGAGGCGGCCTACAAATTCATCGCCTTTGCAGGACGCGCCGACCGCCAGGCCGACCAGACCAAATATATCTCTTATGGGCCAGGCAATAAGCTCTCTATACCCGACATCAACCCCGAAATATTGCCTCACCTGCCGACCAATCCGGAGAACATGAAGACCGGCTTCATCATCAACGCCAAATTCTGGGCCGATAATCTCGATTCCCTTCGCGAGCGCTTCAACGTCTGGGTAGCGCAATAAGAAAGACAGCTGCGGGGGCCTTCCCCGCAGCTTATTTTTGGCGAGGTGCGATGCTTCGAGGCTTTGAAGCAGCTCACGGGCTGACGCTGAAGCGCCAGTTCATCGCGGCTGAGCGGCGCGCTCATTTGCATGCGCTGTTTCTGATTTTGCCCCTCCTCCTCTTCGTGCTCGTCACCTTCGCTGCGCCGGTCGTCCTTCTTCTGACCCGCGCCGTCTATGACCCGAGCATCGCCGGCACCCTGCCCCGAACCGTCGCCGCCTTGCAGGATTGGGATGGCCGCGATGTCCCCCCTGAGAAGGCATTCGCCGCCCTGGTGGAAGACTTCCGAACTGTCTCCGAGAGGAATACTCAGGCCTTCATCGGCAAACGCCTGAACTATGAGATTCCGGGCGCCCGCAGCAAGGTGATTGCCAGCGTCAGGAAATCGCAAGCGATTGCGGCGCCCCCCTATAAGGAGCAGCTGATCGCCGCCGACAAGATGTGGGGCGATCGGCTCATTTGGGCCAAGATCAAGCAGTCGGGCGAGCCCTTCACGAGCTACTACCTGCTGAGATCGCTCGACCTCGAGCGCGATGTCGACGGCAAGATCGGGCCCGTGGCTGCCTCTCAGGCCATTTATCTCGCCGTTCTCTGGCGTACTTTTTACATCAGCGCGCTGGTGACGCTGATCACCTTGCTCTTGGCTTATCCTGTCGCCCTCATGCTGGCGCATGCGCCGCCGCAGACTGCCAACATCCTCCTCATTTTCATACTCGTCCCTTTCTGGACCTCGCTTCTCGTTCGTACGACGGCCTGGTTCGTGCTCCTTCAGGACAACGGACCGATCAATGATGCGCTCAAATTCCTGCAATTCACCGACGAGCCGCTCAAGCTGATTTTCAGCCGCTTTGGCACCCTCACCGCAATGGTCTACATCCAGCTGCCTTTCACGTTGCTTCCGATCTACAGCGTTATGAAAGGAATATCGCCATCCTACATGCGCGCCGCGCGTTCCTTGGGCGGCGGCCCGCTCTATTCCTTCTTCCGCATCTATCTTCCTCTGACCATGCCCGGCATTGGCGCTGGATGCCTTCTCACCTTCATTCTTTGTCTCGGCTATTACATCACCCCGGCTCTCGTGGGCGGTGCCGGCGATCAGATGGTGAGCGGCATCATCGCCCTGGCTCTCAACCAGGAAAACAATTGGGGCAAGGCCAGCGCCTTGAGTACCATCCTGCTCCTTGCCACCTTAAGCCTTTTCTTCGTTTACAATCGCCTCATCGGCATCGACAAGGTGAAGCTCGGCTGATGTTGCGTCCCCCGCCATATGCCACGCCCATCGAACGTGCGCTCTTTTATCTGGGCTGGCTTTTCACGGGACTGGTGCTCTTGTTCCTGATTGCGCCCATCCTCGCGATCGTTCCGCTCTCCTTTAACGCCGAGCCGTATTTCAGCTATCCCATGCCCGGCCTGTCGCTGCAGTGGTACCGGGATTTCTTCGGCAACGAACGCTGGACGGGTGCGCTGCTCCTGAGCGTGAAACTTGCCGTCACCGTCACGGTGTTCGCGACCATCCTCGGCACCCTGGCGGCGCTTGGCCTGTCGCGCACCAATCTCCCGTTCCGCTCCATCCTCCTCGGCATTCTTCTCCTGCCCATGATCGTGCCGGTCATCATTGTGGCGGTGGCGGATTTCATGGCCTTCGCGCATTTCAATCTCATCGGTACTTTCTTGGGCCTCGTGCTCGCTCATATGGCCCTTGCGACGCCCTTCGTCGTGATCACGGTGACCTCCACCCTGACCAGCTTCGACTGGTCCCTGCAGAAAGCCGCTCAAAGCCTTGGCGCCCGGCCCTTTTTTGCCTTTCGCCGGGTGATACTCCCCTTGATCCTGCCGGGCATCGTGTCGGGTGCGATCTTCGCCTTCGTCACCTCTTTCGATGAAGTCGTCGTGGCTCTCTTCCTGGCGAGCGCCGAGCAGCGCACCTTGCCCAAGCAGATGTTCAGTGGCATTCGCGAGATGATCAGCCCCACCATCACGGCAGCGGCGACTATTCAGGTACTGTTCTCAGTTTGCCTGCTCGTCGGCGCCGAGCTCCTTCGCCGCCGTTCCGAGCGCTTGCGCGGCCTGAGCCACGGCTGATCGAGCCAACATCTATTGCGGCATGTCGACGATGCGGCTGGCCCGCCGCTCTATGTGTTGGCGGATCCACGCTCGCCGGCGCTGCACATAGGGCTCATCCACCTCGCTCGGCAGCGTCACCGGCACCAGCAGGCAAACGCTTTGCGCCGGAAGCATATCCTGCCACTCGCGAATGAGCGCCCGATAGGCACGCCCAACCGGCCTGATGTTGCGATTGAGATCATAGAGTCCGAGCGCGTTTACATTGCCTCTGTTCTCGCGCAGCGCCGAGTCCCAATCGACCTGGTCCGTCAGCGAATACCAGGTGAAGCCCACCGTCGGCACGCCGCTGTTGCGTACCCGCAGCACATTGGCCCATTGTTTCCAAAGCCACTCGACAGCTTCATCACCCCGCCGTCCCTGCAGAAAATTGGTTTCCGTATGCATGATCGGCAGCTTGTAGCGGTCGTGATACTGGCGCGTGATCTCGTCATAGCCGAAGACCTCGCCCGCTGGCCACGTGCGGCCTTCCTCCGCCACCCTGTGTTCATTGGTCCAGTAGTAATCGTTGCCCATGATGCAGTGGTGGCGCAGATTGTTCTTGAGGAAGAAATGGTACTCCTCCCGCGCCATGCCGTTGTCGAGCAGGAACTCGTACATCTCCGATTCGATGCGCTTGCCGTAGTTCAG
>Ga0075431_100005625_pt1 | contig 12378 bp, 15 predicted proteins | sample RhiMetdeltSRZDD5_FD_75297 | JGI IMG/M metagenome (GOLD analysis project Ga0075431, IMG submission 75297) | Populus rhizosphere microbial communities from Tennessee, USA - Rhizosphere MetaG P. deltoides SRZDD5 | ecosystem: Host-associated > Plants > Roots > Rhizosphere > Soil | place: USA... | reverse complement strand
GAGGCCCATCGAGCGCGCGATCTCCCTCCCCTGCTCCACGTTCGCAGGCGTGAAGTCGCGCAGGAGCGCGGTCGCGTTCTTCTCGTCCCTGAGAACGTCGAGCACGTATCGGCCGCAACCCGTCGCCACGTCGAGGATGCGCACGTCGCCTCGCGTCTTCGCGATCGCGGTACGCAGTAGTTTCTCGAGATTGAGCTTGCGCTGGCGGATGCCCTTCCAGCCGACACTGCCGAGGTACGCGCGGTCGATCAGCTTCCCGATTCCGAGCTGGCCGCGCGCCTCGTTTTCGTAGACGTAATCCAGCGAGCGGCCGGAGTCGAAACCGCTTTCCCATCCGAGGCGGACGCCGCGACTGAGCTTCCCGATCGTGCTGAGCGAGATGCGTTGCACCGCGAACGCGGCGTTCTTCAGCGGCGATGCGGGACGCGTCAGCTCGTCGTATTCGCGCTTCGTGTAACCGTCGCGATGCGCGTCCACGAGCGACTCACGCGCGACGTTCGTTGCGTAGGCATCCTCGATGAACGCGCGAATCTCCGCGAGCACTTCGGCACGTCCGGCCTCGTGCAGGAGGTCGTGGTACATACCGTCGAAGACGCGCATCTTCTTCTTCGACGAGCCGAGGCGATCGAAGAACTTCCGTTGCTCCTTCACATCGACGACCCAGTCCGCGCCGCCGCTCAGCACGAGCGCGGGAACGCGAATCGCGCCGGCGTCGGCGACGATGCGCTCGGAGATCTCGTAGAGATCGAGGAGCACGTTCACCGAGATCGCCCGCGTGATCAGCGGATCCTCGGCGTATTTCTTCGCCTGCTCCGCGTCGTGCGTGAGCATCGTGGACTTCACGTAGCTCTGCACGTACGACTTGCGCTCGCCGCGTATGGCCTGCAGAAGCTTGAGGCCCGTGCGCGCGAAAGGAATGTAAAGCTTCACTTTCAACGCCGGCGTGACCAGCACCATCGCGCGGATCGGCGGCGCGAAGTCGTGCACCCAGGTCGCGACGGTCACCGCGCCGACGCTGTGTCCAAGGACGACCATGTCCTCGATCGCGATGTCGTGCGTCCTCGCCACATACCGCACGAACGTGTCGAGATCTTTCACGATCTGCGAAAAGCTCGGTGCGTAGCCGCGTTCACCGGGCGACTTGCCGTGGCCGCGCGCATCCCATGCGAAGAACGCCGCGTCCGTGATTCCGAGGTTCTCGACGACGTCGACTAATCGACCGGAGTGCTCGTGCCCGCGATGGACGAGGATCACGGCTTTCTTTGCATTCTCGCGCGGCCAAGCGCGATAGAAGAGGTTCGTGTCGTTGATGGGAGCTTGGAGCTCTTGCATGTTCATCTCCGTACGTAGGGCGTGGCTTCAGCCCGCCCCCCACGTGAGAGGCGGGCTGAAGCCACGCCCTACGTTCCTCACCGCTTCTTCGAGCGCGGCCGCAACGCGCTTGGCGCCGTCTTTGTCAGCCGGAAAGTCGGCGAAGGAAAGCGGCGCGCCGATGCGCAGCACGAGTTTGCGCGGACGCGGAATCCACGCGCCCTTCGGCCACGCGCGATACGCGCCGTCGAGATAGCACGGCACGACCGGGATGTTCGTGCCCGCGGTGAGAAACCCAATGCCCGGTTTGAAGGGCGCGAGCTCGCCGGTCGTGCTGCGCGTTCCTTCGGGAAAGAGAATCAACGCGTGGCCCGGCGTCGCGAGGAGCTCGCGGCAGACGTCGAGGCTCTCGCGCGGATTCTCCTTCCGGTCGAACGGCATCGCGTTCACGACGATCGCGGAGAACGCGACCTTCGGCAGCGTTGTGAAGAAGTAATCCTTCGCCGCGGCGGGATACGTCTTCTGGATCGACGTCAGCGGCAGCGCGGAGAGGAGACAGAGCGCGTCGAGATGGCTGGAGTGATTCGCGACCATCACGAACGGTTGATCCTTCGGCAAGTGCTCGCGTCCCTTCACGCGATAGCGGTGATAGACCTTGAGCCATGCGCGGAGAAAAACGTGAACGACGAAACGGACGCCGTACCAGAACATGTCCGGCTGCCGCGGAAAAACGCTCAGCCGCTCGATGGGGGTCTTGTCGAAATCGTCCGTGGGCTTGTAGTCCCACGTCTCCATCATTGAATCCCCACGAAGAAACGCGTCATGTGGAAGAACAGCGGCGCGACGTAGATCAGCGAGTCGATGCGATCGAGCACGCCGCCGTGTCCTTCGATCAGCGTCCCCATGTCCTTGATGCCGATGTCGCGCTTGATCACGCTGATCGAGAGATCGCCGAGCTGCGAGCCGATGCCGACGATCACGCCGGCGAGGATCAGCTCACGCGTGCCGAATCCTTCGAGCGAAAAGCGGAACACCCACGGCAGCGCCATCCCCACCGCGAACGCGCCGAGCGAGCCTTCCCAGGTCTTGTTCGGCGAGATGTTCGGACGCATCTTGTGGCGTCCGAGGAGCTTCCCGAACGTGAAGGCCGCGACGTCGCAGAGCGGCACCGCGAACAGCAGAAAGAGGATGCAGCCCGCGCCGTTGCGGCCGTTCGCGAGGAACGCGAGATGTCCGAACATCCAGCCGATGTAGGCGAAACCGACCACGCCGAGAGCGATGACCTGGAGCTGGCCCTTCGTGCGGTCGCGAAGGATTGGCATCAACAGAATGCCCGCGACGACGTAGACCGGCAGGGCCATGAACATGCCGTACCAGCCAAGGACGCGCGGCTCTTCCGGCGACGAGATGAGCGTGAACACCGTGAGCGCGATGATGCCGAGGGAGACGAGACCGGTGATCAACCAGTCGCGATAGAGACCCGTCGCGCGCGCGAACTCGGTGAAGCCGTAGAGCGCAACGAGGCCGAGGAAAATGATCGTGGCTTCGCGTCCGAGGAGGATCGCTCCGACGATCAGCGGGATCATGATCAGCCACCCGCGGAACGAGCGCCACGCGTGCTCCGCGTTTTTCTTGAAGACGAACTTCAGAAGGACGATCGCCGTCCCCGCGAAGGCGAGGATGCCCACGGCGATGGCGAGGTAGATGCGGATCACTTGGGATTCGAACACGGCGTGAGTCTCACAGTCGCATAGTCTCAGAGTCTCATAGAGGACGAATCGCGCGGGCATCTATGAGACTCTGAGACTGTGAGGCTATGAGGCTATGAGACTCATTTCAGCGCGCGGAAGATCCGCGAGAGGCGAACGAACACGGTCTGCACGCATCCCGCGAGAATCACGAAGTGCGTCCAGTCGAGGACCGCGAAGTCGGCGAACCAGTAGCGTCGGCCGTTGAGCACGAGGAACATCGTCGTCAGCGCGCCGAGGCTGACCACGACGATGCGCCAGGGCTTGGCCATCACGCCGCTGAACTCGCGCTTCACTCCTACGGCCTGGCCGAAGAGCCCGACGTAGGCGACGATCACCGCGGCGATGGCGACCCAGTACGCGTAGTACGCGTTGCACCAGCCGCTGTGCGCGATGCCGACGAAGATCAGCACGTCGGAAATGCGGTCGGGCAGATCGTTGATGATCTCCCCTTTCCTGCTGGCCTTCCCTGCCACGAGCGCGACCATGCCGTCGAACATGTTCAGCCAGAGGCGGAGCATGGCAAAAGCCACGGCGATGATGATGTAGCGCGGGTGCGTGCGCGAGGCGAAGAAGAGCCAGGCCGCGATGCCCGCGGCCGCGATCGACGCATATGAGAAGACATCCGGATGAATACCGGCGCGCACGGCGACGCGCACCGCGGCGTTCGCGGTCCGGCGGAACATGCCGGCGATCGGGCGACGTGAAGTAGGTTCGTAAGCGTTGCTCATGGCTCGATGAACTCCATCAGCGCGGGCTCGGTCACGCGCATCACTGCCTGTTGCCGGAAGCGCTTCCGGTACTCGTCCGCGATCTCGCGCACTTTTTCGTCGAAGCTGCGGCCGTACGGATGGAGGAACTCGAGCACGAGCGTCTTCTCCTCCTGACCGCGCCAGTTCCCCACCGCGTTCCAGGACGTGAATCCCTCCGGGAACCGCGGCGTCACGACTTCTTCGAGAAACCTGTCGACGTCCGCGTCCGTGACTTCCCCGCCATCGGGAATCGAGCGCCCGCAGAAGAGGCGGTCGGACACGCCCTCGACACCGATGCGGTTCGGCATCGTGGCACACGCGGAGAGAAGAAGCGCGAGGGCGACGAGAGAGTTGCGCATTGGACGAGGGCATTCTAAGGCGTAATCCGCGACACGCGCCCGCGTGCGTGCAATCAGTGGGCGACGGTGCGCAACGCCGCGTCGATGATGCTCGGCCACACGCACGGCTGCCTGCCCGTCATGGAGAGCGGTCACTGCACGGGCATCATCACCACGACCGATCTCCTGCGCGCCGTGACAACGCACAAGTAGAGCGCCGCAGACGCTCGTATCATCACGGCGTGCGTTACACCGTCCGCCCCCGCATCCGCATCGTCCGCGACGACGACACGATCCTCCTCGGTCCCGGCAAAGCGGACCTCCTCGACGCGATCGCCCGCACGGGCTCGATCCGCGCGGCCGCGGAGTCACTGGAGATGTCGTACATGCGCGCCTGGAACCTCGTGAAAACGATGAACGCCGCATTCCGTTCGCCGCTCGTGGAGAAGGAGCGCGGCGGCGCGGACCAGGGCGGCGCGCGCCTGACCGAGCGCGGGGAACGCATCCTCGCGCTCTACCGGCGGATGGAAGAGAAGGCGGCGAAGTCGATCGCGCCGCTGTGGGAAAAGATGCGCGAGGAAATCTAGGAGTGCGGTGGCGAGAGCGGCCGGGCGGCGGGTAGCCACCGCTCTGGTACGCCCGCAGCGCCGCCCGCCCTACCAGAGCGGTGGCTCCAGCTACCCCCGGCCCCACCACACCCGCCACCGCACTCCTAGACCGATATACTTCTCCCTAGATAACGTGCGCGTCCTTCTCCTCCTTCTGCTCGCTTTCCCCCTTCGCGGGGCCGAGGTGCGCGTGTTTGCGGCGGCGAGCCTCACGGAGGCGTTGGAGGAGATCGCGCAGAAGTACGAGCGTGCGTCCGGCGATCGCGTGGTCTTCAACTTCGGCGCGTCGAGCATGCTCGCGCGGCAGGTCGAGGAGGGCGCGCCGGCGGATCTGCTGCTGTCCGCGGACGAGCGGGTGCGAACCACGCGCCTCGCCGAGCGCAAGAGCGTGCTTTCCAACACGCTCGTCATCGTCACGCGCGACAAACGCGTGAAGCATCCGCGGGATCTGATCGGATTGAAGCTCGCGCTCGCGGAACCATCGACGGTCCCCGCCGGCATCTACGCGCGCACTTACCTGCAGAAGCTCGGTTTGTGGGAGCGCGTGAAGCCGAACGTCATCCCGACCGACAACGTGCGCGCCGCCCTTGCCGCAGTCGAATCGGGGAACGTCGACGCGGCGATCGTCTACCGCACCGACGCGCGTATCTCGAAGGAAGTGCGCATCGCGTACGCGGTGCCGCGTGCCGAGGGGCCCCGGATCGCGTACCTGTTCGCGGTCGTCAAGGACGCCGAACAGCCGCGCGCTGCGCGCCGGTTCTTCGCGTATTTGCAAACGAAGCCGGCGCTCGACGTCTTCAGGAAACACGGATTCGATGTCCTCCGCTGAGTGGCAGATCCTCGGCCTGACCCTGCGCACGGCCGCGCTGGCGACGCTGCTCATCGTGCCGCCGGGACTCGCGATCGCGTGGCTGCTCGCGCGGTACCGCTGGCGCGGCAAGTCGTTCGTCGAGACGCTCGTCGCGTTGCCGTTGGTAATGCCGCCGGTCGCAACCGGCCTGTTGCTTCTGAAACTTCTTGGCCGGCGCGGTCCGATCGGCCGGTATCTTCCCTTCGACGTCGTCTTCACCTGGCGCGCGGTGGTCATCGCGATGATGGTGATGTCGTTCCCGCTGCTCGTGCGCGCGGCGCGCGTGGCGTTCGAAGAAGTGAACCCGCGACTCGAACAGATCGCGCGCACCCTCGGTGCACGCAACTCGCGCGTGTTCGTCACGATCACTGTGCCGCTCGCGGCGCGCGGCATCGCCAGCGGGATGCTGCTGGCGTTCGCGCGTGCCATCGGCGAGTTCGGCGCGACGATTCTCGTCGCGGGAAACATCCCCGGACGGACGACGACGCTCTCGCTCGCGATCTACAATCTCGTGCAGCTCGGACGCGATGGCGAGGCGTTCCGCCTCCTCGGAGTCGCAGTCCTGGTCGCGTTCACTGCCGTCTGGATCACCGAGGCTTTTCTGCGGAGGCGCGTGTGAGCGTCGTTCTGCGCGACGTCGTGCTGCCGCTCGCGCCGTTCACGCTCGAGGTGTCGCTCGAAATGAGCGCGCGCACGACCGCGCTGTACGGACCGTCAGGCGCAGGGAAGACGTCGCTGCTCGAAGTGATCGCGGGATTGCGCACGCCCACGTCTGGACGCATCGAATTGCACGGACGCGACGTCACCGATCTTCCGCCGCGCCTTCGCCGCGTCGGCTATGTGCCGCAGGACGACGCGCTCTTTCCGCACATGACCGCGCGGCAGAACATCTTCTACGCGTCGCGCACGAAAGAGCACGCCGTGATCGACGTGCTCGAGCTCGCGCCCGTGCTCGAGCGCAGCGTGAAGCAGCTCTCCGGTGGCGAGCGCAAACGTGTCGCGCTCGCGCGGGCGCTGCTCAGCGATCCCGAGGTGCTGCTCCTCGACGAGCCGCTGGCCGGCGTGGACGTCGCGTTGCGCGACCGCGTGCTCGAGTACCTCGTGCGCGTGCGCGATGAGTTCCCGATTCCAACGGTGTACGTCACGCACCAGATGGAAGAGGTGGAGGCGATCTGCGAGGAGCTCGTCGTGCTCGATCGCGGTCGGGTTGTGGCGCGCTCTGGAGTGCGGCAGCGCTAGCTGCCGCTTTCGATTGCGGCAGCGTCGAGCTGCCGCGGGCGGGGTCGCAGCTCGACGCTGCGACGATGAAAAGCGGCAGCTCGACGCTACGCGAGGATTTCATGCGCCGCGAGAGGGACGCTGCCGCACTCCACAAAAAAAGAGGACCGCCTCGCGGCGGTCCTCCGTTCACAACGAAATAGCGTCGAACTAGTACAGGTCGTTCTTCGCAGCGATGTCGTCCGCTTCGAGCGTGCGGTTGCCCGTGTTGCAGGCGGAGACGGACGGATACATCGTGGCGCCCGTGACGCTCGTGTGGCCGATGCCGATCACGTGGCCGACTTCGTGGACCATGATGCCCTCGATGTCGAACTCGCCGCTGCAGCCGTCGGCTTCGCCGGACGAATAGAACTTGTACTTCGTGTTCGTGTAGACGTCGGCGTCAGTGATCGTGTTGCCGGAGTAGTAGCCGGTCAGCGTCGCGGCGAGACAGGAGCCGTTGCAGATGTGGCCGTTGCTGTTGAGCGTGATCGTGGCCGGTGCGCTGCCGCGGACGGCAGCCGCGCTGGTCGCGCTGGAGTTGACCACGCCCCAGGTCTCGATCGCGTTGGAGACCGCGGTTACGCCGCCGTCTCCGTCGTCGATGCTGTTGTTGCCGTGGTTGTAAACCGGCACGTTCACCGGGGTCGAGGCCCAGGTGCGGCGCGGGGAGAGAAGCACGTACGCGGACGCCGAGTCAGCGACGACGACGACGAGCACGGTGGCGATGGCGAGAGCGAGAATCGTTTTCTTGTTCATGTGCTTTCAGTCTCCTCTCGTTACTGGCGCTGACGTCCGTCGACGTCGACGGAGCGGCCGGCGCGGGCGTCGTCGACCATCTGCGCGAACTCTTCGATCAGAAGGCCGGGCGTTTCGTCGACGCTCTGATTCTGGACGCGTCCGCGGTCGTTGCCGCGATCCTCGCCCTGCTTCACCGGGTCGGCTGTGAGAACGTCCTTGCCGCCGCGATTGCGAACGAGGAACTTGCCCTGGTTGAAGGCGTGGATGCGGAAGTCGGCGCCGTCTTCCCACTGGGAGAGCATGAGCACCACATCCTCACCGGAACGGATCGCGGGGAAGCCGATCGCTTCCATCGTGTATCCGTCGACCGTGCCGCCGGCTTCGCGGATCATGAGTGTGTCCGGTCCCGCCGTTTCGCCGAAGTAGCGGCTGACGTTGACGGTGGCGTACGTGTAGATGACCTCGTGCGCGTTGTCCCACGCGCTCCAGGTCTGGCCGATCGTTCCGCGAACGATGTACTGCGACTCGGCAGCCACCTGCTCGAACGGCAGTTCCACGAACTGCGAGGCAGACAGGGGAACCGCGAGCATGAACAGCAGACCGATGACGATGAGTGACCTATGACGCATTCATTCCTCCTATGTGATGACGGCTCTCTCTCCAAGGCGCGCGCCAATGCGCCAGCCGAACGTCAGACGAGCGTCAACTCGTTATGGCTCCATCAGTTGGACTCCAATACGACGCTGTGCTCCTGAAACGCGAACGGATCAATCCCTATGCACATGCGCAGGGATTGACCCGTCGAGTGGTGTGGCAACTGACCCTTACGGTTGCCTCAGTACAGGTCGTCCCGCGCCGCGAGGTCATCCGAAGAGAGCGAGCGGACCCCGAAAGCGCAGTACCCGACCGACGGATACATCGTCGCGCCGGAGACGTTCGAGTGTCCGATGCCGATCACGTGTCCGACCTCGTGGGCCATGATGCCGTCGATGTCGAACTCGGAGCTGCAGCCGCTCGGCTCGCGCGACGAGGAGAACGGCTGGGAGGTGTTGGTGTAGACGTCGGCGTCATAGATTCGATCGTCGCCGGTCTGCGAGACGTAGTAGCCGGTGAGTGTCGCGGCGAGGCAGGTGCTCGTGCAAAGGCCGCCGTTGGTATTGAGCATGATCGTCGCCGGCGCGGAGCCGCGCACGGCCGCCGAAGTCGTGGAGCTGGAGCTGATGATGCCCCACACCCTGATCGCGTTGACGACCGCGGTCACGCCCTTGTCGCTGTCGACGATGGTGTTGTTGCCGACGGAGTACGTGCGGACGGAGATGGGAGTCGAGGCCCATCGGCGGCGCGGCGAGAGAAGTACATAGCCCAGCGCCGGCTCGGCCAACGCGACGAGAGTGATCGTGACGAACGCGTACGAAAGCAGTTTCTTCATGGCATGTCCTCCTCTTTAGTGGCGCTTCTCGATGTCGACTTCGTGACCGGCGCGCGCATTGGTGACCATCTGCGCGAGCTCGTCGATGGTGAAGGCCGGGCCTTCGTCGTCGATGCCCATCGCGCGGATGCGACCCTCGCGCGCGAGGCGCGTGTCCCCCTGCTTGACCGGATCTTCGATCAGCACTTCCACGCCGCCGCGGTTGCGGACGAGGAACTTGCCCTGGTTGAACGCGTGGATGCGATAGTCGGCGCTGCCTTCCCACTGCGCGAGGAAGAGCACGACGTCCTCACCGGAGCGGATCGCGGGGAAGCCGATCGCTTCCATCGTGTAGCCGTCGACCGTGCCGCCGGCCTCGCGGATCACGAGCGTGTCGGGACCGGTGGCTTCGCCGAAGTAGCGATTCACCCGCACGGTCGCGTAGGTGTAGATGACCTCGTGCGCGTCATCCCACGCGCTCCAGGTCTGGTCGATGGTGCCGCGGACGACGAGCGCGGATTCACGCGCGACGCGGTCGAACGGCTGGTCGACGAACTGCGATGCGGAGAGCGGAAGCGCGACGAGAACCAGTAACAGTGAAACCAGAGATCTACGATGCATTCGTTCCTCCTCCAATTGTCGATGGGTCCCTACTCCAAACGGCAGACCATCTTTCTATGGAGGTACGGAATGAAATCGAACCAGCAGCAATGATTGGAGTTACATGCGGCCCAGTCTGGTGACCGTCTCCGCGCAGGCTGGTCAATCGTTGCGCAAAGTGACGTGGATTGACCCGTGTGCGGTCGCGAACCTGACCCTTCTAGCGTGGAGTGCGGAGGCAACGCCTCCGCTTTCCAACGGCGTGCGAATCGGAAAGCGGAGGCGCTGCCTCCGCACTCCACATCTTAAGGTGCTGTCAACCTCGGACCCCTCGCGAGCGTAACAGCTCACGTGACCCTGTTCTGGAATCGCGACGAAGGCCGTCTGCGCGCGGGATGGCGAGTCTTTCTCCAGGCGCTGATCGCGACATTGCTCGCCGTTGCGTTGATCGTGCTCATCGCCGAGCCGCTCACGGCGCTGCACCGCCGCGGACTCTTCCTGACGAACTACGAGCGCGCCGCGTACGACCGCGTGATCAACATGATCGTCGGTCCTTTGTTGACGGTGTGCCTCGTCGGCAGTGTCCTGTTCGCGGCGCGATATCTCGATCGTCGCGACCTTCGCGACCTCGGCATCCGACTCGATCGCGCGTGGTGGTCGAGTCTCGCGTTGGGACTCTTGCTCGGCGGGTTCCTGATGGCGATGGTCTTCGCCGTCGAGGAATGGGCGGGTTGGATCGACGTCACCGACACGCTCGCGGTGAGTGCTCCGGGCGTCTCGTTGCTGCTCGCGTTGTCGTTCTCCCTCGTGAAGGTGCTCTGCGTCGGGATCTACGAAGAAATCGTCGTGCGAGGCTACCTACTTCGCAATCTCGCCGAGGGCACGAACCTCACGACGGCGGTTGTCGTCTCTTCGGCGGTGTTCGCGATCCTGCACGCGACGAACGACAACTCCACGATCGTCAGCACGCTCGGACTGTTCGTGAACGGACTTCTTTTCGCCGCGGCGCTGCTGATCACCGGACGCCTCTCCGCGTCCATCGGCCTGCACATCGCCTGGAACCTGTTCGAAGGCGTCGTGTTCGGATTCCCCGTCAGCGGCGACAAAGAAGGTGCGAGCTATTTCGTCATCGCACAGCGAGGTCCGGATCTCCTCACCGGCGGAGCGTTCGGACCGGAGGCAGGGCTGATCGGGATCGCCGCGTCGCTGATCGGAATCGGTCTGTTGTTGCTTACGAAGACTCGTCAGCCGAAGGGCCGTAGCACGCCGGCACTTTTCCGCCCATCGGGCGCAGATACGCGGTGAGCTGGCCGCGATGGTGGATCATGTCGAACAGATATCCCCAGGCGATTCCCGCGACCGTGTCTTCCCACACGGGCTGACCGTTCCAAAGGAAGCGCGCGGGTGAATTCCAACGCTCTTCATCGACCGTCTTCGCCGCATCCGCCGCCGCCTGCGCGTTGCGCTCGAACGTGCCGGCGATCTCGTCGATCGTCGCGGGCACCGTCGGCGGGACGTAGTTGATCTCGCCCGTCGCGAACAGAATCGGGAGATGCGACATCTCGTCGGAGAGCTGCCACGCGAGCTGGCCCGCGGGCGTGTTCTTCTCGTGCGGCCGGTAATCGAGCCGCTCTCCTGGAAGCGCGCGGATCACTTTGTTGAAGGCCGGTAATTCAGCGGCAAGACGCTCAGCAAAAAACTCTCTGGTCGACATGCCGCGTAATCTACGGCCTCACATGAACGTCCGCAACAAATCTTCACGCCGTGGAGGCGCGCCGCGCTCCGCCGCCTTGCCGCGGACCTCATCCATCTCGTCGACGAGCGTCGGCCTCTGCACTTCGTAGAGCACGCCCACGCTCAGCACGTCCTTCTCGTTCGTGAACTTCAACGCCGAGGCGACGCTGGTGCGGTCGTAATCCGCGGGAAGGGCAACCTGCTTCGAACGAAGCTCTTTGTGTTGATCGTCGCCGCGCCACGTCACACATGGCGAGATGATGTTGAGGAACGAAAACCCGCGATGCTGCAACGCGGCCTTCAGGAGCTCCGCGGTGCCTTTGATGTCGCCGGAGAACGAGCGTCCGACCCAGGTCGCGCCGAACGAGATCGCCAGCGCACACGGATCCACTCCCGCCTCGGGATTCCCGTACGTCGTCGACTTCGTCTTGTCGCCCATCGGCGTCGTCGGCGCGGCCTGTCCCTTGGTCAGACCGTAGATCTCGTTGTCCATCATCACGTACGTGAGGTCGGCGTTGCGCCGGGCCGTGTGCAGGAAGTGGTTCCCGCCGATCGCGATGCCGTCGCCGTCTCCGCCGACCACGACGACGTTCAGCTCCGGCCGCGCGAGCTTGATGCCCGTGGCGATCGGCAGCGCACGTCCGTGCAGCGAATTGAAGCCGTAGCTCTCGACGTATCCCGGCAACCGCGACGAGCAACCGATGCCGGAGACGACGACCGTCTCGTGCGTTTCGAACTTCAGTTCGGCGAACGAGCGATACAGCGAGTTGAGAACGCCGAAATCACCGCAACCGGGACACCACACCGGCTTGAGATCGCTCTTGTAATCGTTGGGTGTGTAATTCATGCGGTCACCTCCTCGGCGATGCGCGCGCGCAGCACCTGGTCCACGACTTCGCTCACGGTCAGGTTCTTGCCGCCGGAGCGCGCGAGCACGCGCGTGTCGCGCGGCAGATCGAGCTCACTGCGCAGGTACTTGTAGAACTGGGCCGCGAAACTGAGCTCGATGACGAGCAGCTCCTTCGCGGCAT
>Ga0075431_100005624_pt1 | contig 12378 bp, 11 predicted proteins | sample RhiMetdeltSRZDD5_FD_75297 | JGI IMG/M metagenome (GOLD analysis project Ga0075431, IMG submission 75297) | Populus rhizosphere microbial communities from Tennessee, USA - Rhizosphere MetaG P. deltoides SRZDD5 | ecosystem: Host-associated > Plants > Roots > Rhizosphere > Soil | place: USA... | reverse complement strand
ACGCGCTTGCCGCCCTTGCCGACCACCAGCAGCGATGCGATGCGGTTGGGCTCGGGTTCGGACTTCAGCGCGGTGTAGCGGTAGGCGCCGAGCACGATCCCCTCCGCGATGGCCTGGGCCACCGCCGCGCGGTCCAATCGCTCGGGGGCACCGTCGAGCAGATCGGTCGCCACGTGGCTTTGGCGCCGCGCGGCTCGGGCCAGCGCCGCCCCGGCCCGCCGGTACGTGGCGACGGTGGCATCGTCCTCCTCGCCGAGGCCCACGGCGACGATGACGCCGCTGTCCTCGCCGGGTACCACACACGTCTGTCCCGGCTTGCCGGTGAACCCCTGGGCGTCGAGGAACGCGCGGTCGAGCGGCGCGGGCACGTCGCCCGCCTCCAGCCGGTCGGCGAACACGCCGACTCCAACGGCGTCGGCGGCGGTCGGGTCGGTCGGCAGCGTGCGGGCGAGCGCGAGCTCGATGGTCATGCGCCGCAGGCTAGGAGCCTTTGGGGACATCGCGGCTCAGCAGGTGCTCGCCCTCGACCCAGCGGGCCTGGACCCACAGCAGGGACGACAGACGATTGAGGTACGGGAGCACGTGCGAGCCCGGAACCGTGGCGGCCACCGCCTCGCGCTCGGCGCGCCGTACGACCGTGCGGGCCAGGTCGAGGTGGGCGGCCAGCGGCGTCTGCCCCGGCACGACGAATTGCGACGGTGCCTCGAACCGGTCGCCGAGTTCGTCGATCAGTGCCTCGACGGCGCCGACCATGTCGGACGTGACCCGGGTCTGCCCGTCCACGAGCTTGGCGTGGTTCTCGGGAAGGGTCGCCAGCTCGGCCATGAGCACCCAGAGGTCGCGGCATGCCAGGGTCAGCGCCCCGTCGAGCTCGCTCCCGCGCTTGCACAGCGACCGGGCCACGCCGATGACCGCCTGGGCCTCATCGACTGCCCCGCACGCCCGCGGATGCGCCGTGTCCTTCGGCACCCGCCCGCCGAAGAGCAGTCCCGTCGTGCCGTCGTCGCCCTTGCCGGTGTAGAGGCGGGTCACATGCCCTCCGCTCCTGCTGCTCTGGGCCGCTCGCTCGCGGGCGACGCTACCGCCAGCGCCGGTGAGCGGACATCAGCGCAGGTGAGGAGCAACCCTCGACCTCGACGTGAGGTAGACGTAGAGGTCGTCAGTAGCCCGCTATCGGATCGACGGACCCCACGAGTGGCTCCCCCGCGATCCAGCGGCGCACGTTGTCGGTGATCCGGGCGCCGAGCAGCGGTAGGGCCATCTCGTAGGTGTTGGCGGTGTGGGGCGTCACGACGGCGTTGGGCAAGGCCCACAGCGGGTGGCCGTCGGGCAGGGGCTCGGGGTCGGTCACGTCCAGCCCCGCAGATCCCAGCGTGCCGTCCCCCAGGGCCTCGACGAGGTCGGCCGTGACCACGTGCTGGCCGCGGGCGACATTCACCAGGCAGGCATCGGGCGCCAACAGCTCCAGTCTCCGGCGGTCGATGAGCCCGACCGTGCCGGGCAGGAGCGGCAGGGCGAGCACCGCCAGCTCCGCCCCGGTCAGCGCGTCGTCGAGCTGGTCGTCACCCAGCACCCGGGTGACCCCCGCCATGGCCCGGGGGGTCCGGCGCACGACCGTGACGTCACATCCGAAGGGCCCTATCAGCCGCAGCAGGGACTCGGCGATGCCCCCGCCGCCCACGATCGTGACGCGGGCGCCGAGGAGGTTGTGGCCCCGCTGGCCGGTCCACGACATGGCCCTGGCGTAGTGCCCGAGCCCCCGCAGCCCGGCCAGCGCCAGCGCCAGCGCGTGCTCCGCGACCGGCTCCGCGTAGACACCCTTGCCGCAGGTCCACGTGCGGTCGGCGTGCGCCCGGATCACGTCCACATAGGGCTCGACCCCGGCCCAGGGGAGCTGCACCCAGCGCAGCCCGGCATGGTCGTCGAGCACGCGGCCGAGCGGCTCGGCGGCGGCCGTCTCGGCCCACACGAGGGCGACTGCGTCGTCGGGACCGGACAGCACTCCCCCGCCGGCCTCGACCGCATCGGCGAGGAAGGTCCGCACGCCGTCGGGCAGGACGGCGATGCGGGCGTGGTCGGCGGCAGTCGGCACCCCGGGGAGGCTACTGGGGTGGTGGTCGGCGCTATGCGGGCGCCCGCGGCGCCGCCACGTGCATGCCCCGGCGCCCGGCCATCCTGCACAGTGTCCGAGCGTTGTGGATGGCCGCACCCCCGCGGTCGTTGTTGAAGAACACGAACACGTCGGCGGCGGCGGACCGGAGTGGCCAGGCGGCGCCCAAGCGGTCGAGCCACGTGGCGAGGGCCGCCCGCCCGTACGACGGCCTCGGCGAGGCTGCGCCCTCGTGCATGCGCAGGTAGCCCCAGTCGGTGGTGCGCCACAGCGGCGTGGCCGGGCGCCCGAGGCGGTCGGCCCAGCACAACGCCGCATGCCGGCGCGTCAGCACGTCGCGCACGTCGTCGGTCCACCAAGATTCGTGCCGGGGCTCGACCGCCACCCGAGCGTCGCCGGGAAAGCAGGCCAGGCAGGCGTCGAGGGCCTCCGGGGCGGCGCGCAACGTGGGTGGGAGCTGCAGGAGGTACGGCCCCAGCCGGTCGCCCAGCCCCTCCGCGCGGGCGGTCAGCCGGGCCACCGGCTCGGCGGGATCACGCAACCGCCTGATGTGCGTCAGGTAGCGGCTCGCCTTGACGGCGACGACGAACCCGGCTGGCGTCTCGTCCCGCCAGCGCTCGAACACCGCGCGCTCCGGCAGCCGGTAGAAGGCGTTGTTGACCTCGACCGCCGGGAACTCCTCGGCGAAGCGCTGGAGCCACGCCCGTTGCGGCAACCGCTCGGGGTAGAGGACGCCCCGCCAGTCCCGGTACTGCCAGCCCGACGTGCCGACGATCAGCGGCATGGCCCCGGGGTACCGGCCTCGCGAGCCCCTCAGTCGGGCAGCTCGAACTGGACCGAGGCCCGCTCGGCCAGGATGGGCCGCACCAGGTCGCGGATGAGCGCCTGGTGATCGGGGTGGTCGCGGTACGCCAGGTAGTCGTCCACGGTGGCGAAGTCGCCGACGACCACGTAGTCGTACGTGGTTTCGCTGAGGCCGGCATCCTTCCCGTGGCGGTAGTCGACCATGGTGCCCACGGCCGCCGGCATGCCGTCGAGCCCGTCGGCGAGCGCCTGCACCTGGTCGTCGGTGGTGCCCTCGGCGAACCTGAACATCACAACGTGGCGAAGTGCCATCGGGCCTCCTCCCTCGTCGACCGCATCCGGCGACGACACCGCGCGGCCGCACCGCACGGCCGTGCCGGGCGACGTTACCGGCCCGGCCATCAGCCCTGTGGATGTGGGTACGCCCGCCGGCCCCTCGGCAGGAATCCGGCTTCCGTTCCGTGAGCGGCCGACCGGTAGCCTGGTGACTTGTCTATGCGCGGGTTCCTCGACCTCCTCCAAGAGCGCGTCGTCGTCTACGACGGCGCCTTCGGCACGTACATCCAGGAGCTCGGGCTCGCGGCCGACGACTTCGGCGGTCCCCACTTCGAGGGCTGCAACGAGATCCTGGCGGTCACCCGGCCGGACGTCATCGCCGAGATGCACGACGCACACTTCCGCGCCGGGGCCGACGTCGTGGAGACCGCGAGCTTCGGCGGCTTCGCCGTCCCCCTCGGCGAGTACGGGATCCCCGAGCGGGCCCACGAGATCAGCCTCGCGTCGGCCCGCATCGCCCGCGAGGTCGCCGACGGCCACGACGGGCTCGTGGCCGGCTCGATGGGCCCGGGGACCAAGTCGCCGTCGCTCGGGCAGATCCCATTCACCGAGCTGCGGGACGCGTACGAGGTGATGGCCCGCGGCCTCATCGAGGGTGGCGTCGACCTACTCATCTGCGAGACCCACTTCGACCTGCTGGCCGCCAAGGCCGCCGTCATCGGCGCCCGGCGGGCCATGGCGGCCGAGGGCCGCAAGGTCCCCATCCAGCTGCAGGTGACGATGGAGCAAACGGGCACCATGCTGCTCGGCACCGAGATCGCCGCCGCGCTCACCAGCCTCGGCGCGCTCAGGCCCGACGTCTTCGGGCTCAACTGCGCCACGGGCCCGGCCGAGATGCACGAGCACCTCCGCCACCTGTCGGCCAACGCCCCGATGCCCATCTCGTGCCTGCCCAACATGGGCCTGCCGTCGGTCGTCGACGGCAAGATGCACTACGACCTCACGCCCGAGCAACTGGTCGAGTACCAGACGAGGTTCGTCACCGAACTGGGCGTCCAGGTGGTGGGCGGCTGCTGTGGCTCGACACCCGAGCACATCCGGCAGCTGGCCGCCGCCGTCAAGGACCTCGCGCCCGCCCGCCGTGACCCGAGGCCCGAGCCGGCGGCGACGTCGATGTTCAGCATGGTGCCGTTCCACCAGGACGCGAGCTTCCTGATCATCGGCGAGCGCACCAACGCCAATGGGTCCAAGAAGTTCCGCGAAACGATGCTGGCCGGCGACTGGGACTCCTGCGTCCGCATCGCCCGCGACCAGGAGCGCGAGGGCGCCCACGTGCTCGACGTCTGCGTCGACTACGTCGGGCGCGACGGCGCCGTCGACATGGACGAGCTGGCCAGCCGGTTCTCCACCCAGGTCACCGTGCCGCTCGTGTTGGATTCGACCGAGCCGCCCGTCATCGAGGCCGGGCTCCAGCGGCTGGGGGGCCGGGCGATCCTCAACTCCGCCAACCTCGAGGACGGCGATGCCGAGGGCAACCGCTTCGACCGGGTGTGCCGCCTCGCCAGCGAGTACGGCGCGGCCGCGGTCTGCATGCTGATCGACGAGCAGGGACAGGCACGCGACGTCGAGTGGAAGCTGCGGATCGCCCACCGGATCCACGACCTGGCGACGCAGCGCTACGGGTTGGACCCCGGGGACCTGATCTTCGACGCGCTGACGTTCCCGCTGTCGACGGGAGACGAGGACCTCCGCCAGGACGCGATGCATACGATCGAGGCGATCCGCCGCATCAAGGCCGACTTGCCGGGCGTCTTCACGACGCTCGGCGTGTCCAACGTGAGCTTCGGCCTGTCGCCGGCCGCCCGCCACGTCCTCAACGCCGTGTTCCTCCACGAGTGCGTGGAGGCCGGGCTCGACTCTGCCATCGTGCACGCGGCCCGCATCATGCCGCTGAACAAGATCCCGGAGGACCAGGTCAAGGTCTGCCTCGACCTCATCTACGACCGCCGCGACCCGGCGGCCGGATACGACCCCCTGGCGGCCCTGCTGGACGTGTTCGCCGACGTGACCGTCGCCAAGCAGGAGAAGGAGGACCGCTCGGGCTGGCCCGTCGAGGAGCGGCTGAAGAGCCGGATCATCGACGGCGATCGCGACGGCCTCACCGACGACCTCGACGAGGCGATGGCCGACGGGATGCCCGCCCTGGACATCATCAACGACGTCCTCCTCGCCGGGATGAAGGTGGTCGGCGACCTGTTCGGCTCGGGGCAGATGCAGCTGCCGTTCGTGCTGCAGTCGGCCGAGACCATGAAGGCCGCGGTGGCGCACCTCGAGCCCCACATGGACAAGGTCGGGGGCGGGAGCGGCAAGGGCAGGATCGTGCTCGCCACCGTGAAGGGCGACGTCCACGACATCGGCAAGAACCTCGTCGACATCATCCTCACCAACAACGGCTACGAGGTGCACAACCTCGGCATCAAGATCGGCATCGCCGAGATGATCGAGAAGGCCCTGGCGGTGAAGGCCGACGCCATCGGCATGTCGGGCCTCTTGGTGAAGTCGACCCTCATCATGCGCGACAACCTCGAGGAGCTGAACGAGCGCCAAATGACGAGCATCCCGGTGCTGCTCGGTGGCGCCGCCCTCACCCGGAGCTACGTCGAGCGTGACCTGCGTGACGTCTACGAGGGCCGCGTGTTCTATGGCAAGGACGCGTTCGAGGGCCTGCACGTGATGGACCGCCTGGGTGCCATCAGGCGGGGTGCGGAGGCCGACGATCCCGACTGGGGGCGGGTGACATCGGAGTCTCGGGTGCCCTCGCGGGCGTCGCTGGGCCTGGCGGAGAAAGGCCCGGGTGGCGACGAGGGCGAGGTGCCGCGCCGGTCGCCCGACGTGGTGCCCGACAACCCGGTGTTCGTCCCGCCGTTCCTCGGGTCGCGCATCGTCAAGGGGCTGTCTATCGACGAGATCGCCGGCTACCTCAATGAGACGGCGCTGTTCCGCAACCAGTGGCAGTTCCGGCCCGAGGCCAGGCCCGGGGGTGGCACCGAGAGCGACGAGGAGTTCAAGGCCCGCATCCGGCCGACGCTGCGCGACGAGCTCGCCAAGGCCAAGGCCGATGGCCTGCTCGTCCCCCAGGTGGTGTACGGCTACTTCCCCGCCAACGGCGACGGCAACGACCTGGTCATCTGGACCGACGAGAGTCGGACCGACGAACGCGCCCGTTTCTCGTACCCGCGCCAGACCAAGGCGCCGTACTTCTGCATCGCCGACTTCCTCCGGCCCGTCGACAGCGGCGAGGTGGACTACGCCGCCTTCTCGATCGTCACCATGGGCCCGGCGGTGTCGGAGCGCACGGCCAAGCTGTTCGCCGACGACCGGTACCAGGAGTACCTCCTGCTCCACGGCCTCGGGGTCGAGATGGCCGAGGCCCTCGCCGAGTACTGGCACCGGCGCATGCGGGAGGAGTGGGGCTTCGCCGACGAGGACGGGCCCACGCTCACCGGCCTGTTCCGCCAGCAGTACCGCGGCGGGCGCTACTCGTGGGGCTACCCCGCCTGCCCGGACCTCGAGGACAACGAGAAGGTACTGCACCTGCTGGAGGGTGAGCGGATTGGCCTGGAGTGCAACGAGGACACGGGCTTCCAGTACCAGCCCGAGCAGACCACCTCGGCGATCGTCTGCCACCATCCCCAGGCCAAGTACTTCGTGGCCCGCTGACCTTCGCGGGCGGCTGCCGCCCGGTGGGCACGGACCGGCCGTAGCTTGACGTCGCAGGCGCGGAGATTCAACGCGAAGGGTGGTGTTGCGTCTCTGAACGTAGCGGGTTAAGCATTAGGTACGATGTCTGCACGGTCCGCGGTCGCAGGAACGGCCACCGTAGGGGTTTTGGTCGGCTTGCTCGGCAGCCCCGCGGCGGTCGGCGCGGCGCAGGATCTCGCCGAACAGCACCGCCTTCCGCTGGCTGCGGCGACGTTCACCGACATTCCCAATTGGGATGTGTTCCAGGACGCAACGACGGCGGACATGGTCTGGGGCGTGGTGCTGAAGCTGGCGGTGCTGTTCGTCGTGGTCGCCCTGCTCACCTCGCTCGCCGGTCGCGCCTCGCACGGCGCTGCGTTCCTCGCCGGCTGGGGAAGCCTCGTGGTGGCGGCCGCGCTGGCCGGCGCCGTGGACTTCGCCTATCGCGACGCGGTGCTCGGGTCCGTGGAGAATCCCTTCGACGTCAGCACGTTCGACAGCCTCCTGGGCGCCACCAACGTGGGCGCCGGCTTCGGGCTGTGGACCGGCTGGACGGTCGGCGCGGCCGTGGCGGTCGTGGCCGCGGTACGCACCCGGTCGGTGTTGGCTCCCGGCGTGGCGACGGGGCCGATCGCCCGCTCGCCGGGCCGCGCGCCGATCACGCCCCCGGCCCCGTGGTGGGCCGCCGACACCTCGCCGTCGTCGCCGGTGGCTTACGGCGCGGCGTCGATATTTCCCCAGGTGCCGCAGGAGGGACCGCCGATGGTGGCCGCCGGGGCCACCGGAACGAGGGGCGACGTCGACCTGAACTCCACGCTGGCCACGCCCCTCGCGCGGACGGCTGACGACACCGACGGCACCCGCCCGATACCCGAGGTGGACACGACCCCGCCGGACGCAGACGGCCCAGACACCACCGTCGTCAGGCCGGCACGGCTGGTTCCCGGCGCCGCCGACCCCAGGCTGGCGCCCGGGACCTAGAGCGTTAGCCCGCAAGGAAGCTGAGCCGCACCCGGCGCTCCGGGTTGTCGCGGTTGGTGTCGACGAGCACGATCGACTGCCACGTCCCGAGCGTGGGCCGGCCCGCGAGCACGGGGACGGTGATGCTGGGCGCGATGATCGCCGGCAGCAGGTGATCGGCGCCGTGCCCGGGCGACCCGTGCCGGTGCCGCCAGCGGTCGTCACGCGGCAGGATCTCGCCAACCGCCGCCAGCAGGTCGTCCTCGCTGCCGGCGCCGGCCTCGATGATGGCGATGCCGGCCGTGGCATGGGGCACGAAGACCGAGACCAGGCCGTCGCCTCGGCCTCGGCAGAACTCGGTGACCCCCGCCGTGATGTCGACGACTGCGGGGCGGGTGCCGGTACGTACGGTCAGCTCGGTCGACTCCATGCCCCAACCATTCTGGTTGTAGCCGTGCGGCGTATGACCGCACGTCTACAACCGGTTCGTCGTACGTCAGATCTTGCCGTCAGCGGGCAGCGACTGTTCGAGCGTCAGCGTGGCTGCGAACAGGTCGCCGTGGTCCTCGACCCGGGCGATCACGTCGGCCGCCTCGAACGACAGCGGCGCACCGTCGGCGGCGGCCTCGACCTCCTCCCAGCTGACCGGCGTGGACACCGTGGGGCGAGGGCGGGCCCGGAGCGAGTAGACGGCCACGGTCGTCTTGTGGCGGCTGTTCTGGCTCCAGTCCACGAACACCTTGCCCGGGCGCAGCGACTTCTTCATGTTGGACACCACCGCGTCGGGTCGGGCCCGCTCCAGCAGCTGAGCCACAGCCTGGGCGAAGCCCGACGCCTGACGATGGGTGTGCGGCCGGTTGAGGGGCACGTAGACCTGCAGGCCCTTCGAGCCGGACGTCTTCGGGAAGCCCTCCAGGTCGAGGCCCTCGAGTACGTGGCGGACGTCGAGGGCCACGTCGGCGCACTCCGGGATCGCCGCCGGCGCCCCCGGGTCCAGGTCGAAGACGCACATCGTCGGGCTGTCGATGTCCGCCCCGCGGGCCATGGGCCCGTGGATCTCGAGCGCCGCCATGTTGGCGGCCCACACGAGTGCCGGCGCCGAATCGAGGCAGCAGTAGTGGATGCTCCCGTTGCTGTCGCCCGGGCCCAGGACCGTGCCCAGCCATCCGGGCCGGTGCGAAGGGCAGCGCTTCTCGAAGAACGAGCCCGCGTCGACGCCGTTGGGGAAGCGACGCAGCGTGACACCCCGGTCTGCGAGGTGCGGCACCATCGCCGACGCGATGCGCGCGTAGTACTCGATGACCTCGGCCTTGGTGGTCCCTGCCTCGGGATAGAGCACCTTGTCGAGGTTCGAGAGGGTGAGCCGGCGCCCCTCGACCTCGACCGTGGCGGAACGCCCCGCGGTGCGCTCCGCCATTACCAGACCCTCGCGACCAAGCCCACTCGTGGACCCCAGGACTTACTAGGCCGACTTGCGTCGCGGCGCCGCCTTGGTCGACTTGGTCGCCTTGCTGGCCTTGGATGCCTTGGTCGCCTTCGACGCCTTGGTGGAGCGGCGCGCCGGCTTCGCGTCGTCGGCGTCGTCCTCATCCGCTCCGCCGCCGCCCGCCGCCGCCTTCGCCGTAGGGTGGCGCTTTCGCGCCTCCTTGGCGTCACGCACGCTGGCCTCGAGCGCCGCCATGAGGTCGACGACCTTCTCCTCGGCGGCCGGTGCCGGCGCTGCGACGACCTCCTCCTCGCCGGCGGCCTTGCGGTTGATGAGCTCGAGCACCTGGTTGCGGTAGGTGTCCTCGTAGCGCTCGGGCTCGAACGGCTCGGTGAGCGACTCGATGAGCTGCTCGGCCATGCGCAGCTCGCGTTCGCTCACGTCGACGTCGTGCATCTCCTCGACCCCGTCGAGCTGCGCGGGGTCGTTGACCTCGTCGGCGTAGACCATGGTCGACATCACGAGCATCCCGTCCTTGGGGCGCAACGCCGCCAGGTACTGCTTGGTCCGCATGACCAGGCGGGCGATCGCCACCTTGCCCTGCTCTTCCATGGCTCGGGTCAGCAGGGCGTACGGCTTGGTGGCTCCCTTGTCGGGCGCCACGTAGTAGGCGGCGTCGTAGAAGAGGGGGTCGATCTCATCCAGGTCGACGAACTGCTCGATGTCGATGGTGCGGGTGGCCTCCGGGTCGAGGGTGGCCAGCTCGTCGTCGCCCACCAGCACGTATTCGCCGGACGACAGCTGGTAGCCCTTCGCGATCGCCTCGTTGGGCACCTCCTCACCGTCGGCGGCCGACACCTTCCGGTACTGGATCCGCGAGCCGGAGCGGGTGTCGATCTGGTTGAAGGACACGTTCTTGCGCGACACCGCGGTGAACAGCTTGATGGGGATGTTGACCAGCCCGAAGCTGATGGCGCCGCTCCACATGGCACGGGGCATGCCTGGAAGTATTCCCTGCCGGGACGCCAATTGAACAGGAGCGTTTGTCCCGGGCGTGGGGCATCGGCTCCGTCGGCGGGTGGTGTCAAACGGAGACGTCGAGCCTGGGGTACCGCCCGAGGCCGTTCCACAGGGTGCGAGTGAGCAGGTCGGCGGCCTCTTCCAGGGAACACGCCCGGTGCTCCACCCACTCGCTGGCACCGGCCTCGAGCATGCCGATGACCCCCCGGGCCAGCAGCCGCTCCACCGGCCCGCCACCCCAGGTGTCGGCGATGCACTGGATGCGCGCCCGCCGCGCCTGCTGCACCGCCGGGTGCTCCAGGGCACCGGCGGCGGCGAACAGTGGCCACGACGCGGCGTTGGCCTGGACCAGGCGCAGGTAGCGGTGGACCAGCGCTCCGAGCCGGGTCTCGTCCACGGGCACGTCGTTGAGCAGGCTCGACAGGTCCTCGTCGAGGCCGGCGAGGCTGTGGAGGTACACGGCCGCCAGCAGCCCACCCCGATCGCCGAAGTACGCGTACACCAGCGAACGGGAGACGCCGGCAGCGTCCGCGACCTCCTCGAAGCGCACGGTGTTCGGATTGCGTCTCCGGAAGATCGTGGACGCCGCCTCCACGATCTCGGCCCGGCGGCGCTCGGGTTCGAGGCGGCGCCGTCCCTGCGCCGACCGGGTACGCCGGTGCGTCGACGGCGGGGCGGACTTGGCGGGCGACGACATGGCTGACGGGCGCCTACCCCTGCGCCGCCGTCACCTCCACGGGCGTGGCCGGCGCCTGCTCGCCTACCAGCGGGAAGTGGCAGGCGACGAACTGGCCCGCGGCCACCTCGCGGGTCTGGGGTTCCTCCACCGCACACAGCTCCTGCGCCCGTGGACAGCGGGTACGGAACCGGCAGCCGCTGGGCGGGGCGAGTGGCGACGGCAGTTCACCCGCGGTGAGCTCGGCGGAACCGGCCGGGGCCTCGGGATCCGGCACCGGGATCGACGACAGCAGCGCCGCGGTGTAGGGGTGCGCGGGGTTGGCGTAGAGCCGGTCCGGGGCCGCCACCTCGCAGATCTTGCCGAGGTACATGACGGCCACGCGGTCGCTGACGTTCTTCACGACCGCGAGGTCGTGGGTGATGAAGATCAGCGTCAGCCCGTATCGCCGCTTGAGGTCCTCGAGCAGGTTGAGGATCTGCGCCTGCACCGACACGTCCAGGGCCGACACCGGCTCGTCGCAGATCACCAGCTGGGGCTCGAGCACCAGGGCGCGTGCGATGCAGATGCGCTGGCACTGCCCGCCGGAGAACTCGTGGGGCCGCTTGTCGCGCGCCACGTCGGGGTCGAGCCCGACCGCCTCCAGCACCTCGTCGACGCGGGCGCGGCGCTCGGCCTCGGTCCCCCGATCCCAGATGTCGAGGGGGGCACCGACGATGTCGCCGACGCGGCGGCGGGGGTTCAGCGACGAGATCGGGTCCTGGAACACGATCTGCATCTGCGGCCGGACGACCCGCAGCCGCTCCCCGCTGAGGGCCGTGAGCTCGTGGCCGGCGAACGTCACCTTGCCGCCCGTGGGCTTGGGTAGCTGGATCACGGCCCGGGCGGTCGTGGACTTGCCGCAGCCGGACTCGCCCACGAGGCCCAGCGTCTCGCGCTCGGCGACGTCGAGGCTCACGTCGGCCACCGCCGAGACGTGGCGGCCCGGCCCCGCCGGAAAGTCCACGACCAGGTTCTCGACCCGGAGGAGCATGTCGTCGTCGGGTCGCAGGTGGGCGGTCCCGCTCCCGGCCATCAGGCCTCCACCTCCGCGGCCTTGGTTACGTCGCCGGTGACGGCCAGCTCGGCCTGGGGGACGTGCGCGGCCAGGTTCCGCTCCAGCGCCTCCTGGCCCGCATCCGTGCCGACCGGGTACCAGCAGCGGTAGGTGTGGCCCGGCTCGTCCGCCTCGATCAGCGGTGGCTGCTCCTCGTGGCAGCGGTCCTGGACATAGGGGCAGCGCGGCGCAAACCGGCAGCCGCGAGGCGGATCGATGAGGTCTGGTGGCCGACCGGCGATCACGTTGAGCCGCGTGTGGCTGGGGTT
>Ga0075431_100005621_pt1 | contig 12382 bp, 8 predicted proteins | sample RhiMetdeltSRZDD5_FD_75297 | JGI IMG/M metagenome (GOLD analysis project Ga0075431, IMG submission 75297) | Populus rhizosphere microbial communities from Tennessee, USA - Rhizosphere MetaG P. deltoides SRZDD5 | ecosystem: Host-associated > Plants > Roots > Rhizosphere > Soil | place: USA... | reverse complement strand
TGCCCGTCGAGCTCGTCTTCGCGAGTGGTCCGGACCAGATTCACCTTGAAGTTCTTGACCAGCTTGTTGGTGCGGTACCTCAGGGTGGTCCTGAACTTGGTGGCGAGGGACGCCAGGTAGGCTTCGTAGTCGCCCGGCAGCGCGACCGAAGAGCAGGGAATCCGCTCCCGGTGGATCCGGGCCTCCGACCGATCGCCGAGCGATCGGACCAGCAGGTCCGTGGACGGCCTGTCCTTCCTGAGACCCCGGAGATCCGCGAGGGCCCACTCCCCTTTCAGCTCGCGCGCCAGGCCGGCCAGGAAGTCCCGCTCGGCGCTCTCGCGCGCCAGAACGCCCAGGTATTCCGAGCCCACTCCCTGGTCCCCCAGGAACGACAGGACCGACGGACCTCGCAGGGCCCGCGGTCCCAGGCGGCGCCGGCGCAGCGGCGCCAGGCCGACCAGGGCCCCCGCGTCGTCGCGCGCCGTGATCAGGAACGACTCCCGGGCATCCCCGAAGTGCCGCGTCCAGGCCAGGATCCACTCCGGGCTCAGGAAGATCTCGGGAGTCACGGCCTCCTCCAGCAGGCGGCTCCACTCCGGGACCAGCCGCTCCTGCCGCTCCACGGGGGCGACCGTCTCGATTCTCAATGGACCGGCCTCGACCCGCGGGGGACCAGGTACGAGAGGCGCTTCTCGAGCGGGGAATCCCCGTCGCCCGGCCGACCGCGGTCGGCCCAGGCGCGGGACAGGAGGTCGAAGCCCGCGAGGAAGGCCGGGACGTTTCCCGGGAGGCAGCGACGCAGGGCCAGGCGATCGTCGCCCCGCTTGACCGTCCCCGGCTCGGTGGTCAGCGCGCACCGAAAGCCCGCCTCCGCGACGACCCTGCGCGTCGTGTCGTCGAAGTCCGGGAAGCGCCCGTTGGGGTATGCGAAATCCAGGACGGGCCGCCCCAGCATCTGCTCGAGATCGGTGCGCGAGCCGGCGACTTCCGCCTCGCACTGCGCGCGGTCCAGGCCCGACAGGATGGGATGGGACCTGGAATGGGCGCCGACCGTCATCGGGGGCTGGATCATCTTCATGAGGACATCCCGCCCCATCACCCGATCCGCCTCGGGAGGACGGACCTGTTGGCCCGCCTCCTCCGCCAGCCGGTCGAGAATCTCCTTGCGTCGTGTCTCGTGGACCTTCAGGGTCTCCTTGATCCTGAAGAAGGCGGCGTAGCGGCTCGCCTCGTCCGAGACGGACAGTGCGGGCCAGAGTCCCGGCGTCCCGGGGACGGACGCGCCCTGCCAGCCGCGAACCAGCTGCCGGAGCGAGGTGACCCAGAGGTCCTGTGCCGACCCGATCAAGGAACTGGGGATGAAGAAGGTGGCCGCGAGTCCCAGGTCACGGAGCGCGGGGATCGCGAACCTCGCGTTGTTGGCGAGCCCGTCGTCGAACGTCACCGCGAAGGACGCGGACGGCGGGGCATCCCCCCGCCCGATCGCGACCGCGATCTCCTCCAGGGAAGCCTGCCTGAGGTGCCGCCGCAGATAGCGGAGCTGGTCGTGGACGTTGGCGATCGCGTGCCCCGGGGAGAAATAACCCGGCTCCGCATCCGTGGTCCCATGGAACCCGAGGATCAGGCAGGCGTTCCGGGATTGAAGCGTCCGGCGCAGGAGCGCTCCGGTCAGCCCGGTGTAGAAGAGAAGCGCCGCGACGGCGTACTTGCTCAGACGCGCGATCAGCACCGGAAGGCGCCAGCCCGCAGGGGCCTCCCGCAGGTACGTCCTGAGATCGTGCCGGAGCGACTTCCACATCAACATCATGACCTCGTGCACGGGGAGCGACCTCCCGGCCGGGGACGGCGGAACGAAATCGCCCGATGCGCCCGGGGTGTCCTCACCAGCGATAGGCTTCAAACTCGGGACCGGAGTGGACTCGGAGCAGGGTCACGGAAGGCAGGTGCTGAAGCCACAGGGCCGCATCCGACGACTTCTCCTTGCCGAGAACAACATAACCCGACTCGTGGCTTTGAACGGCGCGAACGAGCGCCTCTTCCGACTTGACGACCATCACGCGATTCTCTGGGTACCAGTCGTCCAGAAGCGAGTACCACGGACCATAACGACCGAGTCCCGGCCCCAGGGCCACGACGGGCGGCCTCGGCTGGCTCCTCAGCCATCCGTCCACCTCCCGGATTTCCGCCTTGATCCGTGGACAGGGAGACACGGAGTTCATCTTCGCGGACAGGATGCCGAGAGGCAGAATCGCCAGAATCCATACCGTGACGAGCCAGGCGGCGGCAAGGCCGAGGCACCGGACTTGCCGCGCGCCGTCCCCCAGACGCTCCCACGCCGGTCCGGCGCCGATCACCAGAAGGATCAGCAGGAACACGGCGTAGCGCGCATCCGTGATCATCCCGGACCGGACGTTCTGAACGTAGTAGACCGCGAGGCATCCGAAGAACAGGAGGCTCAGGAACCTTCCGGGACCACGAACGGCCGCCCTCGTCGCGCCGTGGAACGACCCCAGGAACGCGCGGGGTCCCAGGGACGCGAACAGGACGGCGGGCCAGAAGGCCAGGGTATACCAGCCGATGGATCGCTGATAGACCGGATCGGCTTCTACCCTTCCGGTATTGAGTGTCGCGATGTGAAGCGCATCCCCGTACCCGACGTAGCTGAACATCATCCATCCGCAGGCGAACAGGCTCGAAAGCGCGCAAAAAGCGATCCCTCGCTTCCTCTCGTCCGGGCCGAATTCCTTCCACGCAAGATGAGGCCCGCCGAGCACGACTCCCAGGCAGATCGCGACGACCAGCCATGCTTCCATGCGATTTCCGCAGGCGAGATTCATGGCAAGAGTCCCGAGCATCACGTATCGAAACCCTCCATGCGAGACCCACTCCGTGAACCCCCAGAGCCCCACGACCACGAAGAACCCGAGAAATGCCTCGGAGACGGTCACCACCGAATATCGGATGTGCAGCGGATTCAGAGCCAGGATCAGGGCCCCTGCCAGCGCCGCCTTCCCATTGAACACCCGGGCGATCAGGCAGCCCGCAAACGGCACGGTACCGGCACCGACGAGAGCCGTCAGGCAGCGCGCCCAGGTCTGGCCGTGCAGGCCCAGGGCATACGGGATGGAGAGAATCCAGAAATGGACCGGCAGCCAGACCTCGGTCGGCAGCCAGCGACCCTCGTCGACGGCGGTTCGCGAGAGCTGAATTCTCGCGAACGCGTCGCCGTCCTCGTTGTCCGAGATGAAGAGGAAGAACAGCCGGACTCCGAGGGCCAGCGCGAAGAGTCCCCAGAGTGACCTGCGGTCGATCTCGTGAGGACGCGCCTCGTCATCCATGATCGGCGGGGCCCCGCTCCAGCCGGGAGATCACGGCCTTCAGCTTCCCGTTGGGGCCTCGGGGAATCACGTCGACGTATTCGATCGACGTGCGGAGATCCCCCACGCGGTCCCGCAGGTTCCTGCGGATGGCATCCTCGGTCCCCTTTCCATAGCCGGTTCCGCGCACGACGCGCACGATGAGATCATGATTCCGCTCCTGCTCGATCTGCGCCTCGACGACTCCGGACAATCCCCCGAACACGAAATTCAGACGCCCCACCCAGGCGCCGGACGCCGCCTGCACCAGATCCTCCTGGCGGCCCAGGATTTCCGTGACGGCAGGGAAGACGCGGCCGCACGCGCAGGCAGGGCGACCTTCCTGGATGCGTACGACGTCTCCCGTGCGGTAGCGGAGAAGGGGCATCGATTTGTTGATCAGGCCGGTCGCAATGACCTCGCGAAGCTCGCCCGATGGATCATCGCGTACCGGCAGCAACTCCGTGATCCCGTATTCGGGAATCAGGTGATAGGTCCCTCGTTCGCACTCCTGGATGGCGACGGCGGCCTCGGTCATCCCGTAGTGATCGAAGACCCGGGCCCCGAACGTCTCCTCGATCAGGCGGCGCTGCGCCGGGAACAGCGTCTCCGCAGACGTGAACACCAGCGGCACGTCCAGCCGAAGCCCCGAGTCCCGCACCAGGGCGGCGAGGATGCTTGCGGACGAAGGGTATGCGAAGAGCGCCTCGGGGCGAAACCGCCGGATCCGTTCCACGTAGGCGCGGACCGTTCGAGCGGACAGATGGTACCCTGACATGCGAAGCTCGTTGCCCGCGAGGTTCCGCCTCCAGGGGCTTTCCGATTCCATCGATGCTGGGAGCAGGAGATCGCCCCGGATCTTCACGCGCCGCGACCAGGGTGTGATCCCGGCCCACCCCCACTGGCGCGCCAGGAAAGCCTCCTCCATCGGCTCGAACGCTCGCGCCTGGTAGATTCGAACCGGCGTGCCGCTCGACCCGCTCGTGAGGGACGTGAAGAGCCGTCGTCGATCCAGTCGATCGTCGACGAACTCCTCACCGCGTTGCCGGATGGTTTCCTTGTCGAGCGGGGGGAGATCCTTCAGATCGCCGACCGAGCGCACCCGCGCGGCGTCGATCCCTCGTTCGCGCCACAGCGATCGGTAGTACGGCGTGTGATGGGCTGCCTCGACGAGGCGCTCCAATTCCGCGCCTTGGAGCTCGGCCAGCTTTCCGGAGTCCAGCCACTGGCTCGTCTCGAGGAATGCCGCGGTCCTGCGAAAGTCCGGGCCATACATCCGTCTGGATTTCCCATAGAAGTACCCGGAGATCAGGAGCTCCTGCGCCCAGGCGGGGGCGCCGGCATACAACCGCTTCCCGAGGTCGCGGAGAGCCAGGGGTCTCATTCCAGATCCTCGATCATGGAGACGCGGCAGGTGAAGAGTGGTCCCGGGAATGGGCGATGGGCCAGGTTTCGGGAGACGGATCCCTAGGTGCCGGTCCGCAGATTCTGCGGAGCGTTCGGCGGGGTCTTGTCGATCGTGGTCTGTCCGCCGCTGCTGATGGCATTCCCCCGATTCCCCAAGGCATCCACGAGGCTGTTCAGCGGCAGGCTGAAGCTGCCCGGCCCATCGGCCACGGCAGTGTCCACCACGAAGGTCCCGGTGAAGACCGATCCGGGGAGGGCGCCGGTGAGAACGACCGTCTTGGAGGACGTCCCGTCGCTCTCCAGGAACGTCAGGGGCCCCGGCAGGACGACGACCGAGACCGAGGTCGTCAGGGTCAACGTCACGTTCCCCGCAGCGGTCGGCGACGGGTCGCTCAGGGTGATCGTCGCCGCGGGGGCCGAGACCCCGCCGTACTCCACCGCCCCCACATCCCATGCGCTGCCGGCCCTGGCCAGGTTGTCGCTGTACACGGGCAGGCCGTGCGCCGCGGCGAGGGTGTTGTTGATGCTCGCGGTCCGTCCGGCCGGCAGCCCGGTCGCCGTCCCCGCGTCGATGGCGGGGGATCCGATCAGGAGATGGAAGTCGTTTCCCGACAGGAGAGAGAATTTCGGGTCGGCGCATTTCACGTTGTCATTGGCCGTTCCGTCCCCATCGGCGTCGACGCTCGTCGTCAGGCCCCCACAGCTCCAGGAACGGCCGTTCACGGAGGTGACGTTCCCGGAGGCCGTGGAATAGACGAGGTTGTTCTGAAACGTCGCCGCAGCCGGCCAGGTCAACAGCTGCTTGGCCCCGGAATCGTACAGGATGTTGTTCCGAATCACGTTTCCGGACACCGACCCGGCATTATCCAGCCAGATGGCGCCATCGAGGTTGTTGACGAACGTATTGTTGTAGATGAGGTTGTTTCGCAGGAGCTTGCCCGACCCCACATTGACGTAGATCCCGGCCGACGTCGTCCCGCGCGCATTGAGCCCGCACCGGAACAATAGATTGTTGTAGATCTGCGTATTGTCGATGGAATCGCCGTCCGCCAGGTCCGCCTTGATGCACGACCCGGCGACATTCCGGATGATGTTGTTGCGGATGATCCAGTTCTTGGGCGTGTGCTCCAGGATGATCCCCTTGGCGACTCCGCCGAAGCTCGAGACGCCGTCGAGGTTCTCGAGAAGATTGTTCTCGAACACCGAACCGGCGTAGTTCCCGGGCCCGTTGAGGTTCCCCCTCTCGCCGAGAATGACGCCCATCGGCGTGCCGCTGGGATAGGACCCCTGAATGCCGGGGTCTCCCATGTCGTGGATCCAGTTCCCCCGGATGATCAGCGCGGAGCCGCTGCTCGAGGCTTCCGTGTGAATGCCCTCGCTGCCGGTCCAGGCGATCTCATTCCCCTCGATCGTAGCGGAAAGCGCCGCGTAGACGACGATCCCGTAGTCGGAACCCGACCCGCTCCTGTCGATGTTGTAGAGGATCCGGTTGTTGCGCACCGTGATGTCGCTCACGGGCCCATCCTGGTCCACCAGGATGATGGACGCGGACCGGTGGCAGCGCAGCACGAACCCCTGGATGGTGACGGAGCTGCTGTTCGTGACCCAGAAGCCGTTGCCGTTGTTGTTGTAGAACACATGGGGCTTGGGATTGCTGGCGGCAAGCGGCGCATTCGCCCCCTGGCCCCACCGCACGAGGATGAGGCCCCCCACCGTCTCCTGGCTGTACGAGTCGATCTCGGGAGCCGTTCCTTCATAGGCCGCGTGGGCGTTCGTCAGGTCCGAGGGGCTTGCGACCCGCCAGGTCGGAGTCCCGTCCGCCTTCTGCGCCCCCATGACCTTGCTCGCCAGTCCCGAATCGGTCGCGTACCAGACATCACCGCAGGTTCCCGGCACACCGGCGCAGACTCCGGAAGTGCAGCTGGTGCACTGACTCCATCCCGAGCTGGGGAGGGTGGTCCCGTCCAGGTACACCGTCTCCCCCGTGCCCGGCCCCGAGTAGTTGTAGGGCTGGATCGTGATGGGGGCGCTGCTGCTCCCGTGCTTTCCGTTGACATAGTAATAATCCGCGAAGTAGCGCCCGTCGAAGCTCGTTGTCTCCTGGTCGTGTGCCGCGTGGGCTCCGCGGATCCTGAGGATGTCCCCGGGACTCGTGAGCAACGCGATCCCGCCGTCGATCGTCTTCTTCGGCCCCGTGCCGCCGCTCGTCGTCGCGCAGGCGACGGCAAGCCCGTTGCCGTTCTGGGGGCAGTTACCATCCACGTAGTACGTGGCGGCCCCGGCGCCGGCGGCACCGCTCAAGAGAAACAGGCCGGCGGCCAGGAGAATCCTGCCCGACGTCCTGTCCCCAAACCTAGACAACTGTTCGGGCGCCCGCCTCATCCCCGTCCCTCCCGGGAGACATTGTGCCTTCGGGGAACCCCGCTTCACCCACAACGCAGGCTCCCTGCTTGGAATTGAGCAATAAGCGGGCCATCCGGGAATCGGGCATTCCTCCCCGGAGCCGTCTCGATCCTGGGAGAAAATCGAAGGCAGGAGCACGACTCAAATCCCCGTCCTGCAATCGCGATGACGAAACTGAAATGGGCCCCGGACGCGTTCCATCGTCACACATAACGGTTCTGAAGAAAAGAGAGATGCGTGTCGATCAGGGCCCAGCCGTCCAGCGCGCCGTCGAGGATCCACGGGAAGATCCCCAGGTCACCCTGCTCGATCTTCGTTCGCCTCAACGCCATGGGATCGGACCCGGGTCCGTTCACCCCGTTGATGGATGTGCAGGCACTCCGGTATCCCGCGCTCGACACCTCGCCCATGACCCGCGGGTTGAAATCGCGCATCGTCCCGTACGGATACGCCAGGGCCCGCACGTCGCAACCCAGCCGGTCCTCCAGGGCGCGACGCGAGTCCAGCAGCTGGCGACGGACCTCGTCGGGCGGCAGCCGGCCCAGGGAGACGTGCTCCATGCCATGAGAGCCCACTTCGACCCCGGCGCGTGACAGCTCCTGGATGTCCTGCCAGCCGAGGAATCCCGGCTCGCCCAGGCTCGAGGGATTGACATAGATGACGGAAGGGATGCCGAGGCGAAACAGCACGGGGGCGGCCTCCCTGATGAAATCGACGGTCCCGTCGTCGAACGTCACGACGACCCTCGGGATCGAAGCCCCGCCGGCCTCCAGGCCGTCCAGCGCTGTGTCGAGGCCCGTGACGGCCGAGGTCCTCGCGAGCGTTTCCATCTGCCGGACGAAATCACCGGGCCGCACGGCGAACGGATCGGCGTCATCCGCGGCGATCCGGTGGTACGTCAGGATCCTCACTCCGTTCCCGGCGCTGGGGCGGCCGAGGCTCAACGCCCGGCTCCCGGCCGCGAACACCCTGCGCGACCAGCGCTTGATCAGGTTCTTGGGTGACGTGACTCTCACGCGCGGCGTCCCCTTCGAAGCCGATCGACTGCGATCCGATACAGGAACAGCGGATTCCCGAGGATGTACCTGCGCCACTTGTGCGGCTGGCTCGCCAGGATGAAAGCCCATTCCATCCCCAGGCTGCGGGCCCAGGATGGGGCCCTTCGGAGCCGCCCGCTCAGGTGGTGGAACAGCCCGCCCACTCCGATGCAGAGATCGCACTCCAGGCGAGGGGCGTTCCTGTGAATCCAGAGCTCCTGGATCGGATTGCCCAGCCCCACCAGCAGGACTCCGGCGCCGGACCGGTTGATCTCGTCCACGACGGCGCGGTCGTCCCGATCGTCGAAGTATCCATGATGAACGCCGGCGATGCGGAGTCCGGGTATTCTGTCCTTGAGTCCCTCGGCCGCCTGCGTGACCATCCCGATCTCTCCTCCCAGCAGGAACACCGGGATGCCCGCCCGGGCGGCCTCGGCGCAGACCTGGGGAGTGAGATCCGTTCCGACCATGTTCTCGGCGAACGGCTTGCCCGCCAGGGCGCTCGCGATCTGCACGCCCATTCCGTCATTGAGCAGCAGGTCGGCGCCGTTCAGGACTTCCCGGAATCGGTCATCCGAGCACGACAGGTTCAGGGTGTGCGCGTTGGGGATGTACACCTTGAAGGCCCGTTTCGATCCGAAGGTGCGTGTCATGACGGACAGCGCCGCCGCGCGCGTCAGCCTGTCGAAACGCACTCCCAGCACCTCGACCTCGGACTCCGACTCGCGGCGGCGGGACAAGGAGACCTGCCGCTCGTGCAATTCCGTCATCGGGATTCCTCTTCGCTCGGCGCGGCCAGGTGCCGCCGCACCGGAGGCCGGACGTCCGTTGCCGCACCCAGGTCTCTGTAGGTCCTCTCCAGGATTCCCTCGACGGTGGACATCGTGTAGTCCCGCGTCACGGTGGCGAGGTTGCGCCGGCCCTGGTCGCGCACCCGGGACGGCGACCCGAGCAGCTCCGAGAGGGCGTGCCTCAGGCCGTCGCGATCCCCCGCCCGGAAGAGCATGCCCCCCTCGGGCGCGCGCAGCATCTCCGGGATGGCTCCCACATCGCTCGCAACGACACCCATTCCGGCGGCCATGGCCTCCAGCAGGAGATTCGGCATGTTCTCGTAATGGGAGGGGAGGACGAGAATCGAGCACTCCCGGAGGAGGGCGACCTTCGCGTTCCCCGCCACGCACGGCAGGAACTCGACCCGCCCCTCCAGCCGGACTCCAGGCTCGAGTGACGTCTCGAGCCGGTCCCGCACGGCGGCCGGATCGTGGAGACCGGCGAGGACCCAGGTGCATCCCGGCCGATTCCGGAGCATGCCGGGAAGGACCTCGAGCAGGTCCCCCAGGCCCTTCTCGTCGTTGAGGACCTGGTCTCCCGTGCCGACGAACAGCACGCGCTCGGGACGACGCTCTTCGGACCCGCGCAACGAGGCGATTTCCGAAGCCTCCAGGCCGTTCGGGATCACGACCAGGCGCGCCGCCGGGGCCATCCTCGCGACCCGGTCCGCCCAGCGCCGCGAGAGGACGGCCACGGCGTCGACGGTCGAGAGCGCATGACGGATCCAGGCCCGCAGGAGCGGATGGCTCTCCTTGTAGAAGATCTCGAACTTGCCTCCGTGAATCTGCAACAGCACCGGGAGACCCCGTTGCCGCGCCGTCCATGCGAAGAGCGCGTTCTGGTGAAAATTGATGCCGCTGCTGGTCTTCACGTGGACCAGGTCCACGGGACGGTCTCGGAGCTCCCTGCGGAACGAACGGACCATCCCGAATTGATACTTCAGGCGGGAGGGCAGGGAACGTCGCGGATCCGGGCGGCGGTAATTGTTGAACACGCGCATGCCGGTGCGCCGGGCCAGGTCGGTGCGCAGGAGCAGATCGATCCCCTTCTCGACCCCCCCCGTCACCGGGGGAACCGGAAGGGGGCCGACCAGGAGGACCCTCGGCAGCGACGCGTCCGCCGGGATCACGCCTCCGGCTCCTCGGGCACTGGCAGCGCGAACGGCTGGGGCATCACCGCGCGCAGCTCATCCAGCCGCACCACGCCGAGCGCCAGCAGGAGGCCGGCGTAGCCCACGGCTCCGATCGCGATGCGGGCCCAGAGCGCCAGGCCGGGCGTCAGGTGGAGCCATGCCACCAGCGCGAGCGTCACCAGGGCGGGCCTCACGATTTCCGCCTCGCGAAGCACCGGCCCGACCTCGTGCCTCAGGAACCAGCACTGGAAGGCGAGAAAGCAGCACATGGAGATCAGCGCCGCCCAGGCGCAGCCCAGTATCCCGAAGCGCGGGATCAGCATCACGTTGAGCAGGACATTGGTCGCCAGCCCCATGAGGTTCACCTTCAGGTCGATGTGCTGACGGTTCGACGCGAAGAGCGAGGAGGCCAGCACCCGGACGATGCCGTAGGGGACGAGGGTCCAGATCACCACCTTGAGGACCGAGGCGGCGTCGCCGAACCCCGGGCCGAACAGGAGGCGCACCACGGGGTCGGCGAGCCCGGCAATCCCCGCGGCGATCGGCAGGAGCACGACCAGGATGTACCGGACGGCCATGCTGCTGGCCCGCTGGTACGAGTCCTGCGACTCGTGGAACAGCTTGGACAGCACGGGATAGATCGAGGTATTGAAGCTCTTCGGAACGACCTGCGCGATGGCGAAGAGGCGGTAGCCGATGGTGTAGTAGCCCACCGCCGCCAGGGTCCCCAGCTTCGAGAGCATGAAGACGTCGGTCCTCAGGTAGAGCGCGGCGACGACGAAGATCGTTCCGAACACGGGGACGCTGTGCAGGAGCTTCTTGAGGATGCCGCGGTCGTAATCCCAGCCCAGGGGTGCGATCCGGCGGTGGAACACCGCGAGATTCATGAGCAGGTTCATGAACCGGAACGCCGCAAACGAGCTCATCAGCGCCACGACGCCGTAGCCGTGGTGCAGCAGCCAGAGGCCGGTTGTCACCTTGGCGGCGTTTTCCACCATGGTCAGCCCGACCATGTAGCGCACCTTCTCGAACGCGATGAAGATCGATTCGCTGTACAGGATCACGATGGAGGGAAGCAGGGACACCGCGACCCACCAGGCCCCGCGCACCACCTCCTCCGGGTATCCGGCGAGGCGGATGGCGATCAGGACGCCTACGGCCATCGCCAGGGACGCGGGGAGCCCGAGGGTGATCGACGAGCACAGGTGGCGGCGGGCGGCGCTCTTGTCGCGTGACACGTCCCTGGTGACGAGCGAATTGAGCCCCAGGGACGTGAAGGAGTGCGCCACGAAGAAGTAGTTCAGGAGCAGATTGTAGGCACCCGTCCCCTCCGCGCCAAGCTTGCGGGTCATGGTGCCGACCAGGAGGATCGAGAGGAGCGGGTTGGCGATCTCGAAGGTGATGAGAAGCGCCGTGTTGTGAAGCGTCCGCCGGGCGGAAGGGCTTACGGCCTTTTGAGGGCTCATGGTTCCGCCGGGGGGTGCGTCCGCTTCCGCCACCACGCCGCCGCCTCGGCATGGGTCATCACCACGACATTCTCCGCGGCCAGCCAGGCGAGGAAGTCGGAGAACATCGCCATGCGGTCCGGATGGATCCCGAGGACCGAGGGATGCGATCCCACGCCGACCCAGCAGCGGCGCTCGATGGCCCAGCGGACCTCCTCCTTCCACCTGGCCAGCACCTGGCCCGGCGAGGAGCCCCGCTTCACGAAGTCCCAGTCGTCGATGGCCACCGGGATGCGCAGGAGGTCCCCGGCGTCCCGCCTGGGGACACGGTACGGGAACGCGGCGGGGTCCGCCTCGGCGTTCCACTGGTAGCCTCTCGCCGCCAGGCAGCCCAGAAGCGGGACGCTCCAGCGGGAGCGGGGCGAGCGGAATCCCCTGATCCGGAGCCCGCAGATCCGCTGGACGCTCTCCTCGACTCCGATCACTTCCCGGCGCATCCCCTCCGGCTCGAGGTCGGCCATGACCTGGTGGGTCGCTCCGTGGCTCGCCAGCTCGTGCCCCTCCTCGGCGATTCTCCGGATCAGCCCCGGGATGGTCTCCGCAAAGCTGCCGACGAGGTTGTACGTCGCCGCGAACCCGTGCTTCTTCTGCGCGTCGAGACAGGCCTCGAGCCCGGCGATGACCGTCCGGACGCCGCCGCGGTCCCCCTCCAGCGGGTCCTCCACGTCGTGCAGGAGGAGGACCACCGCCCGGCCCCGTCCCGGGACCGGAGGGCGGGGGCCCGCCCCG
>Ga0075431_100005619_pt1 | contig 12386 bp, 10 predicted proteins | sample RhiMetdeltSRZDD5_FD_75297 | JGI IMG/M metagenome (GOLD analysis project Ga0075431, IMG submission 75297) | Populus rhizosphere microbial communities from Tennessee, USA - Rhizosphere MetaG P. deltoides SRZDD5 | ecosystem: Host-associated > Plants > Roots > Rhizosphere > Soil | place: USA... | reverse complement strand
CGGTGGTGGAGCCTGATCTGCCGATCGTCGATCCCCATCACCACATGTGGCCCTCGGCGAGCGAGCGGGCGTACGGGCTCGCCGAGCTCCGCGCCGACGTCCTCGCCGGCCATCGGGTCGAGCAGACGGTGTTCATCGAGTGCCAAGCCGCGTACCGTGCGGGTGGACCGGTCGAGCTCGCCTCGGTAGGCGAGACCGAGTTCGTCGCCGGGGAAGCGGCCCGGGACCCCCATCAGCTGATCCGCGGCATCGTCGCCCATGCCGATCTCCGCTTGCGCAATCTGGACGACGTGCTCGACGCCCACGAAGCGGCCGGTCAGGGTCTGTTGCGTGGGATCCGCGACCCACTGGCCCACGCTCGCGAGCCGCACGAGTCGATCGTCGGTGATGCACCTGCAGGCCTGTACCGGGACCCGGCCTTCCGTGCGGGCGTGGCCCGGTTGGGGGCACGCGGACTGCTCTACGAGTCGTGGCACTACCACTACCAGAACCGTGAGCTCGTCGAGCTGGCCCGCGCCGTGCCCTCGACCACGATGGTGCTCGATCACTTCGGCACACCGCTCGGCGTGGGGCCGTACGCCCGCGAGCGTGACCAGATCTTCGGGCAGTGGAAGACCGATATGGCCGAGCTCGCCCGCTGCGACAACGTCGTGGCCAAGCTCGGCGGGCTGGCGATGCCATGCACCGGCTTCGGCTGGCACACCGCTGAGCGCCCACCCACGTCCGACGAGCTCGTCGCGGCTCAGGCCCGCTACTACCTGCACACCATTGACTGCTTCGGTCCCGACCGATGCATGTTCGAGTCCAACTTCCCCGTCGACCAACAGGCGGTGGGCTATCGAACCCTGTGGAACGCGTTCAAGATGATGACGACCGCCTTCTCGCCATCCGAACGCGCCACGATGTTCTCCGGCACCGCGCGGCGGGTCTACCGCCTCACCGCCCCCTAGAACACGCGCCGAACCTCACGGCGCTGTCGTCACAGCACGATGACGGCGCGCCCGTCGAGGGCGCCGTCATCGAGGGCGCGGATCGCCTGAGGGATCTCGTCGAACTTGAAGGTCGTCACCTTCGGCTCGAGGAGGCCGTCGCGGGCCAGCGCGATCACATCGTGCAGGTCCGGGATGCTGCCCCACAGCGACGTCGACAACTCGACCTCGGACTTGGTCGCGCCCAGCCCCCAGGAGACCGATCCCATCGCCGCGCCCACGAGCATGATCCGCCCGCCGGTGCGGGCCGTGGCGAGAGCCAGGGTCAGCGTGGCCTCGCTGCCGACGAGGTCGAAGGTCGCGTCGGCCCCCCGCCCGGCGGTCAGCCCGATGATCGCGCCGGCGGCGTCGGGGCCGGCCGCGACCGCGTGGTGGGCGCCGAGGGACGACGCCAGAGCCAGCGCCGCCGGCTTGCTGTCGACCGCGATCACCGTCGCGGGAGTGATGGCGCGAAGGATCTGCACCGCCAGGTGACCGAGCCCACCGATCCCGATCACGACCGCGTTCGAGCCCGGGCCGAGGCGGTCGAGCGAGCGCCGGATCGCCCGATACGAAGACAGCGCCGCGCAGGTGAGCGGCGCCGCCAGCACCGGGTCGAGGTCGCCGAGCGGGGCGAGCTGGCGAGTGCGGTCGACGACCATGTAGGGCGCCATGCCGCCGTCGACGCCGAGGCCCCGGCCGGTTCCGGGCATCTCACCGGCCCGATCGCAGATGTTCTCGTCGCCGGTCTGGCAGCGGGAACACGTGCCACAGCCGATCGCGCCGTAGACCGCGACGGCCTCACCGACCTCGAGGCCCGTCGCGCCCGGTCCCAGTGCCTCGACCCATCCTGCCGTCTCGTGACCGAGCGTGAACGGGACCCTGGCGTTGAACCCGCCCTCGTCCATCTCGTGGATCACGGCGAGGTCGGAGTGGCAGAGCCCGGCGGCGCCGACACGAACGAGGACCTGTCCGTGTCTCGGGTCGGGCTGGGGCACCTCCTGGTACTCCGGAGCGGTCTTCCATGCCACCATTCGGTAGGCCTGCATGAGGCGTTCGCCCTCCCTCAATCGTGCGAGGTCTTCTCGATTCGGCCGGGGTCGAGGCGCCACACGTTTCCCTCTCTCAGGTTCGACAGCCACACCGAGCCGAGCCCGACACGGACGGCGTCGCCGCCCGGGCCGTAGAACTGCTGGACGACCTGATTGGTGGAGGGGTCGATCCGCGACAGCGGGTAGTCGAACGACGCCACCCAGACGGACCCTTCGCCCACGGCGATGTCCCCGCCGGGGCCCGGGATGCCCACCTCGATGGTCGCGACCACTTCGTTGGTGGTCGGATCGATGCGTGACACGCTGCCGTCGCTCTGGTTGAGCACCCAGACGGCGCCGTCACCCGCGGCGATGAAGCGCGGTGACGTTCCCACCGGGATCGTGGCGGCGACGAGATTCGTGTCCGGATCGACGCGTGCGACGGTTCCATGCCGGGTGCTCGCCACCCACACCGCGCCCTCTCCGAAGGTCAGGCCGTAGGAGCCGGTCGCGATGGAGATCTTGGCGACGACCTGGTCGGTGGCCGGATCGAAGCGCGACAGCGTCCCCCGGTTGTTGGTCATCAGCCAGACGCTTCCGGCGCCGGTCGCGATCGAGCCTTCACGGAATCCGATCGTGGTCGGGATCGTCGCGGTGATCGCGTTCGTCTCGAGGTCGACCCTCGCCAGCATCTTGTAGCCGCAGCACGGCACCCAGAGGCTGCCGAACCCGGCGGCCAGCCCGGAGCAGGGCTCGGTGCCGAGGCCGAGGTGGACGGTGGCCGCGACGGTGTTGCCTTCCGCGTCGAAGCGCGAGACGTTGTCCAGCGGGTGGTTCGAGACCCAGACCGACCCTTCGACTTCCACCGGCGCCAGCCAGTCGGGATGTCCCCCGGTCTCGAACACCGCCTCGGGCTCGAGGCGCTCGATCGGGATCTTGACACCCGGCCTTTCGACACCCGGGCGAACAGCCCGACTCATGGTCGCCTCCTCCCGTCTCCCGGCCGGCCGAACCTCACCAGCAATCTCGGCAACCGATATTGTAAGACGATAACTGCGTGCGCATCAAGCTTCGGCAGACTCAAGGGCGGTGGCGTTCCCATTGGAAGCAGGCGTCGCCGGGTCGCAGCGGTTCACGGTCGACCTCCCGGAGGTCCGCGGCGACTGCGATGTCCAGGCCTCGCTGGTAGGACCGGGGCACGTAGTAGACGACCCGGTTGAAGTCCCACTCCTCGTCGACCCAGACCAGCATCGCGGCGAGCAGGTGCCGGTCCAGGTCGGTCGCGACCTCCGACTCGATGGTCCAGATGCGGAGGCCGGTCTCGTACGGGTCGTCCCAATCGGGGCCCCGCCAGAAGTAGGCGCAGCCGAGCTCTCTGTCCCGGTCGTGCGTCAGGACGCCGAACTGGAACGCCTCGCCCCGGCCGAACGAGGCCCAACATCCGTGAAGGTCCAGGCTGGCCGCGTCGGGTGTGATGTCAGGTGTCGGCCAATCCGACCCGAACGACCGATTGAGGTGGTCGATCGAGCCCATGTACGCCTCGTAGTCGAGGTCCGTGATCCGCGGGGCCAAGGGCTCGATGTGCACCCGAGCGGTCCGCCGCGTCTGGGGTGCCAGATACCTGCCGTTCCACGGCCCCTGTTCGTACCTCGGCGCCGGCGGCTCGGCGAGACGATCGCCGAGCTCATGCCACGCGGCCAGATCGGTTTCGTCGATTGCCATGGGCGGCGTTCTCCTCGATGGGCTTCAGGATCGGTCGGGGTTCGCCGCTGACGGGCGGCTGAGGATGCTGTCGAGCTCGGCCAGGCGTGAGGTGGCGCCGATGCCGGCGCCGTCGTCGGGGAGCCATGTGCGGCGGTCGGCGAGCACGAGCAGTTGGCTGGAGCCCTCGGGGCCGTGGACGACAGGGCCGTCCACCGTGCCGGCTTCGGAGACTCGGAACTGGCCTTTGGTGTATGCCTTGCCGGCCACCGAGCACGATCCTTTGAGGATGAGCCGGAATCGGTCGCCGCCGTAGGTCGCGTCGGGTGACTCGATCGCCCCGGGCGCGTTATGGGAGAGGACGACGACCGGCCCGGACTCGGGGTCGGCGAGGAAGATGGCTCCGACGCGGGATCCGTCGGAGAGCACGTCCCAGTCCTGGTCCTGGCTGATCGAGCCCAGGATCCGTTGCCGTTTGCCCATCGGTGAGGCGAAGGTTGCGGCCACGCCGGAGATGGCGTCCTCGTCGCGACGGTGGCACCGCCACGTGTGCGCGAACCGCTCGGCCTGGCCAGCCTCCAACTCCTCGATGATCTCGTCCGGATCGCGCTTGGTCTCCAAGCTGGCGCTGCCCCGACGGTCGGCCTCGATCACCAGATCCCGAAATCCGCCCGTGCTCAAGGTCTGGGTGTAGACCGCGTTGGCTCCCAGCACGAGGAAGTCGCCTTCACCCAACCAGTCGCCGGCGTCCTTCATCTGCTGCTTCTCGGATCCGACCGTCATGCGGAACGTGTCGGTGCGGTGGTAGTGCGTGGGGACGAGTCCACCGGGCCCCGGCGCCGAGCTGCCGAGAAGCACGAGGGGCCCATCGTCCAGGCCGCCCATCAAGAAGTTGATGCCTGTGAAGAGTCTGGCGGGATCGGTGCCCGGCGGCGCGTTCTCGGCAGCCGTGCCGGGGAAGTGGTCGAGGATCGTGGGTAGGTAGCCCCACGCCTGGGGGTAGTTGAAGTCACCCTCGATCAGACCGGACGAGAGTTGCAGTCCTGGTGCCGCAGGATCGGAAACGAGCATCTGACGGTGCACCTCCCACGTGACGCACACACCCGCCGAGCGATCGTCTCGACGCACCTCAACGTACGGACCGCCTGCCCGGGCATCCATGGCTCAGAGCGCTGAACAATTGACGATCGCTGCCGCCGCCGGTCAACCGGCCGCGCGCGCGCCGCCCTGACCGGGGAGGATTACCGCGGCGCTCGGGGTCCCCCTGAGCGACGGCACCCACACGAGGAATGCCACGCTCGCCAGCGCCAGCGCGGCGCCGCCGATGGCCAGGGCGACGTCGATGCCGACGAGCGTGCCGAGCGAACCGAACAGCAGCGCGCCGGCGGGCACGCAAGTCTGCACCATGAACGCCTCGACGCCGATCGCCCGCCCGCGGAGGTGGTCGGGCGTGACGAGCTGGATGACCGTTGTCCCCACGGTCAACACCAGGTCCGTGGTGAACCCGACGGCCACCATGAGCAGCAGCGCAGGGGCGAGGTCGCTCTGGACCGCGAACAGCGCCAGCGACAGTCCAGCTCCGAGTGCGCCGGCGATCAACACGAGCCCAGGGCGACGGACACTCGCCAGCGAGGCGGCCACGAGCGTGGCGGCCAGGCCGCCGACGCCGCCGGCGACGCCGAGCCACGAGAGCTCGAGCCCGCCGAGGCCGAGGGCTTCGTCCACGAAGGCCGGCAGAAGCGGAGGCAAGGGTCCGGCGAGGACCAACCACACCGCGGTGAACAGCAGCTGCCAGCGGAGGAACGGGCTGCCGCGCAAGTAGCCGAGTCCCTCACCGATCGATGCCAACATGCGGGGCCTCGGTCCCGTCGTGACGCTCGGCAGTGCCGGGAGGAGGGCGAGCGACCCCAAGGCCGCGAGGTACGACACCGCGCTGAAGACCATGAGCCCGCCGATGCCGATGGGTCCGAGCAGCACGCCACCGAGGAGCGGGCCGACCAACCAGGCGAGACTGAACGCGGTGCTGTTGAGCCCGACGGCGCTCACCAACATCCCTGGATCGATCAGCTGCGGCAGGATCGCCTGGCGGGTGACCGGCTCGAACGAGCTCGTCACCGCGCCGACGATGGACAGAACGACGACCCATCCGAGGGTGATGGCTCCTGTCAACGTGAGCGTGGCGAGGACGGCCGAGACCACGAGCGCAGATGTGTTCGCGACGAACAGGAGGAAGCGGCGGTCAGCGCGGTCGACCACGGCCCCGCCCACGAGCGACATGACGATGCTGGGCACGGCGTGCGCCAACCCGACGACACCGAGATACAGCCCTGCGCGTCCAGGTACGCCGTCGCGTTCAGCAAGCTGGACGACGAGCCACCCGAGCGCGAACGACGCGATCGACGTACCGAGCGTCGACACGACGTGCCCCACACAGAACACCCGGAAGTCTCGCCGACCGAGCGCGCTGAACGTCGTGCCACGGGGGGAAGTGACGGTGGTCATGGGCGCAAGCCACCGGAGCCATCGACGGGCAAATTGCGAACGATTTCGCGAGGTGGTCTGCGCCGCACCCCTACGCGGCTCGCGCCCACGCGGACATCTCGGCCCGTACTTTGGGATCCAGGCCCATCTCGTAGGCTGCGATTGCGTCGTCTATCTGCTCCGTCGTCCGCGCCCCGATGAGGACCGAGGTGACCGACGGGTGCGTCATGGCCCATGCCAGCGCCAGCCGGACGATCGGAACGCCAAGGGTCTGGGCCCGTGATTGCAGCAGCTCGAGGAACTTGAAGTTCCGTTCGGTCAGGAAGTGCTCCGCGGCCGGGTTCATGTCCGCCAACAAGGCATTCGCGAGCAGCGGCCGCTCGCGGGTGTATTTCCCAGTCAAGAACCCGCCGCCCAGCGGGCTGTACGTCGTGACCGCGATCCGCTCGCGTCCAGCCAGAGGAAAGAGCTGGTCTTCGACCTCCGCCAAGCCCACCGGGTACACGCTGTCAACGCCGTCGGGCGCCATGACCAGGTTGTACTCGGGTTGGATGACTTCGTATCGCCGGTAGCCCCGCGAGCGGCTGATCTGCAGTGCCTGCTCCAGGTGCGCAGGCGTGTAGTTGCTGCATCCGATGGTTCGCACACGCCCGGCCTGCACCTCCTTCGTGAGCGCATCCAGGATCTCGTCCAGCGGTGGACTGGGGACGAACCTGTGCATGAGGTAGATATCGACGTAGTCGGTTCCCAACCGATCGAGGCTCGCTTCGAGGGCTGCGTGGATATCTCCGGCGCCGTCCAGCACTTTGGTGCAGAGCGTGATCTGTTCCCGGCACCCGGTCCGGCGTAGCCAGTTGCCGATCACGCGCTCCGACCGCCCGGCCGCGTATGTCTCGGCCGTGTCGAAGAACGTGATGCCTCGCTCGAAGGCATGGTCCATCAGCCGATAGGAAGCCGCTTCGTCGATGAAACCGACGTTCACGCTTCCGAACCCGATCGCGCTGATGCGGAAGTCCGATGCCCCCAGCGGCCTCTGCTCGATCATGATGACCGTTCCTCTCCTGGCTGGCCGTCCACTTCCCGTGCGAACCGCGCTGCGCTCTTGGCGCACCGGTTCACGGTATGGAGAGGGGGCTGTGGTGGCCATGACCGGGAACGCTGAGAATTTGATCAGGCCTGCCATTGTCAGGAGTCGATTGGAGGCAAGGGTGGGGTCAGTAGGGGCCGCGCCAGTGGGTGCGGTAGGCGCTGGGGGTGATGCCGTGGTGCCGGCGGAACTCGCGGCTGAACACGAAGGGGGAGCCGAAGCCGCTGGCTTGGGCGACGGCGGCGATGGGGTGGGTGGTGCACTGGAGGAGCCGCGCGGCGTGTTGGAGGCGGATGAGTCGCAGGGTGCGCATGGGTGACATCCCCACCTCGGTGGTGAAGAGGTGGATGAAGCGCGACGGCGAGAGGTTCACCGCCTCGGCGAGCGATGCGATGGTGTGTGGTCCGACGGGGGTGGTGCCCATGGTCTCGAGCGTGAAGGCGGTGCGGGGGTCGAGGGTGATGCTTTCGGAGGGCGCCTGGACGACCAGGAGGAGGATCTCTTCGACCATCGTCAACAGCAGCCGGCGTTGGAGGTCTTCGGCGGGCCCGGCGAGGTAGTCGGGCGGTCCATCGCCCAGGTCGTTCAACGCGCGGGCGGTGTCGTGTCGCCCGAAGGTGGCCGCGATGCGGGCGCACGTGTCGAGCACGTGCTGACGGGTGGGTTCGTCGCTGACGTGGGCTCGGTAGAGGCCGGTTGCCACCTGGTCGAAGCCCGGCGGCAGCCGCCAGCGCTGGGGCTTGGTGAACAGCAGGTAGGCGTAGTCCCAGGGCTCGCCGGGTGGCACGGCATGGCTCGCCGGTGAGTCCTTGTCCATGACCACGACGTCGCCTCGCCGCACCACCAGCTCGACGCCATCGCACGTGTACACACCTCGCCCCGCGGCGGTGAAGGTCAGCAGTCGACCGCCCCACATCGCGGGTCGACACGGTCCCGTCATGGGCTGCCACAGCGCCGTTCCGGCGGCGAGCACGTTGCCGTCGGCGGGCCCGAGCCCGTGGTCGACCTCTGCTGTGGGCGCCATCGCCGGTGCCTTGACCGCCGCCAGGTCGGGAGCCGGGAGGGACATGAGTGCACGCTCCTGTCTTTGACCACGACAATGATATCGTAGCTCGATATCGCGCCGTCTACTATTGGTATGACGACGCAGGAGCATGAGCCTCATGGCGAGCCATCGGATCCTCCTCGACTACACGCGGCCGGTGCAGGAGCAGCCCGACCGGTGCCACACGCGCTGGCACCCCGACATCCCGCCTGCGCTGCGCTGCGACCCTGGCGACGACGTGGTCCTCGAGACCCGTGACGCCGTCGACGGCCAGTACACGATGGACTCGACCTACGCCGACGTGGCGCGCATCGACCGCGGCATCGTCCACCCGCTCACCGGCCCGATCCACGTCGAAGGGGCCGAGCCGGGCGACGTCCTGGTGGTCGAGATCCTGGACATCATGCCGGGGGCATTCGGGTACACGGCCCTCGTTCCGGGGCTCGGGTTCCTGCGCGACGAGCTCGAGGGCCCGTTCGTGGCGCGCTGGGAGATCGCCGACGGTTGGGCGACCTCGCCGGACCTCCCGGGCGTACGCATCCCGGGTGCGCCGTTCATGGGGGTGCTCGGCGTCGCGCCCTCCCGTCGCCTCCTCGCCGAGATCACCCGGCGGGAGCAGGACCTGCTCGACCAGGGCGCCCTGCTCTTTCCGCCGAACCCGGCGGGAGCGGTCCCCCCGACCGAACCGATCGCCAGCGAGGGGCTCAGGACGATGCCGCCGCGCGAGATCGGTGGCAACTTCGACACGAAGCAGATGGTGGCGGGCACCCGGGTGTTCCTTCCCGTGTCGACCCCGGGGGCCCTGTTCTCGGCGGGTGATGCGCACTTCGCGCAGGGCGATGGCGAGGTGTGTGGCACCGCCATCGAGACGACGGTCCGGCTGCACGTCCGGTTCGACCTCCGGCCGGGCGGGACCGCAGGCCACGGCGTCGACGACGTCTGCTTCGAGCACTCCGCCGGAGTCCTGCCGCCGCTGGCCGACTCGGCCTACTTCGCCACGACCGGCCTGTGCGTCGACGGCCGCGGCGCACACGCCGAGGACCTCACGGTGGCCGCCCGCAACGCCCTGCGCAGCATGCTCGACCACCTCTGCCGGGAGTACGGCTACACGCGACAACAGGCCTACGCCCTCTGCAGCGTCGCCGTCGACCTCAAGGTCAGCGAGGTGGTCGACGTCCCCAACTTCGTGGTCTCCGCGGTGCTGCCGCTGGCGATCTTCACCTGATCACGCGACGGACGGCCGACCAGAGGAAGGATCTGCACGCGATGCCGCTCACGATGCACAACCCACCCGAGCTGTACCCGCCCTACCCCAACTACAGCCACGCCGTCGAGGTCCCGGCGGGGGCGCGGCTGCTGTACATCGCCGGGATCAACGGCTGGGACGAGAACGAGCAGGTGCCGGACGCCTTCGAGGCCCAGGCCGACCTCACCTGGCAACACATCGGGACGCTCCTCGCCCAGGCCGGGATGGGTTACGAGGACATCGTGTCGGTCCGCACCTACATCACCCACCCCGACTATCAGCTGGCCAACCGGGAGGCCCGCCGCCGGGCCCTCGGCGACCACCGGCCGGCCCTGACCGTGATCTGCTGCCAGATGGTCCAGCCGGCCTGGAAGATCGAGATCGACGCGGTCGCAGCCAAAACGGACTGAAGCCCTCCATGGCCAGCGATGCCTTCCCCACATGCCTGCGAGGGCACAGCAGATATCTCAGATCGATATCGCAAAGGCGCTGGTGGTGCCACGCAACATCGTCGCCAGGCGGTGGCTCGGCGTCCTGGACAGCAGCCATGGACAAATAGATGGACGCCTCCGCCATGGACTCGTCGAGCCGGCCTTCTTACGGTTGAACCATGGCCGCGGAGCCGATGTTCGCCAACCACCTGGCGGCGGAGCGCGAGGCGCGTGGCATCGCAACCCCCGATGCGCTCGCGCGCCAGGCCGACATCGAGCCGTCGCTCTACGCCAAGATCGAAGCCGGCGAGATCCTGCCCACCCAGGCCGAGGCGAATCGCCTGGTCGCCGTGCTCGGGGTGAAGCGCTCACAGCTCTATCCCATCGGCCTCAACGGGGCGATCGGAGGTGGTGGCGAGGGGGGCACATACGAGGTCTCGCTCGATCAGGTGGCGTTCTACCGGGAGCTGCGGGACCCGATGCGCCTGCTGGTCTCGCGCGACGAGATGACGTGGTTGGGACGCGCCGCCGAGCCCGACGGTGAGTACGACGTGTTCGTCAACCTGAGCTGCGGCACGCAGATGCACCCGCACCTGATGCTGGACACGGTCGCAGTGCTACGCAGTCTGGGCGTGAACTTCGCGGCCGGTGCGGGGAGCGCCTTCTGCTGCGGCGGCTACTTCCGGATCCATCACAGCGAGCGCTCCGGCGTGCAGGTGGCCGACAAGGGCGTCAGGCCGGCCCTCGAACGAGGGGCGAGCACCCACGTCTCGTGGTGTACGCAATGCATCAACAACTTCACCTCGGTGTCCAGCCGGCGGGCGGCAGAGGGCGGCGAGGTGACCCACCTGCGAGAGATCCAGTTCCTGGACTTCCTGGCCGAGCAGCTCGAGGAGCTCGGTGACAGGGTGCCGTGGGTGCGATCGGTCGACCGCAAGGTGGTCGTGCACGGCCATGTGGGGGAGAGCCCGGTCGCCACCAGGGCGGTGCACAACGTCAGCCGGGTCCTCGAGCAGGTGCCAGGCGTCGAAGTGGTGGGGCTCCTGGAGCGCACCTTCATGGACGACTTCTGTTACACGGGCGACCAGCCGGGGTACCCGACGACACCCCAGGAGATGCAGGCCAGGCGGCACGAGATCGCGGCGGTCGCCCGGTCCCACGGCGCCGACACGGTGAGCCCCCAGCACCAGGACTGCAGTCGGATCTGGGCGCCCTTCGCCAGTGTCGACATGGCTGTGCGCAACGCCGTGTCCATCGTCGCCGAGGCGCTCGACTGCGATCACCCCGACCGCGTCGAGGCCGCGTACATGCTCGGCGATCCCGATGCGGTCGTGGCGCAAACCCGACCGATCTGGACCTCGTGGGGTCTGACCGAGGATCAGGCCCGCGAGATCGCCCATCGCGAGTACAAGCCGGTCGCCACGGCGAAGGTGCTGGGCTGCTCGTGTGGTCGGGGCAGCTGCGGTCGAGAGGTCGTCGACATCGACGTGGTGCAGGGCATCGACTGGGAGGCCGCAGTACACGTCGCCACCGGCAAGACCTAGTAGTGACCCCGCTGGACATCCGGTGAGCGCCATTCGCCGCGTCACGGCGTTCAGCGCCCTTCGACGCCGCGACTTCCGCATCTTCTGGATCGGGTTCCTCACGTCGATGAGCGGCAGCTGGATGCAGGTCTTCGCGGTCGGCTGGCTCGTCGTCCAGCTGGCGGAGCGCGAAGGGGCCCCCGAACGAGCGGCGCTCTACCTGGGCCTGGTCGGCTTCTCGCGGGTGGTGCCGGGGTTGGTGGTCGGCCTGGTCGCCGGTGCGGTCGTCGACCGCGCGGACCGGCGTGCGGTGCTCGTCGTGGAGGAGACCTGCTCGCTCGCAGTTGCCGTCGTCCTCGCCCTGCTCACGATCAGTGGGGAGATCAACCTCGGTTGGGTGATGCTCCTCTCGGTGATCGGCGCCACCGCGACCTCGTTCGAAGTCCTCACGCGCCAGGCCATCCTTCCCGGGCTGGCGGGGCCCGACCTCCTCGTCAGCGCCGTCGGCCTCAACGGCGCGGCCGTCAACCTCTCGGCCCTCCTGGGCCCGCTGATCGGTGGCCTGCTCCTGGGCCCGCTGGGCATCGGTGGCCTCATGTTGGTCAACGCGTCGACGTTTCTCGTGGCCCTGGTCGCGCTGGCGCTCATTCCCGCACAGCCGAGCCCGGCGACGGGCCCGAGCCCGGGCATGCTGGCCTCGATCGGCGAGGGGCTCAGCTTCGTGCGCGAGACGCCGTTCGTCCGCTGGCAGCTGCTCCTGTTCACGACGGGGGTCGTCCTGGGGACTCCCTACCAGGAGCTCCTGCCCGCGTTCGTGAACGACACGCTGCACGCCGGGAGTCTCGAGCTGTCCTGGCTGGCGGCCGCCGCCAG
>Ga0075431_100005617_pt1 | contig 12391 bp, 13 predicted proteins | sample RhiMetdeltSRZDD5_FD_75297 | JGI IMG/M metagenome (GOLD analysis project Ga0075431, IMG submission 75297) | Populus rhizosphere microbial communities from Tennessee, USA - Rhizosphere MetaG P. deltoides SRZDD5 | ecosystem: Host-associated > Plants > Roots > Rhizosphere > Soil | place: USA... | reverse complement strand
CCTGTATCAGCTTGTGGGTGTCGTTGGGAGATCTACGGATCCTATTACATTGGCTTTGATCGCTGTACTTGAGCTCATCACCGCAATTCTGTTGCTTGTCGTAGGTATCATCTTTCGGGCAAAAAGTTATTACCGTCAGCAGAAAGATCGAAGATCAACATCACGCACTGGTGAGTCCGGTTGAAACTTAATTGCGCGTGGTCGTCAAAGCCGCATTCTGAGAGCGACCGGGGCCGAGATGCGGGTTCTGGACGCCGAAGAGGCGCCTGACAAAGCTGGGGGTGCGGCTATAGCCTAACCGCTGCTTCGCACCCGGGTCAGCAAAACCATGACATTCTGCCGCGCGCTCTGACCCGCGCCAGCTTACGCTCCGTGCTCACATCTACCTTTAAACCGGCACCGAAGAGCGTTCGATGTCCCTTGCAGGCCTGCTGCGCGACGTTTCGCTCGATACGCTCCTCTCCCTCGGTGCGCTCCAGCTCGGGCTGATCGCAACCATCCTTGTGTCGTGCCTCGCGGCTATCGCGGCCATCATTTTTTACGCACGACGCCGGCCGGTTTACATCTCGGCGATACCCACCCAGCCGTTCTGGCGCAGACGCATTACTCAGCGTGTGTGCGCGTGCTCGCTTGCAGGGCTGTTGATTGTGCTGCTGGTGGTGTAGCTCACCCTTCAATTCCGGATCGCGGCGTACGCACAGGGCGAACGGAAATCGGGGCGAGCGGACACCCTGATCTGCGCACTGCTACACAAAACCGGAAGAGTCTGGCTACTGCTGATGCTGCTTGTCGGACGACTGGTCGGTGGGCTCTGCGCTGCGCGATTTCGCTTTACGTGGGCGGCCTCTTGGCGGCGCGCCCTCGAGCCGCGTGAGCGCTTCCGCCGCACGCATCTCGAGTCTCTGGCGGACGAACCAGTAGAGCTCTTTTGCTGCTTCGGTTGGTTTGAGCGTCGCACACCATTCCTCGAACGGCATGAGCCTGCTCAGCCGCTGCTGTATTTCGGAAGCGGCCGCTTCGGCTCTGCTTCCCGCGAGCCGTGTGCGGCGAGGCGCGCTTCCTTCGATCTTTTCCCCTTGATTCACATTTTTCTCCAGGTACTCGCCCAGCAATGCGGCGATGAAGGTGCCCCGCATGTACGCTGTGCACGGAAACCGGAAGAGAGCATGCAATGTAAGCGGGAGTATTTCCGGCGGTGCGTTGCGCGCGGCAAAAACAGCGTGAGCTCGATGCGCATGCAGCGCTTCAGGCAATGCAGATTCGTAACAATCGGACGTCGTGACGGTTTCAAGCAAACTCACCGGATTCTCACCACCGCGGCAGGGCATTTGTTCAGTTCATATCGAACGAGAATGCCTAAAGCACAATGTAGGCCAATGCGTTCACGCGTTGTGTTATCAACGGCTTAAGCAAGTTGCTGACAATGACTGTAAAGACGGGCGACGAGATTTAATGCCGCGAGCATTTCGACGGAACAAAAGGAGGAACTGCAGCACCCGCTCGTGCTGTGCGCATCACCTTGCGTGCGACGCGGAAAGCTAAGGCTTACTTGCCAGGCGTCGTCGGAGGTGTGAGCGGCGGCGCAGGCGTAGGCGTAGGCGTTGACACCATCGGCGTCGCACCAGGCATCACCGCCGCTGCACCGGGCATCGTCGGCGCTGCGCCTGGCATTCCCGGCTGCGGCCTGGCGAGCGCTTGCGGCACGTACAGAAACTTCCAGTCGGAGTATTTGGGCGCGTTTTCGAAATCTCTGTCGCGCAGCCTGAAGTTCGAAACTTTGAGCGGTTTTTCTTCAGAGCGGCTGTAGACGCCCATGATGCCGCCATCGGGACCCTTTACGATTCCCCACTCGGCGCTGCCGGTGATTGGATCTCGATAAGGTTGCCGCAAGTGGCGGCGCGGCGCGGGGCTGCGAGGATCTTTCACGAGGTCCTGAAACGTGCGAGGGAACTGCTGCGGGCCGCTCAGGTAATAGCGCTGGATCGCAAGCCGGTACTGGTTGCCGATGTACAGGAGCTCGGCTTCCTTCTCGCGCATCGAGGCAGTTTCCCACATCTCGCCCAGAAGCCCGAGCCCCGCGCTCATGATGGCAATCATGAAAAGTGCCGTGAGATACGTGAAACCCGCGGCGCGGCGCCGGCTCGTCATCACCACTCCGAGTACGTCGTGCCGTCCAAGGCTTTGCCCTGAGCGCCGCTCTTGATGTCGTAGACGCCGCCTTTCTTGGGATCGTCAGGCGGCACTACGACCCACGTCGTCGTGCTGTCCGTGACGGGATCGAGCGGCACTCTGCGCAGGTATTTGTCCGTGACGAGCGATTCGAGCGACTCGGGATACTTGCCCTTATCGGCGTAGTATTTCCCGATCGCATCTCGCGTGATGTACAGGTTCTCCTTGAGCACCGTTTCCTTCGATCTGTCCACGCTTGTGAAATAGCGCGGCAGCGTGAGCGTGAGCAGCGTCGCCACGATCGCCAGGACGACGAGGAGCTCGATGAGGGTGAAGCCCTCGTTCACTCTCATCCCGGTCCCTGCCCGCAGAGCCCGAGCAGTTCTTTCGTGCTCGGTTCTCCCGAAGGAAGCGGGGTTGCGATACGTCGTGTTCACCACTCGCGGTACGGCCTGCCGTTGATGCCGGTGCCCGAAGAGCGCGTGTATACGTCGAACACGTCCTCGCCTTCTTTCGGCTCGTCGGGGGGGCTCGCATAGCTCCGCTTGCCCCAGCTTTCGGCAGGCGAGAGAGTCGAGTCGCTGGAGAGCGGATCGCGCGGAAGGCGGCGCATGAAATAGATGCGCTCTTTCTTCGGCGTCCTGATGTCTTCCACGCCCTCGACAAGATCCTCGAGCTTGCGCGGATAGCCGGACTCGCCGGTACGCTTCTGGATCCGTCCTTCGTCCCAGGCCTGCTTGTAGGCGTCGATGCCTTCGCGGATCTCGCGAAGCGACCGCCGAAGTTCGTGCTCCTTGGAGCGCTGCACGACGAGGTCGGTCAGCGGGAACGCAACGGATGCGAGCAGCGCCACGATCGCGAGCGTGATGACGAGCTCGATCAGCGTGAAGCCCGTCGCGGGCCGCCTCGCGTTCACGTACCTCACGGCGCTGACGGCTGCACGCCTCCGAACGGCACGAGCTGTCCCGGCGCAGGCGTACCCGGCATCGGCGGGATCGGAAACCCCGGCTGCGGCACCATGGTTCCCGGCGCTGGGGCGCCGGGCATCACGGGTGCCGCCGGAGCTGGCGTCGGACCCGGAAATCCGGGCTGCGGTTGGAGAAGGCTTGGCGAGCCCGGCGTGACCGGAGCTGGGGGCGCTGGCGGCGAGGGCGGGGCGATTGGTCGCGGTGGACTGGGCGGCGTGAGCGAGGGCACTACCCCTGCTACACCAGCGCCTGTGGAAGCTTCCGTACCTGCGGCGAATTCGAGCGTTCTTGCATCGGGCCGCGGGAGCGTCCGCACGAGTCGCGGAGTGATGAGCAACACGATCTCGGATTTCTCGACCTTTTCGCTCGTCGCGGAGAAGAGCCGTCCGAGCAAGGGGAATTCGCCAACGCCAGGCACGCGGGTCGCCGATCGGCGATCCGCGTCGTTGATGAGGCCCGCGAGGACCTGTGTTTCGCCATCGCGCAGGCGCAGCACGGTGTTGGCATTGCGCGTGCCGATCTGGTACGCGAGCGTGCCGCTGCCCGTCGTCGAGCTGGTGCGCTGGATTTCGCGCACGATGTTGCTCACCTCCAGCCCCACGTTGATGGCAACTTCGTCATCGAGATGTATGAGCGGCTCCACCTCGAGCTTGAGGCCGACATCCTGGTAAGTGATGTTTTCCGTGACGAAGCCGCCTGTTGCGGCCGCCGTTGACGTGAAGATCGGCACCCGGTCACCAATATGGACTTTTGCTTTACCTTTGTTCTTCACTCTGATGCGCGGATTGGCAAGAACGTTCGTCGACCCGTCCTGCTGGCGCAGCGTCAACACCAACAGTGGATTCGTGAACGACAGCTGGACCATCTCCGAGCTGCGATTCTGCAACTCGGGCAAGCGGATCGTGCCGGGCGTGCCGGTTGCCGTTGGATTGCCGAACGGCGGCACGACGCCGCCCAGTATGCTCACCCCGAGCTGGTCGGGCCACCGTACGCCGAGGTCGAGCAGCTTGTTTACGCTGACTTCGAGCACTTCCACTTCCAGCATGACTTCGGGTTCGGCCAGGTCCTGCGCGGCGATGAGACGCTCGGCGAGCCGCACTGCGTTCGGCGTGTCCTTGATGATGAGGAGATTCAGCTTCTCGTCGATGAAGATGTCGCGCGTCTTCACGAGCGTGCGCACCATGTTCGCCGTCTGCCTCACGTCGGCGTTCGCGAGGTAGAAGCTTTTCACGACGAGCTCCTGGTATTCGCGCAATTTCTGGGGCGTGTTCGGGAAAATGAGCAGCGTGCGATCGTTGACGATCTTCCGCTCGAGCTGATTGGTCGCGAGGAGGAGCCGGATCACCTCTTCCGCCGGCGTATCGTGGATCGCGAGCCCCGTCCGCTGGTCCGTCCGCACGTCCTTGTCGAATACGAAGTTCACGCCGATCGCGCGCGAGATCACGTCGAAAATCGTGCGGAGCGGCACGTCGCGAAGCTCGAGCGTGAGCGGCTTCAGCGCCGATGCCGTAAGGCGCGGCGTGGCGATCGCGGGCGTCACGGTTTTCTCTTCGATTGCACGCTGCAGACGGCGCGCGTCGCGGTTCTGCGGATTCTCGACGAGGACCGGCCGCAGAGCGTCTTCAGCCTCGCGAAACTTGTTTTCTCCCACGAGCTTTTCCGCTTCCGCAATGAGCCTGCGGTGGCGGATATCAGCTTCGGTTTGCGCGAGGCCGGTGCGCGCTCGCGCGTTTTGAGGATCGTATTTCTGGACGCGACGATAGAGCTCGCGCGCAAGATCGTGCTGCCCGCCGAGCAGCAAAGCTTCGGCTTGCGCGAGCCACCGCATCACCATCATGTCGCGCTGTCGCACGTATTCCGTGCGGTAGACGTATTGTTCAGGCCTGTCGAGCATCGCCTTTTCGAGCATCGCGAGCGCCTGTTCGCCTTGTCCCTCATCGAAGAGCTTGCGCGCCTGCTTGAGGACCGGATCGCTGAATATCTGTTCGTAGGCGCAGCCGGGCGTCATCACGGCAAAGAGCGCGGCAAACAGCCAGGATAGGGTTCGGAGTCTCATCGTGCCTCTTCGGGTTCGCCCTGGGCGCGCGGAGCTTCTTCGCCGTCGGGCCGGAAGTGAATGGTAAAGCGCACCTGCGCTTCGAGCTGAGTGTCGCCTGCTTTCTTGCGTTCGAAGCGGAGCGTGTCGAGCGACGCCGTCGACATGTCCTTCAGCGTCGTGCCCACGAACTCTCGGATCTGCGAATACGTGCCGCGGATCGGGAAAGTCGCGCGGTATGCGACGAGGCCGTTGCCCCGGGCCTCCAGGCGGTACTCGCCCTGATGCACCTGAAGATCGACGGCACGCGCGATCGCGTAGATGCGGTCGAGCTCCTTCGGCAGTTGATCGACCGTCGGGAAAAGCGCGTAGAAGCGCCGCAGCTCTTCGCCCCGGTCGCGCGTGCCGACGAGCTGCATGGGAGCGCGCGTCTTCAGGCGCTCCGCCGCTGCCTGCTGAGCTTCGACTTCGCGTTCGAGCGGCCGCACGCCCGAGAAGTAGAAGAGCGCGCAGAAAAGCAGCACGCCGATCCCGAGCACGCCCGCCGCGCCGAGCGTCTCCACCAGATTTCTGAGGGCTCTCATTGCAGCGACCTGAACGAAGCCTGCGCAGCGAACTGGATCGGACGCTGCGGATTTTCCTGCTGCACCTGGTGATTGAGCAGATGCACGTAAGCGAACCCCGGCACTTCGGAGAGGCGCCGCAGGTATTCGACCATCGCCTCCTGGTTGCGCGCTTCCGCGGTGATGCGAAGCACGCGTTGCTGGGCGTCGGGTTGGAGCTGAAGTATGGCGATGTCTTTCGTGCCGGTGGTTTCGAGGGTTTCGATGAGCCGCCCCCACGGAAGCGTCAACTGACGCACCACCGCCTCGGCATTTCTGACCTGCTCGTCGAGTCGCGCTTTGGGGATGCTTTTGGCGGCAGGCCGCTGCACGTTCAGCATGCCCTGCACGGCCTGCTGGCGTTCGAGCGCGAGCTGCGCTTCGCGGTACTGCTGCGTCACTTCACCGGCAACGATCGCGGCTGCGGCGAGCAGGAGAAAACCCAGCCAGCGCGGCCGCCGCGGTGGAGCGAAGTGGTCGAGATCGAGCCGGCGCGGCTTCATGCGGCGTGCAATGCCATGGCGTAAGGCTCGAGCTCTTTTTCTTCGATTCCCGGGACTGCAGGTGGGTCGAGCTCGATGAAATGCCAGTCCCTGCGCGCGCCGAGCGCACTCGAAGTATCCAGCATCGAGCGGGTAAGGATGGTTTTCGGAACACTGGGGCCGTTGACGCGATGTTTTTCGCGCTCGAGCAGCGCAGGCCAGCTATCGGAAGACGCATAGCCGCTTTTCACGCTTTGTATCGTCGCCCACTCGTTTCCTGCCAGCATCGCGAGGCACGCAGTGCCGGGCTCGACCAGCAGAAGCCACGCGCCGTCCTTGCCGATCCTGTGGCGCCAGAAATTGAAGGCGGCCATCGTATAAGGCTGGACCGACACGAGGCGTGCTGCGCCGTCACGCGGGAAACACGCTTTCAGCGAGTCGAGCAGCGCGGAATCGATGGCGCTTGCGAGTGTGGGATGGCTGGATGCGGGCGCGGCAAGCCGCACGTCCCACGTGGCCGCGCGGTCGCCATGTATTTTCGAGAAGTGAAAGCGCGCAAGCGCAAGCGCTTCGTCGCGGCTGCCGGTGTTACCGAGCGGCGGCACGACCGTGTACCGCACGAAATGATTCGAAAGGACAACCGTGACGGCTACACGCTCGCTGCGGAACCGCTCGGCCTCCTGCCGCAGGACGGCAACTGCGTCACCCCACGGTTCGCCACCCCCTTCCGCGGCAACCTCGACCCATCGCTTTGCAACCGCGCGTGGCCGGAAACCGCCCGACAGGCGCACCCACGACACCGCGGTCGGCGCAAGCGCGACCAGCAGCCGGTCACGCGACAAACGTAACACGATTGATCTCTTGCAACGACGTTTCGCCGCGCTGTACGGCCGCGAGCGCGGCTTGTCGCAGAAAACGCGTGCCGTTTTTGTGGGCGGCGTCCTTGATATGTCTCGTCGGGGCGCGCGTCGTGATGAGCTCGCGGATCTCGTCGTTCAGGATCAGCAGCTCGGCGATCGCGCGACGTCCCTTGTAGCCGGAACCACGGCACTCGCGGCAGCCGCGTCCGATCCGGAATCGATAAGTTGCAGCCTCGGGGGCGGACAGTCCCGATTCCATGAGCAGCTCGGCGCTCGGCTTGTGGTCTTCCGCGCAGTTAGGGCAGACGAGCCGCACGAGGCGTTGAGCGAGTATTCCATTGAGCGCCGACACGAAGCTGTAGAGATCGACGTTCATGTGCATGAAGCGGCCGATCACGTCGAAAACATTGTTCGCGTGGACGGTCGTGAAGACGAGGTGACCCGTGAGCGCCGACTGGACCGCGATATTGGCGGTGTCGGTATCGCGGATCTCGCCCACCATGATCTTGTCCGGATCGTGCCGAAGAATCGAGCGCAGGCCCCGTGAAAACGTAAGGCCTTTCTTCTCGTTCACCGGGATTTGGAGCACGCCCGCGAGTTGATACTCGACGGGATCCTCGATCGTGACGATCTTGTCCTGGCCGTTGTTGATCTCGCTGATCGCAGCGTAAAGCGTCGTCGTCTTGCCGCTGCCGGTCGGACCCGTCACGAGCAGCATGCCGTACGGCTCGTGCGAGAGCCGCCGCAACGCCTGGATGTCCGACGCTTCGAAGCCGAGGCTGTCGAGCGAAAGCTGCTGGCGCGTCGTCTCGTAGAGTGCCTGTTTGTCGAGCACCCTCAGGACTGCGTCCTCGCCATGAATGCTCGGCATAACGGACACCCGGAAATCCACCGGGCGGCCGCGAATGAGCCCTTTGAATCGCCCATCCTGCGGGACGCGCCGCTCCGTAATGTCGAGCTCCGCGAGCACCTTGATGCGAGCGATGGTCTGCTCGGCCTGCTGGACGTCGGCGATCGTCTTGATCTGCGAGAGGATGCCGTCGATGCGAAACTTGATGACGAGGCCGTTCGCAACGGCTTCGAGATGAACGTCGCTCGCGCCGATCATGAGCGCGTCGCGCAGCGTCGATCGCACGAGCCGCACGACTTCGCTCTGTTCGTCGCTGATCGCCTTGAGCGAAAGATCTTCGATCCATTCCGTGTCGGCCGTTTTCGCCTCGGCGCCCGCCTTCACCGTGTCGAGGGCGCGCAGCGTTTCCTCGTGACTTGCGAGAAACGCCACCAGGTCCCCGCGATGGACGACACACCACACGAAAGGACTGCCGACCCGCTCTTCGGCCCAGGCCTGAAGCTCGCCCGAGAACGGATCGTCGGTCGCTAGCCACAGCTCGTCGGTTCCTCTCAAGAGCGCGCAGCCGTGCTGGGAACACTCGTTGAACGCCACGATATCGAACGCGGGGGGCGCCGCGCGGAGCTCGTCCATCTGCAGTACGGGTAGTTGCAACGTCGCGCCCAGCCGTGCCGTGAAGACATCGGGGCTCGCCCCAACGCGCTCCTCGAGCACATCGACCAGCCGGCGCTTCGCGGCGGCGGCCGTCGTCCTCGCCTCGGCGATAAGCTGATCGGGCAAAGGTTCGATGACAGTCGTGTCGTTCATTGGCGGCGTCTGCTCTTCATTGGAGGCTTCCGGCGAGTTCGAATATCGGCATGTACATCAGAATCACGATGCCGCCGATCAGCAATCCGATCACCGCCATGAGAATTGGTTCGAACAAACGTGTGAACCATTCCACCCAGCGGCTGATTTCCTCGTCGTGAAATGAGGCGATGCGGTCCATCATCTCACCCATGTTGCCGCTCTGCTCGCCCACAGCGAGCATGCGGAGCGCCACCGGCGTGGTGAGATCGTTGGCGTCCAGGGATTCCGACACGCTGCGGCCCTCGCTGATCGACTGGCCCGCAGAGGCGAGCCGCGCGCGGAGCACCGGATGCAGGAGCTCGGCACCCATTTTGAGCGTGGTGACGAGCGGCACCCCGCCTTTCAGCAGCATGCCGATTGTGCGATAGAAGCGGGCGAGTTGGTAGATTTTCATGCGCTCGCCGAGCCCGGGAAGCTTCCAGAGCGCGTCCGCGATCGCCGCACGCAGCCGGGTGGCTCGAAAAGCGTATATGCCGGCGGCGAGGAGCAGGCCCAGAACCAGCAACGTCGCTGTCCCATGGCCTTCGACGAGCTGGCCCCAAGAGAGCAGCACCTGGGACACGAACGGAAGCTCGGTGCTCCGTTCTTCATAAATGCGGCCGAAGCGCGGAACGACATAGAACAGCAGGAACAGGCTCACGAGGCCGCCCATTCCGATGAGGAGGACTGGATAGATCGACGCGTTTACCACGCGTTTACGCAGGGCTTCGATCTGCGTCTGATAGCTCACGTAGCGCGCCAGCGCGTGGGGAAGATCGCTTGTGCGCTCGGCGGCGCGCACGGTCGCTACGTACAGGGCCGGGAAAGCCGTCGGGAATTGCTCGAGCGCCGAGGAAAGCGTCCGTCCCTCACGCAGGACCACGACCACACGCGAGAGCAACGCGCGGAAATCCCCACGACGTTCCTTGGCAGCCAGCGTATCGATCGCTTCGACGAGCGGCAGCCCGGCTTCGAGGAGCACGAGCAGTTCCTGGCTGAAAAGAACGAGAGGGAAACGCTCGCCCGACCGGCGCAGGAACGCAAACAGGTTCGCGCGTCGCCGAACGGCGACAACTGTGTATCCCTGACCTTGGGCGTGCTCGCGCGCGCTCGCCTCGTCCAGGGCCTGGAGATCGAGGGTCTCCATACGGCCATCGTGCGTGATGGCCCGCAGCTCGAAACGCATCAGGTACTGACAGAGTCAGTGATTGCTGAGATCGGCACTCTCGCCCGTTCCGCCGGGCTGCCCGTCTTTGCCATACGAGATCAAGTCGTAATCGCCTTTTTCTCCCGGCATCTTGTACAGGTAAGGCTTGCCCCATGGATCGAGCGGCACGCCTTTTCGCAGGTACGGACCGTTCCACTTGGCCTCGTTCGGTGGCCGTTGTACGAGGGCATTCAGGCCGAGCTCGTTCGTCGGGTACGTTCCGGTGTCGAGGCGATACTGGTCGAGCGCTTTTTCCAGCGCGTCGATCTGCGCTTTCGCTGCGTTCACCTCCGACCTGCCGACCTGGCCGAAGTAGCGGGGCGCGACGTAACCGGCGAGGAGCCCGATGATTGCAACGACGACGAGCAGCTCGAGTAGCGTAAAGCCCGAATACCGCAGGCCGCGCGATCTAAGTTCTTGGTGATGCACTGCATTTCTCATGGGCCGTGACTATACAGGAGACGCTGGGCAGCGGTAAGCGGAGGCGCGCGCAAGATCCGGAAAGCGCACGATATTTTTTTGCTGATGTAGGCCTTCTTATTTCGTGCCGCACAGCCGATATAGGATAATTCACAGTTTGTGCGGCCACGGTGGTTCGCTGGCCGGAAAGACCCGAAGACAGGATGCGCATACGGTTCAAGACCACAGCTCTGCTGGCGATCTTGGCAGCGGTGGGGGGGGTCGTAGCCTTCGATGCTGCCAGAGAGACGCCGGCGCCTGAGCGTGTCGACGAGGGCGCCAAGGCCCCGCGTTCGGCGGAGCCGAATACCCCACCTTCTGTAGCCCAGGCCGGGCCCGCGGAGCCGCAGGGTTTCGCGCTGCCCGAACGCCCGGGCTTCGGCAAGTCGCAGTCGCCGCTCTTCGAATCGCAGACGTGGCAGCCGCCGCCCCCGAAAATCCCGCCCGCGGCCAAGGTAAAGCCCGGGCCTCCGCCGGCACCTGTCGCGCCGCCGTTGCCTTACACCTTTGCCGGCCGGCTGGTGCACGACGGCAAGCTCTCGCTGCTGCTCGCCAGAGGGGACGAGGTCGTTGCGATCCGTGAAGGCGATACGCTGGACAGGGTCTATAAAGTCGAGTCGATCACCGATACGCAGATCACCCTTGTTTATCTGCCGCTCGGACAGAAGCAGAGCATTCCCGTCATTACGTCGCTCGCTGCTGCTTCGCCGTCTCCAGCTCTACCTGCTGGAGCCACTGCACCCTTCGCACCGCCAGTCGGCGCTGGCGCATCAGCGCCGATTCCGACCGGAAAGGTGATCGCCCCCGCCGCTGCCGCAGGTCAGGCGACGTTGACCTGGAGTGGCCCACCCCAGGTGAAGCTCGGCACTCGTTTCGAAGTGACACTACGCGTGAATTCGAAAGAGCCGCTTCACGCGTGGCCCATGCAGCTTCGCGTCGACCCGAACCACTTCGAGATCGTGACGGTGAGGCCCGGAAAGTTGCCCGGCGCCTCCGACCCGAACTTCACCTACCGACTCAATCCCGACGGCAACATCTTTATCGGCGCATCGGTTCAGAAACCGGCGGCAGGCTCCGACGCCGAGCTTCTCGCGCTGACGCTGATGCCGGTGAAGCCGGGGAATGGTGCGGAAGTGACGATCTCGTCGGTAAGCCTGCAAGGCGCTGCCGGGCGTCCGATTCTGCACGATCGGGTGGCGGCGTTTCGCACGACGATTACGCCGTAACCCACTCGCCGCACGAACTATTCGGCGGCGTACTTACCGGCAGGCACCGCGGTTGCTGTAACTCCGGCAGAGGAGCGGCGTGCTCAACTGTCGGTCGCTCCGACACCTTATTCATTGTTGAAGGAGCGCAGTTATGAACAGCATCATCTATCTCGTCGGTCTGGTGGTCGTCGTCTTGGCTGTTGTTTCGTTCGTGATGTGAACTGAGCCAGGTGCCGGACGCTGAGGTGTTGAGCTCCATGCGTACTCAACACCCCAGCGCCGACGCAAGCTGGCCAAAATCCTTCGCGATCACGTCCCACTTTTCTTCGGCTGTCAAGTCGGTCTTCTGCTGAGGACCGTACTCGGTCGGGCGCGCGACGAATCCGGTGCGCATGCCGTGAGAGCGCGCCGCACGTAAGTCGTAGTTATGCGCCGCAACGAGCATGACTTCCTCTGCCTTGAGAGCCAGCAACTCGATCGCACCGAGGTAAACCTCCGGATCGGGTTTGTAATGGCGGAATATCTCGGCGCACAGGATCACGTCCCACGGCAAGCGCGCATGTTTGGCCATATTCACGAGGCAATCGACATCGCCGTTCGACAGCGGCGAGATCACGTACTTCTTCTTCAGCCGTGTAAGGCCGTCGAGTGCATCGCGCCACGGTTTGATACGATGCCACGCGCGGTTGAGATGAACCTTGTCGGCCTCGCTGAGTCCGCTTA
>Ga0075431_100005614_pt1 | contig 12394 bp, 7 predicted proteins | sample RhiMetdeltSRZDD5_FD_75297 | JGI IMG/M metagenome (GOLD analysis project Ga0075431, IMG submission 75297) | Populus rhizosphere microbial communities from Tennessee, USA - Rhizosphere MetaG P. deltoides SRZDD5 | ecosystem: Host-associated > Plants > Roots > Rhizosphere > Soil | place: USA... | reverse complement strand
GTGCGTCGCGAGAAGGAGCGGACGAAGAACACCAGGGCCACCAAAGGTGCCGCAAGCTGATGATCGTCCTCGCGCTCAACCCAGGCAGCGGGTCGCTGAAATTCGATCTGATTGCGGGCGAACCATCAACTGATTACCGGCTAACCGCGCGAAAACTAGCCGATGGCGTTGTCGAACCGATCGGCAGTGAGGCTACACTCACCTTGCTCGAGAATAGGAAACCGGTAATCCAGGACCGCGTACCCGTTCGCGACTATGGTGACACGGCCCGGAAAACACTTCAGTGGATCGATTCCGGGCGCATGAGTGCCGCTTCGCCAATACGACTCAAAGACGTGGATCTGCTGGCTTGCCGTGTGGTTCACGGCGGAGATGACTACGTGACGCCCGTGCGTGTCGATGAAGCTTTGGTTTCCGCCGTTGAGAGACTGGATGATCTCGCTCCCTTACACAACATCGCCTGCGCCAGCGTCATTCGAGCGGCCCGAGAGATGCTCGGCGCCAAGGTGCCGGCGGTCGCGGTATTCGATACCGCATTCCACTCGACCCTTCCCGAACGAGCCCGAACATATGCGATTCCACGGGAAATCGCTGCACGCCATGGCATCCGGCGCTATGGCTTCCATGGTCTCTCCCATCAGTATTTGTTGCTGCGTTATGTGGAATTGGCCGGGACAAAGTTGGATCAGACGAATATCATCACGCTTCATCTCGGAGGTGGTGCGTCGGCCACGGCAATTCGAGAGGGAAAGTCGATTGACACTTCAATGGGCCTCACGCCACTCGAAGGGCTGGTAATGAGTACGCGATGTGGGGACCTCGACGCAGGGGTACTCACGTTTCTAGCGCGCAAGGAGGGCCTGGACATGGAAGCGATGGAGGAGTTGCTGAACAGGCAATCCGGGTTGCTTGGCATCTCCGGACGTTCCGGGGATACGCGGGAGTTGGTTAAGCTCTCGCCAGAGGATCCACGGGCGCAACTTGCATTGGATGTATTTGCATACCGTGCGAAAAAGTATCTGGGGGCATATCTGGCTGTTCTAGGGAAAGCGTCCGCGGTGGTATTGGGGGGCGTCATTGCGGAGAATACGCCCGAAGTCAGGCGGCGAATCTGCGAAGGACTCGAAGACTTCGGACTCGAATTCGATCCCGAACGCAACGCAGCCACTATCGACCGCGAGGGGAGAATTACCCGCGATGGATCGCGACTTCATGCATATGTGATCCCTTCCGAGGAGGGCATCATGATGGCCCAGGAGGCAATGCGGTGTTGGGCAGCATGAGCATCCCGATGGAGCAGCATTCCGGTGCATTCGCCTACCCGTTTTCGTAAAGGAGACCGTCATGGCGCGTGTTTTCATCGTCCGCAATAACACGAGAGAACCAATAGATGTCCTCTATTCGGTCGATCTGGCGGTCGGCACCGGATCACCCAATCAGCGCGACGATGTCTTGCTCATCCAATTCTTTTTACAGGTGCTGCGGGAACCGGGACGCGGGTTCGCGGGAATTGTGCCACCCGGCGAGACCACACCCCTCGCCATCGACGGCCGCTTCGGCAACCATACGGCCGCACACATTAAGTTCTTTCAGGAGGAAGACAGCCGCCGGAATCCAGGCTCGGGCCTGGTCACGGATCGACGGATCGACCCTGTTAAAGCCGGCAACATAAGGGGTTCAATCTCTGGAAAATTGCTAACGATCACGTCGTTGAATATCCAATACGTGCAACGGAAGGGCAAGTCGCTTCACAACAACATCAACCAGGACCCTCTCTTTCCCCCGCAGCTTACGAGTTCGCTGTTTCTCTAACAGGCGGCTGATTTGTTTCACAAATCTAATCGAGCTCTTCGAGCGGGCCCGATCGTTCCGAGTACCGCACCACAGCAGTAGGTATGCGGGCTCGAAGAAGGCCGCGTCTCCTCCGATGAGAGGATAAATTGGATCTTGTAACGTACAAGAATATCCGGCGCCACTCCGCTCAGATAAGACTTAGTGCAGCACCATTCCGGCGTGCGCATTCGCGCTGCGATTATCTTTGAGGTGAAGCCTCTCGAGGCCGCCGCACCATTCCGGAACATCTCCCGATGTTGTGTCGCCGCAGGGTTGGCGGTTTGCGCCGCGCTGGCCGAGCAACTGCCTACCACAATTTTCTCCGCCCAGGATGGACTCCATACGACCGTCAATCGCATTTTGGTCGATTCCAGGGGCTTCGTCTGGTTTCCCGGCAGCGAAGGACTGGCTCGCTTCGACGGCAATGGATTTCACATGTTCACGCGAGCCGATGGATTGCCAACGCGCGTCGTCTCCGCTTTTTTCGAGCGACGGGATGGTACCTACTGGGTTGCCGGCGGCGAACATCTTTGCCTTTTCGATCCGCGGTCCAACCACACGCGGTTTCAATGCGAATCCCTGAAGCTTGGCGCCATCCGCACGCTTCTGGAGGATGAGCGCGGCCTGTGGTGTGGAACGCAGACCGGTCTTTGGCGACGCCCGGCGAGCGGCGCGAAATCCTGGGAAGCCGTTCGCGGCCATGAACCGACCGGTGCCAAGAATTCGAGCGAGGTCGACAAACTGCTTAAGGACGCGCGTGGTGACGTATGGGCGTTGACTCACTCAGGCCTTTTTCGATTTCGTTCGAACGGGCGCGTCGAGCACTGGTCTCACGCTCAGGGACTGGCCATGGATAATGGCACGGCGCTTTCAGAGACTCCGGGGTCCATGTGGGCCGGCTCCCAAACCGAGCTGTTTCGATTTAGCATTGATCCCCAAAGCGGCGTGGCTGCGGTTGCGGATCGCTACGACCGGTCGCACGGACTTCCCAGCGGCTACGTAGCAGACGTCCGGTTCTGGCGCGGACAAGTGTGGGCGGCCACATTTCAAGGACTCGCACGACAGTTGCCTTCCGGCCGATGGCAGGCAGTGGAATTGGATCCGAACCTGCGTGGATTTCCCATGAACATTCTTGCCATCGATGCTCTGGGCAATCTTTGGGCCGGTACGGACAGCGCCGGAGCAGTTCGGATTTCCGGCTCGGGTCTCTCCAGCTTCTCCGAAAGCGAAGGTCTTGGCGTCCGAAAAGTATGGGCAGTATTCGAAGACCGTCAGGGCAACTTGATCGCGGTAACCAAAGACGAAGATCACTATTTCTTGAACCGGTTTGACGGCAACCGATTTCAACCGGTCCGGCTGAATGCGCCCTTGGGGATCGACTTTGCATGGAACTGGTCACAAATTGTGGTGCACTCCCGGTCCGGCGATTGGTGGCTGGGAACCGGGAACGGGCTACTCCGGTACCCCCACGGGGTTGAGGCTGCACCGAGTCTTTTGGGAAAAGAAGGCTTGCCTCGCTCTGGCAATATCTTCAGGGTCTTCGAAGACTCACGGGGAGCGATCTGGGTGAGCATCCGCGCGATGTCCGACAATCGCCTGTATCGGCGTGATCCTGCAACCGGGCGTTTTGAAAGATTTGGTGAGGCGGACGGGCTTCCGCCGCTTCACCTGTACCACAACGTTCCATCCGCGTTAGCCGAGGACCGCAACGGCGCGATCTGGATTGGCATGTGGACCGGCGGCCTGGTTCGGTATCGGAACGGGCGCTTCCAGCAATTCGCGTCCTCCTCCGGCGCACCCCGGCAAGGTGTCCGCACTTTGCTGGTGGATGGGCAAGGACGAGTTTGGATCGGATCCAACGCAGAAGGCCTATTACGCATTGAGGATCCTTCCGCCGAACATCCGGTGTTCTCCGCTTACACAAGATCAAGCGGTCTTTCCAGCGATACCATTAGCGCGCTGGCCGAAGATCTCGACGGCCGCATCTATCTCGCGGGCGACGGTAGCGTCGACCGTCTCGATCCACGAGCACCCCTCGGGACCGAGCGGGTCCGACGCTTCACGGCAGAGGATGGGCTGCGGGCCGGCGACTGGCCCACCTATCACGGAGACATCAGCGGCAACCGCCACAGCCCGCTCGATCAGATCAACCCCGCCAACGTAAAGGACCTGGCCCTGAAATGGGTGTTTCCGATCACTCACTATGTGTTGGAAGTCACTCCCGTGGTGATCGACGGCGTGATGTTTGTAACCGGTCCGAATCAAGTCTACGCTCTGGACGCCCGCGCCGGACGCACGCTCTGGCACTACCAGCGCCCGCGATCCATCCAAAGGCACCAACCGTGGCGTGGCTGTGCTGGGCGACCGCGTTTTCTTTGTCACCGACAACGCGCGCCTGCTTGCGCTGCACCGTGTCACCGGGCAGTTGTTGTGGGAAGTCGAGATCACGGGTGACGTCACAGACAAGCGGAACTATGGAAATACTTCCGCGCCGTTGGTGGTCAATGATCTTGTTGTCGCTGGCGTTTCCGGCGGAGATCTTGGCATGCGGGGATTCCTCGATGCGTACAAAGTCACGACCGGCGAACGCGTTTGGCGCTTCTGGACCGTGCCCAAACCCGGCGAACCCGGCTCGGAAACCTGGCAGGGAACCGCTCTCGCGCAATACGGCGGAGGCGGAGCGACATGGATGACTGGCACGTTCGACCCCGAAACAAATACGGTTTTCTGGGGCTCCGGCAATCCCTACCCACCCATGAACGGCGACGAACGCAAAGGCGACAATCTGTACTCGGATTGTGTGCTAGCCCTCGACGCCGCAACGGGAAAGCTGAAGTGGCATTATCAATTCACCCCCCACGACTTGTACGACTGGGACGGCGGCCAGACGCCCATGCTTATCAACCGCCGCTACCGCGGGCGAGAGCGGAAGCTTCTCCTCCAGGCAAATCGCAACGGCTTCTTCTATGTCTTCGACCGGACCGATGGCACGCTATTACTGGCGGAGAAATTCGTGGATAAGCTGACTTGGGCCAGTGGTGTCGGCAAGGATGGCCGTCCGATCATTCTGCCCGGCCTGGAACCGGCGCGCGACGGCACGAAGGTCTGCCCCAATGTGCTCGGGGCCACCAACTGGCCGTCCATGGCGTTAAGCCCGTCGACCGGTTTTTTCTATCTGATGGCGCGCGAAGCATGCGGCATCTACGTCAAGACGCCAAGCTGGAATCCGAAACGCATTCCTCTGGAACCGGGACAAATGTTTCTGCGCGCGCTCGACATCGAGACGGGCAAGCGCGCGTGGGAAGTCCCTCAGATCGGCCCCGCCGACAGTTGGGGTGGCGTCCTCTCCGCTGGAGGTGTGGTGTTCTTCGGCGAAGACAGCGGGGCCTTGGGCGCCGTGGATGCGAAAACCGGCAAGGATCTCTGGCACATTCAGACCAACGCGTCCGCCGCCCTCGGCGACGGGCACAGTTGGCGATCGTCGCCAATGACCTTCCTGGCTGGCGGCCGACAGTATGTTGCGTTCGCGGCGGGTCCAAATATCCTCTGCTTCGGCTTGCCGTGAACCGTGGCCTGATGAACGGGAATCGTCCGGATATCGGAAACTGCCGCCTTTCGTCAAACCGGATGCGGCGATTCTAAGGATAGCCACAATTGTCCACTGCCATGTAATACAACAGACCGTGCTAATACCCCTTCGCCTTTTCCCGAAGCTTTCGCTCTCGGCCCGTCAGTCAGTTGATCGAACAGATCAATCCCATTCTGCGGGGCTGGGTACACTACTTCGCGATCGGACATTCGAGCCGGTGCTTCGGGTACATCCGAGACCGGGTAGAAAAGAAGATTCGGCGCCATCTGGCCCGAGCCGCTCAGCGCCCGGGCTTCGGATGGAATACCAAGGGGATTGCGCTAAAGAACCGGATCGCCGATCTGATGCGGACGGTCTACGGTCTGGCCTCGTTGCGTAGCGGGATGAACGATCCTGTTACATTACCGTGGAAGGACAGGGAGACGACGTGGAGTATATCGATGCGCACAGCCATATCTGGGCCAGTCAGCCTGACGCAGCGCCCAGGGAGTTCACCGCAGATCAGCTTCTTCGGCACGCGCTGCCGCGCATGGTCACACGCACCGTCCTGATCCAGATGAGCTATTACCGCTTCGACAATACATACATGCTCGCGGCGATGCGGCGTTACGCCGGTGTCTTTTCCGGAGTGGCTGTCGTGGACACCTCATCCAGCCAACTGGTAGGCGAGATCCGCAAGCTGGCGGGCATGGGCGTGCGTGGCTTCCGCATTCAGCCGATGGGCCAACCCTCAGCGTGGCTCGACACTCCCGGTATGACTGCGATGTGGAAGACCTGTGCAACCGAAGGGCTCGCAGTATGTCCGTTAGTGAACGCGGATGCGCTCCCCTCGATCGATCGCATGTGCGGCAAGATTCCTGATGCGCGAGTGGTAATTGATCATCTTGCGCGCATCGGCATCGATGGTCAGATTCGCGACCGCGACGTTCAACTGCTGTGCGATCTGGCCAAACACAAGAACGTTCACGTGAAGGCATCGGCTTTCTACGCGCTCGGAGCGAAGCGCTATCCCTACACTGATCTGTCGCCGCTCATCGAGCGCGTGGTGAAGGCGTATACTCCGGTGCGCGTGATGTGGGCAACCGACTGTCCCTATCAAGTGGAAGATGGCCACACCTACGCCGGCTCGCTGGAACTCGTGCGCGACCGCCTGCCGTTTCTCAGCGCGGCGGACAAGGAGTGGATCCTCCGCCGCACCGCGGCCAAGGTCTTCTTCAATGAACGCTAAACCCTCGCCGTTGACGATGGATCTGAGCGGCGCATACGATGGATGTTCAATTCCAAGAACCGTGCGAACACTTTGTCTCGGACTTCTCGTCAGCCTGGGCTTGTCCGCTGCCGATCAGGCAGAACTCTTCGAGAAGAAGGTACGTCCGATCTTCGCTGCCAAGTGCCAAGGGTGCCACTCGGGCGCGTCCGCCAAGGCAGGGTTGGACCTCAGTTCGGGCACGGGTTTTCGTCGAGGGACCGACTCCGGCCCGGTGCTGGATTCCAGCCAGCCTGACGAGAGCCGCTTACTGAAGGCCGTCGGCTACCTGGATCGCGTGAAGATGCCACCGGCAGGAAAGCTCGCCGACGCCGAAATAACATCGATACAGGAGTGGGTTCGGAGCGGGGCCCCGTGGCCAGGCGTCGATTCGGCAACCTCCGCCGCGCCTAGACAAGCTGGCTATTCGCGTGCGCTGCGGGAATTCTGGTCCTTCCGCCCGGTCCAGAAAGCCACCCCGCCGGCCGTGAATAACCCCGCGTGGGCGCGAAACGAAATCGACCCGTTCCTCCATTCCAAGCTGGAGGAGCAGGGCCTGGGGCCCGCGCCTGAAGCGGACAAAGCCACCCTGCTTCGCCGCGCCACGTTCGATCTCATCGGCCTTCCGCCCACTGAATCCGAGATCCGCGCATTTCTGGCCGACGAATCGCCCACGGCGTTTGAACGCGTCGTCGACCGTCTTCTCAGCTCCCCGCGCTATGGCGAGAAGTGGGGCCGCCACTGGCTCGACGTGTCACGGTATGCGGATTCCACGGGTGCCGACGAAGATCATCGCTATCCTTACGCCTGGCGCTATCGCGACTACGTCATTAACGCTTTCAATGAGGATATTCCGTACGACCGGTTCGTCCGGGAACAGATTGCTGGAGACCTGCTGCCCTCTGCCGATGGCAAGGAAGTGAACGTGCGTGGCATCGTTGCCACCGGTTTCCTCGCGCTCGGCCCAAAGCTCATCGCCGAGCAGGACAAGGTGAAGATGCTCTACGACATCATCGACGAACAGATCGAAGTTTCCAGCAAAGTCGTGCTCGGGCTGACGATCGCCTGCGCCCGCTGCCACGATCATAAATTCGATCCAATCTCGACCAAGGACTACTATGCGCTGGCGTCGATCTTCGCCAGCTCAAAGAACCTGGAGAAGCTCGAGGGCACGGTTTCGCAACTCTACTTCGCACCACTCTCGGGGAAGGCGGTGACGCAGGCCTGGGAAGCGCACAAGAAGCGTATCGAGGAAAAGCAGAAGGAGATTGACGGCCTTACCGGGGAGGAGGCACGCATCTACCGCGATGGTCTTGCCACTCAACTGGCCGGCTATATGCTGGCCGCGCGCGCTGTCTACGAGGGCAATGAAAAGCTCGAGGATGCCGCCCGGAAGCGAAAGTTCGACGCGGCGGTGTTGGAACGTTGGATCGCCTATTTGAAACCCACCCGCGAACGTCGCGTTCACTTGGAGACTTGGCACAAAGCACCTCGCGCCGAGTGGAACGCCGTCGCGGCGAAATATCAGAAGGACTTCATCACGACGGCTACCATGCGCAAGGATGCACAAGCGGCATGGAAGCGCGAAGTGGAGATTGCCAAGGTCGCGAACAAAATGCCGCCGCCCGCGCCGCAGTTCTTCGCCGGCGATGACCGCTATTTCACGGAAGTGACCTCGGGCAAGGGCCCGTTCGCTCTGCCCGAGAAGGATAAGGAAAGGGTCTTTACCGATGGCGGCCGGAACCGCTACACGCGACTGCAGGCGGAGCTGAAAGCCATCAAGGATACTGTTCCCCCCGAACCGCTTTTCGCCTGTGGCCTCGCGGAAGGCCCCGTCGTCGATCAGCCGGTCTTTCATCGCGGCAGCCCCGACGCCAAAGGCGAGATCGTTCCGAAGCGCTTTCCTCTCGTGCTCGCGGGCGAACATCAGCCGCCAATCGCGCACGGCTCCGGACGAAAGGAACTTGCGGACTGGCTGAGTTCGGCGTCTAATCCGCTACCGGCGCGCGTGATGGTGAACCGTATCTGGCAAGGGCATTTCGGGCAAGGGCTCGTGCGTACACCATCGAACTTTGGGGTCGTGGGCGAACGACCCTCTCATCCTGAGTTGCTCGACTGGCTGGCGAGCGAGTTCATCGCGCGAGGCTGGTCGATGAAAGCAATGCACCGCTTGATGATGCTGTCGAGCGCCTACCGCATGTCGAGCGAGACGAGCGATCTGAAGCGCGAGCGCGATCCCGACAACCGCCTGCTCTCGCGCTTTTCGATGCGGCGGCTTACGATTGAGGAGATGCGCGATTCGCTGCTCCAGATCGATGGCACACTCGACCTAGCCATGGGTGGAACGCTTCAAAGCGGCGATGGCACAGACAAGGAATTCAGCGACGGCCGCAAGAGCCTCGATCCAGCCCAAAGCAAACGACGCACTGTCTATCTTCCGCTTCGCCGTTCGAATCTGCCCAGTATCCTGAACCTTTTCGATTTCGGTGACGCGACGACTCACAACGAAGCCCGCTCGCAGACCAACGTTGCGCCGCAGGCGCTCTTCATGATGAACAGCGGCTTTGCTGGCGAGCGCGCCAAAACCTTGGCCGAACGCCTGAGCCATGAAGGCGGGAGTGATCGCGAAAAGATTGAGCGTGGCTGGTTATTGGTGTTGGGCCGGCTGCCGGATCAGGCGCAGGTCGGCGAAGCTTTCCAGTATCTTGAGAAATTTCCTGGCAGCACCACTCTGCCGGATCGCAAAGCCATGGCATGGACAAGCTATTGCAAAACGCTAATATCGTCCAACGATTACCTCTACGTGCACTAGCGATGAACGAACACAAAGGCCAACCTTCGCGCCGCTACATTCTGAACCGCGCTTCGTGCGGCTTTGGACTTCTTGGTTTATCGTCGCTGCTCCAACAAGCAGCCGAGGCCGCCGCTAAGGACAATCCTCTCGCTCCGAAAGCTCCCCACTTCCCTGCGAAAGCCAAGCGCGTGATCTTCCTGTTCATGCACGGCGGACCGTCGCACATGGACACGTTCGATCCGAAGCCGCTTCTGGATCGCGACCACGGTAAGCCCCTACCCTTCAAACGCCCGCTGACGTTCGCCGAAGGCAGCACGGGTAATTTGCTGAAGTCACCCTGGCAGTTCCGCCGGCATGGGCAAAGCGGCATTCCAGTGAGCGAACTGTTTCCCAACGTCGCCAAGCATGTGGACGAGATGTGCATCCTCCGCTCCATGGTGGGCGATTCGGTCGCGCATGGTGGAGCGATCTTGCAGCTTCACACCGGATCGAACACGTTCACTCGGCCGAGCGCGGGATCGTGGGCCATCTATGGCCTCGGCACGGAGAATCAAAACCTGCCGGCGTTCATTACGCTCAAACCCGGACTCTCGCACGGTGGGGCCAAGAATTGGAGTTCTGGCTTTCTCCCCTCCGCTTATCAAGGAACGGCCGTCGGACATGGCGGCCTGAACGTGGAAGACCTCGTCGAGCCCATCGAGCATCTCAAGAATAAGGACCTCACGCCGGACCAGCAGCGCTACGAACTGGACATGATCCAGAAGATGAACCGAGCCAGCGCGCTCCGTTATCAGCAGGACGAAGAGTTGGAGGCGCGAATTGGTGCGTTCGAACTCGCCTTCCGCATGCAGAGCGAAGCGCCCGAGGCGTTCGACCTGAAGGGCGAGTATGAAGCGACCAAAGCCATGTACGGCCTCGATGACGCGGAGACGCGCGACTTCGGATGGCAGTGCCTGATGGCCCGGCGGCTGGCGCAGCGCAACGTTCGCTTCATCCAAATCAACCATGAATATCGCGCGGGCAACGAAGTGGGTTGGGACGCGCACAGCGAACTCATCCGGTTGCACACGCGCACGGCTTACCAAGTGGACAAGCCCATCGCCGCGCTGCTGACCGACCTCAAGGCACACGGGCTACTCGAAGACACCTTAGTTGTTTGGGGTGGCGAGTTTGGCCGAACGCCGATTGCGCAAGCGGGCGATGGCCGCGATCACAATCCGTACGGTTACACGATGTGGATGGCGGGAGCCGGAGTCAAGAAAGGTTTCATTTACGGGGCAACCGACGAATACGGTTATTACGCTGTGGAAGACCGCATGCACATACACGATCTCCACGCGACCATGTTGCACCTGTTGGGATTAGACCACAAGCGATTGACCTACCAATACGGCGGCCGAGCGTTCCGGCTCACCGATGTTCATGGAAACGTGGCCACGAAAATCCTCGACGTCTAATCGGGAAGGACGGCTTGTCCGCGAAGGCCTACACGAGCGAGCGTAGAGAATCCAATATCCGTGCGACGTCCCGTTCGACGTTGTATAGGTGAAGAGCCGTGCGCACACGTCCGTCCCCGGCCCAAACGACAACGCTTTTCTCGCGGAGGGCCTCGCCCAATGCTTCCGGCCGGTCGTGAGCGAACGAGACGATTCCGGAAGCGACTTCGGCGCCTGCCGGCGTGAGGAGTGGTAGCCCGAGCCCGTCCAGCCCGGAACGCAGCCCGGCCACAAGGGGCGCGAGTTCCGAATGGATTCTCTCGACGCCGGTTTCGAGCAGACAGTCCAGTCCGGACTTAAGCGCGAAGATCGCCGGGAAGTTGGGCATGCCGGATTGGAGCCCGGCGGCTCCGGGTTTCCAACCGAAGGTCTCGAATCGATCCTCGTGGAAGATGGAGTCGAGCGAAAACCAGCCGGCCGCACCCGGCTCCAGATGTTCCCGCAACGCGGGAGCGAAGTAGGTGATGCCCAGACCGTGTGTTCCGAGCAGCCACTTATAGCTGCTGGATACCAGGAAATCGACGCCGTCCAACGGCACGGGCACCCGGCCTAGCGCCTGGGTGGCATCGACGCAGAAGATGGCGCCGTGCCGGTGCGAAACCTCGGCCAACTCGGCGAGGAAAGGAATACGAGTCCCGGTCTTGTAGCTGACTGCACTTACGGACACAAGCCGCGTGCGCGGGCCCATCTGAGACCCGAAATCTTTCAACCGCACCTCGCCATCCGCCGTGGAGACAAGCCGGACCTTCACACCATACCGGCGCAAGCGCAACCAAGCCACCACATTCGATGGAAATTCAAGATCGTTGAGAACGACTTCGTCGCCTTCTCGCCAATCCAGCGAATTCGCCAGTAGATTCAGCCCTTCCGAAGCACTGCCAAGGAGCGCAACATGCTCGGGCACAGTGCCCAGCAATTCGGCGGCGGCACGCTCGGTCTGTCTCTGTCGTTCATAGATCGCCGGACGGCCCGCCGACCCCGTTGCCTTCAGACGTAGATACTCCTCAATCGCCTGGGCCGCTTCCACTGGTGGCAATCCCTCGGCCGCCGTATCCATATAAGCGACCTTCGCCGTCTCCAGAAAACGCGACTTTGCATTTGCAACCAACGTACTTTCGTTCACTCGAACCATAGTAGGAAACGCCGGTAGAACTCTTCCGCTTGGATCACCTGATCGCACTCGACATACTCGACCGCGGCATGCGCGCGATCGATACTTCCCGGCCCGAAGATGATGCTGGGCACGCCCTTCCTGGAAAGTTTGCTCGCATCGCTTCCATAGGGGACGCCAACCAGTTCGTCGGGGAGGCCCATTTCGCGCAACACACGGCTTGCAGTTTGGGCAACCGCGGAATCGGAAGGCGTTTCCAATGCTTCATCGACGAGCATCGGCGGATCGATAGATGCATCCAGCCCCGCGACATTTGCCCGCACGC
>Ga0075431_100005612_pt1 | contig 12395 bp, 10 predicted proteins | sample RhiMetdeltSRZDD5_FD_75297 | JGI IMG/M metagenome (GOLD analysis project Ga0075431, IMG submission 75297) | Populus rhizosphere microbial communities from Tennessee, USA - Rhizosphere MetaG P. deltoides SRZDD5 | ecosystem: Host-associated > Plants > Roots > Rhizosphere > Soil | place: USA... | reverse complement strand
TGTAGGACTGGAACACCATGCCGCGGTCGGGGCCGGGCTCCTTCACCTCCGTGCCGTCGAGTAGAACCCGGCCTGCGGTGGCGCGGTCGAGGCCGGCGACGATGCGCAACAGCGTGGACTTGCCGCAGCCCGAGGGTCCCAGGATGGTGATGAAGTCGTTGTCGGCCACATCGAGCGTGATGGGCTGCAGCGCCTGCGTGGGCGCGGCGCCCTTGTGCGCTGGCGGGAACGTGCGTGCAACGTTCTCGACACGGAGCTTGCTCACGCAAGCCTCCAGGGGAACAGCCAGCTGTTGGCGGCCTTGAACAGGAAGTCGGAGACGAGGCCGATCAGGCCGATGACGATGATGCCGAAGATGATCTGCCCCGTATTGAGCAGCGCCTGGCTGTCCACGATCATGTGGCCGATGCCCGCGGAGGAGCCGATCAGCTCGGCGACGATGACGTAGGTCCAGGCCCAGCCGAGCACAAGGCGCAGGATCTCGGCGATCTCCGGCGCGGCGGAAGGGATCAGCACGCGGGCGACGATGCCCCAGTCGCGGGCGCCCAGCGTGTAGGCGGCCTCCACCAGGTCGCGGCGCGTGTTGCCGACGGCGACTGCCACCATCAGGATGATCTGGAACACCGCGCCGATGAAGATGACGGCGAGCTTCTGGGCCTCGCCGATGCCGGCCCACAGGATCAGCAGCGGGATGAAGGCGGAGGCCGGCAGGTAGCGCGCGAACGAGACGAACGGCTCGAAGAACGCCTCGACCCACTTGTAGGTGCCCATCATGACGCCGAGCGGCACGGCGATAGCGGCGGCCATGACGAAGCCGCCCACGACGCGCCAGATGGTGATGCCGATGTCGTAGAGGAAGCCGTATTGGACGAGCAGCGTCCAGCCCTCGCGGAGCATGGCCAGCGGATCGGCCAGGAAGATGCGGGGCACATAGCCGCCCAGCGTCGCCCACGCCCATCCTGCCACGAACAGCACGAAGAACAGGATGCCGAGGCCGATGCGGACGACGGGCGGGATGGGCTCTAATGGACGCATGGGACTCGCAGGTTGGGTTAGCCGCGAAGCGGCGTAACCCAACATTGGCGGTACGGACAGGTTGGGTTACGGCCCTTCGGGCCTGACCCAACCTACTTGATGAAGCTGGTATCGACGATGTCCTCGATCTTGGGCGCCTGCTTGATGATGCCGATCTCCAGGAGCAGGTCGGCGGCTTCCTTGGAGAAGGCCTGCAGGTCGCCGGCGAAGAACTTCTGGTTCGCGGTCTTGTCCTGCCAGCGCAGGAACCTGGCGGAGTTGCCGAACTGCTCGGCCGTCTGCTTCACGTCGGCGCCCATGATGCCGTAGGATTTCTCCGGCTCCTTGGCGATCATCTCGACCGCCTCGAAGTAGCTGTTGGCCAGCGCCTGGGCCGCCTTGGCACTGTCGGACAGGAACTTGGGCGTGCAGCCGAAGGTGTCCATGACCATCGGATAGTCGAGCGTGGTGGCGATGATCTTGCCCTTGTCGGGGGCCGCGCGCACCGTGGACAGGTAGGGCTCGTAGGTCATGGCGGCGTCGTTCTGGCCGGAGACGAAGGCCTGGGCGGCGGCAGCCGGCTCCAGGTTGACGACGGTCACGTCCTTCACCGACAGGCCGTTCTTCTTGAGAAACCACGCGAGGGTGAAGTAGGGCGCGGTGCCGGGTGCGGAGGCGGCCACGGTCTTGCCCTTCAGGTCCTTGATGGAGGCGATGTCGTTGCGCACGGCCATGCCGTCGGCGCCGTAGGACTTGTCGAGCTGGAAGATCTGCTTGGTGGCCACCCCGCTGGCGTTCCAGACGATCCAGGTCTCCACCGTGGTGGCGGCGCACTGGATGTCGCCCGAGGCGATGGCGAGATGGCGGTCCTTCTGGGGGATCTTCTTGATCGCCACGTCGAGGCCGTTCCTCTTGAAGATGCCCGCCTCCTTGGCCAGCGTCAGCGGCGCAAAGCCGGTCCAGCCCGAGATGCCGATGGCGACCTTGGTCTCCTGGGCCGGGGCCGAGGCTGTGCCGCACAAGCCGACAAGCGCGGCCAGCGCCGCGGCCTTCAGCAGGTAACGCATTGGTATTCTCCCCACGCGATGAGTGCCTCGGCAACCTATTGCCAATCGGCCCACGCTTGTCCACCGGCAGTTGGCCACGATTTCGGGCAGTGGCGCCGGAGCGGGCAGATGGCGCGAAATTGGGTGCAAACGGGGTCAGACCCCTCGCGTCGACGCTCGGATGAAAATCGCTGGCCCCTGCGTGAGGGGTCTGACCCCGCCTCCTGCCACTCGCCCCTTGACCTGGCGCCCCGGCGCCCCCTTATTGCGCCTGCCAGCTGGCCGGACGGCCGCTGCCGGGCGTCGAGGCTTCACGGCCGGACGCGCCCGGTGGAGGAAAGTCCGGGCTCCAGGGATCGACGGTGGCGGCTAACGGCCGCCGGGGGCGACCCCAGGGAAAGTGCCACAGAAAGCAAACCGCCTGCGCGGGGGCGACCTCGCAAGGGTAAGGGTGAAAGGGTGCGGTAAGAGCGCACCGCGTCTCCGGCAACGGAGGCGGCACGGCAAACCCCACCGGGAGCAAGACCGAATAGGGGCGGCACGGGCGCGGAGGCAACTCCTGCGACCAGGCGGGATCCCAAGCCGCCGCCCGGGTTGGTTGCTTGAGGCTGGGAGCGATCCCAGTCCCAGATGAATGGCCGTCGCGGAGGGCTCTCCTCCAGACAGAACCCGGCTTACAGGCCAGCTGGCGCTTTCGTTCCAAATCCCCGTCGCGCGGGCGTCGGACGATGAATGCTCTTCCTCTGCCAGATCGGGGGTCCGGATTTGTGCGGCCTCGCGATGATCCGCACTAACCGTGTTGCTTCTTGACAAGTCATATGCTACTTATTGTAGCGTTAATGTCCATAACAGACGCGCGCGGAGTACGACTGCTTATGGCGCGCAAGCAAGGAGGAGATGCAGATGCGCACGAGCTTGCTGTGTATCGCCTTTGGCACCGCGCTTCTTGGAGCAGGCGGCGCGGCGCACTCGGCGGCGCAAAAGACCGAGAGGCCGTCGGTCTCAACACACGTCGAGTCCATTGTCTGCGTAGGCAACAGGCGAAGCTATAGGACCTTCAGACACTGTGTGCGGCTTCGGGGGGCCCGGAGAGCCAACTACTGCGGCAGAATCTGCCGCTAGAACGTCGCCCGAGGGCCCCAGTGTCTAGCCCATCGCGAACAGCTTCAGCCGTGCGGCGTGTTGCGTGTTGACAGCCCCGTCCGGCGCTTTGCCCTGCAGGATCTCACGAACCTGGGCGACCGTTTCGAGCGCCTGTCCTTCGATGCCGGTCGGGGTCAGGCCGCCGATGTGCGGCGTCGCCACCACGTCCGGGCGGCGCGCCAGATGGGCGGAGGGCATCTGGTCGGGCGCCCGGCCGACGTCGAGGGCGGCGCCGGCGATCCAGTGCTCGTCGAGAGCGCGCTGAAGCGCGGCCTCGTCGATAAGATTGCCGCGGCTGAGATTGACAAGATACGCCGTCGGCTTCATGGCCCGGAGCTGGGTCTCGCCGATCAGGTTCTCCGTTTCCTCGGTCGCCACGGCGAGAGGAAGCACGAAATCTGCGCGCCGGACGATCTCGTCCAGGGACACCTGTTCGATGCCCGCGCGGTCGACCATAACGTAGGGATCGTTGACGAGGACGGCCATGCCGAACGCAATCAGCAGGTCCGCCACGTTTCGTCCGAGCGGACCGTAACCAATGATTCCCGCAACGCTGCCATGGAGCTGACGGCCCATGACGGCCTGTGGGGCCTCGCCCTTGCGGTAGGCGACCACCATTTCAGGGATCTTGCGGGCAATGCCGATCATGTGGCCGACGACCAGCTCGCTCACGGCAGGAACCCAAGTGCGGCCGGCATGGGTGACGAGCACCCCGGCCCGGCTCGCGGCCGATACATCGACGTTGCGGATATCCACGGCCACTCGGAGAAACGCGACGAGGTCCGGCAGCCGGCCAAATATCTCACCATAGCCAGGTGTATTGCGATCGCTGACGATGATCTGCGCACCCTGGCCGGCGCCTACCAGCCCTTCAGCATCGAGGGGCTGATCCGCCTCGTGCAGCCGGACCGCGCCGAGCTTCCGCAATCCGGCGAGTGCGCGGTCGCCATAGTAGCTGCGGCGCATCTGCGGCGTGTGCGTCAGCAGTATGAGAGGAGTGGTCACGGGTTCGAAACTCGCGCTGGCGGTCTAAAGGTCGCTGCAAAAGTTCAACACGAATCAGCTGAAGGCTCCCGCATCCGCCCCGCCAGCGCCGCGGCGGCGCCCTTGAGGGCCGCCTTGGTGCCGATCAGGATGACGTACACCGGGATGGGGCCAAGATACGGCGCCATCCGCCCCTTCGCCTCGAAGGCCTGGCGGAAGGCGCCGACGGAGAGAACGTCCACCATCTTGGGCGCAATGCCGCCGCCGATGTAGACGCCGCCGCGGGCGCCGAAGAACAAGGCGGCATCGCCTGCGAAGCGGCCGAGCCAGACGGCAAAGCGCTCCAGCGCCTCCTGGGCGAAGGCGTCGTGCCCGCTGAGGCCCCGCTGCACGACCTCCGGAGCCTGCACCGCTGCCACCGGCTGGCCCGCCATCTCGGCGAGGACGCGATAGGTCTCGGCCAGTCCCGGACCCGACACGACACCCTCCACCGAGAGTCGCTCGCGCCCCTTGATGAGACGCTCCAGCATGGCGAACTCGCGTGCATCCTTGACGGGCAGGGAGGCATGGCCGCCTTCGCTCGCCACCGCCACCCAGCCGGACGGCGACCAGACCAGGCCAGCGACGCCTAGTCCGGTTCCCGGCCCCAGCACGACCTTGGGGGCGTGCTCGACAGGAGCGCCGCCGCCGATTTGCTGCAGGTCGGAAGCGGCCAGATGAGGCAGCGCGTGTGCCAGCGCCTCGAAGTCGTTGAGGATGAGGAGTTGTTCGAGGCCGAGTGCGGTGCGCAGCACCTCGCGCCGGAACGACCAGGGCGAGTTGGTGAGCTTGATGGTCTCGCCGACCACCGGACCTGCGACGGCGATCGCGGCGGCGCTCGGCCGCTCGGCAACGCCTCTCAGGTAGCTCTCCGCGACGGCCTCGAGCGAGGGGAAGCCTTCGCGTCGAAGGCTGACGGGATTCGCAAGCTCGAGCGTGTCGAGGTCGGCGATGGCCAGCCGCGCATTGGTGCCGCCGATATCGGCCACCAGGGCCGTGCTCGGCTTGCGCGGCGGATCTCGGAGGGCCTCCGTGGCCATGTACTCGTGTCCTCCGTCAGGATTTCTTTTGCCAGGCTTCCGCCCAGCCTCGGCCCGGACGCGCGAGGAGCCGGAGAGACGACTTATCAAAGCCGCAACCAGCGGGCGAGCGCCAATTGGCCCGGGCGGTGTGCGGGGGCCGCGACGCGTCGTGAAGGCATCAAGCGATCGGCATCATGAGGAGCCAAAGCTTGACGGCTCACCTTTCGCCCGGAGGCGCCATCACCGTCTCGCCCGCTCAGAGCTCCACCCGGCTCAGCCGCAGCGCGTTGCCGATCACGCTCACCGACGAGGCCGCCATGGCCGCCGCCGCGATCACCGGCGAAAGCAGCAGGCCGAGCACGGGGTAGAACAGTCCGGCGGCGATGGGGACGCCGGCGGCGTTGTAGATGAAGGCGAAGAGCAGGTTCTGGCGGATGTTGGCCATGGTTGCCGCCGAGAGGCGCATGGCGCGGACAATGCCGTTGAGGTCGCCCTTGACCAGGGTGACGCCGGCGCTCGCCATGGCCACCTCGGTGCCGGTGCCCATGGCCACGCCCACATCGGCCGCGGCCAGGGCCGGGGCGTCGTTGACGCCGTCGCCGGCCATGGCGACCACGCGCCCCTCGCGGCGCAGGCGCTCGACGATGCGGCGCTTGTCCTCAGGCAGCACCTCGGCCTTCACCTCGGCGATGCCGAGTCTGGCAGCGACCGCCCTGGCAGTGGTGGCATTGTCGCCGGTCAGCATCACCACGCGGATGCCGGCCTCCTTGAGGGTGGCCAGTGCTCCGGGCGTGGTGGCCTTGACAGGATCGGCGATGACGATGGCGCCCGCAGGCCGCCCGTCGACGGCGATGAGGACAACGGTGGCACCCTCCCGGCGCCTGCGGTCGGCCTCGGCGGAGAGCGTGCCCCCCAGGCCGGAGCCCATGTCCATGCCGGCCTCCTCCAGCAGGCGCCGGCTGCCGATCGCGACACGCCGGCCGTCGACAGAGCCCATCACGCCCTTGCCCGTGGGGGCATTGAAGTCGCCGGCCTCGGCCAGTGGCAGGCTCCGTCGCTGGGCGGCCGCGACGATGGCGGCAGCGAGCGGATGCTCGCTGCCTCGCTCCAGGCTTGCCGCCAGGCGCAGGAGCTCCGTCCCCGACTGGCCGGGCGCGGCCTGCACGGCAACTACCTGAGGCTTACCCTCGGTCAGCGTGCCGGTCTTGTCGATGACGAGGGTATCCACCCTCTCCAGGCGCTCCAGCGCCTCGGCGTTCCTGATCAGCACGCCGCTGCGGGCGCCGCGGCCGACGCCGACCATGATGGACATGGGCGTCGCCAGGCCCAGTGCGCACGGGCAGGCGATGATCAGCACCGAAACGGCGGCGATCAGGCCGAACGTGAAGCGCGGCTCCGGCCCCCAGATCGACCAGGCGAGGAACGCCAGCGCCGCCACGGCGATCACCAGGGGCACGAACCAGCCCGATACCCGGTCGGCCAGGCGCTGGATCGGCGCACGGCTGCGCTGCGCCTCCGCCACCATCTGCACGATGCGCGCCAGCATGGTGTCGCGACCCACCTTGTCGGCACGCATGACGAAGCTGCCCGACTGGTTCATGGTGCCGCCGATGGCCTTGGCGCCCGCCTCCTTCGTGACGGGCATGGACTCGCCCGTGACCATCGACTCGTCCACTGCGCTGCGCCCTTCGAGCACCTCGCCGTCCACCGGCACGCTTTCGCCGGGACGCACGCGCAGACGGTCGCCGGCATGCACGGCGTCGAGCCCGACCTCCTCGTCGCTGCCGTCCGCCCGGATCCGGCGCGCACGCTTCGGCGCCAGATCAAGCAGCGCCCGGATGGCGCCGCCGGTACGCTCGCGCGCCTTCAGCTCCAGCACCTGCCCCAGCAGCACCAGCACCGTGATGACGGCCGCGGCCTCGAAATACACCGGTACGGCGCCGTCCATGGTGCGGAAGGGGGTGGGGAACAGGCCGGGGAGGAGCGTGGCGACAACGCTGTAGGCCCAGGCCACGCCCGTGCCGAGCGCGATCAGCGTGAACATGTTGAGATTGTGCGACCGCACCGAGGCCCAGCCGCGCGCGAGGAACGGCCACCCCGCCCACAGCACCACGGGCGTCGCCAGCACCAGCTGGACCCAGTTGGAGACCTGCGTGCCGATCAGCATGTGCAGGTCGAACAGATGGCCGCCCATCTCCAGGACGAACACCGGCAGCGTGAGGGCGAGCCCGATCCAGAACCGGCGCGTCATGTCGACCAGCTCGGGGTTGGGGCCGGTGTCCGAGCTGGCAACCTCCGGCTCCAGCGCCATGCCGCAGATCGGGCAGGCGCCCGGGCCGATCTGGCGGATCTCCGGGTGCATGGGGCAGGTGTAGATGGTTCCCTCAGGCACCGGCTCAGCCCGCGCCTCCTCCGGCGCGAGGTATCTCCCAGGGTCGGCGATGAACCTCTCGCGGCAGCGGGCGCTGCAGAAGTAGTAGGGCCGGCCAGCATGCGTGGCCGTGTGCCGGGCCGTGTGGGGATCGACGCTCATGCCACAGACGGGGTCTCTGGCGGCGCCCGCCGGCGCAGCCCCCGGCATATGGTGATCGTGGTCGTGGCTCTGCCGCTGTTCCCGGCTCGCTTCCGTGGGTCTGGCCTGATGGGTGCTCATCGCTTGTCTCTAAACCCCCTGGGGGTATGTCGAACGGCTTGACCATATATACCCCTATAGGGTATACGTCAACCCATGAACGAGTCCACCAAAGCATCGTGCGTGAGGCGCCTGAGCCGGATCGAGGGCCAGGTGCGCGGCCTCGCCCGCATGGTCGAGGAGGACCGCTACTGCATCGACATCGTCACGCAGCTCTCCGCAGTGCGGGCGGCGCTTCGCCGCGTCGAGCAGGAGGTACTGCGCGATCACGTGGGCCACTGCGTCAAGCACGCGATGCGCAGCGACGATCGCGCTGACCAGGAGCGCAAGATCGAGGAGCTTATGGATGTGCTGGCGCGCTCGAGCGGGTAAAATTGTAGGCGGATTAGTCCTACTGAGTCACAAGGTCGCAAATAAGCAGGAAGAGAATCAACTAGTTGTGGCGACTCACTTCAGCGCGCGGAGAGCTGACATGGGTCGCCATCAAGCCTTGGAGGGTAGTGAAGCGCGGTTCGTGGCGTACGTGGACGGTCTGACGAGCGTGATCGGGCACGCGGATCGGGCGGCGCCGCTGAAGAGCTATTGCACGGGGTTGTTGGCGGCGGAGGGACGCAAGAGCGTGGAGCCGATGGCGGCGGTGACGGCGCCTGCCGGCGTGTCGGCGCAGCATCAGAAGCTCCTGCATTTTGTCGCCAATGCTCCATGGTCAGACGAGCTTGTGCTGGCCAAGGTGCGCGAGATGGTGCTGCCGGCGATCGAACGGCACGGGCCGATCGCGGCGTGGATCATCGACGACACGTCTTTCCCCAAGCAGGGCAAGCACTCGGTCGGCGTGCACCATCAAATATTGCGGCCAGCTCGGCAAGCAGGCCAACTGCCAGTGCGTGGTGACGCTGTCGATTGCCAACCACCATGCCAGCCTGCCGATCGCCTATCGGCTGTATCTGCCCGAGGTGTGGATCGAGGATGCCGCGCGTCGCAAGAAGGCGCGCATCCCCGAAGAGATCACCTTCAAGACCAAGCCGGAGATCGCGCTCGAGCAGATCCGCGCGGCGTACTCGGCCGGGGTGCCGCGCGGCATCGTGCTGATGGATGCGGCCTACGGGTGCCACAGCGCTCTGCGCCACGGCGTGAGCGCGCTGGGGTTGAGCTACGTGGCTGCCATCTCCCGGACGATGAAGGTGCAAGCGGCAAGCGCTGGCGGCAAGCGCGGGGCGCGCATGAGCGCCAAGGAGCTGGCAACAGGCTTGCCGACGCATGCCTGGCGCACGGTCACCTGGCGCGAAGGCACCAACGAGCGGCTCGCCTCGCGCTTTGCCCGCGTGCGGGTCCACACCTCGCCCATCAGGGGCGCCAAGGGCCGGGCTGAGGAAACGCTGCTCATCGAGTGGCCGGAAGGGGAGGCCGAGCCCAGCAAATACTGGCTCTCCACACTGCCTGGGGGCACCGCCTTCCGGCGTCTCGTCGACATCGCCAAGATGCGCTGGCGCATCGAGCGCGACGACCAGGACCTCAAACAGGAGATCGGGCTTGGGCACTACGAGGGGCGCGGATGGCCAGGGTTCCACCACCACGGCACGCTGTGCATCGCCGCCTACGGCTTCCTGGTCTCCGAGAGGGAGACGATTCCCCCCTCGGCACCGCGTGGCGCCGGGAGCCGCGCGAAACCTGCCCTACCCGAAGGTTACCGACCCCGCGGCGCCCCCCATCCGGCTGCAACGCCACGTCCCCAACTCGATCGCCACCATCCATCGCAGGCTGGCGGCAGCGATCGCTCGAACGCTTCCCAGATGCCCATGCTGCGCGCGTAGCTTCACACGCGACGCGCAGCATGCTCTATGACGCAGTAGGACTAACGCACCCTACAGGCACAGCCTGCTGTGGGCCGCGCACTTCGGCAGCGCGCCGGTCCTGGACAGCTCGAACAGGTAGTTGCCGCCCGGACCTCGGTCGATGAACTCGACCGATCTGAAGCCCAGCGCGCGCGCCTTCTCCAGCACGGCGCCGTCGGTGACGGCGCGGCGCACGAACGCCTGCGAGAACTGGCCGAAGAACATCAGCGCCGGCACCGGGCCGGCCTGCCCCTCCTCGTGCACGCGCACACTCGAGGGCATGCCGTTGGTGATCAGGATCCGCTCCAGCCCCTGGGCGTAGATCAGGCGCTCGTTGCGCAGTGCCCGATCGAGGGCCACCTTGGGATCCATCGGGGGCAGAGCGCTCGTGGAGATGGGCGAGGTGCCCGGCGCCCCCGACGGCCCCGGCCCAGTTGCGGTGCCGTAGGCGACGTTGCTCGCCTCGGTTCGTTCGTGCTCGGCGGCGCAGCCGGCCAGCAGGATCAGGCCCGCCAGGAGAGCGTGCTTCATCGTCGGTTCCCCTACGACCTACGCGAGACATATCTGTGAATGACCGGTGGAGAGCTACGCGATTCGCTCAACTGCCAGGGTCGCGCGGCGGCAACAGGCGCGCGCGATCCCCAGGCGAAAGCGCGCGTTGCCAGGGCCAGGGGCCTTTGATTAAGTGCCTGCGATGGCTAGGGGCCAGGCCCTCAGCGCACGACAGCGCGGCGGCCGGGTGATGGGAGGGCGCACATGGGAAGCTCCAATGCCGCGCGCCCCGCGGGGGTGGGCGGAGGCGGGCTGTTCGCAACGCCGGAGATTGCGCACGAGCGCCGCCCCGACGGCGCCGTGGTGCTCCGCTCCACGCGCGCCCCGGGGCTGATGCCGCGCTCGCTGGGGGCGCTACTGGAGCGGCAGGCTGCCGCCGGAGGGAGCCGCGTCTTCATGGCCGAGCGCGATCCCGCCGGCCCCTGGCGGCGTATCACCTACGCCGAGGCGGCGCGGGCGGTGAACGCCATTGCCCAGTCGCTGATCGACCGCCGGCTCGGGCCGGAGCGGCCGCTCGTGATCCTGGCCGACAACGGCATCGACCACGCCCTCATGATGCTGGGCGCCCTGCATGTGGGGGTGCCGGCGGTACCTGTCTCCACGGCCTACGCACGGCTGAGCCAGGATTTCGGCAAGCTGCGCTACATCCTGGGCCTGGTCCAGCCGGGGCTGATCTACCTCGACGAGGCGGACCGCTACGCGAAAGCGCTGGAGACGCTCGGAGTACCCGCGGACGTGGAGATCGTGGCGAGCCGGGGCACCCTCGGCAGCGTGGCAGCAGTGACCCCGCTCTCGACGCTCACCGAGGTACGGCCGACGCCGGCGGTGGATGCGGCCTTCGCCAGGGTCGGGCCTGATACGGTGGCCAAAATCCTGTTCACCTCCGGCTCCACCGGCCAGCCCAAGGGCGTCATCAACACCCAGCGCATGCTGTGCTCCAATCAGGAGATGATCGCGCAGGCCTGGACGTTCGTCAGCGAGCGCCCGCCGGTGTTGGTGGACTGGCTGCCCTGGAGCCATACCTTCGGCGGCAATTTCAACATTAACCTCGTGCTGCGCAACGGCGGCACCTTCCATATCGACGAGGGCAAGCCGGTCCCGGCGCTGATCGGCCGCACGGTGGCCAACCTCAAGGAGGTCTCGCCCACCGTCTATCTCAACGTGCCGCGCGGCTTTGCCCTGCTGCTCGACCACCTGGAGACCGACGCCGAGCTGCAGCAGAGCTTCTTCGCCCGCCTCGACCTCCTCTTCTACGCCGCCGCCGCGCTGCCCAAGACCCTGTGGGACCGACTGGAGGCGCTGAGCCTCAGGGTGCTCGGCCGCAAGGTGCCGTTCGTCTCGTCCTGGGGCATGACCGAGACGGCGCCATCCGCCACCATCGTGCACTTCCGACTCGACGGACCCGGCAATATCGGCGTGCCGGGGCCCGGCATCGCCGTGAAGCTGGCGCCCGACGCCGACAAGCTGGAGATCCGCGTCAAAGGACCCAACGTGACGCCGGGCTATTTCAAGGCGCCGGAGCTGACCGGGCAGCTGTTCGATGCCGAGGGCTGGCTCAGAACCGGTGATGCGGTGCGCCTTGCCGACCCCGCCGATCCGGCCGCGGGCCTCCTGTTCGACGGTCGCGTGGCGGAGAACTTCAAGCTGCTCACGGGCACCTGGGTGAACGTCGGCATGCTGCGCACGGCGGCGATTGCGGCCGGGGCGCCGGTGATCGAGGACGCCGTGGTGACGGGCCACGACCGCGACGAGATCGGGCTCCTGATCTTCCCCAGCGTTGCCGGCTTGCGCAGCCTGTGCCCCAAGCTCGGCGCCGAGGCGGCGCTGGTCGACCTGGTGGGCCAGCCGGCGGTGCGGGCGGCGCTGGCGGAGGGCCTCTGCCGCCACAACGCCCTGGCCGGCGGCAGCGCCACGACCCGCGTCGCCCGCTGCCTGCTGCTGACCGAGCCCCCCTCCATCGACGCCAACGAGATCACCGACAAAGGCTACCTCAACCAGCGCGCCGTCCGGGCACGGCGGGCGGCCCTGGTGGAACGCCTCCACGCCAATCCAGTGCAGCCCGAGGTGGTCGTGATCGACTAGGGGAACTCCCTCTCCCCGCAAAGCGGGGAGAGGGGATCCGGGCGGCGCC
>Ga0075431_100005607_pt1 | contig 12397 bp, 12 predicted proteins | sample RhiMetdeltSRZDD5_FD_75297 | JGI IMG/M metagenome (GOLD analysis project Ga0075431, IMG submission 75297) | Populus rhizosphere microbial communities from Tennessee, USA - Rhizosphere MetaG P. deltoides SRZDD5 | ecosystem: Host-associated > Plants > Roots > Rhizosphere > Soil | place: USA... | reverse complement strand
TGAAGTTCGTTGTCGCGGAACAGCAGTGCGACACTCTGCTGGGTCGCGTCGACGCCGTCCACGGTGATCTCGTGATCGACGGTCACAAGGCGCACGCCGTTGCCCCCGTCGAAGGCCTCGCGCAGATCCGTGAACGACTCTCCCGCGCGCGTGTACGTCGCGCCCGCGTGCCGGAACGTCGCGATCCAGCCCGCGACGTCCCCCGCCGAGTACAGCCGGTTGTGCCTCGCGTCGAGGTTGATAATGGCCGCGCGCCCCGCCAGCCCGTCGAGCACGAACTGCTGTTGGTACGTCAACGTCATGTACTTGTCTCCCGTCCTACCGGCTCAGCACGTAGCCGTGCGCTTCGCGGTCCCAGGCGCCGGCGCCCAGACCTCTGTTGCGGAGCACGTCCTTGCGGACGCGCCCGATCACGTTCTTCGGGATCTCGTCGAGCACCTCCAGGTACCGAGGCACGCAGAAGTAGGGCATGCGGGCTGCGCAGAAGTCCAGCAGCTCGGCGTACTCGACGACCGCGTCGGGTCGCACCGTGACCACGACGAGGATGTCGTCTTCTCCGAGATCGCTGGCAACGCCGACCGCCGCCGCCTCCCACACGGCCGGATGGCGCATCACCGTCTGTTCGACTTCAACGGAGGAGATGTTTTCGCCCCGCCGTCGGAGCGAGTCCTTGGCCCGGTCGACGTAGGTCAGGTTGTTGTCGCTGTCCAGCACGCCGAGGTCGCCGGTACGGAACCATTCCGGATGCGGGTCGATTTGCAATGGAGGCCCGCCGGACGCCGACGCCACATACCCCTCGCTCATCGCATGTGGTTTCCGCGCCCGGCAGGCGATCTCCCCTACCATACTCTGGGGTACGGGCTGTCCGAGCAAATCGACGATACGCACATCGAAAGCGGGATTAACCCTGCCCGATGTCCCGGGCACCCCCTCGTCCGACACCGCCTTATAGGCGATCGGAAAGGCCTCGGTCATGCCGTACATCGTCACGATGCGGCAGCGATAGCGCTCCTCGATGGCGCGGTACATGTCGGCCGCGATGGGTGCCGCGGAGATGAACCGCAGGCCGATCTCGGCGTCGCGCGGATCGGGCGGCAAGTTCCACAACATCGACACCATCGCGCCTGCGCCGGCGAAACCCGCTGCACCGCACGACCGTATCTCGTCCCATACCTCGCTTGGGTGGAATGTCGTGGCCACCACGCTGGTCCCGCCGACCAGCATGGGCGCCAGAACCGTGGGTGCCGCGCTGAGGTGGAACAGCGGCATGGCGGTCCACAGCACTTCACCCTGGGCCAATTCCCACGACGAGGCGGCGGTGGCGGCCACGGTGAATAGGTAGTGCCACGTGGTGGCAACGGCCTTCGACGGTCCCGTCGTGCCGGACGTGAAGAACAGGGCGATGTCGTCTGGTTCCGCAGCTGCCCCAGAGGGCGGCTCGATCGACGCGGCGTTCAGCATATCTGTGAGCGAATCACCTTGAACCAGTGTTGATCTCAGAGTGTCGACGTCGCCGGCCACCTCGGTGAGGCGGGCATGCCGATCAGCATCGGTCACGGCCACCGCGGCCTGGGACAGCCGCAACGTATGGACCAGGAAGTCGCCCTTGCTCGCTGCGTTGACCGCTGCGGGCACCGCGCCGATGCGGGCGGCGCCGAGCCAGAAGTACACCCAATCCGGGCAGGTGCCGGTGAACAGCGCGACGGTCTGCCCCCGGCTGACCCCAAGACCCGCAAGCACATTGGCCGCCGCGCACGAGCGGTCACGCATCTGCGTGAAGGTGATGGGGGTGCCCGCGATCGACATCATCACGCGATCGCCAAACTGCTCCGCCCGTCGGTCGAGCACCGCCGGGACGGTGAAGCGTTCGACATCGAATGCGGAGGGCATCATGCCCGTGCTGCCGCCGGGTCGGGTTCGCCGCCGGAGGTGTACCCGAAGTCGTCTGGCGCCGGCTTGGTGCCCGGATAGAACCGGTGCGCCCACCGCCGCAACGCGGCGTAATCCCGCGCCTCCTCGGGAGCGAGGTTGGGCTTCTCCAGATACTTCATGTTCTCCCAGGTGAAGAAGTCCTGTTTGATGACTTCCTGCTGCAGTTGCAGGAATTTCGCGGCCCGGCCAGTCGGCAAGTCGCCGGTGTCGCCGGGTTCGCGGATCGAGGCCTGCGTGTAGAAGTAGTCGGTGTAGTCCTCGTCCACCGGGGTCTGACCGGTCACTTGGACGGTCGCCACCAAGTCCGAAGGGAAGCGCACGACACCCAGCCCCAATGAGTAGTTGTCGTAGATGATCTTTGCCTCGACGGGGCCGTTCGGCGTCAGCCACGTCTTCGCCCGTCCCCCACCGAAATCGGCGTTGACGGTCGCATGCAGGTGGTAACCGCTGACTTCGAACGAGGCGGTGTTCGCGGGATTGGCCGCCTTGTGCACATATTGCACGTGGTACGGGTCGGCGGCGTTCTCGATGATCATCTGTGCGTGCACCTTGACCCGGTTGACCATCCGGGTGTGCGGGTGCAGCGGGTAGTACTCGTTGGTCTCCAACTCGGGCAGCACCGGCGGCTGCCAGTAGGGCGCGCGGCCATGCCGCTCGTGCCAGACGAGGATGAAGCCGTACCACTCGGTGACCGGGTAGGTCTTGATCCGGACGTTCTGCTTGCAGCCGATCTTGCTGTACGGGATCAGTGCGTTGGTGCCGTCGCCGTTCCACCGCCAGCCGTGCCACGGGCAGACGATCCGCTCACCCTCAACAGTGCCGCCGACTCCCATGTTGGCGCCGAGGTGTTGGCAATACGCGTCGAGCACGTTGATCTGGCCCGACTCGGTGCGGAAGATCACCAGCTCTTCGCCGAAGTAGTGGGCGCGCTTGACCTGGCCAGCAGCCAGGTCGGAGGCAAATCCGACGATGAACCATCCGGTCGGAAAGCGGTATGTCGACAGGCTGATGCCGCTGGGACCGAATTCGCGCTCCGACGGGTCCGTGGTGTCCGCAACCGTATCCGCCACTGCTCTCTCCGTCCGCACGCCATCGGGGCAGGTCAGAACCTGTCCATTGCCTATTTTTACTATTTTAGGCATTCTAGGTCAAGGCCACCGTAGCGAGGAGCTTGCATGCCAACGGCTGTTCCCGTCGACCTATCGGATACTGCGTTGTGGCAGAACGGTTTTCCCGACGACCTGTTCGTCGAGCTGCGCCGCGAACGTCCGATCTTCCATCACGAGCTGACCGCCGGCGTCGCCAAGACGGTCAACCGCGATTTCTGGATGACGACCAAGCACCGGCACGCGCAACGGATTCATCGCGATACGGATTCGTTCACTGCCGCAGACGGCCCACTCATCCAACCCATCGGCGTGATGACGGACTTTCCGACGATCATCCACATGGACCCGCCCGAGCTGACCAAGCGGCGCAGGGTGATGTCGCATGCGTTCACGCCGAAGGCCATCGGCAAGCTCGAGGAGGGCATTCGCACGCGCGCGGCATCATTGATCGATCGGCTGCTCGCGGCCGGTGGTGGGGACTGGATCGAGGACGTCGCCGACGTGCTGCCGATGACGGTGATCGGCGACATCATCGGGATCCCCGACGATGACCGGCCGGAGATCTTCGACACGCTGGACCGGATCCTGAAGGCGGCCAATTCACCGGACGCGCGCGCGACCGAACAGGAGCAGCTCGAACTGTTCGGCAAGGTCTTCACATACGCGCTCGAACTCACCGCGGAGAAGCGGCGCAATCCAGCCGACGATATCTGGAGCACGCTGGCCACCGCGGTCGTCACCGACGAGAACGGCGAGCAGCTGTCGATCCCGGCCAACGAGCTCGAGATCTTCTTCTACGTGCTGACGTTCGCGGGCAGCGACACCACGAAGAACGCGTTGGCGTCCGGACTGCAGGCGTTCGTCGCGAACCCGGCCGAGATCGCGCGGTATCGCGCCGACGAGGCGATCCGGCCGAGTGCGGTCGAGGAAGTCCTGCGTTGGGCGACACCAGTGGCGTTCTGGACCCGCAGCACCAAAGTCGACGTGGAGATCGACGGTGTCACCATCCCGAAGGGCGACAGGGTGGTGTCGATGCTGCGCTCAGCCAATCGAGACGAAGAGGTGTTCGGCGATCCGTTCACCTTCGACATCGGCCGGGTGGAGAACCAGCACGTGACGTTCGGCGGCGGCGGGCCGCACCATTGCCTCGGCGCGATGCTGGCGCGCGCGGAGATCCGTGCGGTGCTCGACGAATTGCTTTGTCGCGCAGACGACATCATGGTCGGCGAGCCGACGGTCAGTTACCCCAACCTGACCAACAACATGTCGATATTCGACGCAATGCCGATTTCAGTGCGGTCGCATTAGACCTGATCTCAGAACTCAGCCAGCGAGTATCTGTTCGCGCAGGATGTCGGCGTGACCGCAGTGGTGCGCCAGTTCGCGCAGTACCTGCAGGTAAACCCAGTGCAATGTGCGGGGCCCGGCGCGATGGCCCGTCACGACGGCGTCCAGCGAGAGGTCGGCCACGGCCGCCCGGGCCGTCGCGCAGGCCTGCCTGTGGGCACGAGCCGGTGACGGGCTTCCTCGTCGGTGAGGCCATCAAGTGTGTTCTCGATGGCGCTGCGGTACTCCTCGACAAACGCTTCGAGTTGGGTGCGCTCGTCGTTCAGAAGCACGTCGAACGACCCCATCAGAACCTCCCGTCATGCCGCCGCGGACACACCATACTTCTGAGACCAGGTCTTACTCACAGGCCCTTCGGTCGGGTGCCGACCACGCCCTGCGCGGCCAGCCGCTCGAGATCGGCGCCGGTCAGCCCGCAGAGCTCGGTCAGCACCTCGCTGTTGTGCTGCCCCAGTGTCGGCGGCGGGCGATGCAGCCACCTCTCGGCGCCGTCGAGTAGCGCGAACGGCGGGGTCGGGTACATACCTTCGCCGGTGCTTGGATGGTCGAGGCGCTCGAAGAACCCGCGATGGCGCAACTGCGGATTATCGGTCACCGCCGACGGTGAAACCACGGCAGCCGCCGGAATCCCGGCGTTCGCAAGCACGTCGATGAGATCGTCGAGGTCCTGCGCTGCGATCCAACCGGCGAGATCGGTGCCGGAGATCAACTGCGACAACGCATTTCGCTGGGCATCCGTGTGCGCGCTGATCGCAATCCAGTTGTCCTCTCCCGCGCACCGGTAGAGGTCCTGCACCACGCCGGGATGGCCGCGGTTACCGCGCCTCGACAGGATCTGACCGAAGACCTCGAATTCGATTGTCTGCGTTGCGGTCACATTCAATACGGTCTCGATCATCGGGACCTCGACGAGTTGACCGATGCCTGTGCGGTCGGCGAACTCCAGTGCCGTCAGCAACGCGTATGCCGCATGCGCGCCGGCGAGCGGATCGCACGCGCCGCGCGGTGGGACTGGTGGCCCGTCGGGCAGGCCGGTCACCCATGCCAATCCCGCGATCTGCTCCATGGTCGGTGCGAAGCCGACGCGATCGCGCCACGGCCCCGTCAGCCCGAACGCGGGCATCCGCACAACCACCAGGTCGGGCTTGATGGCGAGCAATGTATCGGCGCCCAGCCCGAATTGGTCCATCACCCGCGGTGAGAAGTTCTCGATCACCGCGTCGGCCTGACTCACCAATTGCTTGAACAGCCGGATGCCGTCGCTGGACTCCAGGTCCAGCGTCACCGACCGCTTGTTGGTGTTCATCGCGTGAAAGACCCAGCCGTACTCCCACCAGTCGTCCACGTCGATGCGCATGCCGCCCGAGTAACGGATGCCGTCGGGTCGCTGGATCGACTCGATCTTGATCACGTCAGCCCCGAACGCGGCCAAGGTATGCGTCGCCGACGGTCCGGCCCAGAACGCGGTCAGGTCGATGATCCGTGTTCCCGCCAGCGGCAACTCCGCAGTGGTGGCCGGCTCCGCGGATTCCCTTGGCTGCCAGATGGTCTCGCTGTCAGCGTCCCCGAGTAGCGGTGCCGGCCGGATGGGTGCAGGCGCTGCTGCCGACATCAGCCAGGGCGGGCGCGGCTGCCGAAAGCCCACCGGGTTGTCGATATATACGCCACGCTCAGACAGATGATCCATGTGCGGGATGGTCGAACCGTTGCCGAGCGGCGCGATCGGAAGCCGGAACAGCTGGCCGAGTTCCACGATCTCGTCGACGGTGCGTTCGCGCATCCACGGCCCGGTGCGTTCGCGGATCCAGTCCCGGTAGTCCCAGCGCCCGATCTGGAAACGCAGGTCGGGAATCTCGGTCAATTCGGGGCATTCCACCATGGCGGCGAAGTCGAGCCACTGCTGACCGGTGACCATGCTGATGCCGACGTAGCCGTCGCCCGCCTCCTCGATCGACGGCACTTCAATTGACCGCCTGACCGGGGGCACCTCCAGCAGCTGCGAGTGCAACCACTCGCTGCTCTGCATCAGGGTGATCGCTTCGAGCATCGACATGTCCAGGTGCCCGCCGGCACCGCCGCGGCGGACGCGTCGCCGCAATGCCAGCGCTCCGTAGGCGGCGCACGCGCCGGCCATGTACTCCCCCAACTCGCCGCCGATCGAGATCGGCGGGCCGGAAGGGTCTCCCCGGAAACCGGTCAAACCTGACCAGGCCTGCAGTGTGAACTCGGTCGCGGCTCGGTCTGACCATGGGCCGGTCAGTCCGAAATCAGTGATGGTCACCACGACGCACCCCGGCGACCGGTCGAGGAGCGGCTGCGGATCGAACTCCCGCTGCGTGGTGATCACGATGTCGGCGCGGTCGAGCAAGTCGTCGGAAGCGGCTGTTACGCTGCGCTTCCCGGAGTTGAGATAGCTGAACAGCGGTGCATCTGTGCCCTTCGGCACGCCGGCACCGGTTGCAGTGAAGCGGCGCAATGGATCTCCGCCGGCCGACTCCACCTTCACGACGTTGGCGCCGGCGTCGACGCAAAGCTTGCCGCAGTACGCGCCGGCGATGCAGTCGCTGATCTCGACGACGCGCAGATCGTCCAGCGGGGTAGGCGAGGCGCCGCTCAACCGCACATCCTCCCTGGTTTCTTTATCATCTTAGTAACTTTTGTCGGATAGCGATGCCGTAGCCCCCTGGTAGAAGGCCTATCACTGTTAACATTGCTAAGACATGACAACACTGGGAATCGGCCCTGAGGCCCGCCACCGACTGTCGGCCCGCCGCACGGCCGAGATCGTGGCCGACGAGCTTCGGCGGCAAATCATCGACGGCGAGCTGTCCGACGGCGACCTTCTGCCCCGCCAGGAGGTGCTCGTCGAGCAGTTCAACGTCAGCCTGGTGTCGTTGCGGGAAGCCTTGCGAATCCTGGAGACCGAGGGACTGGTGTCCGTGCGCCGGGGCAACCGCGGCGGCGCGGTCGTCCATGCGCCCGCAAAGGCTAGCGCGGCCTACATGCTCGGCCTGCTGCTGCAAAGCGATTACGTGCCGCTGGCCGATCTCGGTACCGCGCTGCAGGAGCTCGATCCGATGTGTGCGGCCCTTGCCGCCAAGCGTCCGGACCGTGGCGAGACGCTGGTTCCCAAACTCAAGGAACTCAACGACGCCATGGCCGAACACATCGAGGACGGAGCCCACTTCACGGAGATCGGCGGCCAGTTCCACGATGAGATCGTGCGCGGCTGCGGCAACCACACGATGATCGCGGTGGTCGGCAGCCTGGAGACGCTGTGGAGCAGCCACCTGCAGTGGTGGGCCGATGAGACCGCGGCCAGAGGCGAGTACCCGGCTCTGAGCAAGCGTCGCATCGCGCTGGGCATTCACACAAAGATCGCGGATGCGATCGAGGCAGGCGACGCCGAGCGCGCTCGCAAACTCTCGGCGCGCCATCTCGCGGACACCCAAGCCTATTTCATGGCCGAGGATCCCGAGCGCCGCATCGTAGCGCTCTCGCCGCAGGCGTTGGCGCGACGCCAGCGCTGAAAGGTGTTGCGTGCGAACGGCCTTGATCACTGGCGGTAGCGGCGGCATCGGAAAGGCCTGCGCCCGCAAGCTGGTCGAGCTCGGCTACGACGTCATCCTCACCGCGCGACGCGAGGAACCGCTGCGCGCGGCCGCCGAGGAGTTGGGCGCTCGGTATGTCGTGGCCGACGCGACCGATCCGGTGAAGTTCGAGGTCGCGGTACAAGCGGCCGGCGACATCGACCTCGTCGTCCACGCGGCGGGCGTACTCGGCGGAACCTACGCGCGCAAGCAGACTTTCGAGCAGTGGCGCGCGACGATGTCCGCGAACCTGGATTCGTGTTTCGTCGTCACGTCGGCCGCCCTGCCCAGAATGAAGGCGGGCTCGCGGTTCGTGTTCATCTCGTCATCGGCGGCGCACGAGCCGATGATGGCAAGGACGGCCTACTCCGCCTCAAAGGCGGGTATGAACGCGTTCGCCCTGGCCTTGGCGCAAGAGGTCGACCGCGACGGCATCAACGTCCACATCGTGACGCCGGGGCCGGTCGAGACCGACATGCTCCAGGACGTCCCATTCGAGATGTATGCGATTCGCGCCGCCGACGTAGCCGAGGCTGTCGCGTGGCTGGACACGGTCGACCCGTCGGTCGACGTGCCCGAGATCCGGCTGCATGCGATCACGCGCGGGCCGTCGGCGCGTCAACCGGTGGTGCCGCTCGAGGCGGAACGCCGGGTGCCGAAGCGGACTCACTAGTCGCGGCGGGGCCGAAACTGCGGCAGTGCGAACTCTTCTCGCTGTTCGAAAACGACTTCCATCGGTAGCCCGCAGCGCAATTCCGCGGGGTCGGCCTCGACGATGTTCGTCAAGATCTTCACGCCCGGCGCATCGTCAAGTTCGGTGAGTCCGATGATCATCGGCACGGCGTCGACAAAACCGGGGTGAAAGGGCTGGTGCAGGATCGTGAACGCGAACAGGGTGCCGCGCCCGCTGACCTCGACGGCGATCGGATCACCAACGTCATCGCCAGGGCCGCCAGGTACTTCCGGCACCGGGCTCGGTGGATGCTGCAGAATGTCGGTGCCCTCGAACCCCTGAACCGCCAGCTTGCCGTCTTTGGCGCTGTCCCAATAGAACTGGCTCACCGGGTCGGGAATCGGGACAGGTCGGATGTTGAGTTCCATCACTCCCCTTCGCTGTCGGTCAGGTACACCTGCGACTCCATCTGGTGGAAGATCCGAAGTCGCTCACCGCGACGAACCAGCAGCCACGTGATCCAGCTGGTGCCGTTTCGTTGGACATCGGACTCCCTGCCGGTCAGGCTCCAGCGGCTGAGCAACAAGGCCCGCACGACGGTGTCGTCGACGACGTCGTACTCATGCAGCGTCGACGACACCGACGCCGCCTTCAGTCGGCCTGCGACGCGAGCCCAGTGTCGGTCCAGCTCGTCGTTGCCGATCAGCGGTGCGGCGTACTCATCACCGACGTAGATCGGCTGAGGATCGTCACGCTCCCACAGATCGGCCAGCGCGACGAAATCCAGGCTCGACCAACACTTGTCGTAGTCCCGGACCAAGTCCGACACGTCAGGCGGTGGCTGGGAATTCACCCGGGAGAGCCTTGACCGTCGCGGGCAGGCCGTACAGGGCTGTCGCGTTGCCCCGCATGATCCGCTCCCGCTGATCGGCGGGGAACCGCCTGATCGCCCAGTCGGGGGCGTCGTAACTCCAGTGCGGGTAGTCCGTGGAGAACATCAGGCAGTCGCCGAGGTCCATCATTTCCAGGTATTCCCGGTACATTCCGACGTTGACATCCTCGAGCGGCTGCGTGGTGAACCGCACATGTTCACGGACGTACTCCGACGGCTTGCGTCGCACATGCGGCAGATCGCCCTTGCGCTGCTCCCAGATCCGGTCCATCCGCGACATCACCGGCATGGCCCAGGTGAAGCCGCCCTCCACAAACACCACGCGCAGATCGGGATGCCGGTCGAAGGCACCGTCGAACACCAGGCTCATCAGATGCGACACATACAGCAACGGCCACGATGCGAAGAAGTCGTGCCAATGCGCCGGATTGCCCACCGGGTAGATCGGAATCAATTCGAACGGTGTCTGGCCCATCAGGTGCGTGGCGACCGGAAGACCGTTGCGCGCCGCCGCTTCGTAGAGCGGATCGAAATGCGGGCTGCCAAACGGGATTCCGCGTGTCTGCGGCGTCATCAACACTTCGGCCATGTACGGGTGTCCGGCCCAGCGCTCGATCTCCCGGGCGGCAGCGTGCGGATCCTGCGCGGTGACGCTGACCGCGCCCCGCCAGCGCCCGTGCCAATTGTTGTCACCGAGCCACACATCGGCCAGCCAGTCGTTGTGGGTGGCCTTGAGAACGTGTTCGGCATGCGGCAGCTGCGCATCGCACATCGGCTCGAGTATCGCGATGCTCACCCCGGCGTCGATCAGCAGTTGCTTGGCCGCGAAATCGGGATCGCTACCCGCGACGCCTCCGCCGGGTGGAGCCGCGTCGACTCGAAGCGACATCGTCTTGTACGAGTCCGGCGTGTCATAGAAGTGCGGCACCGGCGAGACCGCGTTACCGGTCGGCCACAGCTTGTCCTTCCACTCCGCGGGCGCATAGGACTTGAGCACCTCTGCCGACACCGGCAACGGATGCACGTCGGTGTCGACGATCGTGACTGCGATGTCCTGCGCCACGAAGTCGTTCGTGCGTTCCTCCACAGTCGTCATGCGAGACTTCCTTCGGTTGCCGTGACCCCGTAGAGGTCACTTGCGTTGCGCCACAACACCTTTTCCCGCTGCGTGGCGTTGAGCCCGGCGGTCACATCGTCGGGCCGCGACGTCGACCAGTGCGGATAACTCGACCCGTACATCAGCAGGTCGGCCTTGTCGGTGAAATCCAGCCATCGCTCGGCCTGGCTCGCATCCGTCGGCCCGTCGAGCGCCGATGAGCAGAACCGTACGTGGTCGCGCAGGTATTCGCTGGGATAGCGGTCCACCCATGGGGTTTGGTCGCGCATCGACATCCAGAACGTGTCGAGTCGCCAAATCAGTGGCGTCAGGATGTCGTAGCCACCGTCGGCGAACACGAACCGCAAACCCGGGATTCGCCCGAAGGTTCCCTCGATGATCAGTGTGGCCAGGTGTACGAACGAATTCAGCGGCATGAACGCCGCGTAGCCGGGATAGGTGTAGGCGTGGCCTGCGAACGTCGGTGCGTGATCGACGCCGTTGCCGCCGTTGATGTGCACGGCGACCGGCAGGTTGTGGGCGGCCGCGGCCTCCCAGATCGGCTCGAACATCGGCTTGCCGTAGGGCTCCCGCGACTGGAGTGGGATGCCGACCTGCACCATCTTCGGGTGGTCGGCCAGCCGCTCGATCTCGGCGACCGCGCCCTTCACATCCTCGGGATTGACCCGGATCGTGCCAAGGAACTTGCCCGTCGAATCCGGCTCGAGCCAGCGATCGAGCAGCCAGTCGTTCACCGCCGCACAGATGCGGCTGTTGAGCAGGTAGTCGGCGATGTTGCCGCGCGTCAACGGGTTGAGGATGGCGTAATCGACTCCACCCTCAGTGAACAGATGCCTCGCGACGGTGTCGGGGTCGGAACCCGGATAGCCGTCGCCATAGAGGTCCTGCCGGTAATCCCCGCCGGGCGCCTGGTACCACTGCTGCTCGACGTCCGGGATCGACCGCAACTTGTGCGGGGGCGCCAGGTACTTCCGGATCTCCGCGTTGTAGCGGAAATGCGGTTGGACGTTCGTGTCGATGACAGTCATGCGGTCAGAAACACCTGCCCGTCGGAAACGTCGACCTCATACGTGCGGACCCGCTTCTGCGGATCGGCGAGGTTCACCCCCGTCGTGATGTCGAACTCCCAGTTGTGCCAGGGGCAGCGCGCGATCCGGCCTTCGCGGACGCGGCGCAGCTGTCCCGGAACGTCAGGCGCGAATTCGTTGGTGCCGACGACGTACCCCGCGCACAACGGAGCACCCTCGTGCGAACAGTAATTCGCGATCGCAAACACCGAGCCGTCGATGTTGTAGACGCCCACACCGAACTTGCCCGCCTGCACCAGCTTCATGCTCCCCGGCGGCAGATCCTCGATGGCACACACCGGCCGACGCTGCATCATGTCCCTTCGGTTTCCTTGACCTAGAATACCTAAAATAGTAAAGATAGGGGGCACAGCCGCTAGATGCGGCTGCTCCGGGAGGCACAGGTGACGGTCAGCACCGATTCGCACGATCAGCCGATCAGCCTCGACGCCGATCCGTACGCATTCTTCGCGCACAAGCGCAAGACCGAGCCGGTGTGGCGCGGCACGATCATGGACACCGCGATGGCCCCGCCGGAGATGTTGCCCGCCGAGGAATGGACGCTATTCGACTTCAACAGCGTTTTCGCGGCCTTTCGCGACGACGAGCTGTTCGGCTCGGAGCAATACAACAACACGATCGGACTCGTCTTCGGCCCGACGATTCTGGG
>Ga0075431_100005602_pt1 | contig 12402 bp, 12 predicted proteins | sample RhiMetdeltSRZDD5_FD_75297 | JGI IMG/M metagenome (GOLD analysis project Ga0075431, IMG submission 75297) | Populus rhizosphere microbial communities from Tennessee, USA - Rhizosphere MetaG P. deltoides SRZDD5 | ecosystem: Host-associated > Plants > Roots > Rhizosphere > Soil | place: USA... | reverse complement strand
CGGGCCATCGATTCCGAGGAGCGCAAGCGTCTCGTGCGCGAGTTCGAGCGCCGCCTGGTGGACGAGGAGGCGCACTACTTCTTCACGCTCCAGTGGCATCGCATCGTGCCGCACAGCGCCCGGCTGCGTGGCTGGACCATCACGCCGAGTCACTACCTGAACCAGCAGCTGGACACCGTCTGGCTCGCGGAGTAGCCTCCGACCGCCCGCGCCGGCCCCGGCGTCCTGACCGAGGTATACTCCCACCTTGCCGACAACACCCGGTCACTGCGGTGGACCGCATGAAGGAGACGACCACATGGCTCAGCTGAGGATTCCGCTCGACGCAACCCGGTTCTCGAAGGGCATGACCTGGAAGGAGTACATGGCCCAGATGGGCGATACCCAGGCCCGCACCCAGGAGAACTACAACAAGGCCACGCTGACGGACGAGGAGCGGAAGTTCTTCTCCGGCGTGACCGACGTCAAGTACATCCTGATGCTGGCCGAGAACTGGTGCGGCGACGTCCATCGCAACTCGCCCTTCGTCGCGCGGATCGCCGAGACGATTCCCGGCTGTGAGCTGCGGGTGTTCTTCCGCGACCAGAACCTCGACCTCACCGACTGCTTCCTCAACAACGGCTTCCGCTCGATTCCCGTCGTCGTCTTCTTCGACAAGGACTGGAACGAGATCGGCCGCTGGATCGAGCGCTCGCACCCGGCCACGGCCAAGGCGGTCGGCATCCGCGCCAAGACCCTCGACGTGGCCCCGAAGGACGACAAGGCCAAGCAGGACGCGGCCATGAACGAGTTCCGCGCGCAGGTCAATGCAGAGTACGCCGTGCCCGGCGGGCCGCTCTGGCGCGCGGCCGCGCAGGAGATCAAGACGCTGTTCGAGACGCGCCTGGCCAAGAAGTAGCGCCCGGCCGCGCGCGCGATGGGTCTCCTCGACGGGAAGGTCGCGGTCGTCACCGGCGGCGGCACGGGCATCGGGCGCGCGGTCTCGCTCGGGCTCGCCGCCGCCGGCGCCAGCGTCGTCGTCAATGACTACGGCGTCAGCGTCGACGGCCGCGACCCGTCGAGCGAGCCGGCCAACGAGGTGGTCAGCGAGATCCGCGGCCGCGGCGGCAAGGCGGTCGCCAGCCCGGAGAGCGTGGCCACCATGGCCGGTGGCCGCGCCGTCGTCGAGCTGGCCCTCAAGGAGTTCGGCGACATCGGCATCCTCGTCTGCTGCGCAGGCATCCTGCGCGAGCGGATGATCTTCAACATGACCGAAGAGGAGTGGGACGCCGTCATCGCCGTCCACCTCAAGGGCCACTTCACCGTCATGCAGCCGGCCACCGCGCACATGCGCCAGAAGAAGGCCGGCTCCATCATCACCTTCACCTCCACCGCCGGCCTCGAGGGCAGTCCTGGCCAGCCCAACTACGCGGCGGCCAAGGAGGGCATCGTCGGCCTCACGCGCTCGACGGCGCTCGCCATGGCCCGCTACGGCGTGCGCTGCAACGCCATCTCGCCGACCGCCGACACGCGCATGACGCAGCGCCTGCCGGGCGACCGCCGGGCGGCCGCGACCGCGACACCGCCGGACGCCATCGCGCCGGTGGCGACCTTTCTCGCCAGCGATCGCGCCGCGCACATCACCGGCCAGGTCATCGGCGTGCGCGGCACGGAGGTCACCGTGTTCTCGCACCCCGCCCCGCTGCGCACGGTCGCCGCGGCCACGCCGTGGACACCGGAGGCGCTGGCCGAGACGTGGGACCGCACACTGGGCCAGGACCGGCTGCGGCGCTTCGATGCCATGAAGATCGCCTGGCCGCCGGCGACGGCGGAGCCGCGATGACCTACACGTGCCTTCTCTACGAAGCGAAGGACGGCATCGCCACCCTGACCCTCAACCGTCCCGAGCGGCTGAACGCGCTCGGTGACACTCTGCGCGAGGACTTCCTGGACGCGCTCACGCGCACGGCGGCCAACCCCGACGTGCGGGTCATGATCGTGACCGGCGCCGGCAAGGGATTCTGCGCGGGCGGCGACGTCAAGGCGATGAACGAGGCGAAGGAAACCGGCCGCGAGCGGCCGCTGCTCGACAAGATCGCGCCGTCGCGCGACCGCGCGCTGCTCGCCATGCGGGACGCCCCGCAGCCGATCATCGCCGCCGTCAACGGAGCCGCCGCCGGCGCCGGCATGAATCTGGCGCTCGGCTGCGACATCCGCATCGCCTCCACCGCCGCGAAGTTCTCCCAGGCGTTCGTCAAGCGCGGCTTGCACCCCGACTGGGGCGGGACGTACTTTCTCCCGCGCGCGGTCGGCATGGCGCGCGCCGCCGAGCTGATCTTCACCGGCGACGTGATCGACGCGGCGGAGGCGGTGCGCATCGGGCTGGTCAGCCGCGTGGTGTCGCCGGAGGAGCTGATGCCGGCGGCGCTGGAGCTCGCGCGCAAGATCGCGGCGGGGCCGCCGGTCGCCATCCGGCTCGCCAAGCGAGCGATCTACAAGAATGCCGAGAGCGATCTGCGCTCGGCCCTGGAGTTCGAAACCTTTGCCCAGAACGCCTGCTTCGACACGGAGGACGCCCGCGAGGGCATCCGCGCCTTCGTCGACAAGCGCGCGCCGATCTTCAGAGGAAAATGACACTCCCACTTGAACGCTTCACGGTGATCGATCTCACGCGCGCCCGCTCCGGGCCCACGGCCGTTCGCCAGCTCGCCGAGATGGGCGCCAACGTCATCCAGGTCGCGGCCCGCGCCGACGACGGCAACGACTTCGCCCACGACGGCTTCGACTACCAGAATCTTCACCGCAACAAGCGGGCGATGAGCCTCGATCTGAAGAAACCGAAGGGCGTCGAAATACTGAAGAAGCTGGTGGCAAAAGCGGACGTGCTCGTCGAGAACTTCCGGCCCGACGTCAAGCACCGGCTCGGGATCGACTACGAGTCGATGAGCGCCATCAACCCGAGGCTCGTCTACGCGAGCATCTCGGGCTTCGGTCAGAGCGGACCGTATCGCGACCGCCCCGGCTACGACCAGATCGCCCAGGGCATGGGCGGGCTGATGTCGATCACGGGATTACCAGGTCAGGGTCCGGTGCGGGTAGGGATCCCGGTGGCGGACCTCACAGCGGGGCTCTTCCTCGCGCACGGCGTCTTGGTCGCCCTGCTGGAGCGCGAGCAGTCGGGCCGGGGCCAGTGGGTGCACACCTCGCTGCTCGAGGCGATGATCCGCATGCTGGACTTCCAGGCCTCGCGCTGGACGATGGGCAAGGAGATCCCGCCGCAGGCGGGGAACGATCACCCGACCGGGATTCCGACCGGCGTCTTCCGGACGGCGGACGGCCACATGAACATTGCCGCCTCCGGCCAGCAGATGTACCGGCGGCTGTGCGAGGCGCTCGGGGTGCCGCAGCTCATCGAGGACCCGCGCTTCACGACGCCGCCGGATCGCTCGAAGAATCGCGCGGCGCTGACGGAAGAGCTGGAGAAGGCCACGCGCACCAGGTCGAGCCAGCACTGGGTCGATGTGCTGAACAAGGCCGGCGTGCCGTGCGGACCGATCTTCAACGTGAAGGAGGTCTTCGACGACGCCCACGTGAAGCATCTGAAGCTCGCCACGAAGGTGCGCCACCCGCGGCTGGGCGAGCTGGAGATCCAGAACCTCCCGGTGACGCTCTCCCGCACACCGGGCGCGGTGCGGATGCCGGCCCCCGACGTCGGCCAGCACACCGACGAGATTCTCGGCGAGCTCGGCTACTCGAAGGAGGAGATCGCCGCCATCCGACGGGACGGCGTCGTCTGAGCGTGGAGGCCCCGCCGCGCCCGCTGCCGTCGCCGCTGACGCCGGAGGCGAAGCCCTACTGGGACGGCGCGCGCGAGGGCCGGCTGATGATCCCGAAGTGCCGCGCGTGCGGCAAGCCGTTCATGCATCCTCGCGTGCGCTGCCCGTTCTGCGCCTCGGCAGACCTCGAATGGATTCGCGCCAGCGGGCGTGGCCGCCTGCACTCGTTCGAGATCGCTCACCAGATCCTCAACAAGGCGTTCAGGGTGAAGACGCCGGTCGTGCTGGCACTCGTCGAGCTGGAGGAGGGCCCCCGGCTGCTGACCAACCTGGTCAACGTGGCTCCCGACCCGGCCACGATCCGCTGCGACATGCCGGTCGAGGTCGTCTTCGAGAAGCTCACCGACGAGCTGACCCTGCCGATGTTCCAGCCCGCGCATCTCGGTCAGGCCACCCACGGCTCGAGCCGCACGGACAGCGGTCGCTACAAATGAAAGAGCTGTCGAACGCCGCCTGCATCGTCGGTGTCGACGAGAGCGACGAGCTCGGCACCCTGCCGCACAAGAGCCAGCTCAGCCTCCACGTGGAGGCCATCAACAACGCCGCGCGCGATGCCGGTCTGCGCGTCGCCGACATCGACGGCGTCTTCACGGCCGGCCAGCACTCGCCGGCCACCATCGCGGAAGCGATCGGTGTGCGCCCGCGCTACGTCGACGGCACCACCGTCGGCGGCTGCTCGTTCATCATCATGGTCGGCCACGCGATGCTCGCGCTCCACCACGGCCTCTGCGACGTCGCGGTGATCTCGCACGGCGAGTCGGGCCGCTCGGGCGTGGGCGTCTCGCCCCGGCGCGACCTGGCCATTCCCGGTCAGTTCGAGATGCCCTACGGGTTCGGCGGCGCCCCGACCTACTTCGGTCTCATCACCACGCGCCACATGCACGACTTCGGCACCACGCTCGAGCAGTGGGCGCAGGTCGCCGTCTCCACCCGCAAGTGGGCGGCGCTCAACCCCAAGGCGAAGAATCGCGAGCCGCTCACGGTGCAGGACGTCCTCGCCTCGCGCCCGGTGGTGTGGCCGTTCAACATCCTGAACATCTGCCTCGTCACCGACGCCGGCGGCGCCGTGATCCTGACGCGCCCCGACCGCGCGCGCGACTGCGCGAAGAAGCCGGTCTATGTCCGCGGCGCCGGCGAAGGCGCCGAGCACGTGTCGCTCACGCAGATGCGTGACCTCACCTTCAGCGAGGCGACGCGCCTGTCCGGCGAGAAGGCGTTCGCCATGGCGGGCGTGCGGCCGACGGACTTCGACCACGTCATGCTCTACGACGCCTTCACCTCGGGCCCCCCGCTCATGCTGGAGGCCCTGGGCATCGCCAAGCGCGGCGAGGGCGTCCGCTTCTTCGAGGAAGGGCGCTCGACGCCCGGCGGGCGGCTGCCCATCAATACCAACGGCGGCGGGCTCTCGTACACGCACAGCGGAATGTACGGGATCTTCCCGATCATCGAGTCGGTCCGGCAGCTGCGCGGCGAGTGCGGCGCGCGCCAGGTGCCGAACGTTCGGCTGTCGCTCGTGAACGGCATGGGGGGAATGCTCTCGGCGGCCGGCACGCTCGTGCTGGCCAATGCCAGATGACGTGGAGGGTGTGATGGAGCTCCAGGGACAGGTTGCCATCGTCACCGGCGGCGGTCGCGGCATCGGCCGCGCCACCGCCCTCGAGCTGGCGCGCCTCGGTGCCGACGTGGTGGTGGCCGAGCTCGACAAGGCGGGCGCCGAGCAGACGGCCGGCGAGGTCGGCGCGCTCGGGCGGAAGTCGCTGGCCATCGCCACCGACGTCACCCGTCGCAGCGATCTCGCGGCCATGGTCCAGCGGACGAAGGCCGAGCTCGGGCGGATCGACGTGCTCGTCAACAACGCCGGGATCTACCGCGCGGCGGCCACGCTCGACGTCACCGAGGAGCACTGGGACGCGATCATGACCATCAACGCCAAGGCCGTGTTCTTTGCGAGCCAGGCCGTGCTGCCGGTCATGATCGCGCAGAAGAGCGGCGCCATCGTCAACCTCGCCTCGATGGCCGGCAAGATCGGCAGCAAGACCAACCTCCCGTACAACGCCAGCAAGGCAGCGGTAATCAGCCTGACCAAGAGCCTCGCGCTGGCGCACGCCGCCGACGGCGTACGCGTGAACTGCGTCTGTCCCGGCTTCGTCGAGACCGACATGTGGAAGATGGTCGCGAGAGATCAGGGCGCCCTACTCGGCATGACCGCCGACGAGTTCACGCGCCAGCGCGCCTCGCAAGTGCCGCTTGGCCGCATGGAGCGGCCCGAGGACGTCGCGGCCGTCATCGGTTTCCTCGCCTCGCCGCGCGCCGGCTACATGACCGGTCAGGCGCTCAGCGTCGACGGCGGCCTCGTGATGCACTGAGACAACGGCGCGCGGCGCACCCGCGCGCGCAAGGAGCCTGCCCATGCACGCGCGGAGACTGCTCACCCCGGCCACGCTGCTGCTCCTGCTGCTCCCCTCGATCGCGCTCGCCCAGAGGCCTCGCGAGCTCGACCGGATCGCGAGAGCGATGGGCGCGACCAATCTGAAGTCGATCGTGATCACCGCCAGCGGCGTCGACTATGCGGTGGGCCAGAGCGTGGTGCCCGGCGCTCCCTGGCCGCGCTTCACCGTCACCGACTTCACGCGCGCCGTCGATTACCAGGCCAGCGCGCTGCGCGACGAGTATGTGCGCGCGCGCGCCGAGGACCCGCCGCGCGGCGGCGGCCTCCCGAGCCGGGGCGAGCAGCGGGTGCGCGCGTTCCTCTCCGGCGACTACGCGTGGAACGTCGTCAACGACGCGCCCGTCCCGGTGCCGATCACGCTGGCCGAGCGACGCCTCCAGCTGTGGAGCACACCGCACGGCGTGATCAAGGCCGCCCTCGCCAACAAGGCGACCATCAAGGACCGCACGCTCGCCTTCAGCATTCCCGGTCACATGAACGTGCGCGCCACTGTCGATCGCAAGCGGCTCGTCGACTACGTCCAGGTGACGATCCCCAACGCCGTGCTCGGCGATCTCACCATCGAGGTCCGGTACGCCGACTACAAGGACTTCGGCGGCGTTCAGTTCCCGTCGAAGATCGAGCAGTCGGCGGGCGGCTTCCCCTCCGTCGACCTGACCGTCACCGGCGTCCGACCGAACGCCGCGGTCGATATCGTCGTGCCCGAGGCCATACGCCAGGCGGGCTCACCGTACGCGAAGGTCGCCAGCCAGAAGGTCACCGACGGCGTCTGGTACGTCACGGGTGGCACGCATCACAGCGCGGTCGTCGAGATGAGCGACCACCTGATCGTGGTCGAGGCACCGCTCAACGACGAGCGCGCGCTGGCGGTACTGGCCGAGGTCCGTGGCCTTTCGCCCAAGCCCGTCAAGTTCGTCATCAATAGCCACCATCACTTCGATCACGCGGGCGGGCTCCGCGCCGTCGCCGGCGAGGGCATCACCATCCTGACGCACGAGGTCAACCGGCCGTTCTTCAGCCGCGTGCTGGCCACGCCGGCGACGGTGAATCCCGACCACCTGACCCGGACCGGAAAGAAGGGCGCCGTCGAGGGCGTCCGCGACCGGCAGGTCCTGAGCGACGGAACGCGTGAGGTCGAAGAGCGGCTGCTGATCCAGGCCGACGCCTACACGCCGGCGCCCGCGAACGCGCCGCCCCCGACGCCGCCGCATCCCGTCAACGTCAACCTCGCCGACAACATCACGCGCCTCGGTCTCGACGTCGAGCAGCTGCTGCCGCTGCACGGACGCATCGTGCCAGTGGCGGAGCTTCACCGGGCGGTTGGCCGATGACCGTGAACCTCGGCATGTTCACCATGCCGTTCCATCACCCGAGCCGCGACTACACGACGATTCTCGAGGAGGACCGCGAGGCGGTCATCCTGGCCGACCGTCTCGGCTTCACCGAGGCCTACATCGGCGAGCATTTCTCGTCGTGGAGCGAGCGGATCACCTCACCGCTGATCTTCCTCGCCAGCCTCATCGACCGCACGCAGCACATCCGGCTCGGCACCGGCGTGCTGAACCTCCCACAGACGCATCCGGCCACGGTGGCCGCCCACGCGGCCATGTTCGACCATCTGTGCCGCGGCCGGTTCATCATGGGCATCGGCCCCGGCGGGCTCATCAGCGACTTCGAGCTGTTCAACGTCGGCGACAAGGACCTGCGGCCGGCCATGATGCTCGAGTCCATCGACACGGTGCTGGCGCTGTGGGCGCAGGACCCGCCGTATCGCATCGAGGGCCGCTTCTGGCCGATCGCGCTCGAGCAGGCGGTATGGCCGGAATTCAAGGTCGGCTACGTGCCCCGGCCGCTCCAGCAGCCGCATCCGCCGATCGCCATCTCGATCCTGAACCCGAGCTCGAGCAGCGCGCGCACGGCCGGCGAGCGTGGCTGGATTCCTGTCTCGGGCAACTTCTTCCACCGCCGGTATCTGCGAAGCCAGTGGGAGAAGTACGTCGAGGGCTGCGAGGCGGCCGGCCGCCGGCCCGATCCGGGCGTGTGGCGCGTGTCGCGAAGCGTGCTGGTGACGGAGACGGACGAGGAGGCGGAAGACTATCTCGCGCGTCCGGACAGCGGGCTCTCGTTCTACTACTCGTTCTTCATCCACAGCTTCAGCAAGGCGCGCCAGGCGCTCTACATGCTGAAGCCGGACGTCGACATGCCCGACCACGCCGTCACCGTCGACGCCGTCAAGCGCGCGCTCATCATCGCCGGCAGTCCTCGCAGAGTCACCGAGCAGCTGGTGGCGCTGCGCGAGGAGATCGGGCCGTTCGGCACGCTGCTCATGGCGGGCCACGACTGGGACCAGCCGAAGCTCTGGCGGCGCTCGATGGAGCTGCTGGCGCATGACGTCATGCCGAGGCTTGCGGCCGCCCGCTGAGGGCGCCGAGCGCTTCGGCCTCTTCCACGAGGGCCCGCCGCTCGGCGAGCAATCCATGCTCGGCCCGGCGGTCGACGAGAAAGCGACCGAACGCCCGCGCCTGCCGCCGGACGCGATCCAGGCGCTCGCGCCACGCCAGGGCCACCAGGCCGGCCGGGACGAGCAGCAGCGCGAAGACGCCGAGCGCGCGGCCGCCGCCCCACCGCCAGGCCAGCCAGCCTTCGATGATCCAGCCCAGCGGGTACAGCACGAGCCCCGCCGCCATCTTGCCGGTCGCCTCTTCTTCGGCCGTGTCCATGAGCCGTCGCGCCACGAGGTCGGTGAGCGCGTAGGGCGCCGCGTGCACCACCATGCCGAGGAGCGCCAGCGGCAGCATGACCACAAGGTTCAGCACATTGGAAAGCGTGTAGCGGGTCACGAGACGCACGGTGTAGCGCTGGCCGAGCTGACCGTCGCTCAGGCCGCTCTCGCGCAGCCGCCCGGCATAGCGCTCGAGATGGCGGCGGAAGGCCGCCACGCGGCCGGGCGCACGCTCGGCGAGGGCCCGGGCCGTGCGCATGACGTCGCGACGCCACGCGAGCGATAGCTCGGGCTCGACCCGGCCGGGCTCGCCGCGCTCGTGTCGCCACGCGCGCTCGAGGGTGGCGAGCAGCTCCAGCGTGTGATGATCTTCCGCTTCCACGATCTGCGCGCGGATCGCGTCGGCCAGCCGGTCGGTGAGCGCGCGCACGGCCGCCTCGGGCGCCTCCGCATACTGGCGGGCGGCGTCGTCCGCGGAGACCGGTGCGCCGACGGAGACCAGGGCGCTGGCCGCACGAAAGGTCCCCGGCTCGTCGAACACCAGGCCGACCGGCACCAGCGTCGCGCGCACGCCGTCGGCGGCGGCGCTCAGCACGATGCGAGCGGCGCCGGTCCGGAGCGGCATCAGCGTCGGCCGCGGCTGCGAGGTGCCCTCGGGAAAGATGAGGAGCGCGCCGCCGGCGCGCAGGGCGCCGACGGCGGCGGCGAACATCGCGGCGTTCTCGCGCGGATCGGCGCCGTCGACGCGCCGGTACACCCGGACGGCGCCGACCAGCGTCAGGAACGGCCCGATGAGCGGATGCCGGAACAGCGGCGCCTTCGCCAGCGGGGTGATCCGCCGCGGCACGCTGGCCACGATCAGCATGGCGTCGACGAGCGCGTTGTGATGGTTGGCGGCGATGACCACCGGGCCATGGCCCGGAATGCGCTCGGCGTGGCTCAGGTCTATCCGACGATAGAACAGCCAGAGCAGCACTGCGGCCACGGCCCGCACCAGACGGTAGCCCATGCCGGAGTCAGACATCAGACCTCGCGCTCGAAGCGATACTCGCGCGAGGCGTTGATGTCGCCCTCCACCATCCGCTCGCCGAGCTGCGTGAAGCCGAGCCGGCGGTAGAGCCGGTGCGAGTTCTCGAAGCGCGTGTCCGACCACAGCACCACGCGCGCGAGTCCCTCCGCGCGCGTCCAGTCGAGCACGGTCCCGACCAGCTGCTGCCCGAGGCCGCGCCCACGCAGGCTGGCATCGACGTAGAGACGCTTCAGCTCGGCCGTCTGCTCGTCCTTGCGGTCGACGCCGACCGAGCCGACGACGCGCGTGGTGGCGTCGCGGACAACCCAGAACGCGCCACGCGGCGCCATGTAATGCGCGTCGAAGCGGAGCAGGTCGGGCACCTCGAACGCCGGCATCAGCAGAAGCCCGTACTCGGCGAAGACGCGACCGATCAGCAGCATGACCGCGGGAACGTCGGCGGCCGTGGCCGGAGTCGGCACCATCATGCGGCCGCCGCGCTAACGCCAGGGCCCCGTGCGAACCTCCGCGTCGTGCTCGCCGATCGCCGGCGGCGCACGGCGGATGGTCGGACGCGCGCGGTCGAACGACAGTGGCAGGCCGATCAGCGTGTAGTCGTGGCCCGGGACCTTCTGCACGATGCCAAGCGCGTCGGCCTGCGGCGTGGCCGCCGCGTCGGGCAGCGTGTTGATGACCGCGCAGGGCACGCCGGCCGCCTCGAGCCGATCGATCCACTCGCCCTTGCTCGCCGTCTCGAAGATCTGCGCGATCTCCGCCAGCAGCGTGGGCTTGTTCGCGACGCGCGCGGCGTTGGTCGCATACTTCGCATCCTTCGCCCACTCGGGCCGGCCGAGGACCGTCGCGAGCTTGGCGAAGAGACGATCGTTGCCGGCCGCGATGATGATCGGCCCCGTCGACGTCTCGAAGCTCTCGAACGGAACCACGCGATGGCTGCCGGTGCGATGGCGTTCGGGAATGACGCCCGACGTGCTGAACGATGCATAGTGGCCCTTCAGCCACGCCAGACCCGTCTCGTAGAGCGACGCATCGACCACGCAGCCCTTCCCCGTGGCCGCGCGGCGCACGAGCGCCGCCAGCACGCCGACGGCGGCCCAGAGCCCGGTGCCGTAGTCGAGGATCGACGTGCCCACGCGTGTCGGTGGTCCCCCCTCGTCGCCGTTCATCATCATCAGCCCCGAGAACGCCTGCAGCATCGGCTCGTAGCCGGGCTTGAGCCGCATCGGTCCCGTGTTGCCGAATGCCCACACCGAGCAGTAGACGAGGCGCGGGAATCGCGCTGTGAGCGCGTCGGCGCCGAGGCCCAGCTCGTCGATGGCGCCGGGTCGCAGGTTCTGGATCACCACGTCGGCGTCGCCGATGAGCGTGACGAGCCACGCCACCGCGGCGCCGTCTTTCAGGTCGACCGTGATCGAGCGCTTGTTGGCATTGACGGCGAGAAAGCCGGGCGAGGTGTCCTTCCAGAACGGCGGCCCCCAGCGCCGGGCGTCGTCGCCCTCCGGCCGCTCGACCTTGATGACGTCGGCGCCGAGGTGGGCGAGCACCTCGCCCACCATCGGCCCCGCCAGGGCCTGCGCGACCTCGACGACGCGGACGCCGTCGAGCATCAACGGAACAGCGCCCGGGCAACGACCATGCGATGCACCTCCGACGGTCCCTCGCCGATCCGCCGCACACGGGCCTCGCGATACCAGCGCTCCAGCGGGAACTCCTTGGAGACGCCATAGCCGCCGTGGATCTGGACGGCGGCGTCGATGACGCGGCCGAGCACCTCGCTCGAGTGCAGCTTGGCGATGGACGCCTCCACGCGCGCGTCCTCGCCGCGATCGGCCTTCCACGCCCCCTCCCAGATGAGCCAGCGGCACGCGCGGATCTCCACCTCGGCATCGGCCAGCATCCACTGGATGGCCTGGCGCTGGCTGAGCGGCGCTCCGAACGTCGAGCGTTGCCGGGCGTGCGCGATGGCCATGCGGTGGGCGGCCACGGCCACGCCGAGATTGCACGCCGAGTACGGGAAGCGATTCTTGACGAGGAGGTCGAACGCGAGGTCGAGCCCCTGCCCCTCGGCACCGACGAGGCTGTCGGCCGGCAGCTCACAGTCCTCGAACACGACGTCGTTCGGAATGGCCGACGTGCGGATGGTCCGGATGGTCTTCGCCGTGAAGCCGGGAGTTCCGGGTTCGAGGATGAAGCAAGAGATTCCGGCCCGGCCCTTGTCCTTGCTGGTGCGCGCGAACACGATGCCCCATTTGGAATTGTGCGCGTTGGAGATGAACACCTTGCGGCCGTTGAGCACCCACTTGTCGCCACGACGCTCGGCGCGGGTCTGGATGGCGCCGGCCGGATCGGAGCCGCCCGACGGCTCGGTGATCGCGAAGAACGTGCGCCA
>Ga0075431_100005601_pt1 | contig 12402 bp, 10 predicted proteins | sample RhiMetdeltSRZDD5_FD_75297 | JGI IMG/M metagenome (GOLD analysis project Ga0075431, IMG submission 75297) | Populus rhizosphere microbial communities from Tennessee, USA - Rhizosphere MetaG P. deltoides SRZDD5 | ecosystem: Host-associated > Plants > Roots > Rhizosphere > Soil | place: USA... | reverse complement strand
GGTCGCGGTCGGCGGTGGCCTGAGCGACCTGCGCCCGCAGCTCGGCATCGTCGATCTTGAAGAGTGGGGTTCCTCGGGCCACGGGAGTACCCTCCCGGACCAGGATCTGGACCAGACGTCCTTCCACGTCGGGCTTGAGCTCGATCGATTGCACCGCTTCGATCTGGCCGGTGGCCAGAATGGCGTCGATAACCGTATCGGTGCGCGCGGCCGCAGCCTCCACCGGCATTGCCGGCGGACCGCCGCCTTCACCTCCGGCGCCGCCCGGTCCCTTCCCCGTGGACTCTGCCTTGTTACACGCCGCGAGGGCGAGCATCAGAACTGCTAAATCAGATGATCTCACGGGGTGTCCTTGTTGGAGAAGAGTCTACGGCCGAGAATGGCCTCCAGTTGGGCCAGCGCCAGGCGGGTGGTATACCGCGCCTGGACCACCCCAGCTTCGGCCTCGGCAACGCTCACCTGGGCGTCGAGTAGATCCAGAATGGTGCTGGCCCCGGAGCGATAGCGCAGCGACTGCATCCGGTAGTTCTCCCGGGCCACGGTTCCGGCAACATTGGCCAGCTCGACCGCAGCCTTGCTGGTCTCGTACGCATCGTACGAGCTGGTGACGTCGCGCCGCACGGCTCGTTCCAGATCCTCCCGGATGCTACGGGACACGTCGCGGTTCACCCGCGCCCGGGTCACCTCGATCTCCCGGAGGCCGTTGTCCCAGACCGGCAGCGAGACCCCGAAAGTGACGGAGGTGATGTTCGCGGCACCCGGAAAGATCTGGGTGTCGTAGCGCTGATGCACCGCTCCGATCCGGATGGTCGGCAGGTAGTCGCCCCGTTGGGCCTTGAGCGTGGCCTCGGCGGCCCTCTCATTGGCCTGGGCTGCCTGGTACTGCGGCCCCTGCTCCAGTCCCACCCGCAAGGCTTCGGCCAGGCTTATCGGAAGCGGTGGCGCCGGCAGGGTGTCGGCTGGTACGGCACCGACCGGACTGGAGGCGCCGACCCGGCGGGCCAGGTCCAGCTGGGCAGTCCGCAGTGCGTTATGCTGCCGGAGACTGTCGACCTGGGCCCGAATCAGCTCTAGCACCAGTTGGAGGGAGTCGGTCTGGACCGCCGCTCCCGAGGCCACCCGGGCTCGGGCGACGCCCAGGGCTTCGCGAGCCCGAACCGCCCGCTGCTGGGCCACCCGGGCCAGCTCCTGGTTGACCAGCACGTCGTAATAGCTCGACTCGGTTTCCAGGGCCGCCTGAAACCGTTGCTCCAGCTCACCGGCATCCGCGCTGGCGAGTTCCGCCTTGGTGCGGGAGATCTCACTGAACTTCCGCAGGCTGAAAATCTCGTAATCGGCGCTGGCCCGCCCCACCACGAGCGTGCTGGTGGGATTGGCCGGATCCGCCGGGTTGAAGAAGCTCTCCGAGTACTTGGTCTCGTCCAGCCCAACCTCGATGGCCGGCACGACAAAGGCGAGCATGGCGGCCCGCCGGCCCCATTCAGCATCCTCGATCCGCCCCAGGGCACGGACGTAATCCGGATCCAGCTGGGTGGAGCGACGGATTGCTTCGGCAAGCGTTATCCGGGGGATGGAGTCGGCCCGAGGCACCGAGTCCCGGGGGGCCGGCGCCGCCTGAAGCGTCAGCAGCAGCAGCAGCATCACTCGGCCTCCGCCGGAGTCAGAGCCGGTTGCTGCGCGGCACTCCGGCGCCGGGAGCGCTCCACCAGTCCGTCGAAAATCAGGTACACAGTCGGCACCACGTAGAGAGTGAGCAGGGTGGAGAAAACCAGGCCGCCCACGATGGCATAGCCCAACGGACGCCGGCTGAGCGACCCCGCCCCCAGACCCAACGCGATCGGCAGCGCCCCCATGACGGTTGCTACCGAGGTCATCAGAATGGGACGCAGCCGGATGCGACCGGCTTCCTGCGCGGCCTCCAAGGCCGTCATGCCTCGTTCCTTGAGCTGATTGATGTACTCGACCAGTAGGATCGAGTTCTTCGACACCAGCCCGATCAGGAGGATCATGCCGATCTGGCTGTACACGTTCAGGGTCGATCCGGCCAGCTTGAGAGTGAAGAGCGCTCCGGTGACGGCCAGCGGTACGGCGAGGAGCACGGTGAAGGGGTGGATCAGTGACTCGAACTGGCTGGCCAGGACCATGAAGACGACGACCAGAGCCAGGAGGAAAGCGAAGTAGAGTGCCGAGCCACTCTCCTCCAGCTCCCGGGACTCACCCGCCAGCGCTGTGCTGCTCCCCCTTGGCAGGACCTCGTCCGCAACCCGGGTCAGAGAGTCGAGCGCCTCACCCAGGGTAAATCCCGGTGCCAGGTTGGCGGTGAGGGTGGCGGACCGGACCCGGTCGAAGTGGTTGAGCTCCCTGGGACCGACGCCTTCCTGCACGGTGGCCAAGGCCTCCAGCTTCACTAGCTCTCCGTCGCGGCCACGCACATACAGTCCGGTCATGTCGCTGGGCGTGGCGCGGGCTCTGGGATCGAGCTGGACGATTACATCGTACTGCTTATTCGCCCGGGTAAACGTGCTGGTTTCCCGGCCGCCAAGCAGAACCTGAAGCGTAGTCGCGACATCGGAGACGGGAACTCCCAGGTCCTCGGCTCGATCGCGATCGAAGCTGACGGTGAGCTGGGGCTTGTTCACCCGGAGATCACTGTCAACGTTGATCAAGCCAGGAATCTGACGAGCCCGGGCCAGCAGTGTGTCGTTGCCCTTGGTCAGCAGATCGAAATCGGGATGTTGAATGACGAAGTTCACCGGGCTGCCCCAGCCGAACGCGGGCGGATTATTGGCGAAGGCGAACACCCCCGGAATGGCGAAGAACTGGCCCTGTACTTCGCCAATGATTTCCTGCACCGACCGGTCTCGCGTGGACCAGTCCTCCAGGTTGGTGAAGATGATGCCGCGGCTCACGCCATCGCCGATGTTGACTACGCTGAAGTAGCTCTCGACCCCCTTGGTCTTCGCCAGTATGGCCTCTGCCTGGCGCTGGTAGCCGTCGGTGTAGGCCAGCGATGAACCTTCAGGCGCGATTATGAAGTTGAAGAACCAGCCCCGATCTTCCGGGGGCACGAACTCCCGCTCCAGCGAGCGAAAGACCACCACGGCGCCCAGCGTGACGATAAGCGCCACCACCACGATCGCCATCCGGTGTCGCAGAGCCAGGGCGAGGGTGCGGGCGTAGCCTGAAGCCAGCCGGTTGAATCCCTCCTCCAGCAGCCGGTACATGCGTCCGTGGCGAGTGGGCACTCGCAGGATCTTGGCGCACAGCATGGGGGTGAGCGTCAGGGCCACGAAACCGGAAATGATGACCGCGCCAGCCACCGCAATGCCGAATTCGTTGAACAGGCGTCCGGTAGAGCCCTTGAGGAAGGCGAGTGGGGTAAACACCGCCACCAGTGAGATGGTGGTGGCCAGCACCGCAAACGCGATTTCCCGGGTCCCGTTGGTGGCGGCCTCCACCGGACTCTCGTCCAACTCCTCCTGATGCCGGTAGGCGTTCTCCAGGACGATGATGGCGTCGTCGACCACGATACCGATGGCCAGTGTCAGTGCGAGCAGGGTGAAGTTGTTGATGGAGAATCCCAAGAAATACATGATGGCGAACGCGGCGATGATGGACGTGGGGATCGCCAGCCCCGGGATAATGGTTGCTCGAAGATTGCGGAGAAACAGGAAGATGATGATGACCACCAGAATCGCAGCGATGCCCAAGGTTTCCTGGGCCTCGAGAATGGAACGCTTGACGAAAATGGATTGATCGAATGCCGTATTGATGGCCACGCCGGGAGGTAGTGAGGCCTGGATTCTGGGGAGCTCGTTCCGGATTGCCTCCGCCACCGAGATAATGTTGGCCTTGGATTGCCGAATGACCCCGATCGCAACAGCCGGAGTGCCCTTGAACCGTAAGGCGCTCCTCTCGTCCTCGGCCGCCAGCTCGACCCGCGCCAGATCCTTCAGCTTGACCAAAATGCCGTTGGTGTTGCTGACCACCAGGTTGCCGAACTCCTCCGGCGTCTTGAGCTCGCCCAGCGATCGGACGGTGAACTCCCGCCGTTCAGATTCGATCCGGCCGGCGGGAACCTCGACATTTCGGGTGCGGATGGCCTGCTGGACGTCCTGAACAGTCAGTCCCCGGGCAGCCAGCTCGGAGGCGGAGAGCCAGACCCGCATGGAGAACCGCCGTTCACCGAAGATCCGGGCCTGCCCTACCCCGGGAAGACTCTGCAGCCGGCTCTTCACCAGGCGGTCGCCGATGTCGGAGAGCTGCAACAGATCGTAGTTCTCTCCCGAGAGGGCGAGCCAGAAGAACGGCTGGGCATCGGCATCCTGTTTGGCAACGACCGGCTCTTCGATGTCCTCGGGAAGTCTCTCCCGGACTCGAGCTACCTTGTCGCGGGTGTCCTGCGCCGCCGCTTCGACATCCCGCTCCAGATTGAACTCCAGGGTGATATTGCTGAACCCTTCCTGACTCGAGCTGGTGAGGGTCCGCAACCCCTCGACGGTGCTGAGCTCCTCCTCGAGAATGTCGGTCACCGCTGATTCCACGACCTGGGGGTTGGCGCCGGGCAGGCCGGTGCTGACCGAAACGATGGGCGGATCGACATCGGGAAACTCCCGTACTGAAAGCTGGGTGTACCCGATGGCGCCGAAGAGCACCAGCGCCAGGCTGAGCATGCTGGCCAGTACCGGCCGTTGGATTGAGAGGTCGGAGATCTTCATGGCTTCAATTCCCCGTCATGGGTCGAAACTGGCCGGTTTGGAGCCGGCACCCCATCACTGGTTAGTCGTTCGAAGCGACCGAGGATCGACACCGCAGCGGTGCCGGAGACGGACATAGTTAGATCGGGCAAAGTCCGAAAGCGTTCCTTACGGACAAACCCGCTCCAGGATTCAGTCTGAGACAGCCTGGGAGGCCGGGACGAATTAGATTGGTGAGCCCCCTAACAGTTGAACGATGCCGCCGAAACTCTCCAGTCGCCAGCAGGCTCAACTCGCCTTTCTGGAACAGCTGCCGCCGAAGTTCCAGCGGATCCACAGCATCATCGAGCAGATGACGAGCCTCAAGGTCGATGACACCATCTTGCGGGGCTTCGGCCGGATCCTGGACGAGATCAAGGGCAAGGCTACTGCCCTCAGCCTCAACGGCTTAGCCGAAACAGCCGGACTGATGGGGACGATGCTCCGACGGGGCGGGGGCCTGCAGTTCAGGGTGCGGGGACTGCGGGAGCTGCTGGGCAGCCTGAAGAACAACTACGATGCAGCGCTTCGGGACGCGACCACTCCGGCGGAAGGTCCGACCGAGCCCGATTCCTCGGCTTAACCCGCCCGGCTCCTTCGGCGAGCCAGCATCCGATCGATCAGCGGCCCGCACATGAGAACGATCATGCCATTGATGAGGCCCCCGATGAGTGCCGAAACAAAGGTGAGCGCTCCCAGGATCAGGGCGGCACCGATGCACGCGAGAAGCACACCAATCCAGGACATCACCAGTCTCCCAGGAAGAACGTGGACGCGGCCGGCCAACATTAGCTGAACCGGTTCGGCTCCCGCAAGCCTCAACCTGCTACCGGATAAGAGCCATGAAAATATCAGCTTCTCAACTCCTGACGCTCACGCTTCTCGGCACCCCCCTCGCCGCCCAGACAGCCGACTCGACCCGGACCGTACCCGGTGGCGGCGAGCTTCCTGCTGGATGGAGTGCCCGCCCTGACGACAAAGGCAATTCCAAGGACATCAAATTCGTGGTCATGGAGCCGGGCTACCACCTGACGCTGGGGCCGGCCACGATATTGTATCGCAAGGAAGACCGGGCCCAGGGACCCTTTCACACCCTGGTCACGATCCATCAGATGAAGCGGTGGGAACACCCGGAGGGCTACGGTCTCTTCTTTGGTGGCCGGGAGCTGGAGGGGCCCAACCAGTCCTACACCTATTTCCTGGTACGGGATGACGGGACCTTTAACATCAAGACCCGCAAAGGCGACAAAGTTGCCCAGGTATCCGAAGGCTGGAAGCCGAATTCGGCAATCAAGAAGGCCGACGCCAATGGGGCCACCAGTAATCTCCTCGAAATCGATGCCAAGAGCGATCCGAAGCGGGTCAGCTTCAAAGTGAATGGGAAGGAGGTCTACTCCCAGCCGGCGCGATCGGAGAACCTGAAGGGCATCGTCGGCCTCAGGGTGAACCACAATCTCGACGTTCACCTGGAAGGCTTTGCCGTCCACCAGTGATCGTCCCGCGGCTCACTGGCTTGACGCTTGCTCAGGCACCCATACATTAGCCCCATGCACCCCTGGACTGCTCGAAACTGGAATCGACTCTCCGCCTGTGACGCCTTTACGTAGGCCGGACATGCGTGTGAGCAGTATTCTGCGGTGGTGGTGTCCGGCCCGCTCGTCTGTGTAGCGGGCCGTGTTGTTGTGGGATCGCGCGGGCCGTATTCCTCAGTCCCTGGAGACCTCATGCCGCGAGCAAAATTTCTGGCCGCCCCGATTCTCTTCGCCGCCGCGACCCTATGCGGGGTGCCTGCCGCAGCCCAGACGGAAATAGGCGCCGACCTTGGGCTCTTCAGCGCGTACGTCTGGCGCGGGTTGTCACTGACCAACAAACCAGTGGCGCAGCCGGCCGCGTGGGCCGCCATCCCGGTCGGGAATGCCTCGGTCACACTGGGCCTCTGGTCTACCATCGACCTGGGTCAGTACGACGACCCCAATGATGACATCAGTCAGAGCGGTGGGAGCTCGAGCTTCAACCTGGCAGAGTATGATCCTTACGCGGAGGTGAGCCTTACCACGGGGAAAGCCACGTTGACCGCTGGTGCCATCGGATACGTCTATCCGAACGATGAGGATGCACCTGGAGCCGGGCTGCTGACCAGTGACGCCAACACCGTGGAGATCTACGGAAAGCTGGGTTTCGATGCCGCGTTTAGCCCCGAGCTCTCGCTCTACTATGACGTCGACAAGATCAAGGGCGCATACATCGAAGGTGGTGTCACGTACTCTCTGAGCGCGAGTGAGAAGGTCTCGATCGACCTCGGTGCGCTGGCCGGTTTCAACGCGGGCCAGGGCGTACCGGACGACCCGCAGAGCGATGAGTCCGCCAACTTTGCCGACGATGGTTTCACCCACCTCGATGTCTCCGCCGGCGTCCCCTTCAGCGCCGGTGCCCTATCCATCACGCCGGTCCTCCACGTGATAGTGGGCGGGGACGATTTCACGAAGATCACCTCGCCGACTGACGAGAGCGACGTGAAACTCTGGGGTGGGGTTTCACTCAGCTGGTCAAGGGCGCTGGGCGCGGTGCCCGAGGAGGAGCCCAAGCCCTGAGGTGACGTCATTTGACCGGAGCGTGGAAAGGACCCACGCTCCGGTCGGTCATAGATCTTGAGCCACTTCCTGGAAGGTTTCTTCCAGCCGACCGAGCATCTCCTTCAACAAATCCATCGGAATCCCTAGTGCCGGCTCGATTCGGATCACCTGCGCCTTGGAGTAGGTGCCGGCCACCAGAACGCCCCGCTTGAACAGGCCCGAGGCCACCTTCCAGCCAATCTCCTGCGCCGGAAATTCCATTCCGATCAGCAGTCCCTTCCCATGGGTCTCCTTCAGCACCTGAGGATATTGCTGCTGCAGGCAGCCCAGCTCGCGGAGCAGGAACTCGCCCTTTATGGCGGCCTGCCCCGGCAAGTCCTCCTCCAGAGTGACCTGAATTGCTGCCAGACCTGCGGCACAGGCCAGCGGATTGCCTCCGAAGGTAGTGGAGTGGATGATCGGATTGGGGATCATCACCTCCCAGATTTCGGGCGTGGAAATGAAGGCCGACAGCGGCATGACTCCACCCCCGATCGATTTCCCGAGGCACATGATGTCAGGCACCACATTCCAGTGGTCCACTCCCCAGAGCTTCCCGGTGCGGCCCATACCGGTCTGGATCTCGTCCGCGATCAGCAGGGCTCCATAACGAGTGCATAGCTCGCGCGCGCGAGGGAAGTATTCGGGGGTCGGAACGATGCCGCCCGCTTCACCCTGGACCGGCTCTAGCACTACCCCCGCGATGTGGACGCCTACGGCCTCGCAGCGGCGGAACTCCAGCTCCAGGGCGTCAGCATCTCCATAGGGGACAAACCGCACGTCCTGGAGACCTGATTGAAACGGCTCCCGGAACGAGGCCTTGCCCATGAGCGAAAGTGAGCCCATGGACTTGCCGTGAAATCCACCCAGGGTCGAGATGAATGTGCTGCGCTTGGTGTACAAGCGGGTGAGCTTGATGGCCCCTTCAATCGCATCGGTGCCGTTGTTGATGAAGAACGAGTTCTGCAGGTCGCCGGGCGTGAGAGCCGCCAGCACTTTCCCCAGGGCTGCCCGCCAGGGCTCCAGCAGCTCCTGGCTGTTCAGAGCCATGCGTTGGATCTGGTCGGTTACCGCCTTGACGATCCGGGGATGATTCACTCCGGCGCTGAAGATGCCATACCCGCCCAGGCAGTCGATGTACTCCCGGCCCAGCAGATCCCGGAGGAGTGAGCCCTGTCCTGACCACTCCAGCGCGGCAAACTGTCCCGCCTCGGTGACCGATTTGCGGTAGGTGATGAAGCCGCGGTTGTAGTACTTCTCGTAGCTTTCGACCGTCTCGGCGATGAAGGCGCGTTTTTCCTCCGGCGTCAGCTCGCCTCCGGCGATGAGGTCCAAATACCGCCGGGTCTGCTGCAACACCTGATCGTTCGATAGCCGCAATTAATCGGCGCTCCCTAGGCTGACTTGATTTCGGTCCAGATCTGATCCCACGTCGCCGTGTCCTTGCCCAAGTCGTCCTGGTACTCCAGCCTCTGGAGCTCCGCCTCGGTGGGATAGGGGACCGGGTTTTTCATGACCTTTGCGGCCGCAGCATTCGGTGTACCATAGCCGGTGGCTTCCGACAGGGCGGCACCCACCTCCGGCCGCAGGATGTAGTTCATCCACTCATGCGCCGCGCGCTTGTTCGGCGCACTCTTGGGAATGCACATGGAGTCCCCCCAGATGGTGCATCCCTCTTTCGGGATGACATAGCCGAGATTCGGCTGCTCGGCCTTGGCCTGGGTGGTGTCGCCGTTCCACAGCTGGGACACCCATACGTCGCCCGAGATGAGCTGCGCCTTGACCGGGGCGGAGATATAGGCCTTGAGGTTCTTCTTGGCCGCGATGGAATCGGCCTTGGCCTGGGCCAGCTCGGCCGGATTGGTGGAATTGAGCGAGTGTCCCCGGTAGCGCAGCTGGGATCCGATGACCTCTCGGCCGTCATCCATCATCGTCATCTTCTTGGCGAAGCGCTTGTCGTGGAACACGGCCCAACTGTCGATCGGGGTCGTGATCTTGTCGGTCCGGTAGGCAATGCCACTGGTGCCCCACTGCCAGGGGACGGTGTGCTTGTTACCCTGATCGGTGGGCAGATTCTGAAAGATCGGCGAGATGTTATTGAAGTTGGGAATGTATTTCTTGTTGATTGGGGAGATCAGGTCGGTTGCCAGCATTACCGGGAGGATGTACCCGCTGGGAACGACGATATCATAGCCGGTAGCTCCGGCCTGAAGCTTGGCCACCATCTCTTCATTGCTTTCATAGGTGTCGTAGGTGACCTTGACCCCGAACTCCTTCTCGAAGTTGGGGACGGTGTCCTCCGCGATGTAGTCGGACCAGTTGTAGATATGCAGCTCCTTCTCGATCGGCCCGAGATCCGCCATGGCCTGGGCCGGCGCGCTGTCGGTACTTCCCCGGGATGCTTGGTCGCCCCGCCGACAGGCCTGCAGCAGAGCACCCACCGATCCCAGACTCAAGCCCAGGCCGAGAGCCCGGAATACGAATTCCCGTCGAGGAATGGCGCCACGCTCGAGCTGCTTCACCAAGCGTTCGACTTCGGTGCGCTTGCTCACGATTCCTCCTGTTTAACCGGTTTTCAGGTGGCCGCACGTCGCGGCCGGGGCCTACCCCAGCCAGTCACGGGTTCGGTAGTACCCGCCCACGAAGGGAAGGAACCAGGGAACTCCGTTGTACAATGGAATCGCTCGGAACTTCTTCGTGCCCAGGTCGGGAATCTCCCCGTCGCCCGCAATGACCTCAGCCATCCGGTTTCCCAGATAGGTAGCCAGCGCCACACCATGTCCGCAGTACCCCATGGCGTAGTAGATGCCGTCGTGGCGCCCGGCGTGCGGGAGGTGGTCCATCGGGTAGGCCACCTTCCCGGACCAGGCGAACTCGACTCTGGTGGCCGACAGCTCGGGAAAGACCTCTCGCATGCCGGCTTCCAGAATTGCCGCACTGCGCCGGATGCCGGTCGGCGTGAACGAGGCCCGACCTCCAAAGACCATACGCCGGTCGGGTGAAAGCCGGAAGTAGTAGAGCAGATTCTTGGTATCACTGAATACCCTTCCGCGGGGGACCAGCCTCCGAGCCACTTCAGGGGCGAGCTGGCTGGTAGCAATCTGATAACTCCCGATGGGAATGACGCGACGGCGAAGGGCCGATAGGGCGGGCGGCGTATAGCCGTTGGTGGCGGCAAGCACTTCTCGCGCCCGGATCGTGCCACCATTAGTGGCGATCTCGAACCCGGCCGCTACTCGCCCGACCCCCGTGACCGTCGTGTGCTCCAGGAGCCGAGCACCGGCTCGCTGTGCCGCGGCTGCCAAGCCATGCACGTACTTGGCCGGGTGCAGGGACCTGCCTCCGGGATCCACCAGGCCACCGTAATAGCGGTCAGACCCGATCTCCCGGCTCAGCTCACTAGGGCCGAGCAGCTCGGTTGCGTACCCCAGGCGGTCCTGCAGGAAGCGCCCACTCTCTTCCAGAGGCCGAAGGTGGCTCGGTTTTGCAGCCAGGGTCACTGCACCGCACTGGACGAAGTCACAACTGATGGCTTCCTCGACTATGACTCGCTCGAGAAAGCCAATGGCATCGAGGGTAAGCTGGAACATGCGGGCGGCCCGCTCTTCGCCTAACCGCTCATAGAGCTCTGCCATCTCCGGCTTGTAGCCCGGAAGCACAAACCCACCATTTCGCCCGCTGGCTCCCCAGCCCATCGTATGCTGTTCCAGGACCGTGGTGTCAATTCCATGCCGGGCCAGCGTCCGCGCAGCGGAGAGACCAGTGTAACCGCCGCCGATCACAGCTACGTCGGTGGAGGCGGGCAGGGGGTAGGCTGGCAGGCGGGTAGGCTCCGCGCTTTCAGTCCACAGACAACGCTCGAGCATTCCGGGTCCCGCCTACCTCTCGCGAAGCAGCCGGTCGGCTACATAGATCAGGATGGCCGTGACCAGCAGAATGATGGTGCTGATGGCGTTGATGCTGGGCTCCACGTTCCTCCGTACCATCCCATAGACCACGATAGGCAGGGTGGAGGACCCAGGGCCTGATACGAAAGAGGTGATCACGAAATCATCGAATGACATCGTGAAGGCGAGCAGTGCCCCCGCCAAAATCCCGGGCCAGAGCTGCGGGATGGTCACCCTCCAGAAAGTGGTGATCTCGTCGGCTCCCAGAATCATGGCGGCCTCCTCAAGATGCCGGTCCATTCCCTCGAGCCGGGCCAGCACCACGATGACCACAAAGGAGATGCAGAACGCCACATGGGCTATCGTGATGGTGGTCACTCCTAGGGGGAACTTCAGTAGAGCAAACAGGATCAGCAGCGAGATGCCAACCACGATCTCGGGTGTGACTACGGGGACGTACAAAAACCCTTCGAAAAGGCGGCGCCCGCGGAACCGGTGACGCGCGAGCGCCAGAGCAACCAGGGTACCGAATACCGCCGAGATTACGGTCGCGGCGACCCCCACGATCAGGCTAATCTTCAGCCCCCGCAGGATATCGGGGCGCTCCAGCAGCCGGTGATACCACTGCAGCGTAAACCCCCGCCAGTCGACCGAGAACTTGGAGTTGTTGAAGGAGAAGACCATCAACACCAGGATGGGAGCGTGGAGGAACAGGTACACCGCGCCGACAACCGCGACCAGCCAGCCGGGGGCCCGAAGGTTCACTTACTACTTCCTCCACCCGTCTGGTCTTTCACCCGCAGGTAGATCATGACGGCCGCCAGCACCAGCGCCATCACGATGAACGAGGCAGCCGATCCGAAGGGCCAGTTGCGAGCCGAGGAAAACTGGTTCTGAACCAGATTCCCGATCATCATCTGCTTGGCTCCGCCCAGCAGGTCAGAGGTCAGGAACGACCCCAGCGCCGGGATGAACACCAGCAGGCAGCCTGCCACCACACCGGGCATGGATAGGGGCAGGGTCACCCGCCGAAAACGGGCCCGCGGCCGGGCCCCCAGAACTTCGGCGGCCTCGAGCAGCGAGGGATCGAGCTTCTCCAGTGAGGCGTAAATGGGAAGGATCATGAAGGGCAGAAACCCATACACCAGCCCCACCATGACAGCAAAC
>Ga0075431_100005595_pt1 | contig 12407 bp, 4 predicted proteins | sample RhiMetdeltSRZDD5_FD_75297 | JGI IMG/M metagenome (GOLD analysis project Ga0075431, IMG submission 75297) | Populus rhizosphere microbial communities from Tennessee, USA - Rhizosphere MetaG P. deltoides SRZDD5 | ecosystem: Host-associated > Plants > Roots > Rhizosphere > Soil | place: USA... | reverse complement strand
CGAGCGCGAAGATGCTGCGGCTCACCGAGACGCGCGGCTCTCGCGTATGCCCGGCTTCTTTCCACGCCTCCCGATACGCGTCGATCTGCTTCCGCTGCTGCACGTGCAACGGCTCGCCGCTCTCGTCGTCTTTGAGGGTCGAGCTCTGAAGATTCATCCCGAGTTTCGCCGCCCACCTGGACGTGGCGTTCGAGCTGGAGCCCCACCAGATCCGATCGCGCAGTCCTTTGGAGTGCGGCTCGAGGCGCAGCAGGCCGGGTGGATTGGGAAACATCGGCCGCGGATTGGGTTGCGCGAATCCTTTACCCTCGAGCACCTCGAGGAAGACTTCGGAGTGCCGGCGGGCCATATCGGCGTGAGTCTCGCCCTCGGCGGGCGCATAGCCGAAATACCGCCAGCCGTCGATCACCTGCTCCGGTGACCCGCGGCTGATACCCAGTTGAAGCCGGCCGCCCGAGATGATGTCCGCCGCTCCCGCGTCCTCGATCATGTAGAGCGGGTTCTCGTAGCGCATGTCGATGACCGCCGTGCCGATCTCGATTCTCCTGGTGCGCGCGCCGACGGCCGCCAGCAGCGGGAACGGCGAGCCGAGCTGGCGGGCGAAGTGGTGGACGCGGAAGTAGGCGCCGTCGGCACCCAGCTCCTCGGCGGCTACGGCCAGCTCGATCGATTGAAGCAGCGAGTCTGCCGCCGTGCGCACCTGCGACTCAGGCGACGGCGTCCAATGCCCGAACGAGAGGAACCCGATTTTCTTCACTGCACATCCTTTCTATTCACCTGACGAACAGTACATCCTACTCATCTTCGTTCCAGGCCAGGCGATGGCCAATAGCTAGAGTTCTTCTTCGAAGAATTCGTGCGCGACGCGTTCGCCGCCGGCGCGTCGCTCGGCTTCCATCTGCCGCAGCTCGACGCGTCTGATTTTTCCCGAGATCGTTTTCGGCAGCGCCGCGAACTCGATTCGCCGGATCCGTTTGTACGGGGCAAGCCTGGCGCGGCAGTGCGCGAGGATCTCCGCGGCGACCTCTGGTGATGGACTGAAACCTGCTGCCAATGTCACGAACGCCTTCGGCACCGCGTGCCGAAGCGGATCGGGACTCGGCACCACGGCCGCCTCGGCCACTGCGGCACATTCGATCAGCACGCTTTCGAGCTCGAACGGGCTCAGCCTGTAATCCGACGCCTTGAAGACATCGTCGGCGCGGCCGACGAAGGTGAGATAGCCGTCGCGGTCACGCGTCGCGATGTCGCCGGTGTGGTAGTAGCCGTCACGCATCACGTCCGATGTTCTGCTCTCGTCATCGGCGTATCCGCCGGTCAACCCGAGCGGTCGATTGTCGAGCGGCAAACAGATCTCACCTTCGTGTGCCGACTCGCGGCCGCCGGGATCGAGGAGCACGATGTCGTAGCCGGGAAGCGCACGACCCATCGAACCGGGTTTCACCGGCTGGTTCGGCGAGTTGCCAATCTGCGCGGTTGTCTCCGTCTGACCGTAGCCGTCGCGGATGGTCAATCCCCATGCCTTGCGCACCTGCTCGATGACTTCCGGGTTCAGCGGTTCGCCGGCCGACAGCACTTCGCGCAGCGAGACACGGTATTCGCCGAGCGGCTGCTGGACCAGCATCCGCCAGACCGTCGGCGGCGCGCACAGCGTCGTGACGCGATGCCGGACGAGCGCGTCGAGCACTGCGGTGGCATTGAAACGCGCGTAATTGAAGATGAACACCGTGGCTTCCGCGTTCCACGGTGCGAAGACGCAGCTCCACGCGTGCTTGGCCCACCCCGGCGAGCTGATGTTCCAATGGCGATCGCCGGGCTGCACGCCAATCCAATACAGCGTCGAGAGGTGCCCGACCGGATAGCTTCGATGCGTATGGACCACGAGCTTCGGCTTCGCGGTGGTTCCCGATGTGAAGTACAGAAGCATCGGATCGCTGGCCCGGGTGTCCTCGTTCGCGGTGAATACGGCGGAGCTCTCAGATGCCGCATCGTAGCGATGCCATCCGCGTGGCGCGTCGCCGACCGCAATCCGGGTCAACGTCCCGGCGAGGCCGGCGAACTTCGCGAGCGTGGCGGAACCAGCCACGACATGACGGACGTGGCCGCGGTCGATGCGATCTTGCAGATCAGCGGCCGTCAGCAACGTCGTCGCGGGGGTGACGATGACGCCAAGCTTGATCGCGGCGAGCAGCGTTTCCCAGAGCGCCACTTCGTTGCCGAGCATCAGCAGGAGGCAGTCGCCGCGCCGCGCGCCCAGGCCACGCAGGAAGTTGGCGGCGCGATTTGAAGCCGCCGACAGTTCCGCGAACGAGCGAATCGTCTCCGTTCCATCCTCCTCGACGATGTGCAGGGCGGGACGATCGTTGCCGGCGGCGATGACATCGAAGTAGTCGAGCGCCCAGTTGAAATGCTCCTGGGCCGGCCAGGTGAACCCGCGGATGGCGGCGTCGTAGTCGGTCCGGTGCTTCAGAAGGAAATCGCGGCCGGAAAGGAACGCGGCTGTCGCCGCGGTTGTACTCATCGCCACTCCACTGCCTCGGTGCGTAATCGTATGTAGAATGCCCGCACAGCTCAAAGATCCGGGCGTGCGGAACTGCCGCACAGAACGTTGATTAAGTGGGAGGCCGCTGTGCAGGGAGTGAACTGGCTGAAGGGAGTCGGTGTCAAAACCACGTTCGCCATCCTGCTGGCCATCGTCGTCCCGGCGGTGATCACGCTGAGCGTGGTCGAGGTGCCGACTCAGCCGCTCGACTTCAATCTGCAGTCGGCACCGTACGGATACACCGTCAGCCTTCTGATCTACCTGATCCCTGTCCTCGCGATGTACGTCTGGTTCAGAAGGCGCTATCGGGAGGGTGAACGCGGCACCGACGATCGCCGAAGTGCGTATCGCTGGACGCTCATGACGCTGATTCCGATCGGGTTCCTCCTCGACATCCTGCTCGGCTACGCGTTTTTCGTATTCCCGAACCCGAGCGCGATCCTGCCGATCCCGCTCGTGCCGGCGTTTGCGTCTGATCAGCCGGGTCTGTTCGTGCGTTACCTGCCGTTTGAAGAGTTCGCATTCTACGCGCTCGGCTTCACGGTCATTCTCTCCGCCTACATCTGGGCCGATGAGTATTGGCTGCGGGCCTACAACGTGCCTGATTACGGCGAGCGAGGAGCGAGGGCGCCGCTCGTGCAGCTCGAGCTGACCACGCCGCTGACCATCTCGGCGATGCTGACCGGCGGAGGCTATCTCTACAAGGCGTACGGGCCGCACGCGTCTCACGAGGGATTCCCGTCCTACTTCTCGTTTCTCGTGATCGCGTCGCTCCTGCCCAGCCTCCTCTTCTTTCGATCGACGCGCGCGTTCGTCAACTGGCGCGCCGTCAGCTTTGCCGCCTTGTGGGTCGTGCTGACGTCGCTGATCTGGGAAGCGACGTTGGCCATTCCGTACGGCTGGTGGGGATACAAGCCGTGGCACATGCTCGGGCTCTTCATCGACGCCTGGTCGGGTCTGCCGCTCGAGGCCGCGCTGCTCTGGCTGTCGGTCACGTTCACGACGGTGACGGTCTACGAGATGTTCAAGATTCGCAGCGCCGCGAAGCGGCTGTACGGAAAAGGCTGGTGGGAAACGTTCTTCGGTTCGGCCGATCGGGCCGAACCGATGCATCTGTGATCATCGACCGCCAAGACCAAAGCCGAACGGATGCTCGCCCATGATCCTGGCCGGATAGCCGGCGATTTCCCTGGAGCACACGAAGCCTGAGAACACCGTCGCCTCGATGCACCCGGCGTTGAGCCCGTTGCGCGTCCAGTCGCCGGCGAGAAAGAGGTTCCGCACACCGGATCCACCCGGACTGAGGCGGTACTGCGTGGCGCCGGCCGACGAGGCGACGAAGCGATCGGACGGCTCGACGTTGGCGCGGAAGTACTGCCACTCGAGACGGCTCTGTCCATCGCGATCGAGTCCGTCGTGCAGCATGTCCCAGTTCACTCCGAGCTGGGCGCCGGTCACGAACGCGGGCCAGAGATGGCCACAGTGCTGGTGAAGCCAGTGCTGGTGCGCCTGCTGAACGATGAGGAGCTGGTCCTGGGGGTATGTGTGAGGGCCTGCTGGCGGAATGACCGGCGGATCCGCCAGTGCGGAACAGAAGTACGCCACCGAGCGGACCCGGTCGGGTGTCAGCATCTCGTTGGGGATCACTTGCGAGGCGTCCAGCCAGTTTGGACAGGGATCCTCGAAGCTCACGACGAGCGGTGACTCGAGCGGCCAGCCGAGCGTGCTGACGTCGCGCACGAGCCAGAGCTGCATGGCCTGCGTGGCGACGGTGTCCACGTTCTCGATCATGCGCCGCCATTCGGGACGATGCGCGACGAGCTCCGAGCAGATGCCGGGAAGCCCGCCAATCGAAATGCCGAGGACGACCTGGTCGTAGTCCTTGCCCTCGCCGAGCACGAGCGTCTTCGGCCGGCTGTCCTTCCACGTGGCGGCCCATTGCGATTCGAGATTGATTCCCGATCGCTCGAGGGCATCTCCGTCGCGGATCAACTCGAACTTCGGCGCGCTCGGCCAGCACTCCATGCCGCCGCCATCGACGTTCACCTGGATCAGCGGATCGTAATCCTCTCCGGTGAGCGCCACCTGTTCGGTCATCTCGATCGCCGTGATCTCCTGGCGCGCGTGGTCGTACACGAGTCGATCGACCTTGTGGAAGAACTTGAACTGCACGCCGCGCTTCTTGAGCAGCAAATAGAGCGGGGCAATGACGACGTCGCCCATGCCGGCTTGCATCTTGTAAAGAAACGCGCCCTTGTAATCCAGGAAGATCCGCAGGTAGCAGTGGAGCGCGACGCCGGCAGCGAAGTTCGGCTTGCTGCGATCGCCTTTGGTGTAGCAGAAGTTGCCGTCGTAAATCGATTTGATCAGCGCCGAATCGATCGTCTCTGGCCGGGCGTTGTGACTGCGCAGCCACTCTCGGAACTCGACGTGATCGATCGACTCGAACCCGTTCGCCATCACGTCGTCGACGATGATGCCGCGCAGGATAGCCAGGCCCAGATCGAAAAAGATCATCATGCGCCGCGCATCGTCCTCGTCGGAGGCGTCGGCGCTCTCCGCCCACGTGATGACGAGGGCGGTGAGCGCCTCGATCGCGGCGCGGCACGCTCGCGACATCATGCCGAGCAGCCGTCGCACCGGGTTCAACGTTGCCGCGACTGCCGCCGTCGCGCGGCGCGCCTCGTTGACGCGGCGCTCGACACGCCGCTCGGCCAGACGCAGCACGAACTGTGCGAGGGTGAGCAGCAGCAGCGCAGCCAGGAAGATGGTGCGATACGCACGCTGCACGAGCCGGACGATGAGCGGCTGGCGCTCGTTCTGTTTCGATCTCGTGTCGGGGAGACGCTGCGAAAGCAGCCGGAACATCCTGGCCGCGTAGCCGATGAGACCGAGCTGCACCACCGTTCCCGGTTCGCGCGGTCCAGTGGGGAAGTCCACCTGCCAGCGCTTGCGTTGGCCGTTGTGCTGCTCCTCGAGGACGATGAGGCTGTGTTTCTTGAACGCGTCCTGCCACGTCCGCAGCGGCCCGGTCTGACGCGCGAGCTCGGCGTACGTCTCCTTGATCATCTTGAACGCGTTGTCGTAGAAGCCGAGCCAGACGTGAAACCCGTGCTCCTCGACGCGGTGCTGTTTGTCCTGGTCGCGGTTGCGGCCGCTGGCTCCCTTGCCGCCGAGGCGCCAGCCCAATTGATAGATCGTGATCTCGTAGTGCTGTTGCCAGCCGGGCTGGCTGGTCAGCGCGAATGCGGTGCTCAACGAGCCGACGCCGCCGCCGAGGATCGCAATCCTTTTCTTCGATGCAGCCATGTGTGTGTGCCGGTCGCCTTACGGTGCGAAGCCGGGAAGGTGTAGCGCCGTCCAGCGTGCCGGGTTGCGTATTCCCTGTTCGACCATCGCCGACTCGGCGGCGGCGGTCAGGCGACGGCCTTCGTCGCCACCCACGAGACGGCCCTGCTGCCAGCGCGCCGGGCGGGCGAACTGGCCGCGGCCGAGCGTCTCGCATCGCGAGGCGGACCGATCGAGCAACTCCGCGGCGCCCGCTCGATCGCCACGCTGTGCGGCCAGTGAGGCACGAATGATCTGCGCTTCTGGCAGGGCCCAGGGCGCGCGCTCCCGTTCCATGCGGCCGGCATCCTTCTCGGCGACGCGCAGGAGCGATGGATCGCGTGTAGCGATGCTCGCCTGTATGGCGCACGCCGCGCGCAGGTGCAGCATCTGAATGCGCATTTGCTCCAGCCGCAGGAGGTACGACGCGCGCAGCTCGGGCCACCACTCGTTCAGCCGGTGCCAGGCGCCCTCGCCATCCCCGGCATAGAGATCGATGAATGTCTCCTGCATGTACTGCATGACCCGCTGCAGGCTCACGCCGCGATGCGTCCACTCGCGTGCCACGTCATGGAGTGCCTTGCGTGATCCATGCGGGTCATCGTCGAGGAGCCGCTGGATCGGCTCGACGAACATGCCGATCGTGGAGGGTGTGTAGACGTCATTGCGCTCGCGAGCATCGTTCAGGACAGCATGGCCGTGCGACATCATCTCCCGATACGCACCCCGGAAGGCGAGTGACCAGACGCGGAAGTGGTGCAGTGTGGCCAACTCCCATATAACGCCGACGCAGCGTGTTCGGAATATCGCTTCGGCTTCGTCCAGCGCGTGTGTGCCGTCGGTCCAGCGGCCGCCCGACATCGCCGTCACGCCGTCGGCGAGCGCCACCATGCCGAGCGCGTGTGGCTCCTGGATGCGGCCGGCAATCTGACGCGCAGCGGTCAGCATCAGGGCGGCGCGTTGTTCGCGTGCCGTGCCTTCGAGCGCGCTGCTCATCGCCTCGAGCGCCAGCGCTCTCGCCACGCGATAGGGCTCGCCGGCGCGCAGCGACAGCAGCAGGTTGTGCGCCTGAAACGATGCCGCCGTGATCAAGTCGATCTGAGCGAGACCGGTGGCCGCCGACCAGACGGCGTCGATGCGCGCCAGCTCCGACTTCGAGCGACGGGTTCGTGCGCGGTCGTCAAAGCGCGTACCACGCAGACGAAGCAGCGTGCGATCGCGCAGCAATGGCCACAGCGCGCGGCGCGGCGTGGCCGACATCGTGACGCCCACCATGCGCAGCGCCTCGCGCAGCGCCAGCCGTCCTTCCTGCACGTGGCCGCTGATGCAGTACTGATAGCCGGCGAGCCGCTGCAGCTCGAGGGCCGCCGCCGGCTCGGACGCGCCTTCGCGCGCCGCCTTGTATTCGCGTGCCGCCTCCCATCCGCGGCCGGCGTTGGCCAGCGCATGACCAAGCTTCACGCGGATGGCATTCAGCTCCGCGCCGGCCGCCTGCCGCAGATCGCGGGCACCGCGATAGAGCTCGGCGGCGCGATCGAAGGCGAGGGCACGTGCCGCGGCGTCGGCCGCGAGCAGGTAATAGTGGCCGGCAGTCATCGGATCGCCGGCGCCCTGGAAGTGCGTGGCGAGCGTGTCGGGATCCTCATGGCCTGCCGCCTGCAGCGTCAGTGCGAGACGCCGATGATGATGCTGCCGCGTGTCTGCCGGCAGGCCGCCGACCAGTGCCTCGCGGATCCGGTCGTGATAGATCTCCACCGCCGTGGATTCTCCTGATCCCCGCGTGCGCACGAGTTGCGCGCTGCGGAGCAGCGTCAGGATGGCGGGATCGCGAACGAACAGCTCCGCGGCATCGAACGCATCGATCTCGCGCAGCGGCTGACCGCTGACCGCGACGATTTCGAGCAGCCGTGTGGCGTCGGACGGTACTCGCGACAGACGCCGTCGCAGCAGATCGTCGAAGGAGATCGGATCCCTTGACGAGGGCAGTGCCGCGAGGGGTTGTCCGCTCTGAATGTAGGCGACCAGCTCGCGCACGAACAGCGGGCTGCCACCCGATTCCCTGGCGATCGATGCCGCCAGTATCCGCGCCTTCACACTCTCCTCGTCCAGCAGCTCGTAGGCGAGCCGTTCCGCGTCGGCGATCGACAGTGGCTCGAGCGCCAGTTCACGCCGCGAGATTCCCGCTGCTGATGCCGGCGCGTCGAGCAGCGAGCGAAGACACGCACTGGTCGCGGCGTCTTCGCTCCTGTAGGTCGCGAGCATGAGCAGGCCTGGGCCTCCAGGCTGCCGGAGGAGTTCGTTGATGAGCAGCGCGCTGTCGAGATCGCCCCATTGCAGATCGTCGATGCAGATGAGAAGGTGCACGCGGCGGGCGAGCCCGGTCAGCAGCGTACGGAATGCGGCAACCGCCCGGCGACGGCGTTCCTGCGGATCGGCGACGGACTCGTAGTCCGGTGAATCATCGGCCAGAATCGAGGCGAGCACCGGAAACATCTCGACGAGCAGCCATCGATCGGTTGGAATGAGCCGGCGGATCTGCAGCGTCGACAGTCCGGCGAGATACCGGCTCAGAAAATCGACGACCGTATCGAGCGCCTTGTAGCGCACCGACTCGCGTTCGTAGCAGCGGCCGGAGAGGACGAGCACGTCGGAGCGCAGACTCAGTTGATTGAGAAAGTGTTCGACCAGCGCGGTCTTTCCCGAGCCAGACGGTCCGTGCACGTACATCGTCACTGGCCGATCGCCGCGAACACTGGCCAGCGCGCTCTCGAGCGAGGCGAGCTGGAGATCCCGTCCGACCAGCGCCATCGGGTGATCGAGCAGCGGCGCGGGACTCGTGTCGATCGAGAGCAAACGCGACCCCAGATGGTCGAGGATGTCGTTGCCAGTGAAGCGTTCCTCCGCGTCTCGCTTCAGCAGCCCGGCGCAGATCCGGTCGAGCACTTCGGGGATCCCCTGACTGAAGCGCCGCGGCGGGGGACCATTGTGCGCGAGCTTGGCGTCGATGATGGCCTGGGCGTCGCCTTCGAAAGGCAGGCGGCCGGTCAGCGAGTGAAACAGCAGGCAGCCGACACCGTACCAATCGGCGGCCTCGGTCAGCACGTCGCGAGCCACCTGCTCGGGTGCCACGTAGGCGGCGGTGCCGAACCAGTCGTCCTCTGGAAATGCGCCGAGCGGCGTGTGCTCCAGATCCATCACCAGGCCAAAATCCAGAATGACGACGCGCCCGGTGGGCTCGACGAGAACGTTTGACGGCTTGATGTCACGATGCAGCTTCTTGCGCGCGTGGAGATCGGAAATCCCCGTCGCGAGCTCGGCAAGCGCCGCCGACAGCCGCGTGTAGTCCAGCGGTGACGAGGAACGGACGTAGTCGAGGAACGTGATGCCGTTCACCAGTTCCATGGTGAAGAACCATGGCGTGGTGTCGGCGAAGAGCTCATACAGCGTCGCCAGATTGCGATGCGTGATGTTGGCCAGCGATCGAAATTCGCGCTTGAAGCGATACAGGTCGGTGGCATCCCGGCCGGTGATCGTCTTCACCGCCACTGCCATCTGACGCGTGTGGTCATAGGCCTCGTAGACGACGCCCATGCCACCCTGGCCGATGCGGCGGATGACCGTGAAACGATCGGTGTCGGCGAAAGGATCGGGCTCGACGTTATACATCTGCACTGGATGCCGATACAGCCTATCCCGCCGAAGCCTGAGAAGGACGATTAGAAACGCAGCCGCGCCCCGAGTTGAATCTGGCGCGGCGCCTGAGCCTTTTCGAAGCGGCCGTATGTGATGCGCCCGGAGCCGTCGCCGAGCGGCGCATCGGGAAACGCTCCCGGCCCGAACACGTTGTTGATCTCCACGAAATTCGTGCGATTGAACAGGTTGAATACGTCGAACATCAGCTCGAGTCCGGTGCGGCCGCTGAACGCGATGCGCTTCGATACCCGCAGATCGATCTGCATCTCGGCGTCCATGCGTTCGCTGTTGCGGCCCACGCTGGTCGCCGGATCGAGCGGATTCGTCCGTGCGCGGTCGGCGAAGGGCAGTCCGTCGCCGTTCAGGTCAGCGCCGGCCAGTGGCGTGAATGGCCTCGCCGACGCGGCGTTGACGATCCCGGCGATGTGGACGCTCCCTCGAGCCCGGTACGAGCCGCTGAAGGTCAGGCGATGCCGTCGATCGAAGTCGGCTGGTCCGAGCTCGCGATCGGCCGAGAACCTCAGCGGCAGTCCGGTCGGATCGGCGGGATTGCGTCCCGCGCCGTTGTCTTCGACCTGGCCGATGAACGCGCTGGAGTTGTCCTCGGACTTCGACAGCGTGTACGAAGCGAGGAAATCGTAGCGACCGCCAATCCGCTGCCGTGCCGACAGCAGAAGACCGCGGTACTCCGTGCTGCCGAAGTCGGTGAACTGAAACACGTCGGCCGACGTTCCGGGAATGCCACCGGCGTCGTTGGGACGTCTGCCGGCGCCGAGCTCTGGCAGCAGCGGGTTGTAGTTCAGGCTGCCGATCTGATGCCGGCCGTAGACCTGAACGAAGCTCGCCGAGAGCGAGAGCCCAGCGTCCCATGAGCGGCTCACACCGATCGATGACTGGTGCGAGTATGGGCTCTTCATGTCCGGCGCGACGGTGACGACGGAGCTGGGATAGGCGATGGGCGGTTCCGCAAGGCGATGGTCGGGCGTCTGCCATGCCGCGAGGCTCTGGGGCAGCGGCAGCACGAGCAGCCGGACGCCATCCGGCGATCCATCGAAGACGATCTGCGACCCGAGGAGCGTTGCCAGCTGATTCCCATAGAACACGCCATAGGCAGCGTCAATGGCGGTGCGACCGTCGCCGGTCAGATCGAATGAAGCCGCGATCCGTGGTGCGATGTTGTCGCGGTCCTGTGGGAACGGGTATCGCAGAACCGTGCCGCCGACGTTCGAGACCGCGGTCTCGGATGATGGCCACAGCTGCGTCTGGTAGCGGACACCGGTCTTGAGCGTGAGCCGCGCGTTCACCCGCCAGTCGTCCTGTGCGAACGCACTCACCTCGCGCGAGGTGAATGGCCCGCTGCTGTTGCCATATCCCTGCACATACAGCGCAGGGATTCCCAGGGCAAACGCCTGCATGCCGGTGATCGGCGAGGGAAGCACGCCGGAAATCGCCTGCAGCGGTGCAAACGTGAACGAGCCGCCGAACTCGAGCGGCGTGCGCGATTCCTGATCGAGGAACGTGAACGCCGCGCCGGCCTTGAACAGGTGCCGGCCCGACGCATGACTCACCACGTCGGCAAGCTGAAGACGCCAGTTCGTTCGCTCGGTGGGCTCGTAGATGTTGCGGCCGAGGATCGCGACGCCCGGAATAGTGATCTCTGGTCCGCCCTGCGTCTCCGTCGTACACGGCCCGCCGCATCGCGGATCAAGGGCCTCGGTGGTCTGGGACTGACGGGCCAGCTGCGCTCGCGCTTCGTTCAACCAGCCCGACCCCCACACCTCGTTCTCGGCCGCAGACAGCGCCCAATCGTGACGCAACTGCGTCACACCATGACTGCGCGCGGTGATGCCGCCGTAGCTGCGGAAGTTCTCGTTCAGGACGTCTGAAACGTGCGTGGACACGGTAAGCGAGCGAGACGTCGTCCACTGATGCGACATCTTGGCTGTGACCTGGGTCGTATCCAGGGCGTACGGGACATGACCGACCTCGACCGGAAAGCCGCTCGCGCTCAACATGGCGGCCGCGACTGGATCGATGTTGACGAAATTGCTGGCGTCGATGTCGAGCCGCTCGAGCGCGAGGAAGTAGAAGGCGCGGTCGCGGCGGAGTGGGCCGCCGGCCGTCGCCCCCCACTGGTACTGGCGGTATGGTGCCTTGGTCCGGTCGATCGGCGTGTCAAAGATGTCGAAGCGCTCGAAATGATCCTTCGAGTTCAGGTGCTCGTTGCGATGGAAGAGAAAGAGGTCGCCGGTAAGTGCGTTCGTGCCGGACCGCGTCACGATGTTGACGACGCCCCCGGCGGCCTCGCCAAACTCAGCGGCATAGGAGTTGGCGAGTACCTGAAACTCCCGCACCGCCTCCTGGCCCAGGGAAGTCAACGCCCCTCCCTGAATCCGGTCGTTGTGATCCGCGCCGTCCACCATCAAGTTGTTGGCGTCGGGGCGCTGACCCGTGAACGACAGACCCGAGGTCTCGGCGCCGGGCCGTGCCTGTTCGGTGAGCACCACACCGGGCGTCAGTGCTGCGAAGCTCATGAAGTTGCGGCCGTTGATCGGCAGTCCGTCAATCTGCTCACGCTGGATGACCGCGGACACGCCGGTGCGATTCACTTCAACGGCCGGGGTGCCTGGTGTGACGAGCACTTCCTCGCTCGCGGTCGGCAGCAGCACGAAATCCACGGACACGGTCTGTCCAAGCAACACGACGACCTCGTCGCGGACCTGTGGCCGTAACGACGTGAGTGTGGCCGAGATTCGATACGTTCCCGGTGGCAGGCCGGTGACGAGGTACCGGCCATCGGGATCCGTCTGCGTGCTTCGGGAAAGGCCGGTCTCGACGCCGGTCG
>Ga0075431_100005593_pt1 | contig 12411 bp, 14 predicted proteins | sample RhiMetdeltSRZDD5_FD_75297 | JGI IMG/M metagenome (GOLD analysis project Ga0075431, IMG submission 75297) | Populus rhizosphere microbial communities from Tennessee, USA - Rhizosphere MetaG P. deltoides SRZDD5 | ecosystem: Host-associated > Plants > Roots > Rhizosphere > Soil | place: USA... | reverse complement strand
TGTTCCGCATCGGCATCATTCCCCTGATGTGGACCAACTCCCACATTCCGTGGGCCTCCGTGGGATTCGGCGCGACGTTTTAGGCTGACTGGAGGAGTCATGAACCGAGGAACCCTGGCGGCTTTCATCATGGTTTGCGCCGCCGTAGCCGGAGCCACTTGCAAGAAGGCTGAGCAACCCGCACACCAGGCGAACGCGACTGGGGTGGGCAGTGCCGACTACAAGGTGGTGGTGAAGAGCACCTGGACCGCCGCTTCGCATCCGTTCGAGTATCCGGACGGCGAGGGTCTTACGGGACCACACTTCTCCGGCTTGATCGGGGCCTCCCACAACGCGAACTACTCGATCTTCGCGGAAGGCACGCCGCCAACGCCGGGCCTCGAGCGCTTGTCCGAAGAAGGCAGCCACACGCCGCTGGATCAGGAAATCCAGGCCGCGGTCGCGGCCGGCAACGCCGGCATGCTGGTCGAAACCGATGCGCTGCGGAATTTCAACGACTCGCTCATTGCCGTCATCCGCGTCGACTCGCTGCATCCACTGGTTTCGATGGTGATGATGATCGCACCGAGTCCCGACTGGTTCACCGGCATCTCGAGCGTCAACATGATGGAAAACGGGCAGTGGGCCTCTACACGGACCTTCGACCTGATCGGCTGGGATTCAGGCGGCGACGACGGCACGACCTACAAGGCGCCCGACAAGGACACCAATCCGAAAAAGCCCACGTCGCGGGCGAATACGCCGCATTTCGTGATCAACGGGACCGTCGTTCCCGTCGGCACGTTGACCCTCACCCGGATGTAAGTCGCAGAATCTGAACGAGCCACCCGACCAGGCGCCATCGGCGCCTGTCGCCCCCCGGCTGCAGCTCAACGCCCGCCGGGCTCTCTTCATTCTATTGGCGTTCGTGGGAGCCCAACTCGTCGGGGTTGTCGTCGTCAGCTTGGTTTTCAGAGTCTCAACCCAAGCCGGTGATCTGCAGCGCGCGACCATTCTGCCCGCGGCGATCGTGGGGACGCTGCTGGGAGTCGTGGTCGTGGCTCGCATGATCCGACGGTCGTTCTCGGACCGGCCCTGGCGCGAGGCGCTGCGCGCGGTGGGCGTGACCCCCGCCCCACGCCGAGAGCTCGCGGCCAGCGCAGCACTCGGCGCCGTCCTGTCGGTGGTCTACGTGCTCATCCTGACCCGGATAGCGCCGCCCGACCCGGAGCGCACGTGGGGTCCGGTCGTGCAGGCCGTGTCGGCGGGTGGCCCGCAACAGGTGCTGTGGGTCGTGCTGGCGGTGGCCATCGCCCCGCCGGTCGAGGAATTCGTGTTCCGCGGCGTGCTGTTCCAGGGTCTGGCCAATTCGTGGGGCCGTGCCAAATCCGCCATCATCGTGACCGGGATCTTCGCGCTGTTTCACATCCCCGAGACCGGCTCCTATTGGCCCGCGATCCTCGCCATCACGATCATGGCGGTCCTGGTCATGGTTGTACGGCTGCGATACGGCTCCCTCGGTCCGGCCGTCGCCATGCACATGGCCTACAACGCCGTGCTGGCCATCTCCGCGTTCGGCTCCTGAGGCCGTGGAATGTCAGGTTTTTGCGAGGGTCGCAACCGGGAACAAGCAAACGGGAGTCCCTGATAGCGTCTAGGCCGCGGAGCCAGATTTGGCTATGCTACGGTGCTCGATCGCGAACCATCCGAGCGGCGGGGTCAGCCCCCACCGAGGAGTCGATCACATGACACCACTTCGCGCCTTGCCCGTGCTGGTTGCCCTGGCCGCGGGCATCAACTGCCGCGCCGGCGCCCAGGTCCCGCCCGCCGTCGCTACGCCGGTCTCCTCCCCGGCCACCGTCCGGCCCGACACCGGGCACGTCGGGTATACGGCCGCGGACGTGCACTTCATGTCCGGCATGATCCACCACCACGCGCAGGCCATCGTGATGGCGGGCTGGGCGCCGGATCACGGGGCGAACCAGGAGATCCGCGCGCTGTGTGAGCGCATCGTGGTCGGCCAGCGCGACGAGATCGTGCTGATGCAGCACTGGCTCGCCGATCGCCACGAAGCCGTCCCGAGCGGCGACCCGTCGCACGTCTACATGCGCGGCATGTCCATGATGGACCCTTCGATGATGATGCCGGGCATGTTGACCGATCAGCAAATGGCCCAGCTCGATTCGTCCCGGGGCCCGACATTCGATCAGCTGTTCCTGCGCTTCATGATTCAACATCACGAGGGCGCCATCACGATGGTCAACGAGCTCTTCGCCTCCCAGGGCGGGGGCGAAGAGGACAACGTCTATCGCATGGCCGCCAATGTGTTCGCCGATCAAACCACGGAAATCGATCGCATGCAGAAAATGCTCGCCGCGCTCATGTTCGGCGCGAACAATTCTCAGTGAGCGTCGCTCCTCACCGTCATCCACAGGAATCCGCCATGGACGTTTCGCACACGGTCCGCCGTCTCCGGTCCCTTTCACTCGCCGCCACGGCGTTGCTGTTCGTGGCCTGTTCGTCTTCGTATTCCGGAGCGTCGCAGAGTGCCGCCGCCTCGGTGACGCCGGTACAGGATCCGCGCGTCGGGTTGCGCGCGGGCCTCACGGACGCCGGTCAGGCGGCCTGGAATCTCCGCCTCGTGTCCAACACGCCCGCGTCGGACAAATTCCACGGCGTGACCAATTCCGATCTGTCGTTCTACCAGAACTACGCGATTCAGGGCAACTACAACGGCTTCCAGGTCTGGGACATCACCAACCCGGCCCAGCCGACCCTCAAGATCGGATACCTCTGCCCCGCCTCGCAGAGCGACGTGTCGGTCTTCAAGAACCTGCTGTTCGTCTCGGGTGAAGGCCAAGGCGGGCGGCTCGACTGCGGCACCGAAGGCGTGCACGACTCGGTGAGCACGGACCGGCTGCGGGGCATCCGCATCTTCGACATCACGGATATCGCCAATCCCAAATACATCGCCAACGTTCAAACCTGCCGCGGCTCGCACACGCACACCGTGGTGATCGATCCCAACGATCCGGACAACGTCTACGTCTACATCTCCGGGTCGGCCCCCGTGCGCTCGCCCACCGAGCTGCCGGGCTGCGTGAAGCAGGACCCCGACTCGAATCCGAACAGCGCGCTGTTCCGCATCGAAGTCATCAAGGTGCCGCTCGCCGCGCCGCAGACCGCGGCCGTCGTGAGCTCGCCCCGTATTTTCGATTCGCTCGCCGCGCCGCCGCAGCACGGTGAAGCGCCGGAAGACATCGCCCGCGCCAAGGCCGCGGCCGCAGAGGCCCGTGCCCACGGCGGGTACACGGCCAACGTGTTCGGCATGGAGTACGTGCTGCCGCCGCAATTCGTCAACCCGATGCTGGACAGCATCGCCACGGCTCGCCAGGGGACATCCGCGACGGGAACCGGGAGCCAGCCCACGCCCGTGACCGTGACGGCCGCGGACAGCGCGGCGCTGCGGTCGGCCCTTCAGGGAATCGTCGACAAGATGGTCGGCGTGCCGGCTCCCGGGCAGGTCCGCAAGGGCCCCAACCAGTGCCACGACATCACCGTCTATCCCTCGATCGGGCTGGCCGGCGGCGCGTGCGGCGGGTACGGTCTGCTGCTCGACATTCACGACGTCGCACATCCGCGCCGCATCGGCGCCGTGTCCGACTCGAATTTCTCGTACTGGCACTCGGCGACGTTCAACAACGACGGCACCAAGCTGCTCTTCTCGGATGAATGGGGCGGCGGGGGCGGGCCCAAGTGCCGCTCGACCGACCGGCACGAGTGGGGCGCCGACGCGATCTTCACGGTGGCCGACAACAAGATGACGTTCCAGAGCTACTACAAGATGCTGGCGCCGCAGACCGAGAACGAGAATTGCGTCGCCCACAACGGCTCGCTGATCCCGATCCCCGGCCGGGACATCATGGTGCAGGCCTGGTACCAGGGCGGGATCTCCGTGTTCGACTGGACCGATCCGGCGCATCCGAAGGAGATCGCGTTCTTCGACCGCGGACCGATCGACTCGACCAAGCTGGCCGGCGGCGGCTCGTGGTCGTCCTACTGGTATAACGGGGCCATTTACAGCTCCGAGATCGCCCGCGGCCTCGATGTGTTCGAGCTGACGCCGAGCCCCTTCATCTCGCAAAACGAGATCGATGCGGCGAAGCTCGTGCACCTGGACTACTTCAATACGCAGGACCAGCCGAAGTTCGTGTGGCCGGCGAGCTTCGCGGTGGCCCGGGCATACCTGGACCAGCTGTCGCGGTCCAACGGACTCGCCGCGGCGCGGATCACGTCCGTGCGGGACGAGCTGTCGCGTGCCGAAGGGTTGACCGGGCAGGCACGCCACGATGCCCTGGCGCAGCTCGCGGCGCAGCTGCATACCGATGCCGCTACGGCCGCGGACCAGCCTAAGGCTCATCGCCTGGCGAGCGCGGTCGGCGACCTGGCGAACGCCGGGCAGTAGTCCTCACCCCCTGTCCCCCCTCTCCCTGTCGGGAGAGGGGGGACTACAGGTTAGTGCCGTTGGACGCCGGTGACGCGGGGCGGCACGCTCAGGGTAGTAGGGGGTGGGTTTCTCTGGAGGAAGCATGAGCGGTCGTCCCGTGCGTTGGCCGGTCGTGCTGCTGGGTACCATCGCCTGCGGCGAGGCGGGCACCTCGCTGGCGGCGCCCATCCCGGTGCCATCGGTCAGCAACAGCGAATCGTCACCCGGACCAGTGGTGACGTGCTCGACACGCAAGTCGTGATCGTCCGCTACGCGCAGGATTCCGATCGTTTGTCGTTTCCGCTCCAGTGTGAGCCGAGCGCAAACTGCCCGGTTCGGTTTCTCAAGGGGCGAATCGCGTGGGATCGACGCTGACACTCGAGGTGCCGGCACCGCTCCGCGGACCGCTGAGCTACGAGCGGGTTCCGTAGCGTGCGATTCCCGCAGCCGCTGGCGGCCGCAATCGCTCTGGCATGTGGTCCCGCCGATCCAGCGGCCCCAATCGATTATGACGTGGCCTACACGCTCACCACCAGCGGACCCATGGCGATCGATTCAGCCAAGTACGACGACGGGCACGGCACACTCATCAAGGTGATCGCTCCGGCGAGTGGCTGGACATTGCCGTTGACCGTCATGACAGGAGGATCGGTGCAGGCGCAGGCGTGGATCACGGGGTCCGGGGCCGGATCGGCCAAATTGAAGGTGTCTTGGACTCACGCCGGCATCAGCACACAGGCCGACAGCAGCTTCGCCCTTCCCGTGGCAGCCCAGAAATTCACGCTGACCATTCCGCACCACGCACTGTAACCCGCCGCATCGGATTCGAACCGCTCGATAAGGTTTCGACGTCTCCGCCGATCAGGACCCAGCGGGCGGAGCCTCACGGGTCGTGTACCTTATGCAGCTCAACGCCCGTTTCACAATTGCACGAGGAGGAAGCTGTCATGACCGGGCTCTCGAGTCTGCTGCTCCCGATCCTGCTGTCGGCCGTCGCGGTGTTTCTCGTCAGCTCCATCATCCACATGGCCACGCCATGGCATAAGAGCGACTACCCGAAGATTCCAAATGAGGACAAGGTCCGCGACGCGTTGCGCCCGCTGGCCATACCGCCGGGGGACTACATGGTGCCCCGCCCCACCAGCACCCAGGAAATGAAGGCCCCGGAATTCCTCGAGAAGGTCAAGCAAGGGCCGGTGCTCGTCGTGACGGTGTTGCCGAACGCCATGATGTCCATGGGAACGAATCTGGCGCTCTGGTTCGTGTACTCGATCGTCGTGGGCGCCTTCGCCGGATACGTGGCCGGCCTGGCGCTGCCCCCCGCGGCGCCACGCGGAGACGTGGTGCGGTTCGTCGGGATCACCGCGTTCGTGGGGTACGCGGTCGCGCTGTGGCAGATGTCGATCTGGTATCGACGGTCGTGGGGCATCACGTTCAAAGCCACCGTGGACGGCGTGATCTACGGCCTCGTCACCGCTCTGGTGTTCAGCTGGCTGTGGCCGAAGTAGCCGGCCCGCGTCACCTCTGGGCCGTCTTTGCGGCGACGTTGTGGGTGGGCTGTACAGCCCGCAGCGCACCCGACCCAACGGTCGCGTACCTCAGCCGGCTGATCGCGGGTGACCGCCCGGCCCTCGAGGCTGGATTCACGGGAGAGCCCTCGGTCGATGACCCGATGGATGGCCGGATTCGCGGTCGGGCCGAGCTCGAGCGCTTCGTAACCGGCCGTCACCAGTGGCTGACCGAGCGGGCGGCCACGGTCGAGTCGCTGCGGACGACCCGCGGCGACCGTCGCACGGTGTTCGAGGCCGTGCTGCACCTGCGGCTGCCGGACACCGCGGTCGATCTCCCTATCGCGGTCGTCGGCGACCTGGGGGAGAGCGCGGCGAATCGGGTCAGCACCATCCGGGTCTACCACAGTCATTGGCCCCTGCTCGGAGCGCATCGCGTACGGCCTCCGCTGCTGCCGCCGGATTCGACTCTCGTCTTCAGGGACGTGGTTGGCCAATACCAGCGGGCGCTGGCGTCGGGAAACCTGGATTCGATCCTCGATGCATTCGAGCCGGACGGGTATTTCCGCGAGCCGTCGGGAGGCGTGTACGTGCATCGGGGGCGCGAAGCGCTGCGCGCGTTCATGCAGCCCCTGCTCGCCGCCGGGGGCATCGGCATCGAGCATTGCACGCTCACCGATGACGGCGTGGCGGCCGCCATCGAGTTCATCGCCGTCCGGTTCGGGCAGCGTCAGATCGCGCCGCAGGCGGGGCTCGCCGTTTACGAGCGCGGACCGAGCGGGAAACTGCTGGCCGCCCGGATCTACGACGACGTGAACGTGGAGGTCCTGGCCCCGGCGACGGTCAGCGATCCTTGATGAACGTGCCGGCGCGCAGCTCTTCGTAGGCACGCCGCAGCTCGGCTTCGGTATTCATCACGATGGGGCCATACCACGCGACGGGCTCTTCGATCGGCTTGCCGGAGACGAGGAGGAATCGAACACCCTGATCGCCGGCCTGGACGGTCACCTCGTCGCCGCGATCGAATAGCACCAGCGAGCGATTCCCCGTTTCATCACCGGCCCCCGCGATCGGCGTTCCCACCTGGTCGGTCCTGACCGGCGCGGGCTGCGAGGCGTCACGGAAATTGGCTGAGCCCTCGAACACATACGCAAACGCGTGCCGCTCGTGCTCCACCGGCAATGTTTTGCGCACGCCGGGGGGCACCCAAATATCCAGATAGCGCGGGTCGGCCGCGACGCCGTCCACCGGACCCTTCTTTCCCCAAAAACTGCCACACACCACGCGAACCCGGGTGCCGTCATCGTCGGTCACGTCGGGAATGTCCTTGGCGACGACGTCCTGATAGCGCGGTGCCGTCATCTTGAGCGTGGACGGCAGGTTCGCCCACAGCTGGAAGCCGTGCATGCGACCCTTGGCGTCCCCCTGTGGCATCTCCTGGTGCAAAATGCCGCGGCCGGCGGTCATCCATTGAACGTCGCCCGAGCCCAGGGTGCCCTGGTTCCCCAGGCTGTCCCCATGGTTCACGGTCCCGGTGAGGACGTAGGTGATGGTTTCGATGCCCCGGTGCGGGTGCCAGGGGAAGCCTGCCAGGTAATCCTCCGGGCGCTCATTGCGGAAGTCGTCGAGCAGGAGGAAGGGATCGTATTCATCTGTATCACCGAACCCGAAGGCGCGGCGCAGGCGCACGCCGGCCCCTTCAACGGTCGGGGTCGACTGAAGGATTCGCTTGACGGGACGGAGCGACATGGACGGACTCCTCGGATGGATGAAAACTTCCTTGGTAACGCTTGCGCAGTCGATGCGGTTCCTGCCTTGTCCCCCTAACACTTTCGTCACACTCCCGCGCGTTGTCCCGGCTCCAGGTGGTCGTTCATATTGCATCGACCACCCATGTCCTTGCCCCCGATCGCTTCGCTCTGGCCCACGCTGCGGGCGCGCTTGCCCCTGGCCCTGCTGCTCGCCAGCATCGGCGTCACCGCGGTCGCAGGGTTCGACGCCCTGCGGGTGGCGCGCTCCAACCGATCCGTCGCAGGCGAGGCGCTCCGGGAATACGCCTCCTTTGCCGCCTGGTCCTACGCCCAGCACCTGGAAGACGCGATGCGCAACATGGCGCAGGAGGCGATCGGCGCCGTGAACCACGGGGAGCAGCTGCATACCGGGATGCGCGTCCCCGACGCGAGCGACCTGGCGCACTATCTGCCCTGGAACGAACGCTGCTACTGCCACCGCCCACTGTACGGCCCGGTCCCGGAAACGTTCTTCGGCTTCGAGATCAGCCACAACTTCCTCGAGAGCGCCGTCAACACGCATCCGAATCCGAGCGAAGGCTGGGAAATCGATCGCAGCCTGGCCGACCCCCCACCGGAGGGCGTCTTCACCGGGTACGGTCCCAGCGACCGCGTCACGATCCTGGAAACGATCCGACGGTCCGCCCGCGAGCACCCGGAGGAGCGCGGGTACGTCTATGTCGTCCTGCCGCTGCAGGGCGGGAACCGGCTGCTGGCCTTTACACTGATGCCCACCATCCGCGGCGATACCATGGTGTACGGTGCGCAGTACACGCCGGCCGGAGTCGCAAAGGTCCTGGGGTGGATGATGCACGACAGCGACCTGTTGCCCGAGTCGTTCCGCGCCGGGAGGGAGAACCGCGACCTGATCACGGTGGCCGTCAACGCGCCCGACGGGCAGGCGTTTTTTGTCTCCGACCCCGGTGCCGCTTCGGGCCCCTCCGCCATCGCGCGGCTCACGCCGCGTTACGGTGCCCTCGCCATTCACGCGGCCATCCGCCCCGAGGTCGCCGGGTCGCTGCTCGTAGGCGGGTTGCCGCGCTCCCGTGTGCCGTTCCTGGTCGGCATGCTGGGGCTCGCGGCCGCCCTCATGGTGGTCGCGGTCTCGCAGCTCCGGCGCGAAGCCCGCCTGTCCCGGATGCGCGCCGAGTGGATCGCCAGCGTCAGCCACGAGCTGCGCACGCCGCTGGCACAGATCCGCCTCTACCAGGACACGATCCGCCTCGGACGCATACGGACTTCGGACGATCAGGCCTGGGCGCTGGCCCAGATCGATCGTGAGACGACGCGGCTCAGCCACCTGGTGGAGAAGGTCTTGAGTTTCTCGCGCTTCGGCAGGGACTCGGGCCCCGCGCCCCAGCCCACCGACCTTCCCGCCGAGACCGAGCGCATCGTGGAGGAATTCCGCCCGCTCGCGGCCAGCCGCCAGGTGACGATCGAGACCGCCATCGACGCGGTGCCACCCGTGCCGCTGCAACGCGACGCGCTGCGCCACATCGTGCTCAATTTGCTCGACAACGCAGTGAAGTACGGACCGACCGGCCAGACCGTCCGCGTCGCGGTGAGCCGCCGCAACGGATCGGTGTTGGTCACCGTGAGCGATCAGGGTCCCGGTGTGCCGTCCGGCGAACGGGAAGCGGTGTGGCGCGCGTTTCATCGCGGGTCGCGCACCAGCGATCAGGGAGGCAGCGGCATCGGCCTCACCATCGTGCAGGAAGTCGCGACCCAGCACGGCGGCCGCGCCTGGGTGGAGGACGCGCCGGGCGGCGGCGCCCGGTTCGTGGTCTCCCTCCCCGTCGTCGGGGAGACCGCGTGAGTGCGCGGATCCTCGTCGTCGAGGACAACGCAGACCTGGCTCAGGGCATCGCCTACAATCTGAAGCTCGAAGGGTACGAGGTCCGCATCGCGCCCGACGGGCGTGAAGGGCTGGACGACGTGGCCCGTTGGGAGCCGCATCTCGTCCTGCTCGACCTGATGCTGCCGGGGATGGACGGCTTCGCGGTGCTGCGCGGCATTCGTGAGGGAGAACACTCCTCCCGCATTCCCGTCATCATTCTCTCGGCCCGGGCCGAGGAAGCGGACAAAGTCCGGGGCTTCAAGCTGGATGCCGATCAGTACGTGACGAAACCGTTCGGCGTGCTGGAGCTCCTGGAGCGGGTCGCGGCGTTGCTGCGACGGAGCGGCGCGGAGGCGAGAGGGATCGACCCTGTCACATTCGGGACGGTCCGCATCGACCTCGCCCGGCGGGTGGTAGTGAAAGCCGGGCAGGAGGTGTCGCTCGCGCCCAAGGCGTACGAGCTGTTGCTGGCACTGGTGCGCCGCCAGGGGGCGGTCGCCTCGCGTCACGAATTGCTACGGGAGGTGTGGGGCTACGGGGCCGCCGTGGTGTCCCGGACGGTCGATACGCATGTCGCCGAGCTGCGGCGCAAGCTCGAGGACGACCCGGCCGACCCTCGACACATCCTGACCGTGTGGAAGATCGGGTACCGCCTGGCCTCCTGATCTCCTCGCAGTTTCGACACAAATCCGGCACGCCTCCACAACCAATTCCAGCGGCCGGACTCGTAACCTCCCCACCGGATCACCCGCATCAATCTCTCAAAGTCTCCGAGGATGCCATGAACCGTTTTGCTCTGCTGCTGCCGTTGCTCGCGGTGACCACGGCGCTCTCGCCCCGTGCCGCCAAGGCGCCGATGCTCGTGACACCGGCGTGGCTCGCCGAGCATTTGCGCGACCGCAACCTGGTATTGCTCCACATGGGCGAGCGGGACAAGTACGAGGCGCGTCACCTCCCCGGTGCCAGGTTCGTCGACTTTCACTCGGCGTTTCACTACGACTCGCCGCAGGGCCTGACCCTCGAGATGCCGCCGGCGGAATCGCTGCGCGCTCGTCTCGAGCAGCTGGGCATCTCGGATGACTCCCGCGTCATCATCTACTACGGCGAGGACTGGATCTCCCCCACCACCCGTCTCTACTTCATGCTCGACTACGCCGGTCTGGGCGGGGTGGCGTCGGTGCTGGATGGCGGGATGGGCGCATGGATCCGAGCCGGGAACGCCACGACCACCGAGGTTCCGGCGACTCGCACGGGTAAACTCTCCCCGCTCCACATCCGCTCGTTCGTCGTCGATGGCGAGTGGGTGCGCGCCCACGCCACCGCGCCCGGCTATGACCTGGTCGACGCCCGCTCCGCCGGCTTCTACGACGGCGTGATGGAGGGCGGACCCAGCGACCACAAGCGGCGCGGGCATATTCCCGGCGCCAAGAGCCTGCCGTTCGAAAGCGTCACGGACGACAGCAACGTGTTCAAGTCGGCGACCGACCTGGCCAATCTGTTCCGCACGGCCGGGATCAAGACCGGCGACACCGTCGTCGGCTACTGTCACATCGGCCAGCAGGCGACCGCCATGCTGTTCGCCGCGCGCGCCATCGGTTTCGAGGTGCGCCTGTACGACGGGTCGTTCGAGGATTGGGCGCGGCACGATTGGCCGGTCGATGCTCCGACGCCGGGACAGAGGCAATAGTGCGCTCACCGCGTCCCTACGCCGATCCCTACGTGGCCGGCGTGGCGCTCGGGCTCGTGCTGCTCGCCGCTTTCGTCATCATGGGCCGGGGCTTGGGCGCTTCCGGGGCGTTCGCCAGCACCGCCACGGGCGTCGCGTCACTCGTGGCGCCCGAGCGGGCGGCGCAGAATCCGTATTTCGCGCGCTATCTCGCCGGAGGGGGGGGCGCCTCTCCCTGGCGCGATTGGCTGGTGGTTGAAATCATCGGGGTCGCAATCGGCGGGGCCCTCTCGGCCTGGTTCGCGGGACGGCTGCGCCGCACCGTGGAGCGCGGCCCGAACCTGCCGAGCAGGTCCCGGTTGGGGTTCGCGTTCGCCGGTGGCGCGACCATGGCGTTGGGCGCGGTACTCGCCCGCGGCTGCACCAGCGGGCAGGCGCTGACGGGCGGAGCGCTGCTGAGCCTGGGGAGCTGGACGTTCATGATCGGGGCTTTCGCGGGCGCCTACGCCCTGGCCCCCTTCGTCCGGAGACTTTGGACGTGATCGCGCCCTTTCCCCTCGATCAGGCGCTAGGCGAGGGCGGCAGTCTCGTCGCGGCGCTCGGGATCGGCGTCGCCTTCGGAGTCACGCTCGAACAGGCCGGTCTCGGGAGCGCCAGGAAGCTCGCCGGGCAGTTCTACCTCACGGATTTCACCGTGCTGAAGGTGATGTTCAGCGCCATCGTCACCGCCATGCTCGGGCTGTTCTGGCTCGGACGGCTCGGCGTGGTCGACCTGACGCGCGTGTACGTCCCGGAGACCTACGTCGTCCCGCAGCTCGCGGGCGGGCTCGTGTTCGGCCTCGGGTTCGTGCTGGCCGGGCTGTGCCCCGGCACGTCCTGCGTGGCCGCGGCCACAGGGCGCGGGGATGGCGCGATGGTCGTGGCGGGAATGTTCAGCGGGGTCCTGTTGACCGGCGTCCTGTTCGCGCCCCTGGAGCGGTTCGCCAACAGCACGGCGCTGGGTGTCCGCACGCTCCCCAATCTGCTGCACGTTTCGTACGGCATGACCGCGTTGCTCGTCGTCGTGTTGGCGCTGGGAGCGTTCCGGATCGCCGAGCGACTCGAGCGGAGCGCGACCCTATGACGGGGGCACGGCGGTGGCTCGC
>Ga0075431_100005589_pt1 | contig 12412 bp, 10 predicted proteins | sample RhiMetdeltSRZDD5_FD_75297 | JGI IMG/M metagenome (GOLD analysis project Ga0075431, IMG submission 75297) | Populus rhizosphere microbial communities from Tennessee, USA - Rhizosphere MetaG P. deltoides SRZDD5 | ecosystem: Host-associated > Plants > Roots > Rhizosphere > Soil | place: USA... | reverse complement strand
GCGCTGACGACGACGTCCGCCTCCTTCGCGAGAGCGTCGAGCACCTCTTCCGACGCGGGTCGGCTCGAAGCAGGTTTACGCTTGAAGACGACAGAAGAGACCTCGAGCTCTTTCTTCACACCATCGACGATGAGCTCGAGCAGGTAATCCGCGTTTGCCTTGCTATTGTCGAGCACGCCGAGACGGATTCCGCCGCGGCCGAGCGTGCGCCCGGGTTTGAGCTGTGCGGCCTCCTCCATCGGCGCTTCCGGTACGACGATGAATATCTTTCCCATATCCTTCCTTCCCCAGGACGCGAATGGGCGCGGGCGCGCCACGTCCAGGGAAAGAGGATACCGCGGGAATCGAGCTTAGCGAAGCTTCTCGTGCGACCTAGGCTGCAAGGACGGCTTGTCTTCGGGCGACCGTGGGACGCATGCCGGCGAGAATCCTGTGCGGTTGCGGGGGCGATGTATCCTCGCGCGCGTGTTCCCTGCATTCGGCAATCTGCTGAGCGACCGACGAAACTTCGCGGTGGAGGAGCACTGCGGGCGCATTCACACGCTCGCACGTCTTCTCTTCTCCGATCTGCTGGAAGCGAAGCAGCCGCTTGTAAAACGCCACGTGGCGCGGGTTCACTTCGATGAATGCATCCGTCAGGCCGCCGCAGATGCCGCCATGCAAGTATGCGTGATAGAAGAGCGCGCCGAGGAGGTCTTTCGAGCGGTGCGCGGGCTCGATGGCGAAACGGGTGAGCTCGCAGACGCTCGCGCCGCGGGTGCGGTAAGCATCCACGTGCTTTTTGTAAAGCACATCAGCCGGAATGCCGGAAAGCGAATCACGACAGATCGTGAGCGTGCCGATCACACGTCCAGCGCACGATGCGTGCAACGTGAGCTCGTGTGCGGATGCGTTTGCGTCGCTCTGCGTCTCGTAACCACGCCACGCGTACATGGCGTTCACGAGATCGTTGCACCGCTTCCGCAAAGGGGGTGTATTCGCCAGGCCGATCTGAAAACCGGCATGCTCAACGAAGGCGCTTTCGCGTGTGCGCAGCGTTATATTCATGTTGGCTCCCTGACGGCCTAGCTATCGACCGCATTCTTATCGGCGCCTGCAATCACCACCTTGATTGATGTCAATCAGGGCAGTCGTGCAATTGTCATGGTTTGTCGTAATCTTAGCGGGTTCGTCGCCGCAGGGCGACGTCCTCGCGCAGGCCAACTGTCGCTACCTGGCGAATGCGCGTTGGTGAGTGTCGCCATCTGACGAATGATGGTATGCACGAGTGTCGCTGCTTGGCGAATTTCGGAGGACGTGAGTGCTCGCCATTTGGCGTGATCAAAGCCGTCGAGTGCAAGGTCACTCGGAGCCAATGGGTAGAATGAAATGATGATTCCGGAGCTCTCCCTGCTGGAAACCCGCGTCCTCGGCGTGCTCATCGAGAAGGAGCGCACGGTCCCCGACAGCTACCCGCTGACGCTGAACGCACTCGTCACAGGGTCTAACCAGAAGACGAGCCGCGATCCGATCATCAACGCTACGGAGAGCGAAATTCAGGTGGCGATTGACAGCCTCAGATCGATGTCGCTCGTAATCGAGTCGAGCGGCGGCCGGGTCGCCCGTTACAGCCACAACTTCGAGCGCGTGCTACAGGTGCCGAAACAGGCAAGTGCCATTCTCGCCGCACTCATGCTGCGCGGACCGCAGACCGCCGGAGAGTTGCGAATCAACTGCGAGCGCTTGCACTCCTTCGCCGACATCTCTTCGGTCGAAGCCTTTCTGCAGGAGCTGGCGGAGCGGCCGTCCGGTGCGCTTGTTTCCGAGCTCCCTCGGCAGCCGGGTTCGCGCGAGAACCGCTGGATGCATCTTCTGTCCGGGGCGCGGGAAGTGCAGCAATCGTCCGCGAGCAGTTCGGCGCCGACGAGCGTGGACCTCGGTGCCAGTGAGCTCGCGACCGTGAAGGCAAAGGTCGCGCGACTGGAAGCGGAGGTGAGCGAGCTGAAAGCGCTCATATCGAAGATCTGCTCGGAACTCGGAATTCGCCAGGAATCGTGAAGCGCTTTGCAACGCTCGTCTTCGCCGCATGCATCGGACTCGCGGCGCACGCTGCGGATTTTCCGAGTCGTCCGGTGCGCATCATCGTGCCGTCGACGCCGGCCGGTGGCCTGGACGTTCTCGCGCGACTGCTTGCGCCGAAGCTCACCGAAAAATGGGGGCAGCAGATCGTCATCGAGAATCGTGCCGGCGCCGGCGGCATCATAGGCACGGAGATCGCGGCTAAAGCGACGCCCGATGGCCATACGCTGTTGCTCGTGGCAGCGGGCTACTCAGCCAACCCGTTTCTGTACAAATCACTGCCGTACGACACTCCGAAGGATTTCGCGCCTATCACGATCCTTGGATTTGCGCCGAACGTGCTCGTCGTGCATCCGAGCGTCGGCGTGAGCAGCGTGAGAGAGCTGATCGCGCTCGCGAAGCACAAGCCGGGGACGCTCACGTACGCGAGCTCGGGTGTCGGCACGAGCGGACATCTCGCGATGGCGCTGCTCGAGCGCAGCGCGGGCGTGAAAATGATCCACGTGCCGTACAAGGGCGCCGGTGCCGCGACTGCTGCTGTGGTCGCAGGCGAAACGCACATGCTCTTCAGCGCGACCGCCGCTGTGATGCCGCACGTGAAAAGCGGGCGCATCAGGGCGCTTGCGGTGACGAGCGGCAGGCGCTGGCCCTCCATGGCCGATGTGCCCACCATGGCGGAAGCGGCGCTCCCGGGCTACGCGGTCGACGGCTGGTACGCGATGCTCGCGCCCGGCAAGACGCCGAAAGCCATCGTGAACAGGATCTACGACGACGTCGTCGGCATACTCAAGATGCCGGAGGTCGCTTCCAAAATCCAGGCTGCCGGTTTCGAAGTGAGCGGCATCCCGTCTGCCGAGTTTTCGAAGTACATCGACAGCGAGCTCCGCAAATGGGGCGCCGTGATCAAGGAAGCAGGGATCAGAGCCGAGTGACGGTGGCGACGGTCAACCCGTCAGCGTCAGACTCGTCTCCCGCACGCAGCGCCAGATGTGCTCGGGTGTCTGCGGTGCGCTGGTGCAGCCCGGCGACAGTATGAATCGACGCTTGCCCGCCTGCCTGAAAGCATCGCGAATCTCTTCACGGAGCTCCGGCAGCGAGCGTTCGTGCACTTTGTGCTCGTCGATACCGCCCATGAGGCACTTGTCGGTCATCGCACGCAGCTGCGCGATCGACGGATTGCCTGCCAGACGGTCGGAGACGCTGTATGCCTCGCACGGGTAGTCGAGCACACGCCGCATGTCGACGTGCGTGCCGTGTACGTGGAGGATGCGCACCATGCCCTGCATCGCTTCGAGCACGCGCAGGTCGAACGGCCGCAGAAACGTCCTGAACGTCTCGTCGTCGATGCCGCGATCTCCCGGTGGGGCGATCGCGCCGTTGATCGAATACAGCACGCCGTCGCAGCCGTTCTTTTTGAGCTCCTCCATGTAGCCGCAGACCGTCGTCGTGACCGCGTCGAGCATGTGCAGGGCCTCGCGTCTGTTTTCATAGACGAGGCGCGCTTTGCTGAAGCCGACTTTGCGCACCACCTGCTGAAACGGATCGAAGAACGTGTCGACGATCGGCATGTCGGGCCCGAAATCGGCGCGAAGGGCGCGAATGAGCTCGAGCTGCTCGACGTAATTCTTCAACGTGGCGGGCTGTTTTTCGAACCGCAGCATGTCCTGCGGTGTGTTCAGTGTTTCGATACCGTCGGGCAACGGATAGCGATAGTCGTGCATCACTTTGCAGATATCCCAGTCATAGGCACGCACGAACGCCGCGTGACGCCGCGCCGCTTCCTTGCCTGGCAGGTAATCGCTCGCAAAATGTACCCACGCGGTGCAGGGCGGCCGATCGATGTCGCCATCCTGGACGGCAGCGATAAAACGCTCTCTTTTGTTCATTGCAGTTTCCATTGTCGATGATGCTTCCGCGTCATCTTACCCTGCCTAATCGGTAGATTGACCCGGCGGAACGCGCCGGGCGAAAATCGCGCTCCTTTTCCGACAGAGTGCTGCCATGATCCGCCTCATCGCATCGATCGCAGGCCTCGTGCTCGCAATCGCCGCCGCCATCCCTGTCAGCGCAGCGGACGCTTACCCGTCGAAGCCCATCCGCCTCGTGGTGCCTGCTCCGCCCGGCGGTACGATCGATCCCATCTCGCGCCTGCTGGCCGAAGCCATGACCAGGCGCTACGGCCAGAACGTCGTGGTCGACAACCGGCCCGGCGCGAACTTCAACGTCGGCATGGAGCTCGTGGCGAATGCGGCGCCGAACGGCTACACGCTCGTGGTGGCCTCATCCGGGGCGCTCGCAACGAACATCCACCTCTACAGGAAGCTGCCTTTTCACCCGGTGAATGATTTCGAGCCGATCGTGCTCTACGGCAATGTGCCGAACGTGCTCGTCGTCCATCCGTCGCTGTCCCCGCGGACGCTGAAGGAATTCATCGAATACGTGAAAGAGAATCCCAACAAGCTCAACTTCGGGTCCACCGGCAACGGAAGCTCGATGCATCTCGCGGGTGAGCTTTTCAAGTCGCTCACCAGCACACAGATGACGCATGTGCCCTACGTTTCGCCCGGCGTCGCGACGCAGGATCTATTGGGCGGGCGTATCCAGCTCATGTTTCAGCTCATGACGGGTATCGAGCAGCACGTGAGGGCAGGGAAGGTCCACGCAATTGCCGTCGCCGCACCGAAGCGCTCGTCCGCACTTCCGAACGTTCCGACTGCTGCCGAAGCGGGATTGAAAGGCTTCGAGTCGTCCGCGTGGTTCGGCATCCTCGCACCGAAAGGCACGCCCAAGCCGATCGTTGCCCAGATCAACCGCGATATCAATCAGATCCTCGTGGAGCCCGCGTTCAACAAGCGGCTGCTCGAAATGGGTGTCGAGCCGATGGGCGGCAGCGTCGCGGATTTCGAGCGCTACCTTGCTGCAGAAATGAAGAAATGGGGTGAGGTCGTGCGCATCTCGGGCGCCCGGCTCGATTGACTTCAGCAGGAGCATGCGATGTCGGTGCCGTTCTTCGGAAAGCGCTTCACGTTCAAACAGCCGGACGGCCGTTCCATCGAGCTTCGCGGCTGGGGCAATCAGCGTCACGCCATCTTCGAGACGCTGGCCGGCGAGCGCGTGAAGCAGAACCCGCGAACGGGTTTTTTCGAGCCGTTGAGCGTAATGGATGGACGCGCGGGAGCAACGCGCGTGACTCGCTCCCGCAGAGCCGTTGCCGAAGAAGCACCTGAAGCGGGAGTGACCGAAGGATTGCCTCCTGCGGTTCCTCGATGGAAGCTTCGAAGACGCGAGGCAGGAAGGGTCGTCACAAGGGCCCGCGTCTCGGAGCTTGCGCTCCAGCGAAAACGTGTGGGCGAATTCGTCGGCCTTTGTCTGCCCGTCGAGTTCCCGGATGTGCCGGCAACCATCACGCGCGACGAAATCGACGCGTTCTGCAATGAAAACGGCTACGGCGGGTTCGGTAACAACGGCTCGGTATCCGACTACTTCCGGGAGAATTCCGCCGGCAAGCTGAAGTACACGAATATCGTCGCGCCGTATTACAAGGCGCGGCATCCGCGTACGCACTACACCGACGAGCAAATCGAGAACGGCGTCCGCGCGCAGGAGCTGATCCGCGAAGCGCTCGAGCATCACATCGAGCTCGGTTTTCCTTTCGACGAGCTCAGCAAGGACGAGCAGGGTTTCGTTTACGCGGTGAACGTTTTCTATGCGGGACCGCTCACGAACGTATGGCCGAAAGGCTTGTGGCCGCATTGTCATTCGCTCGCGGAGCCTCTCGAGCTTGCGTCGGGCATCTTTGCGAACGACTACCAGATCACCAATCTCGGCGACGAATTGTCACTCGGCACGTTCTGTCACGAAAACGGACACATGCTGTGCGATTTTCCGGACCTCTACGACGACGACGCCGTGCCGGAGTCGAGAGGCGTGGGGCAGTACTGCCTGATGTGCACGGGATGCGCTGTCGACGAAAAGAACCCCGCGAACATCTCCGGTTATCTCAAATACCAGGCAGGCTGGTGCGAGGTGACGGAAATCCGCGGATCGCTCCAGGCGAGCGCGACGGCTGCGCGCAACCAGGTTTTCGTGCACCAGAAAAACGCGAACGAATATTTCGTCATCGAAAACCGTCACCAGTCCGGACGGGATGCGGCACTACCGGGCTCGGGGCTTGCGATCTGGCATGTCGACGAGCTCGCGGACAACAGCCGTCAGGAAATGACCGCACAGTCGCATTACGAATGCTCGCTCGAGCAGGCCGACGGCGAATTTCACCTGGAAGGCAACGCAAACGACGGCGATGACGCCGATCTCTTCCGCGAAGGCGGAAATCAGCGCTTCGACGACACGACGACGCCAAACAGCCGGTGGTGGGATGGAACCGCGTCGAATCTCGTTGTGAGCGGTGTGGGTCCCGCAGGACCGACGATCGCGTTCTCGGCGTCGGTTCGGCGCAGCCGATGAAGGTGTAGTGCCCCGTCGTCCGGCCCGGAACTATCCTCAGAACTGGTGTCTGAGGTGGTCGCCACTGGTTCGCATCAGGCTCACCGGCAAGGAGCGGCGGGCACAACAGCGAGACACTTGGCAGCAACCGCATCGGTACGCGTTTAGTTTGAGAATCCGTCCCGAGCCGAATCGCCGAAGCGTTCTCAGTTCACCGCTTTCCAGCTCGCACGTCAATACGTTTCGGCGGGAATCGCCAGGACGTATGACGTAGGTCAAACGGTCACGCCGTGGCACAAGGTTGCGTGCATCACGCGGCTGATGCAAGCACATCACGTAATTGATTCAGCTCAAACGCGCGCCCGTAAGGACGAGGTACCGTTGGGCGCATACCCATCGAAATGCTGCCGACGTGCCGAAAATCGTAGAGTTCAGAACGGATCCCCGCTTCGTGCGCCGGGCGCGCGAGATCGCGACGATTGCCGCGATGGTGCGCATGTATTGCCGCGGACATCATGGAAACGAAGGAGAGCAGCCCTGTGCCGACTGCGCATCCCTGCTCGCCTATGCGTCCAGACGTACCGAGCGCTGTGTGTTCGGCGACGCAAAACCCACGTGCGCGAACTGCCAGGTGCACTGCTACACACGCGCGATGCGCGAGCGCGTGAGAACGGTCATGCGCTGGGCCGGACCGAGAATGATGCTGAAACATCCGGTTCTCGCGATCAGGCACAAGCTGGATGGCCTCAAGCCTGCGCCGCTGCTGCCGGCCGGAAAGAACGCACAAGCCGGCGACTGAGGCGTTTCTATCTCCCTAAGCCTCGCGGGCTTGGACGTGAGTTCTAACGAGGGTTCGAAGGTTACGTTCGCGGGGGCCCCGCGTCTTCGACGCCCCCGCTCACCGAGTACGGGTTCGGCGCTAACGTACTAGCTAACGCCGCAAAACACTCGTCGAGCATCGCGTCGGCGCGCGCGAGATCCTCGTGCCGGGCCTTGAGCCATGCGAGCTCGGAAGCGAGGTGGTCGCGCTCGGCATCCAGCATGCGATCGACCTCGGCGCGTTGCGGGCCGCCCCTGCCCTTCCGCCCGAATACCATGTACTCGGCGCTGATCACTTCCGCGAAGTCGCTCTCGTTCAATGGAAAACATTCCTTCGTCTGCTCTTCGTAGAGGCGCGCCGCTTCCGCATACGGGATCTCGTGCAGCTTGAGATTACGGCCGCGGCCGTAATCCGTCAGCTTCGACGCGAAATGGTGGCCGATGCGAAAAGGTACGTTCGCGCGCTGCATCAGCGCGTCCGCGATTTCAGTCGTCGTGGAGTAGTCTGCCTGCACTTCCGCGATCGCGCGCGCCTTGTCGACGACGAGGCCATCGACGATCTGCTGAAAAAGCTTCAGGACCTCAAGCGGCCTCGTGCACGGCACGGGATCGTAGCTGCGATAGTCGAACATCCCCGTGCGGCTGTTGTGTGCAATCAGAAAAACGCCGTGCATGTCGCCCAGCATGATGCTCGCCTGCGCGCGCAGCTGCTCGAGTGCCGCCGGATTGCGCTTCTGCGGCATGATGCTGCTTACTCCGGTGAGCTCGCCTGTCGCAAGCATGAGCCATGGCTTCGGTTCGGCGTATTGCGCATGGATATCCTGCGCGAACTGGCCCAACTGGATAGCGGTAATCGCGAGCGCGCTAGCGACTTCGAGCGCGCTGTCCACAGGCGCGAGATGGTTGGCGTCGTACGCGTTTTCGAGAAGTCCGTCGAAGCCGAGGAGCTCAGCAAGGCGCTCCCGGTCGAGGGGGAAGCTCGAAGTAGCGAGTGCTGCGGCACCGAGCGGGTTCAGGTTGATGCGCGCGAACGCCTGCTGCATGCGCTCCACCTGGCGTCCGAGCGCAGCGGCCAGCGCGAGCAGGTAATGCGCAAGCGTCGTGGGCTGCGCCTGTACGCCGTGCGTATACGCAGGGATGATCGTTTCGATGTGACCGCCCGCGACGGCGAGGACCTTCTCGCGGGCGGCGACCAAGGCCTCGAGCTCTTTCAGAATGCCATCGCGAAGGTTCATGCGCGCGATGGTCGATGCGATATCCTGTCGGCTTCTCCCCGTGTGCAGCCGTGACGCATCGGGACCTGTCACCGCGGTGAGCCTCGGCTCGTAATCGAGATAATCGGCGGAGCGCCGCCGGCTCGCCCCACGCTCGTCGGCAATGACGCGCGCGATGCCTCTCGCAATTGACCGTGCGATCTGCGGCGGCACGATACCGGTCTCGTGCAGCATAACGATCGAAGCCATGTTGATGCGGTCGAGAAACTCGACCGACCGCCCGCCGCCGCGAAAGACTTCGTTGATGTCCATCGCGCCGGAATGTGAGGTCGGCTCGGGCATGTCGTGCGCCGGTCCCGCTACGAGTGCGCCGGGATCACGGTTTCAGCGGCGCCTTGCCCTGCGCAATATCCATGATCATCCGCGTCGCGAGATAGAGGCGCGGCTCGATCGAGCTCACCAGAATGTATTCGGCGTTCGTCGTGTGGGCGCCGAATCCGCGCAGCCCGAAACCTTCGATCACGGGATTCGAGGTCTTCAGCGATGCGTTCGCCGCGTCCGTGAAGCCGCCCGCCGAGTCCTCGAGCACATTGAGCTTCAGTCCGAGCTCACCATAGATTTTCTGTGCATGGGCGCTGAGCGCGCGCGACGAAGGCTTCGGTTCGAGCGGCGGGAATCGCCGCTCGAATACGAGCTCGACGTTCGACTCCGGCAGGAGCTTCTTCTTCACGCGCTCGCGCAGCTTCTGCTCGACACCATCGTAATCCGCGATGCGGGCAACACGCACGTCCGCCGTCGCCTGCGCGCCGGGCGGAATCATGTTGCTGACGATGCCGGCGCGTGCGAGCGTCCAGTTCACCCTCACGCCTGTTTTCGGATCGGAAAGGTCGCGCATCTGCCCGATCTGGAACGCGAGCTCGTCCAGCGCATTTACACCTTTTTCCGGGGCGCTACCGGCGTGGGAAGCACGCCCGCGCACAGTGAGGAGTGCAAGCGCGTGGCCGCTCGTCGCGAGACGGATACGGTCGTCCTGCGGATTGCCGCCGCCTTCAAAAGACATCGTGGCGTCGTGCTCCGCACCCAGGCGCATATGGTGATTACGGGAACCCGGCGAGCCGATCTCCTCGTCTCCGTTGATCAACACCGTGATCGTGCCGTAGTCACGGAAATTCATGGCGCGCAGGATCGCGAGCGTATGGAGGATCACCGCAATACCCTGGCGATTGTCCGCGATACCGAGGCCGTAGGCGCGGTCGCCGTCGATCCGATATGGCTGCTGCGCGAGCATGCCTTTCGGATACACGGTGTCCATGTGCGCGAGGAGCAGGATTTTTCGGGTGCCGGTGCCGGTGAATGTCGCGCGCACCATTTTTCCGATCTTCTCGGGGGTATCCGACAGCCGAACCGTATCCGACTCGACCGGCTCGACGAGCTCGACCTTGCCGCCGAGCGCGCGGAGCTTCGCGGCGATCACTTTCGCGATCCTGTCGAGCTCCTCCGGCTCGCGGCTGCCGGATTCAATCGCGGTGAGCTCCTTCAGGGTTTCGAGCAGCGCAGGACGCTCCTTCTGGGCGAGCGATAGCGCGGGCTGTACGGGCTGCGCCATCGCAAGAGCAGCGCAGAATGCATTCAGCGCGAAAAACGCCGTCGTGAGCAGACGCACGATGATCGATTCCTCAAGCAGGTTGGCCGGAGCCCTGCTACCGCAGCGCTCCGGCGTGAGGCGTGCCTAGTCCATCAACGCGAACGTCCAGACCGAACCGCCCAGCGGAATGTCGGGAAGTCCGCGTCGGCCGGAGGTCGAGCCGCCGAGACCCGACAGCACCGTCACGTACTGCTTGCCGTCTCTCGTCCAGGTGATCGGCTGCGCGTTGATGCCTGACCCCGTCTTGAACGACCACAAGGTCTGACCGTTATCGGCGTCGACCGCGATGAACTCGCCCGTGTGCTTGCCGGTGAAAAGAAGTCCCCCGCCCGTCGCGAGCATGGCCGAGGCGATCATCTGTCCGTAGAGAGGCGTGCGCCATACGGCTTTGCCCGTGAGCGGATCGATTGCCTCGATGTGTCCCGCGAGGGTGTCCTCCTTGATTGGCGAGTTGATGTTCTCGATGTGCTGGTAGCGCGCGCCTTGCTTGTAGCCCTTGTACTCGGTGAAGCGATAAGTCGAGTGGCCGGTGTTCGTGGGCGCGTACAGCAGTCCCGTGTTCGGATTGAAGGCGGCGTGCGGCCAGTTCTTTGCGCCGCGGATGCCGGGAAACATTTCGATCGTCTCGCCCGCGCGCAGCTTTTTCGAGTACTCCGACTCGACCGGCCGGCCGGTTTTCAGGTCGACGTGCGTCGCCCAGTTCACTTTCGCGTAAGGCTGGGCTGACAGGAGCTGGCCGTTGGTGCGGTCGAGCACATAGAGAAAGCCGTTGCGGCTAAGGTGCATTGCGACTTTGCGCGCCTGCCCGTTCACGTTGAGATCGCCTAGGATGATTTCCCACGAATCCCAGTCCCAGATGTCGTTCGGCGCAACCTGGTAGTGCCAGGCGATCTCGCCGGTCTTCGGACGTATCGCCAGCAGCGTTGCGACATAGAGGTTGTCGCCTTTGCGCTTCGCGGGGTTCCACGCGCCTGCGTTACCGGTGCCCCAGTACACGAGGTCGAGCTCGGGGTCGTAAGAGCCGGTGATCCACGTGCTCGCGCCGCCGCGCAGGTACGATTCGCGCGGCTCCCACGTTTCGTGCCCTTTCTCCCCCGGGCCGGCGGTCGTATAGCGGCGCCACAGCTTCTTGCCCGTCGCGGGATCCCAGCCGTCGAGGAAGCAGCGCGCGCCGAATTCCGCGCCCGAGCAGCCCGTGATCAGCACGCCGTTCGCGACGATCGGAGCGACCGTGAGCGAATAACCTTCTTTCCACTCCGCGGCTTTCTGTTTCCAGACCTGCTTGCCCGTTTTCTGGTCGAGTGCGAGGACGTGCGCGTCGAGCGTCGTACGAAACACTTTACCTTCGTAGATCGCGACGCCTTTGTTCGACACGCCGCAGCAGACGACGCGCGGTGTGTCGGGATCGTACTCGACGGCGGTGCGCCAGATCACCTTGCCGGTGAGCGCGTCGATGGCGTACGTCCAGCGCGCGTTCGACACGTACATCACGCCGTCGTAGACGAGCGGCTGCGCCTGTTCGCCGAGCTCGTTTTGCAGCGAGACATTCCAGACCGGCACGAGCCGCTTCACGTTGCTCTTGTTGATCTGCCTGAGCGGGCTGTAGCGGTTGTGGTTGTACGCCATGCCGTACGTGAGCACGTCTTCGGTATTCTTGCCCGCGTTAACGAGCTCAGCGTGCGTTGGACCGACGCCGGTGCCGGCGCGCGGGAGTGCGCGCTGCTCCGTATCCGGAGTTGCGCAACCCGCAAGCAATAGCAATGCAATGAAAGTTCTTTTCATGTGTCCTCCCTGGTGAGTGTCTTTATTCAACGCCTGTTACGGACTCCTGGTCAACCTCTCAGCGGGCGGGCCGTAGTGCGGCGGCACCTCGCCCGTGAGCGACTCCAGGAACGCGACGATGTCCGCAATCGTTGCGTCCCCGAGCGCACGTCCCAATTGCACGCTCGCCATGATCCGCACGGCCTGATCCAGCCGTTCGACCGAGCCATCGTGAAAATACGGCGCGGTCTTCGCGACGTTGCGCAGCATCGGCACGCGGAAGACGTATCGGTCTTCCTCTTTCTTGGTAATAGCGTAACGCCCATGATCGATTTTGTCCGAGCCGGTTTCAAGCCAGTAGTTTTTCACGAGGCCGAAGCGCTGCATCATCGCGCCGCCGAGGAGCGCGCCGCTATGGCAGCCCGCACACCCGCTTGCCATGAACGCGCGCATGCCGCTTTTCTGACGAGCG
>Ga0075431_100005580_pt1 | contig 12421 bp, 9 predicted proteins | sample RhiMetdeltSRZDD5_FD_75297 | JGI IMG/M metagenome (GOLD analysis project Ga0075431, IMG submission 75297) | Populus rhizosphere microbial communities from Tennessee, USA - Rhizosphere MetaG P. deltoides SRZDD5 | ecosystem: Host-associated > Plants > Roots > Rhizosphere > Soil | place: USA... | reverse complement strand
CACGCGATGCGCGGGCCCACGCGGTGCCAGCTTCAGCATTGGCAGCGAGAGGTCGACTGCCACGACCGTTGCAAAACGTACTGCAAGCAGATTCGAGTATGTGCCGATGCCGCAGCCAACCTCCACGGCAATCCCAGCGGGCAGGTCAATCGGGTCGAGCCCTCGCGAGAGCGCGTCCATCACGACAGCCGTTCGCTCGGGCGAGGTGCGTGTGTGCCACTCCTGCGCAAGGTCATCGAAAAAGTTCTCCACCTGGTCGCGCAGTTCGGCAGTCCAGCCACCGGCCTCAAGGCCGGCCGCTCGCCGCGTCGCGATTCGCATAGGGTGATCGGGGGTCCCCATTCCGGACGAGCGATGACCTGCAATGGCTATAGGAGGCAATTGCCTAATGGCCATGTTGAATCGTGAAACTTATCTCTGCGTCTCTGAGTCTCTGTGGCCCGTGATCAGTGAAGGTTGCACGCTAATCCGGAAGCTGCTCCAACGCGGTGACGACGACATCCTTCGCGGCGTCCACGGCAGCCGGCGGTACGATCGCGCGAGGCGGATACATGGCCGGCGCTACCGGTTTCGTAGCGTCGACAATCGTCGCCGTGATCATGCGAGGTGTTCTCGATCCGTCCGCGTGATAATCCCACCCCACCGGAAGCAACCCTCCGGGGCCGGACCATCGAGGAATGACCAGCAGATCGCGCTGGGCATCGAACCGCGTGCCAATCGCCCACATCACGTCGCCATCGTTGAACACGTCGATGTCCTCGTCTACGACGACGACCATTTTCAGGTTTTCCGGCTCGGTATTGAGGACAGCGAACGCCGCTTTTTTCACTTCGGCATCGCGAACCTTCTTGATCGAAACGTAACAGTGCATGCGGCTATGCGCCGGTACGTTGACGGCCTTCACGCCTGGTACCACCTGCTTGACGTTACGGTAGATGCTCCCCATCCGAGGGAGGCCGCCGAGTACGAGGTGCTCGCGGTTGGCTGAAAAGATGTCGTAGTAGATCGGCTTTTGCCGCATCGTAATTGCTTTGACGCGGATCACGGGCTTCGGTCCCTGTTCCGTGTAGTGTCCGGGCCATTCGCCGAATGGTCCCTCCTGTTTGCGCTCGTGCGGGATCACTTCGCCTTCGATGACGATTTCGGCGCGGGCGGGAACGGGCAGATCGCAGGTCTCGGCGCGCGTTATGTCCACGCTCTCGCCCAGCAGGCCTCCGGCGGCGTCGAACTCGCCGCCCACGCCTGGAATGCGGCACACAGCGCCCATGACGACGGCAGGATGGTGGCCGATCGCGATGACAATCGGCGCCGCCTCGCCGCGTTCTTCGTACCTCCGGTAGATGTACGCGCCGTGGTGCGTGTCGATGAACCAGGTGCCGAGTTCGTTGCGGCCGTGCACCTGGTGGCGATAGATGCCGGCGTTGATCCGGCCCGTTTCGGGATCGCGCATGATCCCGATGCCGCTCGTGATGTATGCGCCGGCGTCGAGCTCGTTGTGCGTCAGCAAGGGGAGCTTGCCAAGATCGACGTCATCGCCGGTCCACACCTGCTCTTTGACGGGTGCGTCTCCGCGCGACACTTCTCGAGCCGGTAAGGGGTGCGCCATCCGCTCGCCAAACGTCGGAACGAGGTCGGCCAGGGTCGTGCCGAGGGCCAGCGCCAGACGCTCGTAGGTAGCGGTGAGATTCAGCACCAGGGGTATGGGGCTGCATCCAACCTTCTCGAAGTACAGCGCTGGGTACTGGTTCTCGCGTGCGAACCGCTCCGCCACCGCGGTAGCACCAAACCGCGGATCAACGGGATCTGACACCCGCCTGATCTCGCCGGGTCGGGCGGTCATCAGGTCGTGAAGGAACGAACGGAGGTCTTTAGGCATCGGCGTTTGGCGAAGTTATCGAGTGGGACCAGTGTCGTTCACGCTTCCCGGTTCTGGCGGTTCCTGGTTCGTGTTCATGTTCGCTTCGACGTTCACGTTCAGGTTCACGTTCGATCGCGGTCCGGACCAGCCTCCGCCAGTCGCGTCGCTACGCGACACGACAACCAGTGCTGGCGGCCGGCCCGAACCCTGAACCACGAACCAGGAACATGAACCGAACGTGAACACGAACGGAGAACTGAGAACCCAGAAGTGTGAACGACGTTGGACACGGGTAATCTCTACTCCAGTTTTTCGTCAGACGGAACCGTATCGGTGACCAGGTCGCGGACAACAGCCCGCTTGGGCAGCGGCGCCACCGATGCGCCCGCGGTGGTCAAGCGCGCGGTGCAGGTGTATTCGACGACTCCGTCGACCAGCGCCATGCACGTGTGGCACGCATTCGCGTTGATGCAGCTGTAGCGAATCGCCAGGCTCGGGTCGACATGCGTGCGGATCCAGCGCAGCGCGTCGAGTACTGACATGCCCTCTTCAAACGGCACCTCGTAGATCTCAACTCGACCTTCCTCTTGCGCCGAGCCGCGCCACACGCTCAGAGATGTCGTCACCGACGCCCGCACCACGCTGTCGCTCACGCCGAACGAACCTCCGATCGCACAACCGAGCGCCAGCGACTCCATAGGGCAGGCGTTGTCGGACCTGTCCTTCCATCGAGGGAAACGAGCTGGTTCTTTTCGAACGCCGCAGACATCTGCGGTGCATCGAGCCGCTGATGGGCGCCGCGGCTCTCCACCCGTTGGAGTGCCGACACGACCACCGCTTCGGCGCTCCGGAGCATGGCCTTCAACTCGTAGTAGTCCTGAACATCCAGGTTGAAGACCTCGCCCTCAGAGATTGTGAGGTCGGGGAGCTGTTCGCGGAGATCACCGATCGCCACCGCGGCTCGCTCGAGGCCTTCACCGGATCGGAACGGGCCGGCATGCTCCCACATCAGATCCTGCAGCTTCAGCTGTACAGCCCCGGGGGCAGGGCCGACCCCCTTCCGCTGGCGAAGCGTCTCCAGCTCTGCGCGCGCCGGCTCGGCGTAGGTGGACGACCAGCCTGTGCCGGCGCCGGCCGCGGCGGCCGCAAAATAGCCGGCGCGCTCGCCGAACACGAGCGCCTCGGTGATGGCGTTCCCCGATACGCGGTTCGCGCCCCCGGCGCCGCCCACCGCCTCGCCCGCGGCAAACAGGCCCTCGATGCGTGTCTGGAGGCGCTCGTCAACCGCAATCCCGCCCATGTGATAGTGCGCGGTCGGTGCCACCTCCACCGGCACGCGCGTGAGATCGATGCCGTTGGCGAGGAGCCGATCGATGACAGGTCCGAAAGCGCTCCGAAGCTGGTCTTCCGGGATGTGGCGGAAATCGAGGTACACGCCGCCGTGGGGCGAACCCCGTCCGGCCTCGACCTCTTTGAGAATGGCGTACGAAGCCAGGTCGCGCGGCGCGGTATAGCGACCCTCATCTTCGCCGCCGTAACGATGAATGAATTCCTCGAAGCTACCGTTGAGAAGTCTGCCACCGAGCTTGTAGCGGAACGGGTCCCACATGATCGGGTCCATGCCGACCAGCCGCGGCGCCAGATGCGCAATCGGGAAGAACTGCACGAACTCCATGTCCACGAGCTCGGCGCCCGCCTCGAGCGCCAGCCAGTACGCCTCGCCTCCCATGTTGGTGGAGGCGCTACTGCGGCGAAAGATCTTCGTCAGGCCGCCCGCGGCGAGGACCACGGCAGGGGCGGCGATGGTCGTCAGCGATCCAGTCGACAGATCGAGCGCCACCGCACCTCGAACGCGACCCTCGTCGACGCAGACCTCGATCGCGGTGACATTGCTCAGCCGTCGGATCCGTTCGGTGCTCCCCACCTGGTGCCGGAGCGTAGCGGCGACAGCGGGGCCGGTACTCAGGAAATCGATGTAGCAGCAGCGTTTGCGGCGGTGTCCCGGCGCCGTCACCTGTTTGATATGGCCGCCCTCGCGCGCCCACCGTGTGCCCCAGCGGTCCATGTCGAGGATCCGCGCCGGAGCACGCGCGCAAAGCATGGCCGACAGTGGCTCATGGCAGAGGCCGCGCCCCGCCTCCAGCGTGTCTTCGAGATGCAGGGTCCAGTCGTCCGGCTCCTCATGGGCAATCGCAGCGGCGACCGTCATCTGCGCCATGATCGTGGCGCCGCCGCGACCGACCAGCCCCTTGTCGAGCAGGAGCACAGATCGGCCCTCGCGTGCCGCGGAGATCGCCGCATACATGCCGGCCCCTCCCGCGCCGACCACGAGCACGTCCGTGGTCAGATGTGTCACGGCAGCTCCTCGCCTTCGCGACGAGGCGCTTTCGCCGAAGCAGGTGTCGACAACTCGTCGTGCGACTGCCACCACGCGAGAAACTCAACGAGCCGCTCGACCATATACTCGTGGTACTGCTTTCCGGTCTCTGCGGTCGCGGCCCGATTCGACGAAAACTGGCCCGTTGGCGCTGCGGACCTCTGCTCGGACGAGGTCCAGGGCTGATCGATCGTGTCGCGTCCACCCACGGCGAACAGATCGCTCGTTCCGAACGGCCCGAGCAGCCGATCGAAATCACAGGCGGCGTCCGACAGTCTCCCCGTCCTGATCGTGTGCGGAAACTTGTACAGCACGTGCGAGACTTCCAGCTCTCCCGCGTGGTGCTCGTTGGCGTGCTTGATTGCGGACGCGATGCCCCGCGCCAGATACATCGGATCGGCCACCGCCGTCCACACGCCGGGCAACTCGAATTCGCGGATGTTGCGGGCCGCACTCGTCAGCGCGGCGAGGTTCGTCCACTTGTGCCCGTTGATGAGCAAGATGCGCCTGAAGCCGTGGCGTGCCAGCGACCGCACCACGTCATAGACGACCTGCATGAGCGTCTCGGTTCTCAGCGAGATCGTCCCCGGGAACCCGAGGTGGTGGCTCGAATCGCCGTACCACAGCGGAGGGGCAGTGAGCACGCCTGCTTTCCGCGCCGCATCCTCGGCCAGCGCAATCGCAACGTACCCGTCGAGCCCGAGCGGCCCGGCAGGGCCATGCTGCTCCGTCGTCCCAAACGGCACCAGGATCGTGTCGCGGGTGCGCAGGTAGCTGGCCACTTCCTCCCACGTGAGCTCGTGCAGCCAGACGGATGGCAGGTTGCTAGTCAAAGCTCATCGCGACGTGTGCATCGACTCGGCGAGGCATGAGAAGTTCTTGTCAACGGACAACCAGGGTCGCGTGGTCGCTCCCGCCCTCGGTCAGCCCGCGCGCCCTCATCCAGTCATACGTGCGCGCGAACAGCGTCGAATCGTAGAAGTCGACGTGCTTGTACCGCACGAACGCGCGTAGCAGCTCGTGCGATTCGAGCGCCCCTTTCGCATGCGCCGTGATGTGGTGCGCGTATTTGTAGAAGTCGGCGTTGATGCGATCGACCGCTTGGTTTTCCGCCTCGTAGTACGCCTGCCGCTGCGCGGACGTCAATGCCGCCGAAATCACCTCGCCGCCGCGGTAGAAACACGCAGCGATCAGATGCGCACCTTGCTTGAGGCCGAGGCTGATGAACGGCTCCATCAGCGTGGCGGCCCTGATACTGCCCGACCTGAGCGCCGACCAGCGCGTCTGCGGCAGACCTCCTGAGGCGATCGTGACGTGCTCGGCGCCAAGCGCGCTCTCCAGCATCTGCAGCGTGCAGTAGTGCGAGCCGGTGAGCAGCTGCACCACCACCGGGACGTTCGCAAGATCGCGCGGCACTTGCAGCGAGTCGTCAAACGTGAGAATCGCCTGCGCTGCAACGGCCGCGCGCAGGGCGGCAATAGCGCCCGCGCGGGTGCCCCGCTCGAGCCGGTCAATGCTCGCCCATTCGCACACGTTGTAGCTGTCCGCTTCGCCGCACTCGAACATCTGCTCTTTGAGCCGCGCCATCACCGGCTGTTCGGCCCGGTCGCGCTCGCGATCCGCGTAAGTGGCCGAGAACGCGACGTCGAGGCCGGCCGCCTCGAACAGGCCTTCCTCGATGCCGACGATCACCGGCAGATCGAAGACGGGATTGTTCGGGGCAATCCGGACGACGGGAGCGTTCGAACTCGATGGCATAACGGTTCCTCCCGCCCGCAGAAGTCGAGTCACAGGTCACAAGTCACAAAACACAACGAAGGCCCGAAACTGGCGCTGTGCTTTGTGCCTCGCCGCATTATGTCACCGCCCAGAGCGGTGCGAGCTCGGTGGCGACAACGGCTTCGAACGGAACATCGCGAGACAGGACTCCCATCCGGCGTGCGAACCGGTTCATGGCCAGAACCGTCGCCGGCCTGATTGTCGCGTCGTAGTAGGGCGCGTCCCGGCGCACGAGCTCCGCGATGAGCTCCGCTTCTTCCGGGGGGAAGAGTGTTCGGCCAACCGCGATGGCACGTGCCGGCTCTTTGGCCAGCGCCCGTTGCGCCGCCACGACGGCGCGAACGGCAGCGGCAGCGGTATCCGGCGCGCGTGCGATTAGGGCGTCGGTCGCGGCGAGCGCACCGAACGTATAGTCGAACGCAGACTTCGGGCCATCGCGACGAACGTCGATCACAACGGTGCCGAAGCCGCCGCGCTCGGCGATCTCCGCGCCCATGCCGTTGGCCCAGAAGCCGTCGATGACCCGCTCCTCGAGCCGCCTCGCCGCAGTGACACCGAAGTTAACGGTCTGCCCGGGCGGGCGCGGCACTGGTGCGATCTGCACGTTGTCGCGCTGCACATCGATGCCGGCGTCCTCGAGCAGCGCACGCAATCCCATGTCTACCCAGGGCGACGCACCGATGCGTCTCCCTTTGACGATCTGGAGATCGCCGCGCGCCGCGCGGAGGTCGGCGTGCATGACGAGAAACCAGTACATGCCCTGCGCCTGTGCGCAGAGCAGCTTCACGCCGTTCCATTCAGGAAACACAGAGAGCGCAGCGTGCGCAGATCCCCCCACGAAATCGACGGCACCGTCGCGCAACGCACGATAGGCAGCGTCAACCGGGAAGATCAGTTCCAGCGCGACGTCGAGCCCCTCGGCCTTGAAGAAGCCGAGCTCCACCGCGGCGACGACTGGGAAGTAGGAGGGCGAGACGAGGTCAGGAACCGCCAGCTTCATCAAAAGCTCCTGCAGACAATTCATCGCAGTCGCGCAGGCTACAGCCTGCGCTCTACGAACGAAGGATGTCGTAGGGCGCACGCTTTAGCGTGCGCCTCAGGCGCGTGTCCGTCCGACGTCGGCCAGCGTCAGAGCAGCCGCACGCCGCTGGCTCGTGATCATGGCGGTCCCGAGCAGGAACTGTCGTGCACGCACAGGATCGGCAGCGAGGGCGCGCAGCTCGTCGAGATTGCGCCGCCGCGTGTCGGGATCCCGCTCTTCGAGCCGCTTCTTGTTGGCAATCGACTGCTGCTGCACGAACTCGCACGCGACCGTGCGGCGCCGCAGATCATACACGTCGAGGAGTCCCTCGGGACCACCGCCTAATATGACCTCGGCGAGCGTCTCGGCCAGGCATCCCGCATCCTGCAGGCCACCGTTGAGACCCATCCCGCCGATCGGATTATTCACGTGCGCCGCATCGCCAGCCAGCAGCACGCGCCCGGCGCGAAATGTCGTCGCGATGCGCTGGTGTGTCGTGTAGAGATTCCGATGCACCACCTCGTAACGCTGGCCGCTCGGGAAGAATTTCTGGAGCCGCGCTTCAATGGCCTCGTCATTCAACAGCTCCTCATCGCTCGCGCGCTGATCGGTAGGATATACGGTACGCCAGAGGCCCGGCGGGCGGCTCCCCGACACCTTAAAACAATTGCACCACTCCTCTGGATCAGCCAGGTAGTTGCGATAGCAAAATCCTCGCGAGCGCTCGAAGTCGAACGGCGTCGTCAGCACGAGGAACCGCTCTTCCCACGTGAAGCCCTCGAAGGAGATGCCGCACTGCTTGCGGACGCTGCTGCGGCCGCCGTCGGCGCCCACGAGATAAGCGCCCGTGTGACGCTGCATGCCGCCAGGGCCGCGCACCGCAGCGACGACCGAGCCGTCGTGCTGCGTCACCTCTACGACCCGCTGGTCGAACAGCACCTCGACATTCGACAGGGCCCGCAGCCGGTCGAGAATCAGACGCGCCGTCTTGTATTGCTCGCATTGGACGACGTACGGATACGTGGTGTCGCCCGCGAGCAACGCGTGATCGAACTCGGCGACACACTCACCGGTTGGTCGATCCCAGAACCGCACGGACGGTGCGACCAGCCCGACACGGACCATGTCGTCGACGAGGCCGGCGGCGCCGAGGATCTCGAGTGTGCCCGGATGTGTCGTCGCGGCGCGTGGGTCCTCCAGCAGCGTGGCGTTCTCATCGAACAGGCGGACGTCCAGACCGCGACGGCCGAGCAATAGAGCTGCGAACAGCCCGACCGGGCCGCCGCCGGCGATAAGCACACGCCGGGCATCCGCACACATTGCGATAGGCTATACCGATGCAGATAGCCGCGCAGCACGAGAGCACGTTCACGCTGTCGGACGGCGCCGCGCTCGCGTACACCCTTCATCCCGAACCCACGGCAGGAGCACCGCGCGTGGTGCTCATTCACTCCCTCGCTCTTGATCGCAGCGTGTGGAATGGCGTGCTCGATCGGCTCCATCCTCGCGCGCAGGTCCTTGCGTACGATTGTCGTGGCCACGGGCGCTCGGATCGACGCGCTGTGCGGTTCACCGCCGAACTGTTCGCTCGCGACCTTGCCGAGCTGCTCGACCATGTGGGATGGCACACAGCCGCCATCGCCGGCTGTTCCATGGGCGGCTGCGTTGCGATGACGTTTGGTGGACTTCACCCGAAGCGCGCCGCGGCGCTCGGCCTGATCGACACGACGGCATGGTACGGACCCGACGCGCCTCTCAAGTTCCGGGAAAGAGCGGAGGCGGCCCGCGCAAAGGGGATGGAGGGCCTCATCGAATTCCAGCTGACGCGATGGTTTTCCGACGAGTTCCGCGCCGCGCACCCTGAGGTTCTCGATCGCACGGCTACAGTGTTCGTGTCCAACGACTTCGACTGCTATGCGGCAAGCTGCGGTCTCCTCGGCGACGTGGACGTGCGCGCACATCTTTCCTCGTTCCAGATGCCGACAGCGATCGTCGTGGGCGAAGAGGATTTCGCGACGCCGGTTGTGATGGCCCAGCAACTACACGAAGCAATTCCTCACTCGACGTTGACCATTCTGCCGAAAGCCAGGCATCTGACCCCGATAGAACGGCCGGACGCGATTGCGGACGTCGTGTTCCAGCTCCTGCAGCAGCACACGTGACATCCCCTGTCGAGGCCGCGCGCGCGCCACACGTCTCGACTGCCGGGGCTGAGCTCATCGCCCGGCTCGAACGCGCCCCGTTCTCGCGCTGGCATCTGCGCGCCCGTATCGTCATGGGCAGCGCCACGTTCTTTGACGCGTTCGATGCGCTCTCGCTCGCGTTCGTCCTGCCGGTGCTCGTGCGACTGTGGGGTATCTCCGCCGTCCAGATTGGCTGGCTGATTGCGATCGGCTACCTCGGACAATTCGCCGGTGCGCTCATCTTCGGGGCGCTTGCCGAGCGACACGGGCGCGTGCGGAGCGCTGCGGGCGCAACGGCCTTGATGTCCGTCATGAGCATCGCGTGCGCGCTGGCGGGGAACTTCCCCGTGCTGCTGCTCCTCCGCCTCATCCAGGGCATCGGCGTCGGCGGCGAGGTGCCGGTTGCCGCGGTTTACATCAACGAGCTGTCGAGGGCCCAGGGACGCGGTCGATTCTTCCTGCTCTACGAGATGATCTTTCCAATCGGTCTGATGGTGACCGGCCAGATTGGTGCGCTGGTTGTGCCGACGCTCGGCTGGCAGGTCATGTTTCTGATTGGCGGCGTTCCCGGACTCGTGATTGCGGCGCTCCTGCTGCGGCTCCGCGAGTCGCCGCGATGGCTGATTACACAAGGACGCCTGCAGGAAGCGGAGGCCATCGTCGAGGAGATCGAAGCCGGGACCACGAAGGGCACGAAGGTGACCGGAGACCTAAAGGTCTCCGGCTACCGCGATCATATCAGCCAGGATCGCATCGGCCACGACCGCAGCCGCATCCGCACCCGCTGGACCGAGCTGCTGTCGCCCACCTATCGCAGTCGCACGACGACCGCGTGGGCGCTGTGGGCATGCGCGTACTTCATTACGAACGGGCTGAACAACTGGATGCCAACGCTGTACAACAGCGTGTACGGTCTGAGCCTGGATCAGGCACTGCGTGCGGGCACGCTGACCAACGTCGCGCAGGTCGTCATTCTGCTTGGCTGTGCGTTCACCATCGACCGGATCGGGCGCCGCCGGTGGATGACCGCATGTTTCATCGGCGGCGCCCTGCTGCTTGGTGCGCTCGGCTCGGCCGCCAGCGGCTCGGTTGCCGCCGTCATCGCGTTCGTGACGCTGAGCTACGGGATCGTCGGCTCGGCCAATACAGTGCTCTATCTCTACACGCCGGAGATCTACCCGACGCGCATGCGCGCCATCGGTACCGGACTCGCCACATGCTGGCTGAGACTGGCGTCGGCGGCCGGCCCGCTGCTGGTGGGTTATCTGGTCGCCGCACGCGGGACCGCCGCCGTCTTCATGATGTTTGCGGCGGCGGGAGTGGTTGGCGGGCTTACCGCCACGCAGATGCTCGAGACCCGCAATCGGCGGCTGGAAGACATTGCTCCGTAGTAAACTTTCCGGGACTTTTATGGGGGCGTTCACAGGTTCATAAGGAGACGCTATGTCCAGCAAGCGTTCCGTGGATCGTCGAGACTTTCTGAAGGGTGCAGCCGTGACAGGGGCGGCGGCACTGGTCCCCGACTCAGTTGCCACCGCCGCACAAGCGCCCGCCGCGCCTGGTGCCGCGGCACAGCGACCAGCGGCCGCACCGACGGCGGCGCGCGAAGCCGACCCGGCAGTCGAGGTCGAAGCGCTCACCACTGATCGTCCTGGGGGCGACTTCATGGTGGACGTACTCAAGTCGCTGAACATCGAGTACGTCGCCTCGAACCCAGGCTCGAGCTTCCGCGGCATTCACGAGTCGATCATCAACTACGGCGGCAATCAGATGCCGGAGTTCCTGACCTGCTGCCACGAAGAATCGTCGGTGGCTATGGCTCACGCCTACTTCAAGGCGGAAGGCAAGCCGATGGCGGTGCTCTGCCACGGCACTGTGGGCCTGCAGCACGCCGCGATGGCGATCTACAACGCCTACTGCGACCGCGTACCTGTGTACATCCTCGCTGGCAATTCGCTGGACGCCACGATGCGCCGGCCTGGCGTGGAGTGGGCGCACAGCGTGCAGGACGCGGCGGCGATCGTGCGCGATTTCACCAAGTGGGACGATAATCCGGTCTCACTCCCCCACTTCGCCGAATCGGCCGTGCGAGCCTACAAGATCGCCATGACGCCACCCATGATGCCAGTTCTGGTCGTCATCGACGGTGGACTCCAGGAGGATCCGATTCCGTCCGAAGTGGCCACACGGCTGCGCGTGCCAAAACTGACGACGGCGACGCCCCCGCAGGGTGACTCGGGCGCGGTGGCGGAAGCCGCGCGCCTCCTCGTGAACGCACAGAACCCGGTGATCGTCGCCGACCGGCTGGCGCGTACGCCGGCGGGGATCGCCCGGCTCGTCGAGCTCGCGGAAGCGCTGCAGGCGCCCGTCATCGATCAGCACGGCCGCATGAACTTCCCGTCGAACCATCCGCTGAACATGAGCGAGGGCGGAGGGCAGCTGTTAGCCAACGCGGATGTGATCCTCGGTCTCGAGCTGACCGATTTCTGGGGAACCGTGAACGCGTTCCGCGATTCTCTTGTTCGGTCATCGCGATCGCGTATTCGCCAGGGCACGCGCCTCATCAGCATCACGGCCGTCGACCTGTACACCAAGAGCAACTTCCAGGACTTCCAGCGGTACCCCGAGATTGATGTCGCCATGGCAGCCGACGCGGAAGCCACACTGCCGGCGCTCACTGAAGCCGTCAAGAAACTGGTCACCGCCGATCGCCGGACCGCGTTCGCCGAACGCCGGACGAAGCTCGAGCAGGCGCACGCGCGCGCGAAGGAAGCTTCACGCGCCGAAGCCGCGCATGCATGGGACGCGTCGCCCATCAGCACGGGGCGGATGGCCGCTGAAATCTGGGCCCAGATCAGGAACGAGGATTGGTCGCTCGTCTCCGAAAGCGGCAACAGCAGCGGCTGGGCGTTCCGCCTGTGGAACTTCGACAAGCATTATCAGCACCTTGGCGATTCCGGCGGCGCGGGCGTCGGCTACGGAGCGCCGGCGGCCGTCGGTGGCGCACTGGCCAACAAGAAGCATGGGCGCCTGTCGGTGAACATCCAGGGCGATGGCGACTTCCTCTACGCGCCCGGCGTCTGGTGGACGGCAGCGCATCACAAGATTCCTCTGCTGACCGTGATGCACAACAATCGCGGCTATCACCAGGAAGTCATGCACATCCAGCGCATGGCAAACCGGCACCAGCGCGGCGTCACGCG
>Ga0075431_100005579_pt1 | contig 12421 bp, 9 predicted proteins | sample RhiMetdeltSRZDD5_FD_75297 | JGI IMG/M metagenome (GOLD analysis project Ga0075431, IMG submission 75297) | Populus rhizosphere microbial communities from Tennessee, USA - Rhizosphere MetaG P. deltoides SRZDD5 | ecosystem: Host-associated > Plants > Roots > Rhizosphere > Soil | place: USA... | reverse complement strand
CAGAAGATGGCCAAGTCGCTGGGGAACTTCTACACGCTCAAGGAGCTCGTGGCGCAGGGCCGGGACCCGCGCGCCATCCGCTACCTGCTGCTCTCGGTGCACTACCGCCAGAAGCTCAACTTCACCTTCGAGGCGCTCGACGCGGCTGCGGCCGCGCTTGCCCGCGTCGACGACCTGAAGCTGCGGCTCGAGACCGCAACCGAGGCGGGGGAGGAGCGCGGCGACGTGGCGGCGCTCGCCGCCGCGCTGGCGGACGAGTTCGCCGCCGCGCTGGCCGACGACCTCAACACCTCGGGTGCGCTCGGCGCGCTCTTCAAGTTCGTCAAGGGCGTCAACGTGGCCGTCGACGGAGGCAGGCTCGGCCGTGGCGACCGCGAGCGCATCGTCGCGGCGCTCGCCGACGCCGACCGGGTGCTCGGCGTGCTCGACGGTGCCGCCTGGCAGGGTGGCGTCACGTCGGGCCCCGCCGACGCCGAGGTCGAGCGCCTCATCGAGGAGCGCCAGGCGGCGCGGCGCGGGCGGGACTTCCGCCGCGCCGACGAGATCCGCGACCAGCTCGCCGCGGACGGCGTGGTCCTCGAGGACACGCCCGGTGGTACGCGCTGGAAGCGGATCCGCGCGGGCGGCGCGTGAGCTCCGCGGCAGGTTTCGGCGATCAGGCCCACACGGTCGGGCGCGGCCGGGTGGCCGAAGACGCAGCGGCGGAGTGGCTCGAGGCGCACGGCTACCGCATCGTCGAGCGCAACCACCGCAACGACGCCGGCGAGCTCGACCTCGTCGCCGAGGACGGCGATACGCTCTGTTTTCTCGAGGTCAAGGCGCGCAGCGAGACGCTCTTCGGACCGGCCCTCGCGGCGGTGGGACCCCGCAAGCGGCGCCGGGTGGCGCGCGCCGCGGCGCTCTACCTCGCGCTCCGTGGCGGCAGCACGCCCCCTTGCCGCTTCGACGTGCTGGCGATGGAATCCGAGGCCGGCGGGTGGAGGTTCACACTCGTCAAGGACGCCTTCCTCGCCACCTGACCCGTTGCCGGTCTCGCCGTGCACTCTCGACGCCACCGATCCATCGCCGCCGCTTGCCTTGCCCTCGTCGCGGGAGCGACCCGCGGCGCCGCCGCACCGCCGCTGCCGGCGGCGACCGGCGACGCCTGGATCGAGGTCCGGACACCGTCGTTCGTCACGCTGACCAACGCCGGCGAGCGGAAGGGGCGTGAGGTGGCCCTCGGCTTCGAGCGCTTCCGCGCCGCGCTGCAGATGATGCGACCGAGCGGCGTCGCGCCGTCGCCGGTCCCGACGCGGATCCTCGTCTTCCGCGACGATCGCAGCTTCGAGCCCTACAAGCCCGGCAGCGAGGAGCGCCGCGCGCTCCTGCTCGGCCTCTTCCAGGCGAGCTCGCTCGCCAACTACATCCTCGTCAACGGCTACCCGGCGCGCGACAGCGCGATGCCGATCGTCTACCACGAATACGCGCACTCGGTGGCGCACGCCTCGTTCGGCGGCAGGCTGCCGCTCTGGCTCGACGAGGGGCTCGCGGAGTTCTACTCGACGTTCGAGGTGGAGCGTGGCGAGCTCCTGGTCGGCAAGCCGGTGGCCCATCACGTGCGCACACTGCGCGAGACCTCGTTCGTGCCGCTCGAGAGACTCTTCGCCGTCGACCGCGACTCGCCCGAATATCAGGAGGCGGAGAGGATCGGCACCTTCTACGCCGAGTCGTGGCTGGTGGTGAGCTACCTCATGCTGGGCGGTCCCGACCGCCTGCAGCAGACGCGTGGCTTCCTGGCCGGGGTGGCGGAGGGCCGGCCGCCGGAGGAGGCGTTTCGCGCCGCCTTCGGCCACGGCTTCGACCGGCTCGAGAAGGACCTCCGGGGCTACGTGAACGCCCGCACGTTCCCGTTCCTCCGCGTGCCGCAGGCGCAGGTCGGACCGGAGCCCGAGGTCTCGGTGCGGCCGCTCCCCAGGGGTGACGTGCTCTACGAGCTGGGCAGCGCCCTCGCGCTGCGGAGCGAGGCCGACGCGGGAGCCAGGGCTCACCTCGACGCGGCCGCCGCGGCGGGCGTCGGGGATGCCTGGGCCATGCTCGGCTTCCTCGACGAGCGCGCCGGCCGCGCCGACGCGGCGCAGGGCCTCTTCCGCAAGGCCGCGGCCGCCGGTGCGAGCCGGCCGGTCAGCCAGCTCGTCATCGCCCGCGGGCTCCTCGAAACGCCCGGGGCCCGCGCCGAGGCGGCGCTTCTCGCGCGCCAGCTGCTCGAGCGCGCGGTCGTCGCCGAGCCCGACTACGCCGAGGCGCGCGCAGTGCTGGGCAAGACGTGGCTCCTGACGGAGGGCGACCCGTCACCCGGCCTGGCCCACCTCAACAATGCCTACGCCCGGCTGCCCGGGCGGGCCGACATCGCCTACGACATCGCCATGCTCGAGCTGCGCGCCGGCCGCACGGCGCGCGCGGAGGAGCTCGTGCGCACTGTGGTGGTGCCGCTCGGCGACCCCGGTCTTGCGTCGCACGCTCGCGCTGCCGTCGAGCGGTCCAAGGTCACCGCGACGGTCAACGACGCGCTGGCGTCCGGCGACCCGGCGCGCGCCACCGCCGCCCTCGAGTCGGCCCTCGCGGTGGCCACCGATCCCACGCTGCGCGCCGAGCTCGAGGAGCACCTGCGCTCGGCGCGGGTGCTCCAGGCCAAGAACGCGCAGATCGACCGCTTCAACGCGGCGATCGCCGTCGCCAACGCCGGCAAGCTGACGCAGGCGCGCAAGGACCTCCGGGCGCTGCGCGCCGAGGTCGACGACCCGTCGCTGCAGAAGTCGATCGACGACGTCCTGGAGAAGCTCGACGAGGCGTTCCGGCGCCGACCCTAGCCCGGCGCCGCGGGCCGTGCCGAGGGCACATTCGATTTGCCTCGTGTGAGTTAGGCCGAGGGCGTCGCCTTGACAGTCCCTGGGGCCGCAACTATCCTTTGCGGCCGAGCGGGAATAGCTCAGGGGTAGAGCACGACCTTGCCAAGGTCGGGGTCGCGGGTTCAAATCCCGTTTCCCGCTCCAGTCATCCTTCCTCACGGTTCGCATCTTTGGCATTCCGGCGACGTAGCCAAGTGGTAAGGCAAGGGTCTGCAAAACCCTCATTCCCCGGTTCGAATCCGGGCGTCGCCTCCACCTGACCTTCCGATCGCGACCCGAGCGATCGTTCCGCTCAGCGCACCAGCCGCCTGACGCCGGCGAGCGCGAGCAGCGCGGCCATGAGGTAGAGGCCCGCTGGTCCGAGCGCCGGCACGTCGAGGATGGGCAGCGCTGGGCAGTCCGAGTCGGTGGGCGGGGCGGCCAGGAAGCCGGCATAGAGGACGCTGCCCGCGCCGCCGTTCGCGGCGTCACGGATGCCGTCGCCGGTGCCCCCGGGGTTGCCCGGATGCGAGGGGCCCGACGGAGCGCCCCAGAAGTTGGAGCGAGCGTCGACCGTGTGGTCGGTGAGCAGCTCGAGCCCAGGGGGCGCATTGGCGACGAAGCTCGAGCAGCCGACCGTCAGTCGTCCCGCTTCGCGCAGCCGGACCCGCATCGAGGCGGCGAGGTTGCCCTCGGTCAGGGTGCGGAGCATCGCCAGCCGCTGCGGCGGCGGAGCGCCTCCCTCGATGGACTGCCGCGACACGGTCGTCGCGAGCGGATCCTCGTCGTCGAAGATCCATCCGACCTGGTTGCCGCTCGCGGTGTTGCCGTGCGCGTCCAGCAGTCGCGCGGCGACCACGAAGCCGGCGCCGTCGAATGGGTCGGGGCCCGGCGGGCCGTTGTTCGTGGCGGTGCAGCCTTCGAGGACCACGCGGTCGCCGCCGACGCCGATGCCCCTGAGGTTGCCGTCGGCGACCGAGCTCGCGAGCCGGACTTCCGGCGCCACCACCGCGATGCCACCCTCGGCGTTGGCGGTCGCGATGAGCCCGGTGGCCGAGATCAAGTTCTTGCCGAGGATCGCGATGCCGAGGCCGTTCTGCGTCGCGGTCAGGGCGGACGCGGTCACGGCGTCGCACTGGACCACGACGCCGAGGTTGGCATTGCTGGCGGCATCGACGTCGTCGACAGTCCCAGTGGCCGACGTCGTCGCTGTGGCGGCCGTCACCACCAGCCCCGTCTGATTGCCTCGCACCGTGACGTCGCGGACCGCGAACGTCGCGACGCCGTCGCCGACCGCCACCTCGACGCCGACCGTGGCGTTGCCCTCGGCGACGAGTCGTTCGGCGGTGACGTGTTGCCCGCCGAGCCGCACGCCTCGTTCGCCATTGTTCCTCGCCGACAGGTCGGTGGCGACGAGATGGACGGCGACGAGATGGATCCCGTCGTCCAGGTTCCCGTCGGTCCGCAGGTCGGAGGCGGTGAGGGCGGCCCCTGCGGACGGGTCCTGGATGGCGCGGATCCCGCTGCCGCCGGGATTGCCGCTCGCGACGAGGTGGCGGAGGACCACGGGACCGGTGCTGAAAAACAGGCCGAGCGCGGAGTCGTCCGGCGAGCGCAGCACGAAGCCGTCGATGGTGAGCGACGCCGGGAAGGCGACGGCGCGGATCGCGGACCCGGTGCCCGGTCCTCCGAGCGCTCCGGGATCGATCACCGCCCCGGGCGCCGGCGTGCCGGTGCCGTCGACGCTCACCATGGCGAGCGCGCCTGGGCTGCCGCCGATGGCCGAGCCCATCTGCGTCGGGTCGAGGCTCTCCGCGAACGTCCCTGGAAACGCGAAGACGGTGGCGGGCGCGGGTCCCGCGTTGGCGACCGCCGCGCCGAGCGTGGTGAAACACGGCGCGTGGCCGGCACAGACCCCGGCGGGGTCCGCCCAGGTGACGGGCGCGGCGAGTGCCGGTTCGACGGTCGCGACGCAGATCGCCGCGATCGCGGCTCCCAAGGCGATGATCGGGTTGCGCTGGCCCATGGAGTCCCCCCCGCACCTACGTGCGTCGGGCCCCGGCGAGACGGGCCATGGCCTTGTTCTCGCTCGCCGCCTTGGGCTACCGTCCGCGCGTGAGCGAGCAGTCGGAAGCCGGGGCGAGGGGTGACGTGCCGATGCACGGCGTCGTCGCCGCCGCGTCCTGACCCTGCACGCGCCGCCCGCGGCGGGCGCGGCAGCCGAGGTCGCTCCGCCTGCGACGCGACGGCGTCCGCGCGCCCTGGTCGCCCTCGCCTATGTCCTCTACCTGTGGGTCCTCCTGGAGCTCGGCTCCTGGGCGGGCCTCGTCGCGCTGTCGCGTCTCAAGGGGATCGAATACGTCCCGGCTCAGCTGGCGACGCTCATCCACAAGCACCGCTTCGGCATCGAGGGGCACCTCGCGGGCCGCGACTCTTACGTGGTGCTCGATCCCGAGCTCGGGTGGACGCTGGGGACGAAGCGCTCGAAGCGTGGCTACCGCACCAATGCGGCGGGGTTCCGCGCCACCCGTGAGTACTCGCCGTCGCCGCCGCCGGGGGTGCTCCGGCTGGCCGCCTTCGGCGACTCGTTTACGCACGCCAGCGGCGTCGCCAACCCGGTGAGCTGGGCGGCGCAGCTCGAGCGTCGCACGCCGGGGCTCGAGGTGCTCAACTTCGGCATCCCGGGCTCGGCGCCCGACCAGGCGCTCCTCCGATACCGCCGCGAAGGGATCGGCTACCACCCGCACGTGGTGCTCCTCGGCTTCATGTCCGAGAACGTGTCGCGGATGGTGAACACCTTCCGCCCGTTCTACTTCCCCAACAGCGGCATGGCCTTCTCGAAGCCGCGCTTCGGTCTCCGCGGCGGCGAGCTCGTGCTCTGGCCGAACCCGCTGCCCGACGCCGCGGCGTACCGCCGGCTCCTCGCCGATCCCGAGCGTGAGCTGCCGCGCGTGGGCGAGCACGACTACTTCTACCAGCGCCGCTCGCGCCGCAGCCGGCTCGACTTCCTGCCCTCCGTGCGCATGGCCTGGGTGCTGCGCGAGCACTTCCTCGACCAGCCGATCGTCCGCGGCGGCGTCTACAACACCCGCTCGGAGGCGTTTCGGGTCTCGGTGGAGGTCGTCGACCGCTTCTACCGCGAGGTGCTCGCGCAGGGCTCGCTGCCGGTCGTGGTCCTCTTCCCGCAGCGCGGCGACATCGCAGACCATCGCGACGGGCGGCCGCTGCTCTATGGCCCGCTCCTCGACGCGTTCCGCGAGCGCGGCCTGCTCACCGTCGACCTGATGGCCGCCTTCGACCGCTACGACCCCCAGCGCACGGTGATGCGCCGCAAGTTCATCCACTACCCGCCGGAGGGGAACGAGTGGGTCGCACGGTACCTCGCCGACTGGCTCCGGGAGCAGCGCCTGGACACGCCGGGGGCGGTCGTACCGCGGGTCGCCGGAGCGCGGGACCGGCTCCGCGTGAAGCCCGCGTCGTAGGCACGCGCTCGCGCCTCGCGTAGGGGGTTCCCTGACGGCAAGTGGCTGGCCTTCCAGAGCGACCGCAGTGGGCGCATGGAGGTCCGGGCGATGCGGGTCGGACGGCACCGCCACCCGGCAGCTGACGCGCTGAAGAGTCAGCTCGCTGGTGCCGGAGGTGGGGATCGAACCCACATGCCTTGCGGCGGCGGATTTTAAGTCCGCTGCGTTTGCCAATTACGCCACTCCGGCAGCTTGCAGATTCTAACCGATTGCGGCCGTCGGCTCTCGCGTAATATCAGCTATTGCAATAGTTTGCGGTGAATCATGCGCAGCCGTTCGGCGCCGGCCGCGTGTTATGCTGCGCGCCGTCCATGGCCGTTCTCGACGCCCTCCAGGCCCCTCGCACCCTGCCGCAGAGCGAGGAGTCGGAGCGTGCGGTCCTGGCCGGCATCCTGCTCGAGCCCGAGGTGCTGCCGACGGTGTCGGCGCGGCTCGTCGAAACCGACTTCTACTTCGAGCGCCACCAGCGCATCTACCGCGCCATGCTCGACTTGCAGGCGACCACCACGACGGTCGACCTGCGCACGCTGCAGGCGCGCCTCGAGCAGCAGGGCCACCTCGACGCCGTGGGCGGCCTCGCCTACCTCGCCGGCCTCGACGTCGACCTCCCGGACCTCGGGCGCATCGACTCCTACGTCGAGATCGTCAAGGAACGTTCGCTCCGGCGGCGCCTCATCCAGGCGTGCACCGACGTCACCCGCTCCGCCCTCGACGGCGGCCTCGAGGCGGCCGAGGCGCTCGGCCGCGCCGAGCAGGCGATCCTCAGTCTCGGCGACGAGGCGGTGGTCCGGGGCTTCGTCGCCCTCGGCCGCGTCCTCGACAAGACGATGGAGGACATCGAGGAGCGCCCCGGCAGCACGCTCATCGGCGTCCCCACCGGTTTCACGGACCTCGACCGCATGACCCACGGCTTGAACCGCGGCAACCTGATCATCATCGCGGGACGACCGGGCATGGGCAAGACATCACTGGCCTTGAACATCGCGCAGTACATCGCCATCCACCAGAACAAACCGGTGGGCGTCTTCTCGCTGGAGATGAGCGAGCAGGAGCTGGCGCTGCGCATCCTCTGCTCGGAGGCGGACGTGTCGTTCTCGCGGCTGCGCGCGGGGCACCTCTCGCAAAAGCAGTGGCAGACGATCGTGCAGACGGTCCGCCGCCTGTCGCCGGCACCGCTCTACATCGACGACTCGCCGAACCCGAGCCTGCTCGAGATCGCGTCGAAGACGCGCCGGCTGCGCGCCGAGATCGGGCTCGAGCTGATCATCCTCGACTACCTCCAGCTCATGCAGGCCGGCGGGCGTTACGAGAACCGCAACCTCGAGATCGCCGCCATCAGTCGCGGCCTCAAGCAGCTCGCCAAGGAGCTCGACATGCCGGTGATCGCGCTGTCGCAGCTCTCGCGCCAGCCCGAGCGGCGCAGCGGGGACCACCGGCCGCAGCTCGCGGACCTTCGCGAGAGCGGATCGATCGAGCAGGACGCGGACCTCGTCGCCTTCGTCTACCGCGACGAGATGTACAACCCCGACGACCCGAGCAACCGCGGCCTCGCCGAGCTGATCCTCGCCAAGCACAGGAACGGGGAGACGGGGACGGTCGAGCTGGTGTTCCTCGGCGAGACCACCACGTTCAAGAACCGCGCACCGGACTCCTATTCGAGTGGAGCGCCGCACTTCTGATGACGTGCCGGCAGTCTCCCGCAGCCTGACATGCGCCTGCTCGGCGACCGTGAGGGGGTCGGGGCCCTGCGCCCGTCCTGGGGCGAGATCGACCTCGACGCGCTCGTCGGCAACCTCACGCGCGTGCGCGAGCGGGTGGGCGGCGCTCGCGTGCTGGGCGTGGTCAAGGCCGACGCCTACGGGCACGGCGCGCCGGTGGTGGCGCGGGCGCTCGAGGCGGCGGGCATCGACTGGCTCGGCGTGGCGATGGTGGAGGAGGGCGCCGAGGTGCGGCGCGCCGGTGTCGCCGCACCGATCCTCATGCTGGGGCCGATCCGGCGCGAGCAGCTCGCGCTCGTGCGTCGCTACCGCCTGACCCCCGCCGTGTCGAGCCTCGACCAGCTCGAGGGGTGGCTCGAGTGGTGCGCGTCGAGCGGCCACCAGCAGGAGCTCCACTTGAAGGTCGACACCGGGATGCGGCGGCTGGGCATCGAGCTCGAGGCCGTCCCCCGCGCGCTGGCGACGATCCGCGCGCAGCCGCTGCTGCGCCTCAGCGGCGTGCTCTCCCACCTCGCCGACGCAGACGACCTCGAGAGCCTGCGCAACGAGGACCAGGAGGAGCGCTTCGAGGGCGTCCTGGCGCAGCTCACCGAAGAGGAGCGCGGCAGAGTCTGGCTGCACCTCGCCAACAGTGCCGGCGCCCTCCACTGGCCGCCGACGCGCCACACGCTCGTGCGCTGCGGTCTCGCGCTCTACGGGCTCGACCCGGCGGCGCAGGAGCAGGGGCTGCGACCGGTGCTCTCGGTGCACGCGCGGGTGGTGATGACGCGGCAGGTGCCCACCGGCGGCCGCGTCGGCTACAGCGGCCGCTGGACTGCCCTGCGCCCGAGCCGCATCGGCATCCTCCAGCTCGGCTACGCCGACGGCTACCCCTGGAAGCTCTCGAACCGCGCCGAGGCGCTCGTCGAGGGGCGGCGGGTGCCCGTCGTCGGTGCCGTGTCGATGGACATGATCGCCGTCGACCTGACCGACACCGGGGCCGGCCTCGGCGCCGAGGCGGTGCTGCTCGGCCGCCAGGGCGAGGAGGAGATCACCGCCTGGGAGGTGGCCGAGCGCGCCGAGACGATCCCGTACGAGATCCTCACCCGCTTCGGCCTGCGCATGGCGCGCCACTACGTGCAAGGCGGCGAGGTGGTGGAGACGACGTCGAGGCACCTGGCTTGAGGATGAGTCGGCTTGAACAGTGAGATCGGCTTGAAGAGGGAAGATCGGCTTGAAGGGTGAGATCGGACTGATGGGTGAGACTGGCTCGACGGGCGACGCGACCACGGGGAGCGGCGCCTGATGGGCGCCGTTCGCGACACCGCCGAGGGCTTCTTCCTCGAGATCGGCCGGTTCTTCACCCTGCTGGCGCGATTCTTCGCCTGGACGTTCCGCCGGCCCTTCGACATCGCCGAGTGGATGCGGCAGATGGTGAAGGTGGGCGTCGACTCGACGCCGGTGATCCTGCTCACCGCGCTCTTCACCGGCATGGTGCTGGCGCTGCAGACCTACAGCACGCTGGCGCGCGTGCATGCCGAGGGGTACGTCGGCACGCTCGTCGCGCTGTCGATGGTGCGCGAGCTGGGCGCCGTGCTCGGGGCGCTGGTGCTCGCCGGGCGCTCGGGCTCGGCGATGGGCGCCGAGCTCGGCACCATGAGAGTCACCGAGCAGATCGACGCCCTCGAGGTGCTGGCGACCGACCCCGTGCACTACCTCGTCGTGCCGCGGGTGTGGGCGACGACCATCATGCTGCCGCTGCTCGTGGCGCTTGGCGACGCCATCGGCATCGTCGGCGGCTACATGGTGTCGGTGGTGCTGCTCGGCTCCAACCCGGTGTCTTACGTCGACAACACCTTCCGCTTCATGGACCTCTCGGACCTCACGTCGGGGCTGATCAAGTCTGCGGTCTTCGGGCTCCTCATCGCCCTCATCGGCTGCCAGCAGGGCTTCTACGCGAGCGGCGGCGCCGAGGGCGTCGGCCGGGCGACGACGCGCGCGGTCGTCCTCGCCAGCATGGCCGTGCTCATCTCGGATTTCTTCCTGACCAAGCTGCTGTTTTGAGAATGCACCGGATCCAGGCCCGACGATCGGATGGTGCACAGGTGACGGCCGACCTCCCTCTCCGCAGTGCACCCATGGCCGCGCCCGCCGGCGAGCCGCGCATCTCGCTGCGCGGCGTCAGCAAGTCCTTCGGCGGCAAGGTGGTGCTCGATGGCATCGACCTCGACGTCGAGGCGGGGGAGTCGCTCGTCGTCGTCGGCGGCTCGGGCACCGGCAAGAGCGTGATGCTCAAGCACATGATCGGCCTCATCCGGCCCGACGCGGGCACGGTGACGGTCGACGGCGTCGACCTCGCGACGCTCGGCAACCGCGAGCTACCCGAGTTCCGGCGGCGCTTCGGCATGGCCTTCCAGGAGGGCGCGCTCTTCGACTCGATGACGGTCGAGGGGAACGTCGGCTTTCCGTTGAAACGCGCCGGGTGGGAGCGCGGCCGAGCGCGAGCTCGCGTCGCCGAGTGCCTCGACCTCGTGCACCTCGAGGGGGCCGAGCGGAAGTTGCCTTCGGAGCTCTCGGGCGGCATGCGGCGCCGCGTCGGCCTCGCGCGCGCCATCGCGCTCGAGCCGCAGATCCTGCTGCTCGACGAGCCGACGACCGGCCTCGACCCGGTGATCTCCGCCGTCGTCGAAGAGCTCATCCTCGAGCTCGAGGAGCGCCTCAACCTCACCATCGTCACCATCACCCACGACATGGACGCCGCCTTCCGCATCGCGGACCGCATCGGTATGCTGCACAAGGGGAAGGTGATCGCCCTCGCGCCGCCGGAGGAGTTCCGCAACCTCCCCGACCCTCGCGTGCAGCAGTTCCTGCGCCGCGAGGCCAAGGGCCCTCTCACCGAGGGCTAGTCCTTCCCTCAGAAGCCAGGAGCTCCCATGGCGAACACCGTCAAGGTCGGCATCTTCATGACCCTCGCGCTCGGCGTGCTCGGCTACCTCATCCTGCGCGCCGAGCAGGTGCGCCTCTTCGAGCCGCGGGGGCGGAAGGTGGTGGCCGTCTTCGACAGTGTCGCCGGGCTCGACGACCAGTCCGCGGTGCGCATCGCCGGCGTCCGCGTGGGTCGGGTCGACGGCATCGCCCTCGAGGGGCGCAAGGCGCGGGTCACCGTCGTCGTCGAGGGCAAGGTGCCGCTCACCGAGGGCACCTACGCGCAGATCATGAACCTCGGCCTCCTGGGCGACAAATACGTCGAGCTCGTGCCCGGCCCCGGCGACGCCCCGGTGCTGGCCGAAGGAGCGGTGATCCCGGGCAACCCGTCGGTAGGCATCGACCAGGTGCTCTCGTCGGTGGGCGGGCTCGGGCAGTCGCTGCAGGAGGTGGCGGCGGAGCTCTCCGGCAAGGCGACGCCGAACGGGCCCCTCGGGCGTCTCGTCGTCAACCTCGAGGTGACGAGCGCGCAAATCCGCGACCTCGTCACCGCCAACCGCGACAACCTCGACGCCACCGTCGGCAACTTCCGGGAGGTCTCTGCCGCTCTCGCCCGCGAGCTGCCCCGCCTCTCCGAGCAGCTCTCGGGGGTGCTCGTCGAAGTGCGAGGTGTGATCGCCGAGAACCGCGGCGCGCTGCACGACGGCCTCAGCAACGTCGAAGCGCTGACGCTGGGCCTGCAAGACTCCGTGGACGACCTCAAGACGATCACCGGCAAGCTGGCGCGCGGCGAGGGCACGATGGGCAAGCTGCTCAACAGCGACGAGGCCCACCAGCAGCTCGTCGGCGCCCTCGAATCGGTGCAGAGCGGCGTGCAGGGGCTCACGCAGTCGCTCGGCAAGGTGAACAAGCTCCAGCTCGACCTGGCGATGCAGGGGTACTACCTCCAGGACGCCGAGGACAGCCACGGCGAGCTGCGGGTGGACATCGATCCCCAGAGCGGCCGCCTCTACCGCGTTGCCGTGGTGGACGACCCGAACGGGAGGCGGCGCACCAAGACGCAGACGATCACGACGACGCGGCCCGACGGCACCCTCGACGAGGAAGTGGTGCGCACCGAGACGGTCGAGGACCGCACCTCGCTGTCGGCGATGTTCGGATTCCCGGTGGGGGAGCGCTACCGGCTCTGGGCGGGCCTCGTCGAGTCGAGCTTCGGCGTGCAGGCCGAATACAAGCCAACGCCGAAGTGGGACCTGTCGTTCCAGGCGTTCGACTTCGGCCGCCCCGACGACCTGAACGCGCACCTGCGCCTCTCCGCGGCGTGGCGACCGACCGACCACTTCTACGTCCTCGGCGGCTACGACGACCCGCTCGTGCGCGAGCGTGACTCGCTCTTCGTCGGCGTCGGCGT
>Ga0075431_100005576_pt1 | contig 12425 bp, 14 predicted proteins | sample RhiMetdeltSRZDD5_FD_75297 | JGI IMG/M metagenome (GOLD analysis project Ga0075431, IMG submission 75297) | Populus rhizosphere microbial communities from Tennessee, USA - Rhizosphere MetaG P. deltoides SRZDD5 | ecosystem: Host-associated > Plants > Roots > Rhizosphere > Soil | place: USA... | reverse complement strand
CCTCTGACGATGATCCAGAGGCTGCCAGCAAGCACCAAGGTCGCGAGGAGTCCGTAGATACCGGAGCGGGCCAAAGTGGCCGGTGCGTAGCGGAGCCGCTCCCTGCGAATCGCCACTTCCAGATCGCGCGCGTACTGCTGCGCGACGGCAATCCGGGGAGCACCGAGGCTCGCGGCATCTCGCGGCGTCACGACCATCAGCAGCCGCGACCCGGCACGAAGCTCGGATGCCCCGTCGTTTTCCGTCGCCGTTACGACAGGATCCACAACGGCGCGGTCGCGCACGGTCTCGTAGAGACGCTGACTGATGCGATCGGCGCGAAACTGCGTCGTATACGGGCCGGCGCCGACCGTTATCCAGAGGATGGTGTCGCCACCGAGCAGCACGGGTGCCGGACTGTGGTGCCCGGACTCGACCTCGTCGGCGATCGCCTGCTGCCCAGGGGCCGTCTGACTCGCGACCACGCCCGACGCGCACAACGACCAGAGCGCCAGCGCGGCGGCGTGCCGAACCTTGCGCCGATCGTCCTGAGCTCGAGTCACATTCGGCGTCGCCTCTTGATCTGCAGTTGCGCGAGCGATCGGGCGAGGGAGGCGTTGACCGTGGCCACTTCCTCGTCGGAGATCTTCTCTCGCAAGCGCGCCTCGGCGCGGGCACGCGCTTCCTCGACCTTCGCTTCGTCGATCTTCTCGGCGGGAATTGCCATGTCGGTGACGATGGCGACGTGGTCGCCGGCAATCTCGACGAGCCCTTCACCTACGGCCAGCGATCGATCCTGACCGTTCTGATGGACGATGATTTCGCCTGGCTCGAGCTGGGTAATGACGCGAGCGTGGTGCGGATAGACGCCGATCTGCCCGTCCACCGCGGGCAGGGTCACCATCTGCACGTCCTCGGAGAACGCGATCTCCTGCGGCGTAATGATCTCGAGTCGGAGTGTGTCGGCCATGGGTTCTCAGTTCCGGGTTTCTACTTTCGAACCGCGGACCGCGAGCAGCGGCCAGCGGTTACGTATTGATTTCTTCAATGCCGCCCTTCATATAGAAGTTCCCTTCCGGCACCTTGTCGTGCTTGCCGTCGAGGATTTCCTTGAAGCCCTTGACGGTATCGGCCACCGTCACCTGACGGCCCTCGCGGCCCGTGAACACCTGAGCCGAGCTGAACGGCTGGCTCAGGAACCGTTGAATCCGCCGCGCGCGGTAGACGGTCATCTTGTCTTCCGGCGACAGTTCGTCCATGCCGAGGATGGCGATGATGTCCTGAAGATCCTTGAACCGCTGCAGCACCTTCTGCACGCCGCGCGCGACGTTGTAGTGCTCTTCGCCGACGATCTCGGGCGCCAAGGCGCGCGAGGTCGACGCGAGCGGATCGACCGCGGGATAGATGCCGAGCTCCGCAATCGATCGTTCGAGCACGATCGTCGCGTCCAGGTGCGCAAACGTTGTCGCCGGTGCCGGATCGGTCAAGTCGTCCGCGGGCACGTAAACGGCCTGGAAGGACGTAATCGATCCCTTCTTGGTGGACGTGATCCTCTCCTGTAGCACGCCCATCTCCGCCGCGAGCGTTGGCTGGTAGCCGACCGCGCTCGCGGTGCGGCCCAGGAGCGCCGAGACCTCGGAGCCAGCTTGCGAGAACCGGAAGATGTTGTCGATGAACAGCAGGACGTCCTGGTTCTTTTCGTCGCGGAAGTATTCGGTGATCGCGAGCCCACTTAGAGCCACGCGAAGGCGCGCCCCCGGTGGTTCGTTCATCTGGCCGTACACGAGCGCGATCTTGGACGACCCGAGGTCCTTCTGGTTGATGACGCCGGCCTGCGACATCTCCTGGTAGAGATCGTTGCCTTCGCGCGTCCGCTCGCCGACGCCCGCAAATACCGAGACGCCGCCATGGAGCTTGGCAATGTTGTTGATCAACTCCATGATCACGACGGTCTTGCCGACACCTGCACCGCCGAACGCGCCGACTTTGCCGCCCTTCAGGAAGGGGCAAATCAGGTCGATGACCTTGATACCTGTCGTGAGGACTTCAGGCGACGTTGACTGGTCCACGAGCGGTGGCGGCGGACGATGGATGGGGTAATACTTCTCGGCCTTGACTGGTCCGCGTTCGTCAACCGGGTTGCCGGTGACGTCAAACACACGGCCCATCACGCCCTCGCCGACGGGCATAGAAATCGGGCCGCCGGTGTCGGTGACTGTGAAGCCGCGCTTGATCCCTTCGGTGCCTGCCATCGAGATCGTGCGCACCCAACTGTCCCCGAGATGCTGCTGCACTTCGAGCGTCAACTTGACGGGCTGGTTTTCGACCGTGTAGTCGACGGTGAGCGCGTTGTAGATCGGTGGCAGCGTCTCTGGAAACTCGACGTCTACGACGGGGCCGACGACTTGGACAACTGTTCCGGTGTTCATAAGGTCCGATCTCCGCTATCCGCTGGCCCGCGCGCTGTTCTAGCCCGCCTGGCCGCCGGCAATCTCCAGAAGTTCTTTCGTGATGTTGCCCTGCCGCAGCTTGTTGTATTCGAGCTTCAGCTCCGCAATGAGCGTTTCCGCGCTGTCGGTCGCGTTCTTCATCGACACCATGCGCGCGCTCTGCTCGCTCGCCTTCGCGTTCAGCAGCACGTAATACAGGTAGATGTTCAGATACTGGCCAATCAGATAGTCCAGCACTGACTTCGCGCTCGGCTCGAACAACACCTCCTCGTCGTCGGCCGCCAGCAGTTCCTCGGATTCGGCGCCTGGAACCTTGATGCTCGTGATGGCACCCACGGGCAGATACTCGGCGGACACCGGTTCCTGTGTCAGGGTGTTCACGAACCTGGTCGAGGCGAGAAGTACTTGGTCCACTTCCCGTTTCAGGAACAGATCGCGTGCGAACGACGCGATCGCTCGCGCCTCGGCATAGGCTGGTGAGTCGCCATAGGCGAATTCGGCGACGAGCTGCCGGTTCGTTCGAGCGACAAACTGCGCTGCCTTGCGGCCGGCCGTGATGAACAGCGTCGACGCCGGATCGAACTGCGCCGCCAGGCGAAAGACGTTGGTGTTGAGCGCGCCGCACAGTCCTTTGTCGGCTGCAATCAGCACCACGGCGCGCCGTCGGACCTCTCGGGCTTCGAGCAGGGGATGGGTGAAGTCCTGCGCCCTGGCGGTCGCGCGCCGCTGGATCCGATAGAGCAGCCGCGCGAACGGCGCCGAGGCAGTCGCTGCCTGCTGGGCCTTGCGCATCTTCGACGCGGCCACCATCTGCATGGCCTTCGTGATCTGCGCGGTCCCGCCAACGGACTTGATCCGGCGGCGAAGGTCTCGGGGGCTATTCATATTCGCTGTCCGCTGGCCGCTGGCCGCGGTCCGCTACTTCCATGTCGTCTTGAACTGATCGGCAGCCGCTTTCAACGAGGCCGTCAATTCGGGACTCAACGCCTTCTGGGTGCCGATCGCGGTGAGCACATCGGCCTTGCGCGTCGTCAGAAAGTCCGTCCAGGCCGCCTGAAATTCCTTGATGCGCTCGACCGGTACGTCATCGACGTATCCGTTCTGCACCGCCCAGATAACTCCCACCTGGACTTCGACTGGAATCGGGCTGTACTGGGGCTGCTTGAACAGTTCAACGATGCGCTTGCCGCGATCGATTTTCGATTGAGTGGCGGCGTCCAGTTCGGAGCCAAACTGCGCGAAAGCCGCGAGCTCTCTGAACTGTGCGAGGTCGCCTTTCAGCTGACCTGCGACCTGCTTCATCGCTTTCAACTGGGCAGCCGAGCCGACGCGCGACACCGAGATGCCGACTGAGATCGCCGGTCGCACGCCCTGATAGAACAGGTCTGTCTCGAGGAAGATCTGCCCGTCGGTGATCGAGATGACGTTGGTGGGAATGTAGGCCGACACATCCCCAGCTTGCGTTTCGATGATCGGCAACGCAGTCAGCGAACCGTTCCCGTACTGCTCACCGACCCGCGCGGCACGCTCGAGCAGCCGGCTGTGAAGGTAGAAGACATCCCCGGGAAACGCCTCACGACCCGATGGCCGTTTCAAGACGAGCGAGACCTGGCGATACGCGACGGCGTGCTTGGACAGGTCGTCGTAGACGATCAGGGCGTCCATGCCGTTGTCCATGAACCACTCGCCAATCGCCGCGCCGGCAAACGGCGCAAGGTACTGACTCGTCGCCGAATCCGACGCCGGTGAGGCCAAGACGATGCTGTAGGGCATGGCGCCGGCCTCTTCGAGCACGGAGATGATGCGCGCGATTGTGGACTGCTTCTGGCCGATGGCGACGTAGATGGAATACAACGGTCGATAGCTGGTATCGCCTGCTGCCTCGGCGGCCTTGTTGAGGCGCGCGTTGCTGATGATGGTGTCGATGCAGATCGTCGTCTTGCCCGTCGAGCGATCGCCGATGATCAGCTCGCGTTGGCCTCGACCGATCGGAATCATGGCGTCGATCGGCATGATCCCCGTCTGAACCGGCTGGCCGATCGACTTGCGGCGGATGATGCCCGGCGCCAATTTTTCTACCGGGTATGCGACGTCGCTCGGAATCGGTCCCTTGCCGTCGAGCGGCTCGCCGAGCGTGTTCACGACGCGGCCGAGCAGGCCCTTGCCGACCGGCACCTGCAGCAGCTTGCCGGTCGCGCGGACTTCGTCCCCTTCCTGCAGCCGCGTGTAGTCGCCGAGGATGATCACGCCGACCTCGGTCTCATCGAGGTTCAGCGCCAGCCCCGTGATGCCCTCGCCGAAGTCGAGCATCTCGTTGAGCATGACGTCCGCGAGCCCTTCGACTTTGGCGACGCCGTCGCCGATCTCGCGAATGACGCCGACGCTCTGCTTGGCAGCTGCGGCACGCGCACCAGCTATCTGGAGTTCGATTTCTTTAACGAGGTCCGCCATAGGTCATCTCACTCAGTCCGCTCAACCCGTGCACTACAAACGCGCTTCGAGGGCCGCCAGCTTCGCACGCACGCTACCGTCGTACACGTCGCTGCCGACTTTGATGCGCATCCCTCCGATCAATCCGGGGTTCTCTTCGAACGACGCCTCGAGACCATCGCCGTAGAGGCGCGCAAGGCCGGCTCGCACGTCGGCGCGGACTTCTGGCACCAACGGCGCGGCGGTTTCGACGACGGCCGTGTGGCGATCGCGATCGAGCCGCACGAGGCGCTGAAACTCCGACAGCACGTTCAGCGAGCCGCGGCGTTTCGCGGCCACCAGCCGCTCGGCGACTTGACGCACGCGATCTCCCTGCAGGGCACCGTTGACGAGGCACATGCGCAGCAACTGCCGCGCGGCCCTTTTCACTTTCCGTTTGGTCATTTTTTAATGCTCGCGGGGCCCCACCCCCGCTCGCTTACGCGCTTCGCGCGACGGCCTTTGGCCTTGCCGCCCGCTTCGCGGGCGGCCCTACGCTCACACGACCAGTTGTTTCGCAGTTTCTTCTGCCAGCCGTCGGTGATCCTCCGGCGTCAGAATCTTGCCTGTCACCGACGCGGTCGTCTGAACGACCAAACGTCCGACTTCGTGCCTCAACTCCGCCAGCATCTGCGCACGCTCGCGATCGGCGGCCTCGTGGGCGCGCACCACAATCTGCTCGCCCGACGCAATCGCCTTCTGGGTTTCCTCCGCCTGAACGCGAGCGGCGGCGGCGCGTGCTTCTGCGATCAACTGCTTGCCTTCGGCGTCCGCCTTACGCAGGACGTCCTGGCGCTCCGCCTCGATTCGGGCGAGCTCCGCCTTGATCTTCTCGGCGTTGGCCAGCCCCGAGGCAATCTGCTGACGCCGCGTGTCGAGCATGCGGAGGATCGGCTTATAGGCGAGCACGTAAAGCACGGCACAGACGATCCCGAAGCTGACCGTCTGCGCGAGCAGATGGGGCCAGTTCACGCCGAACGTGGCGGCGACCTGTGCGATCTGCCCTCCACTTTCCTCGGCGGTCTGTAGTGCCAGATACATGGGCGAACCTCACCGAACCAGGAACAGCGCGTAGAACACGATGGCTTCGGCGAAGGCGATGGACAGGATCGACTGCACCATGATCTTCGTCGACGCCCCGGGATTCCGTCCAACTGCGCTCGATGCTGCGCCGCCTATCAAGCCGACACCAATTGCTGCGCCAAGCGCTGCCAGGCCCACATGGATACTACCGGTCATCGGAATGCGTCCTTTCTGTTGTTGATTCAGTGCGCCGCCGCGGATCCCGGTTCCTCGTGATGCTGACAAATCAGAAGCGTGAACACCGCCGTCAACAACATGAAGACCAACGCCTGCACGAGCCCCACCAGGAGCTCCATGAAATAGAACGGAATCGGCAAGAGCCACCCGAGCCCCGGAACGATCGTCGCCATGGTCTCCAGCATGTTTTCACCGGCAAACACGTTGCCGTAGAGACGAAAGCTCAATGACACGGGGCGGAAGAGGATCGAGATGACCTCGAGGCACCCGGCGGCGAAGAACACGACGATCATCAGCAGCCGCAGCACACCGGAGGTGTCGCCCTTGGGCGCGAAGAGTTCCTTCGCGATGCCGCCCGGACCGACTTCCTGCAACGCCCAGACGATCCAGCAGGCAAAGAACACCAGCGCCATCGCCAATGTCAGGTTCAGATCGGCGTTGGCGCCGCGCAGCAGCGGCTGCTCGACGACAAACCCATGATCGGTGTGGTGGCCCCAGCCGATCGTCCCGACCCCGGGAATCAGGCCGACCCAGTTGGACGCCAGAATGAAGATGAACAGGGTCCCGAAGAACCAGAAGGTCTTGTCGACGAGATGCCGGCCGATGATGCTTTCGAGGAGACCGTACAGACTTTCGATCAACCACTCGAGGAAGTTCTGCGCGCCCCCAGGAACCTGCGACATTCGCCTCGTCGACAGCTGCGCGAATACGATCAGGCCCACCGTGACGACCCAGGTCACCACCATGGAGTTGGTGATCGGGAACCCAAACGGCCTGCCGATCTCGACGGCCTTCTGCGACAAGCCGTGATGTACCGGTTCGGCAAAGCCGAGACAAAGCAAATCGAGCACATTCACCCCGTGTCCCGCCGGTCAGAGCACGGGCTATGCCACGCAACGTCGGCCTGGCCCCGGGGCCCAAGCGCGGCTGATTCACTACCTTCACCTCCACGCGAACGGCTTGTGATAGCGTTCGCGCCCTCCGGTATTCCGGACCTTCTCCGCGATGTCGGAGGCGCCGGAGGCGCCTGCGCGCGGCGCAGATCGCAGTCAAACGCGTCCAGTCTTGGTCTGTTCGCGAGTTTGACGAGGTGAGCCGCAACGGTACGGCTGCTGCACGGGGCGCCCGCAGTCCGATCCGAGAGAGGTCACGCACATGAAGCTTCGACAGAGGGCATGTACCGGCGGCGTTGCACTGGCGGCATTCCTGGTGGCGGCTTCAGCCGCGCATGCGCAGGCCGGAGCCGAAACGTTCACAGCTACGGCGGCAGTGAAGACGGCTGGGGCCGCCGCGGCCACTGCACCAGTCACCATCGTGGTCGATCGCAAGATGTCGCAGGCCGAGGCCGACAAGTTCACGGAGGCGTTCAAGAGCGGCGGTGCCGCGGCGCTCCGCAAGGCGCTGGCCGGCGTGGCGCCAACCGGGTCCGTCCAGCTCGGAGGGGGCGCGAAAACGCCAACCCGCCTCACCCTCGAGCGGGCTACCGATAAAGGGCGGCTGTTGACCATCGTTGCCGACCAACCCATCTTCTTCCTCGGCGCCGGCGTCCCGGGCGCAAAGCCGAAAGAGGGCTACGACTTCACGATCATCGACCTCGAACTCGATGGAAAAGGCGGCGGATCCGGGTCGATGGCGCCGGCCGCCAAGGTCGACGTGAAGCAAGGCGTTTTCGTGGTGAGCGATTTTGGGGCGGAACTCGTCCGGCTCACCGATATCAAGAAGGTCAAGTAGCTGGCCAAAGAGGCCCCGATGGGTGCGCCCGATGGATGCGATGGTCGAGAATGATCGACAGCCCCCGCTCGACGACCAGGTCGAAGTCGAGCGTCTGGTAGCGGAGCTCTCCTATCTACGCCGGGAAGAACGGGAGCGGCTGGGACTGACCCGGATTGTCGGGCAAAGTGCGGCCGTTCGCCACGTCCTCGAGCAGGTCCAGCAAGTCGCCGTGACTGACTCGACGGTGCTCCTGCTCGGCGAGACCGGAACTGGGAAAGAGCTGTTCGCCACCCAGATTCACGAGCTCAGCAACCGCCGCGGCCGGCCGATGGTGCGAGTCAACTGCGCGGCCATTCCATCCACGCTGATTGAAAGCGAGTTGTTCGGACGTGAGCGCGGCGCGTTCACTGGAGCACTCTCGCGCCAGGTCGGCCGCTTCGAACTGGCCGATCGCTCGACAATTTTCCTGGATGAAGTTGGCGACCTGCCGGCAGACGTGCAGGTCAAGCTGCTGCGGGTACTCGAAGAGCGTCAGCTGGAAAGGCTCGGAAGCCCGCATACGATCACCGTCGACACCCGCATCATCGCGGCCACGCACCGAAATCTCGAGCAGCGTGTCGCCGACGGATCGTTCCGGGAGGATCTGTTCTACCGGTTCAACGTCTTCCCGATCGAGGTGCCGCCGCTGCGCGAGCGCGCCGAAGACATCCCGCTGCTCGTGTGGCGCTTCGTCGAGGAGTTCTCCAAGGCCTTCGGCAAGCGAATCGACGCCATCGATAAGGACAGCCTGACCGGCCTCCAGCAGTATTCGTGGCCCGGCAACATTCGCGAGCTACGCAATACCGTGGAGCGGGCGATGATCGTGGCTACCACCAGACGGCTGGCCATCCCGTCGCCGCAGACACCCACGCCCCCGAGCCGGCGCAGCCCGAAGCTGGTTGACGTCGAGAAGGAACACATTCGATCCGTGTTGGAGTCGACGGGCTGGCGGATCCGCGGCGTCGGAGGCGCGGCCGACCGCCTTGGTTTGAAGCCGACGACGCTCGAAACCCGCATGGCGAAGCTCGGTCTCAAACGTCCTGGACATCGGTAACGTCCGCCGGAGGCGTACTTCGCCTCCGGTATGCCGTGGCCCCTCTGTGATGCCGGGGGGTTGTGCATGGCCAGATGAACGCAGTACTCCACACGCCGTGCTCCAACGTATTCACCTGACGGAGCTAACGTGCTAAACGCGCTCGCTGCAACACTTGGAACGAGTGCTGCTTAGGTCGAAAGATATGGTGCGGCTCACCATTGCGCTCAGCGCGCCGACCACTCGCGCCGCGCAGGATCTTCTCGACGCTCTGCGGTTTTTAGTACCTGGTACGCGACTGGAGAGCGGATGTCAGGGATGTTCCGCGTGGATCGAACCGGATTCGACCGTGCACTACGTCGAGGAATGGACGACGGAAGCGGACATTCGCCGGCGCGTGCAGTCGGATCGCTTTACGTCGGTGTTGTCTATCCTCGACTCGGCTAGAGATCCACGAGTCCAATTCGACTTCGTGACCACGACGCGAGGCTTGGACTATGTGGCCCAGGTCCGCGGAGAGGCGTTGCTGTGAAAGAGGCAGATGAAACGTGTCAAGTATGAGAAGGAGCTCCACAAGCTTCAGGTCCAGTTGTGTCACCTGCAGCGTTGGGTAAAGGAAAAGGGGCTTCGAGTTGTCGTCGTGCTCGAGGGACGCGACGGCGCCGGCAAGGGTGGCACGATTCGCGCCCTCACCGAGCGCGTAAGCCCACGAGTCTTCCGCGTCGTCGCGCTACCGGCTCCTTCGGACCGCGAGAAGGGTCAGGTGTACTTCCAGCGGTATTTGCAGCAGTTCCCAGCCGCCGGCGAAATCGTCATCTTTGATCGGAGCTGGTACAACCGCGCCGGCGTCGAGTACGTCATGGAGTTCTGCTCGAAGGCGCAGCATCGCCGTTTCCTCGAACTCTGCCCGCAGATCGAGAAGTACCTGGTGGACGGCGGCACCATCCTCATCAAATTGTGGCTGGAAGTCAGCAACGACGAGCAGAAGCGGCGGTTCGAAGCGCGCGTCAAAGACCCGCTGCGGCAGTGGAAGCTCAGCCCGATGGACCTGCCGTCGCGAAAGCGCTGGTACGACTACTCCCGTGCTCGAGACATCATGCTCAAGAAGACCGACACACGCCACGCGCCGTGGTTCATTGTGCGGTCTGACGACAAGCGGACCGCCCGCTTGAACACGATCGCTCACCTGCTCTCGCAGATCCCGTACAAGAAGATCAAGCAAGACAAGGTCAAACTTCCCGACCGCTCGTCCAAGGGAGCCTACAACGATGACGCGACGATTGCCCGCCGCCGGTTTGTTCGCGAGCGGTACTAAAACGTTTGCGAGCGCGTTGTTCGCGATCCTGACGTTCGCGGTTGTCATCGCACTCGAATTCGGACCGGCGGCACAGGCGCAGCAGAAGCCGGCCGCGCCGGCCGCCAAACCCGCGGCGAGCGGTGACACGCTCGATCGCGTGTTGGCACCGATCGCCCTCTACCCCGATCAACTGCTCGCGCAGATCCTCTTATCTGCGTCGAATCCCGGCAAGGTGGCCGCGCTCTCTGAGTGGCTGGCCGCGAACAGCACGCTCAAGGGCAGCCAACTCCAGGATGCACTGAGCAAGTCCGGCTTCGAGCCAAGTTACGTGGCGCTGGCTCTTTTTCCACAGGTCGTCGACTACATGGCCGGCAACCTGGAATGGACGACGCAGCTTGGGCAGGCCTTCAGCGCGGATCGTAGCTCGGTGTTCGACAGCATCCAGCGCCTGAGAAGCAAAGCAAAGGCGGCAGGCACGCTGAAAAGCACGCCGCAACAGGACGTCGAAACCAAAACAACATCCTCAGGTCAACAGGTCATCGTCATTGAGCCTGCAAATCCGCAGGTCGTTTACGTGCCCCAGTACAACCCGCAGGTTGTCTACACCCAGCCAACCTCCTCGACCGTCGTCGTCCAGCAAGAAAGCAGCAGCGGCGATGCTGTTGCCGCAGGTTTGATTGGATTTACGGCCGGCATTGCTCTCGGCGCCGCCATCGACAACGACTACTACTACGGCCCACACGGCTGGTACGGCGGCGGGTACATGTACAACGACGCGTGGGATGACTATTACGACGCGCGAGAGGATGCGCGCGAAGACTGGGCCGACCATCGCGAGGACACCCTCGAGAATCGTGGGGAGAACCGCGAGGAACTTGCAGAGCAGCGAGGCGACCGCGCTCAGACCGCGCAGCAAGAACGGACGAACCGCCAGCAGAACCGGCAGGAGAACCCCGAATCGCAGGCGCAGCGCGACCAGCGTCGCAGCGACGCGCAGACAGCCGCACAGAACAGAAGCACCGGCACGAGTGCCGCGACCGCAAGCCAGGAGTCACGCGGATATAGCCGCGATACGCAAACCACTCGTGAGCGGAGCGGTACGAAGTCCGACGCTTTCTCGGGATACTCGAGTGGACGATCGGAGCGCGCGGCCAGCGAACGGGGACAGCGTAGCCGGAGCAGCTCGCGCGGAGGCGGAGGGAGACGACGGTGAAGTCCAACTCACTCTTGACGACGGCGCTCGCGGTCTTGATCGGGGGCGCCTCGTTCGCAACTCTTTCATGTAGCCGCAGCGCATCGCCCCGAACGTTTGCGTCGCCTGAGGACGCCGTCAACGCGTTGATTGGCGCCGCCAAGAGCGGAAAGCCAGAGGCCGTCATCGAGATCTTCGGAGCGGAAGGGAAAGAACTCCTGGACACGTCCGACCCGGCGATTGCCCGACGCAACGCGCAAACATTCTCCGTGGCCGCCGGCGAGCGCTGGAAGCTGATCGATGACGGCGCTGACAAAAAGATGCTCGTGATCGGCAACGAGGACTGGCCGTTTCCCGTGCCGCTGGTCCGTACCGGTAGCAGCTGGCACTTCGATACCGCTGCCGGCAAGGAAGAAGTCCTCGCACGTCGTGTAGGCCGCAACGAGCTGGCGGCGATTCGGATTTGCCGGACCTATGTGGCGGCCCAGCGAGTGTACGCAGAGCGAGCTCACGATGGCCAGAATCCCGGGATTTACGCGGCCGCGTTCAAGAGCGACCCGGGGAAGCAGAACGGCCTCTACTGGCCGGTGGCGCCCGGCCAGAAGCGCAGTCCGCTTGGTGATCTCGTCGCGGTTGCTGAGTCGAAAGGTCACGCTATTAACAAAGACGGCGCGCAACCATCGCCGTTTCACGGCTACTACTTCAGGATCCTGACCGGACAAGGATCTGACGCGCCCGGCGGCGCGAAAGATTATGTGGTCAATGGGCTCATGTCGGGCGGGTTCGCGCTCATCGCGTGGCCCGCGCAGTACGACGTCACGGGCGTCATGTCCTTCGTCGTCAATCACGAGGGCATCGTTCGCGAGAAAGATCTTGGCGCCGGCACGGACGAGGCAGTGCGGGCGATTACCCTTTACAACCCGGACGCGTCGTGGGCCTCTGTTCCTCAGTGACGCAGTAACAACGAGCGAGGACACACTGTGGAGAACGCAG
>Ga0075431_100005574_pt1 | contig 12430 bp, 10 predicted proteins | sample RhiMetdeltSRZDD5_FD_75297 | JGI IMG/M metagenome (GOLD analysis project Ga0075431, IMG submission 75297) | Populus rhizosphere microbial communities from Tennessee, USA - Rhizosphere MetaG P. deltoides SRZDD5 | ecosystem: Host-associated > Plants > Roots > Rhizosphere > Soil | place: USA... | reverse complement strand
GCTCGTCCACGTTCACCGAACGCACGCGCCGGGCCCCCTCGTTCGTCGTGAGATTCACTTCGCCTGCGCCAGGCGCCCACGCGCCGATCGCCGCAAACGACCGGGTGATCGCGCGGAATTCCAGGTACTCCGGCGGCGAGACCGGGACACGCGGCTGGGACCAGCTCGGGAATTGCGTGGTCACATACATCAACTGGCCGGACTTCGGATATGGGAGGGGTCGCAGGAGGACGCCGTTCAGCACCGAAAAAATGGCCGCATTGGCGCCGATGCCGAGCGCGAGCGTGATCATGGCGGTCGTCGCGAACAGCGGCGCGCGACGGAGCTGGCGCAGCCCGTACCGAACGTCGGCGCCCGCGTCGTAGATCCACAGCAGACCGCGCGCCTCGCGCCCGCTTTCCTTCCAGCGCAGCGGATCACCGAACTCGCTGCGCGCTTGTCTCACCGCTTGATCCCGGGGAACCCCCTCGGCCGCCAGATCATCGGCGCGCGCCTCAACGTGGAAACGCCACTCGTCCTCCATGTCTTGTTCGACCCTGCGGCCCTTCACGAGCGCGGCCATGAACGATCGCAGTCTGGCGAGCAGCGTCATAACGATCTCTCCTCGGGATCTCAGACATCTCCGGTCGCGGCCGACAGCACCAGCCCAATCCCCTCGGACAGGCGCTGCCAGTACGCCAGTTCATCGCGCAGCCGGCGCTTCCCTGCGGTGGTCAGGCGGTAATACTTCGCTCGTCGCTTGTTCTCCGAGACGCCCCATTCCGATGCAATCAGGCCCTGGTGCTCCAGCCTGTAGAGCGCGGGATACAAGGACCCCTGCTGAATCTTCAGCTTGTCGTGGGACACCTGCTGGATCCGGAGCAACACGCCGTACCCGTGCAGCGGGCCGAGTGAGATGGCCTTCAGGATCAGGACGTCGAGGGTTCCTTGCAGCAGCTCGATAGTGGGCGGCATTGACTCTCCTCGAATGACATAGAGACTCTAGTGCCTGCTCTCCTAGGATGTCAAGGAGAAGCGCCATGCCACTCAGCCCCTCAGCTTCTCCATCTCGGCAACCGTCTGGTCCAGTTTCCTGAATACACTGTGATAGCCAGTCTTCACATCGAAGTCGAAAATGACTCCACCAAACAGGTCCAGCACGATCGTCATCGCCACGACGACCACGATCAAGACGAGCGGGATGCCGTGGACCAGACGAACGTCCGGAAAGTTTTCGACGATGGTGCGAATCGCCAGCTGGCCAACCGCCGATGCCCCAATTCCGATCGCGAGTGCGAGGAACGTCACAGCGTAGAGGTGCCGCTGAACTTTTCTTCCCCAGGTAAGACGACCTTTCAACCACCGCTGGAACGCCTTGAGATACTGATAGCTGTCCCTGACGCCACTCTGCAGGCCCCTTACAGGGTTAGTGGCCGGAATCGGGAAGTCTTACTCGTGGAGGGGACGTCTGGGGGCCGGACAGTTCTCAGCGACGGCGCGGCCAGCTTCAGCGAATCGCGTGGGCAGCTCTCATCTCGCGAAGCTCCTCGTCGCCGATGCCGGCCGTGCGGAGCACCTCGTCAGTGTGCTCGCCGAGGCCCGGTGCCCGACGCCGGGGATCGAGCGGCGTCGCCGACATCTTGACCGGCGAGCCGAGAGAGCGCAGCCGGCCGAGCGCCGGGTGCTCGACCTCGACGACCATGTCGCGCGCGGCGACTTGCGGATCGTCGAAGACCTGAGCGTAGTCGTTGATCGGCCCCGACGGGACGCCGGCGGCCGCGAAGCGCTCCAGCCAGCTTGTGCGTGTGGCGGTGGACATCACCTCGTCGATCGCCACAGCCAGTACCTCACGGTTTCGCACACGCTCGACATCGGTCGCGAACCGTCGATCGGTCAGCCATTCGGGATGGCCGAGCAGCGACGCCAGCTTTGCGAACGAGCGATCGTTCGCAGCGCCGACGGTCACGTAGCCGTCGGCGCAGCGAAACGCCTGGTACGGGGCGGACATGCGATGGGCCGACCCGAGCGGTCCTGGCACCTGCCCGGAGAAGTACTCCGTGGCCTCCCATACGGAGAGCGCAAGGCCGGCCTCGAAGAGCGACGTGTCGATGTACTGGCCGCGGCCGGAGGTGGAGCGCCAGTGGACGGCGGCGAGGATGGCGGCGAGCGCGAAGAGCCCGGCCCCGAGATCGGTGATCGGCAACCCGGTCTTCACGGGCGGTCGTCCCGGCTCGCCGGTGACCGACATGATCCCCGATGCTCCCTGCGCCACTAGATCGAACCCGCCCTTCGACGCCGAGGGCCCAGTCTGCCCATAGCCGGAGATCGAGGCATACACGAGGCGCGGGTTCTCCTTCGCGAGCGTCTCGTAGTCGAGTCCCAAGCGCGCCATTACTCCGGGCCGGTAGTTTTCGACGACGACGTCGGCCGTGCGTGCGAGCCGCCGGAACGCGTCGCGCGCGGCGGCCTGCTTCAGGTCGAGGACGATACCGAGCTTGCCGCGGTTGACCGCGTTGAACGCCGGGCTCTCGGTGCCGGCCGAGCCGGCCATCGCGCGCGAGGAATCGCCGTCTGGCGGCTCGACCTTGATTACGCGCGCTCCCATGTCGCAGAGTACCATCGTGCAGTACGGCCCGGCCATGACCTGGGTCACGTCGAGCACAACTATGCCGTCGAGTAACGTCGTTTGGGACATTGATGGACCTGTGGGCACGTTGACCTTCAACCGCCCTCAGGCGCGCAACGCGCTCACCTGGGACATGTATGAGGCGGTCGTCGACGCCTGCGAGAAGGTGGACGGCACGCCGGACTTGCGCGTCCTGATCATACGCGGCGCCGGGGAGTCGTTCGCTGCAGGCACCGACATCGCACAGTTCCGCGAATTCAGGACCGGCGCAGACGGCGTGGCATACGAGCGCCGGCTGGACGCCGTGTTCGATCGACTCGAGCGCGTGACGCGGCCGACGATCGCCGCCGTGGACGGACCCGCCGTTGGCGGCGGGTGCGCGATCGCGCTCGCCTGCGACATCCGGCTGTGCTCGGCGCGCGCGCGGTTCGGCGTGCCGATCGCGCGCACGCTCGGCAACTGTCTGTCGATGGCCAATGTGGCGAGGCTCGTCGACTGCATGGGCACCGCGCGCGTCAGAGAGTTACTCCTCACCGGACGTCTCGTCGAGGCCAGCGAGGCTATGGCGCTCGGCATCGTCACACAGGTTATCGACGGCGACCTCGATAGCGAGGCCCGCCAATTGGCGCTGCAACTCGCCGACCGTGCGCCATCCACCGTTCTCGCAACCAAGCAGCTCCTCGTCCGCCTCCGCGACCACCGGCGCGTGCCTCCGGCCGACGACATCATCGACGCATGCTACAGCAGCGAGGCGTTCAAGGAGGGCGTGACTGCATTCCTCGAAGGGCGCAGGCCGCGCTGGACTTAAGCCATCCGAGGGGCTTCGCCCCTCGGACTCCCCTACACCGTCGCTCACGGGGGCCCCTGCGCCCCGCTCCGCTCCGGTGGCTCGCTTCGCTCGCTCGCGCAGTTCTTCGTACGGACGTCAAAGTTCATGAGTCAGCCTCCCCCAGCCCTCACTCAGGAACTCCAAGCAGCAATAACACCAGCGTCGCTACCGCCGGCCCGACGATCACCATCGACAGTCCCCATCGCGTCAACAACGACTTCAACCGTGGCCGTTCGTCCTCGGCGGCCGACGCGACGAGCAACGCCCCCGTCGTCGAGAATGGTGACGAGTCGACGATCGAGGCGCAAACGCCCATGGCGCTGATCAAGGCCCACCCGGTGACGCCCCCGGACGTGGCCAGCGGCACGGCCATCGGCACGAGCGCCGCCAGGATCCCCGTGGTCGACGCAAACGCCGAGACCAGTCCGGCGATCATGCAGATGAGCCACGCGGCCACGAGCGGGGTCCCGATGTCCATCGCCGCGCGCCCGAGCAAGTCGACCGCGTCCATTCGCTGCAGGACACCCACGAAGGTGACGATCCCACCGACCATCAAGATGGTCGACCAGTCGATGTGGCGAAGGCCTTCGGCCCCCGCCCCCGGGAACACCAGTACCAGTACGGCGGCGAATGCGAATGCGATGATGCCGATGTCCGGCTCGAGTCCCAGCGAGAAGCCGGCGATCACGGAAAGAATCAGGCCGGCAATGCATGCGAGCGTCACGAGTTGAGGTGACGTGAGTCGTGTGTCTACGGCCGCCGCCACCTCGGGAGCCTCCTCACGGGGCGGCGGGGCCACGCTCGAGCCCGGAAACAACCACCTCGCTGCAGCGATGAGTGCCAGATTCGCGACCATCGCGGCGGCCAGCAGTGTGAGGGGATTGAGACCGATACCGGCCTGTCGGGCTGTACCATTCGTGACGATGCCAAACAGGCTGGTTGGTGCGAGACCACCGGCGCTGATGCCCCCATTGATCGCAACGGCCATCAACATCGGATCCACGCCGGAACGCCTCGCAGCCGGCATCGCGAGCGGCATCACGACGTATCCCGCCTGCGGCGAGCCCATCGCTGCCACACTGGCCGTGATCACGAAGAACACAAATGGCAGCAGATCGCGGCGTGCGCCGACCGCGGCGAGCAGTGTCTGGGCGACGCGATCGATGGTGCCGTTCCCTTTAGCGATGCCGAAGAGATAGGTGACGCCCGCGATCAGAACGAGGATGCCGACGGGAAATCCGGCCACGATGTCGCGGAGCGACATGCCAGCCAGCCACACGCCGACCGCGCATGCGGTAGGCAGCATGAGGACGCCGAGATGGATATTGCGGACCGTGGCGATCGCGAAGACGGCGACGAAGATCGCGATGGCAAGCGTCGGCATTGAGTGTCGCTAGCATATAGCTGGGCTGGCCGATGCGCTCGGCCTGATTACGCGCTTCGCGGTTCCCCAGTCAGGATTCGCATAGCCGCTTCGACGCCGCCCGGCCGCGATGACACTCCAGCCAGTGCCAGTCCCATCTCGACGCCGCAAAGCGTGCCCAGCAGCATCAGGTCGTTGAAATCGCCCAGGTGGCCGATGCGAAACGCGCGGCCCTTGAAGCGTCCGAGCCCGGCGCCGAGCGACATGTTGAAACGCTCGAGGACGATCGAACGGAAGCGATCCGCGCCGACCTCCGGGCCCGCATCCGTGTCGGCGCCCGGCATCATGATTGTCGTGACGACGGGACTGTACTCGTCCTCGCGCTCGCACGCGATCGCGAGATCCCAGGCGCGCACGGCAGCGCGTGCCGCCGCCGCCAGCCGCCGGTGTCGAGCGAACACGTTCTCCAGCCCCTCTTCTTCGAGCATGGCGATCGCTTCACGCAGCCCGAACAGCAGATTGGTCGCAGGGGTATACGGAAAGAACCCGTTGGCGTTGGCGGGCAGCATCTGATCCCACGAGAAATACGACCGCGGAAGGCGCGCCGACCGCGACGCGGCCAGCGCTTTCTCGCTAATGGCGATGAAGCTCAAGCCCGGCGGCAGCATCAGCCCCTTCTGCGACGCGGATAGCGTGACGTCCAGCCCCCACTCGTCGTGGCGCAGCTCGATCGCGGCCAGAGACGAAACCGCGTCGACGAGCAGCAGCGCCGGGTGGCCTGCGCGATCGATCGCGCGTCGGATCTCCGGAAGACGACTCGTCGCGCCGGTCGACGTTTCGTTGTGAACGACCATCACCGCCTTTATGAGATTGTCGTGACGGTCGCGATCCTCGCGCAGCCGGCTTTCCACTGCAGCCGGATCGACGCCATGCCGCCAGTCTCCGGGCACCACGTCGACCTGGAGCCCGATCCGCCTGCCGAGTTCCGACCATCCCCTGGCGAACTCGCCGATGTCGAAGGCCAGTACGTGATCCCCGGGCGACAGGGTATTGACCAACGCTGCTTCCCACGCCCCGCTACCAGACGCGGGAAAGATCACGACCGGACCGGAGGTCTGAAAGATCCGTTTGAGGCCTTCGAGCACAGTGCGTCCGAGCGCTGCGAACTCGCCGCTCCGATGATCGATCGTCGGCTGCGCCACTGCGCGCAACACGCGATCGGGTGTATTCGTTGGACCCGGGATCTGCAGAAAGTGACGACCGCTCCGGTGCATGGCCACCGATCGTAACCCACCGTGATACTTTCCTCACGAAGAGAGGGGGCTGAGAGGAGGCTGAGATGAGGTGCGGTTCTGCGCTTCGAATGATCCCGGCACTGCTCGTGGCACTCACGGCCGCATCTTTGGCCAGCCAGCAGCTGCCGCCGGGTTACGTCGATCCTGGGCCGGTCCTCGACGCAGCGGCCAATGCCATCGGCGCCGACCGCCTCAAGTGTGTGACCATCTCCGGCACCGCGTATGCCGGCGCCGTGGGCCAGCAGCGTGAGTCGGCGCGCAACGTCGACTGGCCGCGAATCGACGATCTGACCAACTACACGCGGACAATGGATTGGGAAAGAAAACGATGCGGGAGGAGTTCGATCGCAAGCCTGGGTTGAACCCCGCGGCCTGGAAATACGGGGTTCGCTGGATCGACGGGCCGCTGCAGCGGCAGCCACATCAGATCTTTGTCGTCGATGCCGGTCACGCCTGGCACATGGACGGGCCCTCGGCCACGCCAGTCGCGTCGACGCCCGATCTCGCCGAGATCTATCAGCTCGATTTGTGGCTGAACCCGCACGGCTTCCTGAAAGCCGCCCGGCTGCCAGGCGCCAATCCGCGCGCGACCTGGAGATGGGAGCTCGGCGAAATGGGACGGGACGGCCCTGAAGTCGCTCCTGAAAAAGTCACCGTGGTATCCATCACCGTCAATGGCAAGTTCCGCGTCGACGCCACAATCAACAAGGAGCACCTGCTCCAGCGAATCCACACGTGGGTGGCCGATCCCGTGCTCGGCGACATGAACTACGAACACGAGTTCACCAACGACAGCTACGTTGATGTTGGCAACAGCATCCGGTTCCCCACTGGCTGGCATTCACATCAAGGGTGGGACGACAACTACGGGGCGCTGGCCCAGAGCGCCGGCCACAACGCATTCGGCGGAACGCTGAAGAACGTCAGGCCTAATCACTGCCCCGACGCCGTTGCCGCCCCCGACTCGGTGCGCCGAACGACGTTCGAAACCCGCGTCGACACGCGCACGCTCGCCGACGGCGTGTACCTGCTTGGGGGCGGCACCCACCACAGCGTGGCGGTCGAGTTCCGTGACTTCATTGCCGTGTTCGAGGCGCCCCTCAGCGAGGACCGCAGCCTCGCCGTGATCGAAGCGATCGTCAGGCTGATCCCGGGCAAACCGATCAGATGGCTCATCAACTCCCATCAGCATTTCGATCACATCGGAGGACTCCGCGCCTACGTCCATATCGGCGCCACGATCGTCACGCACATCACCAACTCTGATTTCTACACGCGCGACGTGGTGAACTACGCGCCGCGGACGGTGAAACCGGACATGGTGTCGTTGTGGCCGCCGACCGAGCTGTCCGAAGGGTATTACTACGAAACCATCAGGGAGAACTTCGTCATCAGCGATGGCAGGCGGAACCTGAACGTCTACTACGTCCATCCGCTGCAGCACGTCGAGGGCATGCTGATGGCGCACCTGCCCGGCGAAGGGCTGCTGTTCGAAGCCGATTTGGCGAACACCCACCAGGACGCGGCAGCGCGGGCAACCGCGGATCAGCGCAGCCTCTACAATGCGGTTCAGCGGCTGAAACTGAACGTATCCCAGATCGTGCCGGTCCATGGCGCTCCCATGCCATGGCGTGACTTCGCCAAGATCCAGTGAATCGACGGATATCCGCCCTGCCGACCGCAGTCGACGTCGACGCGATCAAGCGCGAGCTCGAGCGCGACATCGAGGGCGAGGTGCGGTTCGACGCCATCTCCCGTGCGCTCTATTCCACCGATGCCAGCGTGTATCAGATCGAGCCGCTGGGCGTGGTGGTGGTCAAGTCGCGCGACGACGTCGTGCGTACGGTGGCCGCCTGCCGCCGTCATCGCTGCCCGCTGACGATGAGGGGCGGCGGCACCTCCCAGGCGGGTCAGGCCATCGGCGGCGGCATCGTCGTGGACACCTCGAAGTACTTCAACCGGCTGCTCGAAGTGAACGCGGCGGACCGCTGGGCGAGGGTCGAGCCTGGTCTCGTGCTCGACGAGCTGAACGCGCAACTGCGGCAGGAGGGTTTGCGCTTCGCGCCGGACATCTCGACGGCGAGCCGCGCGACCGTCGGCGGCATGATGGCCAACAACTCCGCCGGGGCACGTTCCGTGATCTACGGAAAGACCATCGACCACGTCATCGAACAGCATGTCGTCCTGTCGGACGGCTCGCTCGCGCATTTCCGGCCGCTCGACGCTGGCGAGCTCGAGGCGATGTGCGCGCAGCCGACGCTGGAGGGACAGTGCTACCGTGAGGTTCGGCAGATCGCCAGGGACTGCGCTGAAGAGATAGAGCGCCGCTATCCGAAGGTGCTGCGGCGGGTGGGCGGCTACAACCTCGACGCCTTCGTTTGTCCGACCGCGCCGTTCAACCTGTCGAAGCTGATGGTCGGGTCGGAAGGCACGCTTGGCGTTGTTGTCGAAGCGAAACTCGCCCTGGTGCCGCTGCCGAAGTTCAAGGCGGTGCTCACGATTCAGTTCGCCGAGCTCCTCGAAGCGCTGGCCGCGACGCCGGCCATTCTCGCGCATGCGCCGTCGGCGATCGAGATCATGGATCGCTTCATCCTGAACCACACGCGCCAGAGCCCCGCGCTCGAACGACTGCGCAGCACATTCATCGAAGGTGATCCGGCGGCGCTTCTCTGCGTCGAAATGTATTCAGAGAGCGCCGACGATTTGCCACGGCGCCTCGACGCGCTCGAGCGCGATCTGGCCGCGCGGGGATTCGGCTACCGGTATCACCGCGCGCTCGATCTTTCGGCCCAAAGCGCTATCTGGTCGGTGCGCGAAGCGGCGCTGGGACTCTCGATGGCGATGAAAGGCGACGCCAAATCGCTGTCGTTCGTCGAGGACACCGCGGTGGCGCCCGAGCGCTTGCGCAACTACATCGAGCGCTTTCTCGACATGGTACGAAGCCATGGCACATCGGCGGGCGTCTATGCGCATGCCTCGGTTGGATGCCTGCACGTGCGGCCGGTCGTGAATCTGAAGACCGAGGCCGGGGTTCGGCAGTTCGAAGCGATCGCCTCGGCCAGTGCCGACCTGGTGCTCGAGTACGGCGGCGCGCTGTCGGGCGAGCACGGAGACGGTCTGGTCCGCAGCCCATTCATGGCAAAGATGTTCGGTCCGGTTTTGTATGAGGCGTTCCAGCACGTCAAGAACACGTTCGATCAGGACGGCATTCTCAACCCTGGGAAGATCGTCGACGCGCCACCGCTGACGTCGAATCTGCGCTACGGCCCCGAGTATCGCACGCCGCGGCCGGTCACGTTCTTCGACTACGAGGAGTACGGCGGGCTCCCGGGCGCCGTCGAGATGTGCAGCGGGCTCGGTGCATGCCGCAAGACGCTCGATGGGACTATGTGCCCGTCGTACATGGCGACGCGCGAGGAAAGGCACTCGACGCGCGGCCGGGCGAACGTGCTGCGCCTCGTCCTGGCAGGCCGGATCCACGAGGCCGGGCTCGGCGACGAGGGAGTTCGCGAGGTGCTCGATCTGTGCCTCGAGTGCCGCGCCTGTAAAGCGGAGTGTCCCGTCGGCGTCGACGTGGCACGGTTCAAGAGCGAGTTCCTGGCCGACTACTGGCGCCGGCACGGCGCATCCGCGCGGGCGCACCTGCTCGGACACATCCACGACATCTCGGCCTGGGGCAGTCGGGTCGCGCCGGTCTCGAATGTCGTTTCGCGCAGCGCGCCGGTGCGATGGCTGAACGAGCGGCTGTTCGGCATCGATCGCCGGCGGATTCCGCCCGCCTGGACAGCCACGACGTTCGCGCGTCGATACGCGAGCCGTCCTCGAACGGCCGCGCGCGGCAGAGCGCCTGGCCGCTCCGTCGTACTGTTCAACGACACGTTCACCAACTACTATGCGCCAGCGATCGGCATGTCGGGATTGGAGCTGCTCGAGGCCGCGGGATATGACGTGGAGCTGGCGCCGCTCGGCTGTTGCGGACGGCCGCTGATCTCTCAGGGCCTGCTCGGGGCGGCGCGCCGGCTGGCGGCCGAAACGGTGACGAAGTTACTGACTATCACGCCGCGGGGGCTTGCCCTGCTGTTTCTCGAACCCAGCTGCCTCTCGGCGATCCGCGAGGATGTCCCGGCGCTGCTGCGAGGCGACGCGAAAGCGCGTGCTCGTGAGGTGGCCGCGCGTTCGATGCTGCTGGAGGAGTTTGTCGAGCAGGAGTGTCAGGCTGGACGCGGGCATCTCGAGTTGCGCAGCGGCCCGTCCCGCATTGTCGTTCACGGTCATTGTCATCAAAAAGCGATGGGCCGGCTGGCGCCGATCACGGCGCTCCTCGGCCGTATTCCCGGATCGGCCGTCATCGATCTCGACGCCGGGTGCTGCGGCATGGCCGGATCGTTCGGCTATACCCGCGATCACTACGACCTGTCGCGGGCGATCGGAGAGCGCCGGTTGCTGCCAGCGGCGCGCAACCTCCCACCGGGAAGCGTCCTCGTTGCGGGCGGCACCTCGTGCCGGCACCAAATCGCCGACTTCACGCCGACGCGGGCCCTGCATCCCGTCGAACTGCTGCGCTCACTCGTGAGGGAGCCGGCGTGAACCTCGCCGTCATCTCGGTGGCGGCGCTGGCGCTTGCCGTGATCGTCAGCTGCTTCAGCCGGCTGAACGTCGGCGTCCTCGCGGTTGCGCTGGCATGGATCGTCGGTGTCTACATCGGCGGTATGCCGGTCAACACCGTCATGAGCGGATTCCCGAGCCAGCTCTTTCTGACGCTGACTGGCGTAACGCTCCTCTTCGCCCTCGCGGAGTCGAACGGCACGCTCCGACGGATCACTCAGCACGCGGTCCGCGTCTGCCGCGGCAATCGCGGCACGATTCCGGTGATGTTCTTCGTGCTTGGCGCCGCGATCGCGTCGATGGGGCCCGGCAACATCGCCACGGCGGCGCTGCTCGCGCCTCTCGCGATGGCGACGGCGGCGCGCACCGGCATTCCCCTCTTCCTGATGGCCATCATGGTTGGCAACGGCGCGAATTCCGGCTCGCTCTCCCCTTTCGCGCCGACCGGCATCATTGTCAACGGCATCATGGCGAGAAACGGACTCCCAGGCCTCGAGTGGCAGACTTATGCGTACAACCTCGTTGCTCACGCCTTCGTCGCCTTCGGTGGATATCTGCTGTTCGGCGGACTGAAGCTCTTCGGGTCGGGGAACGCGCCGTCAACGGATTCGGACGATCAGACCGAGGGGTTCGGTCGGCGCCACTGGATCACGCTGGCCGTGATCGGCGCGTTGTTGCTGAGCGTGACGCTGGGCAGAGTCAACGTCGGCATGGCCGCGTTTGCGGGGGCAGTTATCCTGGTGCTCTCGGGGTCCGCTGACGACGGCGAAGCGATCAAACGAATGCCGTGGAGAGTGATCGTCATGGTGTGCGGAGTGACGGTGCTCATCGCCCTGGTCGAACGGGCGCAAGGCATCGATCTTCTCGTCGCGCTGGTCGCCCGGATTGCCTCGGCGGAGACCGTCAACGGCATCGTCGCCTTCTTCACTGGAGTCGTGTCCGTCTACAGCAGCACGTCCGGAGTCGTACTACCAGCCTTTCTCCCGATGGTTCCGGGCCTCGCCGCTGCGCTTCCGGGCGCGAGCGCCTTGTCGATCGCGACGTCCATGAACGTCAGCGGTCACCTGGTCGATGTCTCGCCGCTCTCGACGATTGGCGCGCTGTGTCTTGCAGCTACTACTGATGCCGAGAGCAGGGAGCTCTTCAACAAGCTGCTGGCGTGGGGATTGTCGATGGCGGTGGTTGGAGCCATCCTCTGCCATCTGATTCTCTGACGCAGCGCATCATTCGACAACAACGACACCCTTCAACATGTTCATCCCGCAGACGAACGCGATCTCGCCGCTCTTCGAGGGCGTGAACTCAATATCAACTCCCTGGTTCAGCGGCAGGGTGCGCTTGATGTTGAGTGACGGGAACACGACTTCGGTTCCGCAGGTCTTGTCGGTCGTTCGAAGAAATGTCAGCCGTGCAGCGACCCCCGCTTGGAGTGTCACTTTCGCCGGCTCAAAGCCCTGCTCGCTGACGACAACCTTCGCGGTCTGTAGAGCGGCCCTCGACTGATTCACTGCCGCGGACGAAGCTGGCGGCGCCGCCGCGGTTCTCTCAGTCCTTCGGAGACCGAGACGTTCGCGCTCAGCACGGAGGAAGAAGCTGCCGCCAGCCACGACTCGATCGCCGGGCACCAACCCTGAAAGCACCTGAACGCTGTCACCGGACGCCGAGCCGAGCCGAACCTCCCGCTCCGTGAACTGGGTCGGTGCGTCCGCCTTTGGCATGTACACGAATGCCCG
>Ga0075431_100005572_pt1 | contig 12431 bp, 11 predicted proteins | sample RhiMetdeltSRZDD5_FD_75297 | JGI IMG/M metagenome (GOLD analysis project Ga0075431, IMG submission 75297) | Populus rhizosphere microbial communities from Tennessee, USA - Rhizosphere MetaG P. deltoides SRZDD5 | ecosystem: Host-associated > Plants > Roots > Rhizosphere > Soil | place: USA... | reverse complement strand
TATCGCAAGGCGCTCGAGCAGGATCGCTCGCCCGAGGCGGAAGGACGGCTCGAGAACCTCGAGGAGCTCGTGGCGGCGGCGGAGGACTTCACGCACGTGGCCGGCGAGACGACGCTCGAGGCGTTTCTCGACAGCGTCGCGCTGATGAGCGACGTCGACGAGCTGAAGGAGGCCGACTCGCGCGTGACGTTGATGACGCTCCACTCGGCCAAGGGTCTCGAGTTCCCGGTGGTGTTCCTGACCGGGCTCGAGGAGGGCGTGTTCCCTCACACGCGCTCGGTGGGCGATCCCGAGCAGGTCGAGGAGGAGCGCCGGCTGTGCTACGTCGGCATCACGCGCGCGGAGCAGCGGCTCTACGTCAGCTATGCCGTCCACCGGCGTATCCATGGCTACGACGCCGCCGAGCCCTCACGCTTCCTGCGCGAGATGCCGGAAGAGCAGCTCGCGCTGCTCAACGCCTCGCGTCCGGAGCCGACGTTCACGGCGGCGCGCGAGGTGCCTCGCTACGAGCCGCAGGAGGAAGCGTGGCCGCTCAAGGTCGGCGCGCGCGTCCGGCACGCGCGCTTCGGCGAGGGCCTCGTGGTCGGCGTGGAGAAGGATGGCGCCGACGTGATCGTGACGGTCGGCTTCGCCAGCGTCGGCCGCAAGCGGCTCTCGCTCGAGTACGCCCACCTCGAGGAGATCTAGGACGATGTGCGACAGAGAGGAGCGTCACGGCTGCGCCGGGGCGCTCCGAGCGTCGGGGGGCATGGGGGGCCATTTCGGGGCCCCCCATGCCGGTGAGGAGATCTAGCGTGATCAGTCGCGAGGACGTCGAGCACGTCGCCCGTCTGGCCCGGCTGGCGCTGACGCCCGATGAGCTCGAGCGCATGCGGACGCAGCTGAACGCGATCCTCGTCCACATCGACGCTCTCAGGGCCGTGAACACCGACGGCATCGAGGGGACCTCGCACGCGGTGCCGCTCGTCAACGTCATGCGCGACGACGAGCCGCGCCCGCCGTTCCCGGCCGACGCGATGCTGGGCAACGCGCCCGATCGCGCGGGCGAGTTCTTCCGCGTGCCGCGCATCATCGAGGACTGACGTGGACCTCCATCGTCCCATCCACGAGCTGACGGCGGCGTTCAGCCGCGGCGAGACGTCGCCCACCGCGGTGACGGAGGCTTACCTCGGTCGCATCGAGAAGCTCGATGGCAAGCTCGGCGCCTACATCACGGTCACCGCCGAGCAGGCGCGGGCGGCGGCGGCCGCCGCGGATCGGCGTTACCGCGCGGGCAGTCCGCTCGGCCCGCTGGACGGCGTCCCGGTGTCGATCAAGGACGTGTTCTGCACGCGCGGCGTCCCGACGACGAGCGGCTCGCGAATCCTGGAGCGCTACGTGCCGCCGTATGACGCGACGCTGGTCTCCCGACTCGCCGCCGGCGGCGCGGTGATGCTCGGCAAGGGGAACCTCGACGAGTTCGCGATGGGCTCCTCGACCGAGCACTCGGCGTTCCACGTGACGCGCAATCCGTGGGACCTCGCCCGCGTGCCGGGCGGCTCCTCGGGCGGCCCGGCGGCGGCCGTGGCGGGCGGGCTCGCGGCCGGCGGCTACGGCACCGACACGGGCGGCTCCATCCGTCAGCCCGCCGCATTTTGCGGCGTGGTCGGTCTCAAGCCAACCTTCGGCCGGATCTCGCGATTCGGGCTCATCGCCTTCGCGTCGTCGCTGGACCATCCCGGGCCCTTCGGCCTCGACGTGACGGACGCCGCGCTGCTGCTCGGCGGCGTCGCCGGCCACGATTCGCTCGACGCGACCTCCATCCCGGCGCCGGTGCCGGATTACACGGCGGACCTCGCGCGCGGCGTGCGTGGCGTGCGGCTCGGCGTCCCGGACGAATACTTCATCCCGGGAATGGATCCCGAGATCGAGGCGGCCGTGCGCGCGGCCGTCGAGGTGCTGAAGGGCCTCGGCGCCAGCGTCGAGCGCGTCTCGCTGCCGGCGACCCCTCATGCGCTGGCGACGTACTACGTGATCGCCCCGGCCGAGGCGTCATCGAACCTGGCGCGGTACGACGGCGTGAAGTACGGGCTCCGCGTGCCGGGCCGCGACCTGGTCGACATGGAGAGCCGCACGCGGGCGGCCGGCTTCGGCGCGGAGGTCAAGCGGCGGATCATGCTCGGCACCTACGTGCTGTCGGCCGGCTACTACGACGCCTACTATGGCCAGGCGCAGAAGGTCCGCACGCTGGTGCGGCGGGACTTCGACGCCGCCTTCGGGCGCGTGGATCTCATCGTGGCGCCGACGACGCCGAACGTGGCCTTCAAGCACGGCGACAAGGAAGATCCCGTGCAGATGTACCTCAACGACGTGTTCACGATCCCCGCCGACATGGCCGGGATCCCCGCGATCTCCGTGCCCTGCGGATTCACCGCCGGCGGCCTGCCGATCGGTCTCCAGCTGATCGGCAAGGCGCTCGACGAGCCGGGCGTGCTGCGCGCCGCTTATGCCTACGAGCAGGCCACCGACTGGCATCGGCGGCATCCGGAGCTGGCATGAGATACGAGGTCGTCATCGGGCTCGAGGTGCACGCGCAGCTCACGACGCGGACGAAGATGTTCTGCGGCTGCCCCACGAGCTTCGGCGCGGCGCCGAACACGCAGACGTGTCCCGTGTGCCAGGGCATGCCTGGGACGCTGCCGGTGCTGAACCGCCGCGCGGTCGAATACGGGACGCGCACGGCGCTGGCGTTCGAGTGCCGGATCAATCCCGGCTGCCGGTTCGCGCGCAAGCATTACTACTACCCGGACATGCCGAAGAACTTCCAGATCAGCCAGTACGAGGAGCCGCTGGCGGAGGACGGGGCGCTCGACGTCGACCTCCTCGGCGGCGAGACGCGTCGGATCGGCATCCAGCGGCTCCATCTCGAGGAAGACGTCGGCAAGCTCGTGCACGAGGGCACGCTCGAGACCGCGCAGGCGAGCCTCGTCGACTACAACCGCGCCGGCGTGCCGCTCATGGAGACAGTCTCGCGGCCGGAGATCCGCTCGCCCGAAGAGGCGGCGGCGTATCTCCGCGCGTTCCGCGCCGTGCTCGTCTATCTGGGTGTCAACGACGGCAACATGGAGGAGGGTTCGCTCCGCTGCGACGCGAACATCTCGCTGAAGCCCGCCGGCGCACGCGAGCTCGGCACCAAGGTCGAGATCAAGAACCTGAACTCGTTTCGCAACGTGCAGCGGGCCCTCGAGTTCGAGGTGAAGCGCCAGACGGATGCCCTCGCGCGCGGCGAGCGCATCGTGCAGGAGACGCGGCTCTGGGACGCCGACGGGGGCTCCACGCGCTCCATGCGCAGCAAGGAGTACGCGCACGACTACCGGTATTTTCCGGAGCCAGACCTCGTGCCTTTGAAGCTCGAACGCGCCTGGGTCGAGGAGATTCGCGCGGCGCTGCCCGAGCTGCCGCGCGCGCGGCGCCAGCGGTTCGTCAGCGAGCTCGGGCTCCCGCCGTACGACGCGGGCGTGCTCACGCAGAGCCGCGCGCTGGCGGAGTACTACGAGAGCGCCGTCCGCGAGTTTCCACAGCCCAAGCTCGTGTCGAACTGGGTGATGTCCGAGCTGCTTCGCGAGCTGCCCGCCGACGACGAGCGCGCCATCGCCGAGGCGCCGATCACGCCATCCCGGCTGGCCGGTCTGCTGCGCTTGATCGACGACGGCACGATCAGCGGCAAGATCGCCAAGACCGTCTTCGAGAAGATGCTGGCGACGCGCGAGGAGGCGAGCGCCATCGTGCGCCGCGAGGGGCTTACCCAGGTGGCGGATGCGGCGGCGCTGGAGGCGCTGGTCGAGGCGGCGATCGCCGGCAATCCCCGCGCCGTGGATGACTTTCGCAAGGGCAAGACAGCGGCCGCCAAGGCGCTCGTGGGCCAGGTCATGAAGGCCAGCGGCGGCAAGGCCAACCCGGCCATGGTGAGCAAGCTCGTCGAGGAGAAGCTGACGAAATCGTAGGGCCGACAGATATAATCGAGACGCCCGCTATATATGATTGAGCTTCACCGGGTTTGGCGCGTCTTTTCGGTAGGACCGGTGAAAGTCCCTGCGCTCAGCGACGTCTCCTTCCGGATCGCCAAGGGCGAGTTCGTCACCCTCCACGGCGCGAGTGGCGCCGGCAAGACGACGCTCCTCCGCCTGCTCTACCGTGACGACCTGCCGACCGAGGGCGAGATCGACGTCCTGCGGTACGACGTTCCGAGGCTCCGGCGCCGCGAAGTGGCCGAGATGCGGCGCATGATCGGCGTCGTCTTCCAGGACGCCAAGCTCTTGCCCGGTCGCACCGTGTACGAGAACGTCGCCTTCGTCTTGCGCGTGCTCGGCACGCCGCGCCGCGAGATCACGCCGCGCGTCTTCGACGCGCTCCGCGCGGTCGGCATGTCCTCGCGCGCGCAGGCGTACCCGGCGCAGCTCTCGCAGGGCGAGGCGCAGCGCGCGGCGCTGGCGCGCGCCATCGCGCGCAAGCCGCTCCTGCTGCTCGCGGACGAGCCGACCGGAAGTCTCGACGAGGCGATGGCCGGCGAGGTCCTCGACGTGATCAAGGACATCTGGGCGGGCGGCACCACGGTGCTCTTCGCCACGCATCAGCGCGCGGTGGCCGCCGCGCTCCGCCAGCGCACGCTCGCGCTCCAGGCGGGGCGCGTCGTCAAGGACGAGGGCTAGGTGCTCGGCTTTCTGATCGGCGAGGCGCTGCGCGACCTTCGCCGGGCCGGCCGTGTCGCCATCAGCGCAATATTACTGATCACGCTGTCACTCGCCGCGCTCGGCGGCTTCTGGCTCGTCTCGTCCAACATCGGCCAGGCGACCGATCACTGGCGCAACCGCGTCCGCATCATCGTGTTCCTCAAGCGCGAGGCCGGCACGCCGGAGTCGACCGCGCTCGTCCAGCGCGTTACCGCCATTCCCGGCGTCTCCGCGGTGCGGTACGTCGGCAAGGCGGAGGCGCTCGGCACCCTGAAGGAAGTGCTCGGCAAGGACGCGAGTGTGGCCGACCAGCTGCCGATCAATCCGCTGCCCGCCTCGCTCGAGGTGACGCCGACCGCGGAGGGCGCCACGCCCGACGGTGCGCGCGTGCTGATCGAGCGACTGGCGGCCCTGCCGGAGGCCGAGGAGGTCGGCGGCGGCAGCCAGTGGATCGACCGGCTCGCCCAGGCCCGCCGACTGCTGAATGCCATCGGCTTCGGCGTGGGCGCCGTGCTCGCGCTCGCGGCCATCCTGACGGTGACCACGGCCACCACGCTCGTCCTTCACGCCCGGCGGCAGGAGACGGAGATCATGCGTCTCGTCGGCGCCTCCGAGCTGATGGTCCGACTGCCGCTGCTGCTGCAGGGCATGATGCAAGGCCTGCTCGGCGCCATGCTGGCGATCTGGGTGCTGATCGGCTCGTACGCCCTCGTGGCCCCCGGTCTCGAGCCGCTGGTCCATCAGACGCTCGGCGTCGAGCGGCTGTCGTTCCTGCGTCCGTACGACGTGGTCGGGCTCATGTTCGCCGGCAGCGTGCTCGGCGGCTTCGGCGGCTGGCTGGCGCGGGGACGCCGCGAGCCATGACCCGCGCGCGCGCGGCCGCCGGCATCGTGGCGCTGGGCGTCACGCTCGCCGCCTCGCTCGCTTCCGGTCAGGCGAAGAAGGGTGACGACGCGCTGTCGGCCGAGCAGAAGAAGCTCCAGCAGACGGAGCGCCAGCTCCGCGAGGAGCGCAAGAAGGCAGCCGAGGCGCGAGCGCGCGAGTCGTCCGTGCTCGCGGAGCTCGAGGTCATCGAGCGGCGGCTGGCTGACAAGCAGCGCGAGATCGCGCGGCTCGACGCGCGGATGAAGCGCGCGGCCGGCGACGTGCAGACACTGCGCGGCGAGGTGCGGCAGCTCGAGACGCAGCGGGCCGGGCAGCAGGCGGCGCTCGCGAGGCGGCTGCGCGCGATGTACAAGGTGCACGTGCAGGGTGGTGCGCTCCCCTTGCTGCTGGCGGGCGACGACCCCACGACGCGGGCGGCGGCGATTCGCCATCTCGGCAGCCTGGCGTCGCTAGACGCCCGCCTCATTCAAGAGTATCGTGGGACGTCGGACAGGCTCGAGGATCGTCGCAATCGAGAAGAAGCTCGGCAGCGCGATCTCGCGGGTCTTCGCGCCGATGCGCAGCGTGAGCAAGCCGAGGTCGATGCAAACGTCGCCAAGCGCCGGGTCCTTCTGGCGAAGGTCCGGGACGAGCGGGCGTATCACGAGCGGATGGTCGGTGAGCTCACGGAGGCGACCCGGCGGCTGGAGGCGTTCATCCGGGACCTCCAGGCCAAGCAGCGACGGTTGGCCAAGATCCCGCCCCCGGCCAAGCCCGGGACCGAAGCTCCGCCTGCGGTCGGTTTCGGCACCCTCCGCGGCCGGCTTCCCTGGCCGACGGAAGGGCGCGTCGTCAGCGCGTTCGGGGCCCAGGTCCATCCCCGGTTCGGCACGCGGACGTTTCGGAACGGCGTGGACATCGAGCCGGGCGAGGGGCGCGACGTGGCGGCCGTGTTCGGCGGGCACGTCGTCTATACGGGGTGGTTCAAGGGGTATGGAAATCTGATCATTCTCGACCACGACAACGAGTACTACACGCTGTACGCGCACGTTGCCGACATACTGGTCAAAGAAGGGGACGACGTGAAGCAGGGACAGCGGATCGGCACAGTGGGGGATACCGGCTCCCTCGAGGGCACGCGCCTCTATTTCGAGGTGCGCTTCGAGGGCAAGCCGCAAAACCCCGAACAGTGGCTCCGTAAACGGGGCTGAGGATCCGGGACCTGGGGGAATCCATGAAGAAGGCGTTTGTGATTGGCTCATTGCTCGTCGTGTTGACGGTGTCGGTCGGCGGCTCCGCCATCAGCAAGGGGACGGACAGTGGCGCGACCTATGAGCAGCTCCGGCTCTTCACCGAGGTGCTCTCGATCGTGCAGAACCAGTACGTGGACGAGGTCCCACCCAAGGAGCTGATCTACAGCGCCATCAAGGGCACGCTGCGCGGCCTCGATCCGCACAGCTCGTTCCTCGACCCGGACTCGTACAAAGAGATGCAGGTGGAGACCTCCGGCAGCTTCGGCGGCCTCGGCATCGAGATCACGCTCAAGGACGATATTCTGACCGTCGTCTCGCCGATCGAGGGCACGCCCGCGTATCGCGCGGGGCTGCACACCGGCGACCGAATCGTGAAGATCGACGGGCTCGTCACCAAAGACATGCAGCTGCCCGACGCGGTCAAGCGCATGCGCGGCCGGCCTGGCACCAAGGTAACCATCTCGGTCGTGCGCGAGGGCTGGACGGAGCCGAAGGACTACGACATCACGCGCGAGCAGATCCGCGTGCAGTCGGTCCGCACGCACGACCTCGGCAACGGCATCTTCTATCTGAAGCTGCGCCAGTTCCAGGAGCAGAGCCCGCACGACCTGGACGCCTCGCTGGAGAAGTTCGACAAGGCCGGCATGAAGGCGCTGGTGCTCGACCTGCGCAACAATCCGGGCGGCCTGCTGACGGCGGCCGTGGAGGTCTCCGAGAAGTTCATCGACGACGGCAAGCTCGTCGTCTACACCGAGGGTCGCGTGCGCAACCAGAACATGCGCTTCTCGGCGCACGCCAAGAAGGGCTATTCCAAGATGCCGATGGTCGTCCTGGTCAACCAGGGCAGCGCCTCGGCATCCGAGATCGTTGCCGGCGCTCTGCAAGATTGGGGTCGCGCGATGGTCGTCGGGACTCAAACGTTCGGCAAGGGCTCCGTCCAGACCATCATCCCGCTCTCGGACGGCTCCGGCCTCCGGCTCACCACGGCGAAGTACTTCACGCCGAAGGGCCGCTCGATCCACGGCAAGGGCATCACGCCGGACATCGTCGTCGAGCTGCCGAAGGAGCCGGCTCCAAAAGAACGGCCACTGCCGTCGACCGATCCGATGGACGATCTGAAGAAGGACGTGCAGCTGCAGCGCGCGCTCGACGTCATCAAGACCATGCGGCTCATCGAGCAGCAGCGTCCCGAGGGGACGCCGCGGGCGCAGGGCGCCGCACAGACGAGCGCTCGGTAACGGAGTTATCGAGGCGCGCCACGGCTACGCCGGGGCGCGACGAGCGCCGGGGGGTGTGGGAAGCCATTTCGGGCCCCCCACGGAATCGCATGACCGTGCTCGGGATCGAGAGCTCGTGCGACGAGACGGCAGCGGCGGTCGTGGCCGACGGGTGCCGCATCGTGTCGAGCGTCGTCGCCTCGCAGGACGACGTCCACGCGCCGTATGGCGGGGTGGTGCCCGAGCTGGCGTCGCGGCGTCACCTCGAGGTCATCGTGCCGGTCGTCGCGCGCGCGCTCGCCGAGGCGCGCGTCAACCTTGCTGAGCTCGACGGCATCGCAGTCACGCAGGGCCCGGGGCTCGTGGGCTCGCTCCTCGTCGGCACTTCGCTCGCGAAGTCGCTCGCGTGGGCCCATCGCAAGCCGCTGGTCGGCGTGAATCACCTCGAGGGACACATCTTCGCCGCCTTCCTGACCGACGATCCGCCCGACTATCCGTTCCTCGCTCTCGTCGTCTCGGGCGGCCACACGGCGCTCTACCACGCGCGTGCGCCGCGCGCGTACGAGCTGGTGGGCCAGACGCGGGACGATGCGGCCGGCGAGGCGTTCGACAAGGTGGCCAAGCTCCTCGGGCTCGGCTTCCCCGGCGGGCCGCTCATCCAGCGCGCCGCCGAGACCGGCGATCCGACCGCCGTGGCCTTTCCGCCCGCGCGCATGACCGACGGCGCGCGCGACTTCTCGTTCAGCGGCATCAAGACGTCCGTGTCGCTCTACGTCAAGCGGCACGCCCCACTGTCGGCGGCGGAGGTCGCCGACGTGGCGGCGTCGTTCCAGGCGACGGTGGTGCGCACGCTCGTGCGCCGCACCCTGGACGCCGCCGCGCAGCTCGGTGTGCAGCGCGTGGTGCTGACCGGCGGCGTGGCGGCGAACGGCCCGCTGCGCGCGGCGTTGAATGCCGAGGCCGCGGCCCGGGGCGTCCGCGTCCACGTGCCCCCGCGCCACCTCTGCACCGACAACGCCGCGATGATCGCCGCCGCCGGCTCCGCCCGCCTCGCCGCCGGCGAGCGCGCGCCGTTGACCCTCAACGCGATCCCGGATCTCGCGCTGGCGTCATGAAGACCTCATGAACTTCGAGGCCGTCCTGGCCGGCCTGCCGGACGCCGTCGTCGCCGTGGACGGGGAGCTGCGCGTCTTCTTCTGGAACTCCGCTGCCGAGGAGCTCACGGCGCGCTCCGCGCGCCGTGCCGAGGGACGCCTGCTCAAGGACATCTTCGCCGGCGACGCCGCGATCGTCCGGCGCCTCGCCGAAACGCTGGCGACGGGCGAGAGCCGCTCGGCGGGCGATAGCACCATCGAACGCCCGGATCGGCGCGAGCTGCCCGTCAGCCTCGTGACCGCGCCGCTGTTCGCCAAGGACGGGACCGTCGCCGGGGCGGTGGCCGTGCTGCGCGATCTGTCGCGGATCCGCCAGCTCGAGGCCGAGGTGCGCCGCGGCGAGACGCTGGCCGCGGCCGGGCGCATGGCGGTCGGCCTGGCCCATGAGATCCGCAATCCGCTGGGAGCGATCCGCGGCGCCGTGCAGCTGCTCTCGCGCGAGCTCGGTGCGGAGTCCCGCCTGCAGGAGTACACGTCCGTGCTGCTGACAGAGGTCGATCGCGTCAACCGGATCATCGAGATGCTGCTGGACCTCGCACGCCCCGTCCCGGTGCGGCCCGTACCCCTGAACCTCCACCAGCTGCTGGAGCGCGTGGCGCTCCTCACGGAGGAGACGGCGCGGACACGTCGGGTAACCATCATCCGCCGGTACGATCCCAGCTTGCCGCCGGTGATGGGCGACGAGGATCGCCTCGTACAGGTCTTCCACAATCTCGTGCGGAATGCGATGGACGCGATGGCCGACGGCGGGAAGGTGACGCTGGCGACCCGCGTGAGCTTGAACCCGCTCTTTGGCAAGATGGACCTCGGCAGCGGTCCGCGAACCATGGTGGAGGCGCAGGTGATCGACGAAGGCAGCGGCATCCCGACCGCGGCGCGCGCACGCGTCTTCGATCCGTTCTTCACCACGAAGGCGCACGGTCTCGGCCTGGGGCTGGCCATCTGCCATCAGATCCTGGAGCAGCACCGGGGCGCCATCGACATCCAGAGCGAGGAAGGCCATGGCACCACGGTGACGTGCTTCCTGCCGGTCGCCCGATGAGCACGGACGCGCGCATCCTGATCGCGGATGACGAGGACAGCCTTCGCTGGGTGCTCGAGAAGGGCCTCCGGCAGGCCGGCTATGATGTCACGTCGGTGAAGGACGGTGACAGCGCGCTGCGTGCCTTCGCCGAGTCGCCGTTCGATCTCATCTTTCTCGACATCCGCATGCCGGGGCTGGATGGCCTGACCGCGCTCGCCAAGCTGCGCGAGCTACGCGCGGATGCCCCCGTCGTCGTGATGACGGCGCACGGAACGATGGAGACCGCCATCCAGGCCATGCAGCGCGGCGCCTACGATTACCTCGCCAAGCCGTTCGACATCGACGAGGTGCTCCTCGTCGCGGAGCGCGCGCTGGCGGCGGGCCGCCTCACGCAGGAGGTCGCCCGCCTGCGCAGCGGCCTCAAGGAGGTCTGGGAGTTCGGCGCGCTCATCGGCCGCCATCCGCGCATGCAGGAGGTGTACAAGACCATCGGGCGCATTGCCGCCAGCGACGTGACAGTCCTCCTCCGCGGTGAGTCGGGGACGGGCAAGGAGCTCGTCGCGCGGGCGGTTCATCACTACAGTCGACGCGCCGGCCGGCCGTTCGTGGCGGTATCGGCGGCGGCCATTCCGGGCACGCTGCTCGAGTCCGAGCTCTTCGGTCACGAGCGCGGCGCCTTCACTGACGCCAGGGACCGCAAGCTCGGCAAGCTGGAGCTCGCGCACGGGGGGACGCTGTTCCTGGACGAGATCGGCGACATGCCGGCCGATCTCCAGACGAAGCTGCTGCGCGCGCTGCAGGAGCGGGCCATCGAGCGCGTGGGCGGCACCGAGCCGATCCGCATCGACGTGCGCGTGCTGGCCGCGACCAACCGCGATCTCGAAGCGATGATGCGCGCGGGCCACTTCCGCGAGGACCTCTTCTATCGTCTCAACGTCGTGACCGTGAACCTCCCCCCGCTGCGCGAGCGGCGGCGGGACATTCCGTTGCTGGTGGAGCACTTCCTGTCGAAGTACGCCACCGAGCTCGGCGAGCGCGGCGTGGCCCCGGAGGCGCTCGATCGCCTCGTCGGCCACGACTGGCCCGGCAACGTGCGCGAGCTGGAGAACGTCGTCCAGCGCGCGATGGTCATGGCCACCACCGGGGTCATCCTGCCCGAGCACCTTCCGATCGGTCCCGTGTCCGCCGCGGCGTCGGTGGCCGTCGACGCGACGCTGGAGGATGTCATCGAGCGCAAGCTCCTCGAGTGCGTGCGCGGGCTGCGCGACCATACGTCCGCCAACCTGTACGACCTCGTCATGGGCCTGGTCGAGAAGCCGCTCTTGCGCGCCGTCTTGCACGAGACGGGTGGTAATCAGGTGCGCGCGGCGCAGATCCTCGGGATCAATCGAAACACCCTGCGGAAAAAGCTCACCGAGCACGGGATCGATCCGGACAAGCTCGACGCGTAGGCGCGCTTCACCGTCTCGCCGATCGGTGATAGGCTTCGTATGTTGTCCATTCCTTGGCATGACCCTCATGATCGGAGAGGCCTATGGCGTTCGATTCCGAACCGAATGAGGGATCTCGTAAGACGCTGGACGAGATCCGCCGTGAGCTCGACGCCGAGTACGGATTCGTCGACACCGGCCTCGTCGCTTCCGACGAGGGCGAGACTACGGGCGATCGCGGTCGCGAGGACGGATCATCCGAAGATGCACGCGAGACTCCGCGCGATCGCCGGCGCCCTGTCCGACTGACCGACGATGTGCGCGAGGCCGCGGACGATCGCCACCCGAATGCTCGACCGACCGACCCGGGGTTGTTTGGAACCCGGGCCGAGGCGAGGCGGCCTAAGACCTGGGACGAGGAGATTGACAACGACAGGGTCGAGCAGATCTTCGAGCGCCACCAGTTTGCCATGCGACAGCGGGTCAGCGGCGCCGAGCGACCACGACGGTCGGGTTACGTCCTGGCAGCGCTGGTCGGGTGCGTCGCCGGTCAGGCCTTGCTACTCGGTTTTTTCATCGTCATGCAGCACCGTCTCTCCGGAGACGTGCCGCGTACGAGCGCCCCGGTCTCCTCTCACGTCGATGCGACTGCATCGCCACCGCCGAAAGACCAAGCGCCAATGAAGGAGGAGCCGCCTGCGCAGTCGAACGAGGAAACAGCGCAGTCCATCGTCAGCATTCCGCGCGATGCCGCGCCGCCGACATCAGCGCAATCCTCCA
>Ga0075431_100005569_pt1 | contig 12436 bp, 7 predicted proteins | sample RhiMetdeltSRZDD5_FD_75297 | JGI IMG/M metagenome (GOLD analysis project Ga0075431, IMG submission 75297) | Populus rhizosphere microbial communities from Tennessee, USA - Rhizosphere MetaG P. deltoides SRZDD5 | ecosystem: Host-associated > Plants > Roots > Rhizosphere > Soil | place: USA... | reverse complement strand
GACCGTCGAGGGCGTGACCGCCGCGCTCGATCGCATTCTGTCGCAGGCGGGGCCGAACGACTTGATCCTGTTGTTCATCGCCGGGCACGGGGGGCCTGACCCTTACGCGCCGCAGAACCTTTATTACATTCTGCATGACACCAGGGTCGCCGACCTGTCGCGCACAGCGCTGCCAATGACGACTTTGCAGGAGAAGCTCAATCTGGCTCGCGCCAGGCGGGCGGTGGTCTTCATTGATACATGTCACAGCGCCGGCCTTGGAGGCGCGCAGCAGGCGGGCGCGCGCGGCTTCGAAAACAACCTGATCAATCTATACTCGGCGAAGCTCTTCAAAGAAGAAGGGCGCGCGGCGATCACCTCTTCGGACGTCAATGAGTTTTCATATGAGAACAAACGATGGGGGGGCGGCCACGGAGTCTTCACCTACGCGCTGCTCGAAGGTCTGCGCGGACAGGCCGACGCAAACGCCGACTCCTTCATTACGGCGGGAGAACTCTTCGCTTACGTCCGTGACCGCGTGCGGCTTGAAACGGGGTTCAAACAAAATCCCCGCTCTGTGTATGATTTCAACAATGATTTCACGCTGGCTTTCGTGGCCGGAAAATAGACGTTTGGTCAGGCGACTTTTTTATGATTACGTTTGCACGTCATAAGCCGCGACGAGTTCCCCAGGAGCGCTGCGCCGCCACGACTCCGTAATCAACTTGCGAAGATCATCTGGTTGGACGGTCGAGAGCCGGACTAACATCGCCGGATAGTTCAGATAATGATTGGTGATGTAGAACGTCTCCGGGTCAATCTTCATCAGCGCCTCGCGTTCATTCATGTGGATCATGATGACGACAGATTCGCCGCTCTGGTGGAATCTGACGAATAACTTCTTGCGGACATGAAAGGCGGGCGTGCCGTACGACGTTCCTTCGACCGCTTCGGGCAGCGCGCGCGCGATCTTTCGGACTGTTTCCCAGGTCGCCGGCTGTGTTTTTCGTTTGCGTCTCATAGGTTGCGATTCTCAGGAGAGTTCCTCCAGCAACGCCTTGGCCTCTTTGAGATCTTCCGTATCAAACCCTTCTGTAAACCAGTTATAGATTTCCAGGAGCGTCTGCCGGGCTTCCTCTATCTTGTTCTGTTTTTGCCATAGACGGCTCAAGCTCAATACGGCTCGCAGCTCGAGCGATTTTGCGGATTGCCGCCGGGCAATTTGGATGGATTGGAGGAAACATTCTTCAGCCTCTGATTGGCGCCTTAATAAGAGTTCGCCTTTGAGGCGATATAATTCCGCCAGGAGATAATATCCTCCTGCGTCAAGCACAGTGGATAACGTCTCGTCTACCACGGCAAGTCCCTCTTCATTTTGCCCGTCTTTCATCAACGCTTCGGCCAGGATCGCGCGAAAATGCAATCGAGCGATCTCAGACCTGATCTCGCTGTGCGCGACCAATGCTTGTCGCATCTGCGCAATCCCATCGCTTCTGGCGCCCATCTCGACTAGAGCCCAACCGCGCAGACTTGTCCCGACCGCGATCCACGGCGCAAGCCCGTATTCGCCCGCCTGTGAGATGAGCTCTTCGGCCTGCTCCAATGTTTTTTTTGGCTCGCGACGGAATTGATGCAGGAACGCGGCATAGAAAATGGTGATACAAAGACTTTCGGGATGGCGCGCCTCTTTGGCCAACTCGAGCGCCTCGCGGATTTTATTCAATGATTGGTCCGGATAACCGAGAACCCACTGTGCCCATGCCCCGTTGCACCCCAGAGATACTCCGGGAACAAACCTGGGTTCGGAAAAATGCGAATGCCGCCCCTTGTTATCGCAGAGAGCAAGCCCCCGTTCACAGTGGTCCATAGCCGCAACAAACTCTCCAAGATGAAAAAGGGTGACCCCCATAACCCAATGGGCCTGCGCCAGGAGACCCGTATCAGAACCGCTATGGGCCAGGCGCAGGAGTTGATCGCAGATATCTCGAAGCGGCGCGAATTCCGCCCGGAACAGATATACATTCCTCAATCCCCTCAGCGTCCTGAAGAGTTGAAGCCCCTCGCCCAATCGCTCACAGAGTTCTCGCGCCCGGTTGTATGTCTGTTCCACTATCGCAACCCCATACCCTTGCGTGATCGGCAACGCCACACACAGCGCCATTTGCAGCGCCAGTTCTCGGCGATCGCGTTCCCCCGCGTCCGGCAGGTTTTTGAGCAGTTCGAGTCCTCGGCGCGCAAGCATCACCGCCTCGCGATGCGCAAAACAGCGGTTGGCGTTATCGGCTGCCCGTTGAAGATAATTCACGGCGCGATCGAAAGCTCGCCCCTGCTCGAAATGCATCGCCAGTTCCGCCGCGATCTCGCCCGCGCGCTCCCCCATGAAAGTTTCTTCGCGCTCTCCGATTCGCCTGTGCAATCGAGAGCGCCGCGCCGCCGGGATGCGCTGGTAAAGCGCGTTTTGATAGAGGGCGTGAATGAAGCGGTACTGAGCCGCTCCATCCGGCGATTCGCCCGTCCGGCTCGCTTGCAGGAATTGGCGTCGTCGCGCCAGTTCTTCGCATAGCTCCTCAACCTTGACCACGTCTTCTTCCAACGCCGCCGCGACCGCCGCCGCCGAGAACTCGGCGCCGGCGACACTCGCCGCCTCCAACACCCGCTGATCCTCTTTGACCAGACGGTCAATTTGTTTCTCGATCATCTGCCGGACGTTCTCCGGCGTCTCAAGAGCGATCTTCTCCGTTCCGACCTTGAACTCCCACTTCCCGCCAACCTCAGCGATCAGCCCTTGATCAACCAGGTAATCAACCACATTGACCATAAAGAGCGGGCTGCCGTCCGTGCGATCGTGAATCAGGCGCGCCAGTCCGGCTGGGAACCGGTTGTCAGGAAATCGCATGGCCAGATACTCGCCCGCCGCGGCTTCGCTCAGAAAATCCAGCGCCAGCTCTTCACATCGCCGGCTCATCTTCAACTCCTGCTGAACGGCTTTCAACGGATGCCCGCTTGAAATCAAATCCGCCGGTCGGTAGACGCCGATGAGCAGCAGGCGCGCCGGCTCGCGCCGCCTCGCCAGGTAAGAGATCAGGTCCAGCGTCGAGTAATCGCTCCAGTGCAGGTCTTCGAGCGCCATCACGAGCGGCGTTTCGGCCGTCAGCGCCTCGATGGTCTCGGCCATCTCGCGCAGCATCCGCTCGCGCGTCGAGCCTGCAGCCTCGCGCTCGAAAGCCTCTTGATCAGCCGCGCTCACGAGCCACGGCATCTGCAGCAGCCACGTCGGCGCGCGCCGCCGGAGCAATTCGATCAGACGGTCGCGACCCGGCTCCTGGCAAAGCCGCGAAACGGCTTCGAGCGCGGGCAGGTAAGCTTCGCCCACGCCGTATTGCTCCAGACATTGTCCTTGCGCGATCCAGACTTGAGGCTCTCGCGCGGCGCTGAGCAAAAAGGATTCGACAAGGGTGGTCTTGCCAATGCCCGCCTCGCCCGTGATGAAGACCACTTGACGTTCGCCTTTCATCGCGCGTTCCAGACAGCCATGCAGTCGCGAGAGGCTGGCTTCCCGCCCGACTAGGCCCGCCGGAGGCGACAGTCGCGGTCGCAAAGGCGCGAAGAATCTCCCAGAGGTTGTGGAGGCCTGGGCGCCCTGCCGCTTCTCGCCGCGTTCTTCCGTGATCGTCCCGATGAAGCGATAGCCCCGCCGATGCGACGTCTCGATGAAGCGCGGCTGCCTGGCGTCATCGCCGAGCGCCTTGCGCAACTCGCCAATGCAGACCTTGAGCGCGGCGTCTGTTACATAGGTCTCCGGCCAAACGGCGTTGAGTAGCTCCTCTTTCGTCACTAATTGGCCGTGATGCTTCAACAGGCACAGGAGAACGGCGTAGGCTTTGGGGGTTAGGGTTATGACTCGCTCGTCGCGCCACAGGCACTGATTGCGCATGTCCAGGCGGAAGGGGGCGAAGAGAATGTGCGATCCGTGTCCCATCAGTGTTACCGAAAACTTACCGCAATCTTACGACAAGCTTATGACCGCGCGCGCAGGCTGCGCGTATTCTGCGCCCGCGATGAACGGATGGCAACATCCGACGAATCAGTACCGCGAGCGGTAGCGAGCGTGGCTCCCGAAACTGGCCATCTGTGGGAGCCACGCTCGCTACCGCTCGCGGTACTGATTCTGACTCCGTGAATTTCTGAAAATTAGACGCTGTCGCCATTGCGAAGACGCTATGGTCTGCATTGTGGAGAAGCAGAGTTTTGCGCCGACGACTCGCTGAAGAAAAGGGACGCTTCGTGGGGCACGCCGCCGGCGAGTCGCAGGCGCAAATTCGTGTAATTCGATAAGCCGCGCGTCCGCAGCGCCGATTCAGCCTGTTGAATTCGTGAAAGGATTAGTTATGAAAAGAAAACTCCTTACTACCGTCGCCTTGGCCCTCATTGCTGAGGCTGTTTTATTCACGTTGCCCGCGGGCCGGGCCAATGAAACAAAACCGCCGGCGAGGAATGTCGCCTTTAGCAAAGACGTCGCGCCGATCTTTTTCAAGAACTGCGCCGAATGCCATCGTCCTGGCGAGTCGGCTCCGATGTCGCTCCTGAGTTACAAAGACGCGCGCCCCTGGGCCAAATCCATCCGCGAAAAAGTCATCGGCCGCGAGATGCCGCCCTGGCACGCCGATCCGCGCATTGGGGAGTTCTCGAACGACCGCCACTTGACCGAGGCCGAGATTGACACGATCAGGGCCTGGGTTGACGGCGGGGCGCTCGAGGGAGACCCGCGTGACCTGCCGCCTCAACCTGAGTTTGTCGAAGGATGGAAGATCGGCAAGCCGGACCTGGTCCTGCGGATGCCGGAAGAGTTTACTCTCGAAGCCACGGGGCCTGATGAGTTACAGTACTTCGAGGTAGATCCTGGCTTCACCGAAGACAGGTACGTGCAAATGGCCGAAGCGCGTCCCGGCAATCGTCGCATCGTTCACCACATCAATGTCTTCATTGTGCCGCCGACGGGAGGCGCGCCGCAGCGGAAGCTCACCCGTGAGGAAAGCGAAAGTCTGCGCGCCCAACAAGGGAAAGACTCGATCTTTCGGCGTGAAGGCTTTTTGATGCGGCTGAAGCCGGAGACGCCGGTCTATGACGATGGTTGCGGGCTACAGAGCGGAGGCGTCGGAGACCGCCTCGACGGCAGCGGCCAACGCGTCTTCAGGACCTGGCTCTGCGGGTTCGTCCCAGGTATCAGCCCAATGATATGGGAACCTGGCGCCGTCAAGAAGATACCTGCCGGGTCGAAGATCATCTTGAATATCCACTATTCCAAGATCGCGGGCAGGGTCGAAAAAGATCGCTCGATGGTCGGCCTCATCTTTGCCAGGAAGCCGCCCCAAAAGGAATTGCTCACACGTCTGATCGCCAATCACTATTTTCAGATTCCGCCAGGCGCGGAGAACCACAAGGTGACGGCTTGCTGGGAAACGAAGGATGACATTCATCTCGTCGGCGCTGCGCCGCACATGCACTATCGTGGCAAGGCGATGGAGATCCGGGCCTACTATCCCGACGGCCGCTCGGAGACGCTCCTCAACGTGCCCAGGTACGACTTCTCGTGGCAGAACATGTATTACTTCAATCGCCCCGTCGCGATTCCAAAGGGAACACGATTTATGCTGACGGCCCACTTCGACAACTCAAGCCGGAATAAATACAACCCCGACCCGAAGCAGGCCGTACGCTGGGGCGATCCGACCTACGATGAGATGATGATGGCCTTCTTCGAATACACGATCGACACTCAATCGCTCGAATCGGCTTCCGCAAATAAGCCCGGCGGCGCATCGCAAAAGTAGAAGTCTTTCGTCTTGTCGCGACTCCAGCAATGACAAATGATTCTGACTCCGTGAATTTCTGAAAATTACACGCTGTCGCCATTGCGAAAACGCTATGGTCTTCAATCTGGAGAAGCAAAAGTTTGCGCCGACAACTCGCCGACGAAAAGGGACGCTTCGTGGGGGCGAGCCGCCGGCGAGTCGCCGGCGCAAGTTCGTGTAATTCGATAAGCCGCGCGTCCGCAGCGCCGATTCAGCCTGTTGAATTCGTGAAAGGATGAGTTATGAAAAGAATACGCCTTTACACCGCCGCCCTGCCATCATTGCGGGCGCCGTTTTATTCGCGCTGCCCGAGAGCCGGGCCGATGAAACAAAACCGCCGGCGAGGAATGTCACCTTCAGCAAAGACGTCGCGCCGATCTTTTTCAAGAATTGCGCCGAATGCCATCGTCCGGGAGAGTCGGCTCCAATGCCGCTTCTGAGTTACAAAGACGCGCGCCCCTGGGCCAAATCAATCCGCGAAAAAGTCATCAGCCGCGAGATGCCGCCCTGGCACGCCGATCCACATACAGGGGAGTTCTCGAACGACCGTCGCTTGACCGAAGCCGAGATTGAGACGATCAAAGCCTGGGTTGACGCCCAGGCGCCCGAAGGCGATCCGGGTGATCTGCCGCCTCAGCCTGAGATTGTCGAAGGGTGGAAGATAGGCAAGCCGGACATGATCCTGCAGATGCCGGAGGAGTTCACTCTCGAAGCCACGGGGCCGGATGAGTACCACTTCTTCGAGATTGCCCCGGGCTTCACCGAAGACAAGTATGTGCAGATGGCCGAAACGCGTCCCGGCAATCGTCGCATCGTTCATCACATCAATGTTTTCATCGTGCCGCCGCCGCCGGGAGTCGCCCCGCAGCAGAAACTGACCAGGGAGGAAAGCGAGCGCCTGCGCCTCCAGGCGGCAAAGGATTCGATCTTTCAGCGTGAGGGCTTTGTGATAAGGCTGAAGCCGGATGTGCCGGTCTATGACGACGGCTGCGGGCTTCAGAGTGGCGGAGGCGGTGACCGTCCTGACGGCGGCGGCCAACGTATTTGGGGGGCATGGCTAGGCGGGTTTGTTCCGGGAACGAGCGTCATGAGATTGGAACCCGGTACCGTCAAGAGAATTCCCGCCGGATCGAAGATCGTCTTGAATGTCCACTACTCCAAGACATCGGGCAGGGTCGAAAAGGATCGCTCGATGGTCGGCCTCATCTTCGCCAAAAAGCCGCCACAGAAGGAATCGCTTACACGCCTAATCACAAATCACTATTTTCAGATTCCGCCAGGAGCGGAGAACCACAGAGCGACGGCCTGCTGGACGGCGAAGGATGACATCCATCTTGTCACTGCGGCGCCGCACATGCACTTTCGCGGCAAGGCGATGGAGATTCGGGCCTTCTATCCGGACGGCCGCTCTGAGACGCTCCTCAACGTGCCCAGATACGATTTCTCCTGGCAGACCATCTATTACTTCAAGCGGCCAATCGCAATTCCGAAGGGGACCCGATTGATGCTGACGGCTTACTACAACAACTCGGGCCGTAACAAATACAACCCCGATCCGAAGCAGACCGTGCGCTGGGGCGATCCGACCTACGACGAGATGCTGATGGGCCTCTTCGAATACACGATGGACGATCAATCGCTCGAACAGGCGGCCGCGAGCAAAAAGTAAGGAGATGCCCTTATGAGATACAGGATAAGAATGACAGTTGCGATCGCGCTCGCGTCTCTTGCGGCGCTGATCGCGGGCGCCACATCCGCTTTCGCTCAAGCCTCCAGTTCGATGGCGGAGTTGCGCGGCCAGGTGACCGACGCCGACGGCGCCGCGATAGCTAACGCGAAGCTCACACTGACCGACCTCGTCAAGGGCTCATAGCGAGTGGCCGCCAGCGACGGCGAAGGCGCTTACGTCTTCCTCGTACTGATCCGTACGCGCGATTGCTAACCGCTCTAAATCGAATGCCGCACGCCTGAACAATCATTTATTTTGTTCGCCAGTGATTCGGAAGCGCTCGGCGAACCAGCCGACTTCAGTTTGCGCGGCTTTCAGCAGAGCGCCGGCGACGGCCTTGATCGGGGATCCTCTGGTAAAGGCCTCGGCTATGGCGTAAAGGGCGGCGGGGGAAAAGTGTGGCTCATTGAAGATCGCGAAGACGGGTTCCCACTGCTCCGGCTGGAATTTCGTTTTAAACGCGTCCAGCCCGTCGAAGTTGTAGAATCGCCTGCCGTGCGCCCGCGCCCACGAAAGCAGCCAACGCAGCCAGAGAGGGTTCTCCTCCTGCGAGAGCGCGGCGCGCCGCGACAGAGGCGAGAGGCCGAGCGTCATGTATTCGCTCTCTTCTTCGGCAATCGCGCGGACGGCAGCGTCGATCATCAATTCCGCCGTCCCGTTAGGCGCGCCGTGGCCGCGAATAATTTGCTCGATTAACCAGCCGTTGCGTCGCGGGACAGGCGAGGCGACTAAGAAGCCCACGACCTGTCCCTTCAGTTCGGCCACGAAGACGCGGCGGTCGGCCAATCTCTCCAGAGTCTGCGGCTCGACCAGAAAATGCATCGTCGGGAGCCCGCGCGTCGCCAGCCACTCTTGAAGACAAGCCTGCAAGGCCGGGTGTCCTGCGGCCTGTGACGAAGGCCATTCACCCACCGACACCAATTTGTTGCGCGCGCGGTTGAACTGCGCCCTCAGGGAGGCGCGGCGCGAAACGATCTTCAGCCAATTCGGCGGGCGCCAGGTCGGCTGGGCGCCCAGCAAAACCATCGAATGGGTAGCCGCGCCGCGATAGAGCGCCTCCAGCCGCGCCTCCGCGCCGAAATAGCAGACGCTTTTCCCGTCGCGACGGGCAGCCTGCTCGAACTCCGTCGCGACGTCCGCCAATCGTTCTGGCGCGCAGACCGGCGCGCCAGCCACGACCAAGGTGTTGTGCGCGCGGACAAAGCCGACGACCGCCTCGCAGATTGGAGAGAACCAAAGCTCGATACCGGGATTGATGATTTGGTAAGCAGTGGCGTTCCAACCGTAGCGGAGAACCAGTTCTCGCGCCTGCCGGAGTTGTTCGGAGTCAAAGCCGATTTCGTGTCGCGTCGCAGCCATGACGCCATATTATATCAATCCGGCTGCTGCCCGGCGGCGCCCGCCCTCGATTTCACCCACACCGCCGGCGCGTTCTGATCGCGCACGAGTTTGTTGAACGCGGGCACGTCCGTGGCCAGGGCCAGTCTCAACTTCTCGAGCTGCGCGTTGATGCGGGCGGTGAGGTCTTCATAGACCGCGACCTGTTGTTCGGTCGGTTGCGCGTCGGCGGCGGCTATCGCATTGGCTAGCGCGGCCAATTTGTTATTCAACCTGATCGGGAAATTTAGAGGGTCCTGATTGCTCCGGTTCTTGGTCTGGTACAGCTCTTCTTCTACCGCGGTCAGCTTGTCGCCCAGCGCCTTTGCCGCGTCGATGATCGGTTGCGCGTTGGGCTGGTCTTTGACGCGCGCGGCGTAATCTTGCGCCTGTTTCCGGACGTCGCGGATGGAAATGATCGCTTCGCTGGTCTCCGAGAACTTGTCGCGGATCTTCGTCAACAGGTCGAACTGCTTCTGGAATTCTTCCTGCGTGGTCGATACGCGCGGGTCTTTCTTGACTTCGAAGGTTTCGGTCATCGTTTTGCCGTCGACCGTCAGTTTGACTTGATACGAGCCAGGCACGGCCTGCGGCCCCGACGTATTGCCCGACCAGAGGATCATTCCGGGGAAGCGCCTGGCGTCGGGATAGCGCAAATCCCACACGAAACGGTTCAAGCCTTTTTCGGCGGGCGCGCGGGCCGGGCCGCGGGAGCGTCTGGGGCCTTCATCATCGTCATCGCCTCCTGATGACTCGGCCGCGGCGGCCTCCGTCGCTTTACTGGAAAATTTCTTCACCGACTTGCCGCCGGCGTCGAGAATTTCGATTGTCACCTCGCCTTTCGGCTTCTCTTTCAGGTAGTACCAGATCGAAGGGCCGGCGGGGGGATTCTCGCCGATCGCCGCGCTTGACGGGATGCGGAAGCTGCCGCCCGCCATTCTGTACGACTCTTCCGGTTTGAAGAGATGAACGTCGGCCTGAGCGATAGCGTCCTTCCACTGATGTAACACCGGCAGATCGTCAATGATCCAGAATGCCCGGCCCTGCGTGGCGACGACCAGGTCTTTGTCGCGTTTGTGTATGGCGATGTCGGTGATCGGGACGACGGGGAGGTTCAATTGCAAAGACTGCCAGCTCTCGCCGTCGTTGAACGAAACGTAGATACCGGTCTCGGTCCCGGCGTAAAGCAATCCGCGCCGGTTCGGGTCTTCGCGGATCACTCGCGTGAATGAGTCGTCAGGAATGCCGCTCACGATCTTCTTCCAGGTCTTGCCGTAATCGTTGGTCTTGTAGAGATACGGGCGGAAGTCGTCGGACTTATACATCGTCGCCGCGAAGTAGGCCGTCGCGGCGTCGTGCGGCGAAGGCTCGATGGAGTTGATTTGAATCCATTCGGGCAAGCCGGGAATGTTTTTGGTGACGTTCTCCCACTTCGGCTTCTCAGATCCGCCGTCGCGCGTGACATGAACGAGGCCGTCATCGGAGCCCGCCCAGATGACGCCCTTCTGCGCGAGCGATTCGGCCACCGTGAAGATCGTGCAGTAATACTCGACGCTGGTGTTGTCTTTGGTGATCGGGCCGCCGGAAGGGCCGAGTTTGGTTTTATCGTTGCGAGTCAGGTCAGGGCTGATGATCTGCCAGCTCTGGCCCTCGTTCGTGGTTTTGAAGAGCAGATTGCCCGCCGTGTAAAGTGTGTTCGGATCGTGCGGCGAGAAGAGGATGGGGAAGTTCCATTGGAAGCGATACTTCATGCCCTCCGCGCCCCAACCCATCGGGTTGTCGGGCCAGACGCTGACGTTGCGATTCTGTCCCGTGCGGTGATCAAGCCGCGAAAGATAGCCGCCGTAGTTCCCGCCGAAAACGATGTTTGAATCTTTCGGATGTGGCTGCACCCAGCCCGATTCGCTCCCGGCGGTCTCCTCCCAGTCTCTCACTGTGATGCCGGGGCCGGTCGTGCGGCCGGCGATCTTGACCGTCGAGTTGTCTTGTTGCGCGCCGTAGACGTGATAGGGGAAATCGTTGTCGAGCGCGACGCGGTAAAACTGCGCAGTCGCCTGATCCTGCTCTGACCAGGTCTTGCCGCCGTTGAACGTAACATTCGCGCCGCCGTCGTTGGCGTTGATCATCCGATTCGGATCGTCCGGCGCGATCCATAGGTCGTGATTGTCGCCGTGCGGCGTCTGGATCGTCGTGTACGTGCGCCCGCCGTCGACCGATTTGTAGAAGCTAGTGTTGAGCGCGTAGACGGTGTCGTCGCTCTTCGGGTCCGCGTAGATGTGCGTGTAATACCACGCGCGCTGGCGTAGATTGCGGTTATCGTTGACCTTCGTCCAATTCTTGCCGCCGTTGTCCGAACGGAAGACGCCACCGTCTTCGGCTTCGATAAGCGCCCAGACGCGATCAGGATTGGCGGGCGAAACCGCCACGCCAATCCTGCCAAGCATGGCGCCTTTCGGCCCGCCGGGGTTGCGCGAAATCTCCGTCCACGTGTCGCCTCCGTCGGTCGTTTTGTAGAGGCCGCTGTCTGGGCCGCCGCTTTCGAGGCTGTAGGGCGTACGCTTGGCCTCCCAGATTGAGGCGTAGAGGACATTCGGATTCGACGGGTCCATGCTCAAATCCACCGCGCCTGCTTTATTCGACTTGAAGAGCACGCGCTCCCAGTTCTTGCCGCCGTCCTTCGATCTAAAGACTCCGCGCTGATCGTTCGGGCCAGCGGCATGGCCTAGCGCCGCGACGTAGACCAGGTCGGGATTTCTCGGATGAATGCGGATGCGCCCGATGACGCGCGAGTCTTCGAGTCCCACACGTCTCCACGTCTTGCCCGCGTCCGTCGATTTGTACACGCCGTCGCCGTGCGAGAAGTTGCCGCGGATGCAGGCTTCGCCCATCCCCACGTATACGACGTTCGGATCGGACTGGCTGACCTCAATCGCGCCAACCGTGCCTGTGCCGAACGGATGCCCGTCGGAGACCGGCTCCCACGTGACGCCGCCGTCGGTCGTCTTGAAGACGCCGCCGCCAGTGCCGCCGAAATAATAGACCGTCGGCTGCGACGCCACGCCTGCGACGGCGACGGAACGCCCGCCTCGGAACGGGCCGATGTTGCGCCATCGCAACCCGCTCAAAGGGCTCGATTGAGAGGCCTGTTGCGCATGCGATGGATTAGAGTCTGTGACTAGCGCTGCGCCGAACGCCGACAGCGCAAGAAACATGATCAATGCCGCACGGCGAGAGAAGCCGATGTGTGTATTCATGATTTTGCCTCGCTTGAGAGTGGATTCAGTTTTTCAGGCATTGCTACAGACGGGTGAATGATAGCCTGAAGTTTCAGATTTGTTTACAGCGCGGGCGAGGCCGATGCGCGTATACTGATACAAGCTTGGAATGTTGAATGGTGGTCAGGCCGTTCACCCGCCCAACTCTGCCGCCACCGCTGCGGACTGAGACTGTGTCGGAGCCAAGCTCAGCTCTGCGACGATGTGTTCGGGAATCGGCAATC
>Ga0075431_100005567_pt1 | contig 12437 bp, 11 predicted proteins | sample RhiMetdeltSRZDD5_FD_75297 | JGI IMG/M metagenome (GOLD analysis project Ga0075431, IMG submission 75297) | Populus rhizosphere microbial communities from Tennessee, USA - Rhizosphere MetaG P. deltoides SRZDD5 | ecosystem: Host-associated > Plants > Roots > Rhizosphere > Soil | place: USA... | reverse complement strand
TCACCACGAGCGCGGGCATCGCGTCGGGCATCGACATGGCCCTTGCGCTCATCGAGCAGACGGATGGCCCGCTCGTCGCGGCCGAGGTGGCGCGGGAGATGGTCGTTTATCTGCGGCGCGATGGATCGCAGGAGCAGGAGAGCGTGTATCTCGATTTCCGCACGCACCTGCACCCGGGAGTGCATCGCGTGCAGGACTGGATCGTGCGCAACCCCGCGCGCCACGCGACGCTGTTCGATCTCGCCGACATCGCGGGCATGAGCTCGCGCAGTCTGACGCGCACATTCCGCCGCGCGACCGGGATCTCGGTGCACGAGTTCTCCACGCGGGTGAGGGTGGAGTTGGCGAAGACGCTGTTGCATGAGCCGTCACTGACGATGGAGGCGGTGGCGGAACGTGCAGGGTTGAGCGCGCGCCAGTTGCAACGCTTTGGAGTGCGGAGGCAGCGCCTCCGCTTTTGAATGCCGCGCGAATAGGAAAGCGGAGGCGCTGCCTCCGCACTCCACATGGTGTTCGATATCGAACAGCGCGTTCGGAAGCGCACAGCACTTCGCGCGTAAATTGCTGAAAACACGAGACAAGACCTTGGTACGCCGTTCGCGATAGAGCGGTGTCATGGATCGTGAGATTTCACCAGACGTGCAGCGCCGGCGGATCCTGCGGCGCATCTTCGTGGCGGTCATCGCCGTTGCCGCGGCCGCGTTTTTTCTCGCCGCAACCGTCGAATGGCTGCGGCCCTCGCTGCGCCGCGAAGACCTTCAAACCGCGAAAGTGACACGCGGCTCCGTCGAAGCGACGGTGCAGGCACCGGGAACCGTCGTTCCGCTGATCGAGCAAGTTGTCTCCTCGCCCGTCGAAGCGCGCGTGCTGCGCGTCGGCCGACGCGCCGGCGCCACTCTCCACGCGGGCGACGAACTGCTCACGCTCGACACCGCGGCCACGCGCCTCGAGGCCGAGCGTCTCGGCGAACGCCTCACGCAGAAGGAGAGCGAGAACGAGCAGCTCCGCCTTCAACTCGACGAGACCGTGGCCACGCTCGAAGCGCAGCTCGAGCAGAAGAAGCTCGACGCCGAGATCTTCCATCACACCGCGATGCAGAAGCAGAAGCTGCGCGCCGAAGGCCTCACCACTGATCAGGAAGCGCTCGCGGCGCAGGCCGCGGCGAAGAAGAGCGACATCGAGATCCGGCAGATCCAGGAAGCCGTGGCTCGCGCGAAGCGCTCCCGCGACGTGCAGCTCGCGGCCGCGCGCACGGACCTGACGTTCGTTCGCCGCGAGCGCGAAGAGTCACGCCGTCAACTCGACCTGGCGATGCTTCGAGCGGATCGCGACGGCGTGCTGACCTGGGTCGTGCCCGAAGTCGGCGCGATGGTGCGGCGCGGCGACATCGTGGCACGCATCGCGGACCTCTCCGCGTACCGCGTCGTCGCACAGATCTCGGACGTCCACGCGACGCGCATCGGCGCAGGGATGCGCGCGAACGTGAAGCTCGAGGGCGCGACGCTCGGCGGCACGATCGAGAGCGTCGACCCGCGCATCGAGAACGGCGTGATGAAGTTCTACGTCACGCTCGACCAGCCGTCGAACGCGCGACTGCGCAACAACCTCCGCGTCGACGTCTCGGTCGTGACCGGACGGCGCGCGGAGACGCTGGTCGTCCGCCGCGGCACGCTCGGACGCTCGAGCTCCACGCACGCCTTCGTCGTGCGCGGCGACGACGCCGTGCGCGTGCCGGTGCGCTTCGGCCTCGCCGGCGACGACGCCATCGAGATCGCGGACGGTCTCACCGAGGGAGAAGAAGTGGTCATTTCGGACATGAGTGAATACACGGACGTGGAGAACGTCCGTTTGAAGGGGACACGGCAATGATTCGTCTCGAGAACGTGAACAAGGTCTATCGCACCGAGCGCGTGGAAACGCTCGCCCTGGAGAACATCAATCTCGACGTCGCGCCGGGGGAGTTCGTCTCGGTGATGGGACCGTCGGGCTGCGGCAAGAGTACGTTGCTCAATTTGATCGGTCTGCTCGACGCGCCGAGCAGCGGCAACCTCTCGCTCGACGGCGCGGCCGTCGCGACGTGGAAGGACGGCAGGCTCGCCGAGTTCCGCAACGAGAAGCTCGGCTTCGTCTTTCAGAGCTTCCACCTCGTGCCGGACCTGAAGGTCGTCGACAATGTCGAGATCCCGCTGCTGTACCGCAAGACGAACGGCACGCCGCGGCGCAAGCTCGCGCAGGCGGCCCTCGACCGCGTCGGCCTCGCGTCACGCATCCATCACTTCCCGACGCAGCTCTCCGGCGGCCAGCAGCAGCGCGTCGCCATCGCCCGCGCCATCGTCGGCAAGCCGCGCATCCTCCTCGCCGACGAGCCGACCGGCAATCTCGACTCCGCGATGGGCGACGAGATCATGGACATCCTCCACGACCTGAACAAAAAGGACGGCACGACGATCGTGATGGTCACGCACGATGATCGCTTCGCGCGCCGCACCGACCGGATCGTCAGATTGTTCGATGGGAGGCAGGTGGCGTAACAGTTGGCGGTTGGCAGTTGGCGGTTGGCAGGAGGCCACCGCCCACGCCCGGGCTTCTCTCCCGCCAACCGCCAACCGACAACCGCCAACCGGAACGACCATGCTCACCAACTACATCAAAGTCGCTCTCAAGGTCCTCGCGCGAAGGAAGTTCTTCACCTTCATCTCTCTCTTCGGCATCAGCTTCACGCTCCTCGTCCTGATGGTCGCGACGGCGATGCTCGACAACGTCTTCGCGCCGCGCGCGCCGGAGTCGAAGTTCGACCGCGTCATCGGCGTATATCGCATCGGTTTTCACGGCGAGAACTTCAACGCCACCGGAAATCCCGGCTATCGATTCATCAAGGAGTACGTTCTCGATCTGCCGGGCGCGGAGGCGACTTCGGTCTTCAGTAACTCGTCGACGATCGGCATGTATCACGACGATCGCAAGATCGAAACGCACCTGCGCCGCACCGACGGTGCGTACTGGCGCATCCTCGACTTCGACTTCCTGGAGGGTGGTCCATTCAGCGAGGACGACAACGCGAATGCGAGCTTCGTCGCGGTGATCACCGATGACATGCGCACGAAGTTGTACGGCGGCGGCTCGAAGGCGCTCGGCAAAACGTTCGAAGCCGACGGACAGCGCTTCCGCGTCGTCGGCGTCGTGCGCGCCGTGCCGATCACGCGCGAGGTCGGCTTCTCGGAGATCTGGGTTCCGATTCGGACGATGAAGACACGCGAATACGAGCGCCAGTGGATGGGCGGCTTCGGCGGAATCGTGCTGGCCCGCAATCGCAGCGACTTCGAGGCTCTGCGTCGCGAGTTCACGCAGCGCACGTCGCGATTCGTCTTCGAGGACAAGACCTTCAACCGTCTCGCGGCCGGTCTCGACACGCGATTGGAGTTCGCCGGGCGCGCGGTGCTCGGCAGTCAGTTCAAAGGAAACCGCGCGCTCGTGTTCCGCGGGATTCTCGCGGGTCTCGCGCTGCTGTTCATGCTCCTGCCGACGATGAATCTCGTCAGCATCAATCTGAGTCGCATCATGGAGCGCGCGTCGGAGATCGGCGTGCGGAAGGCATTCGGCGCGTCGTCGCGCACGTTGATCGGACAGTTCGTCGTCGAGAACGTCGTGCTCACGGTGATCGGCGGCTTGATCGGGTTCGTGTTGTCGGTCGCGGTCCTCGCCGCGCTCTCGCGGATGGAGCTCATCCCGTACGCGATCTTCGACGTCAACCTGCGCATCTTCTTCTACGGTCTCCTGCTGGCGATCTTCTTCGGTCTCATTTCCGGCGTGTATCCCGCGTGGCGGATGTCGCGCATTCAGGCCGTCAACGCTCTCCGCGGAGGTGCTCTGTGATCCTTCATCTGCTCAAGCTCGTGTGGAACCGCAAGCGCGCCAATGCGCTCATCGTCGCGGAGATGTTCGTCTCCTTTCTGGTGATCTTCGCCGTGCTCACCGCCGCGGTGAGCATCTCCGGCGGATGGAGCCGGCCGATCGGATTCGACTGGCACGACGTGTGGGACGTGAGCATGGAATTCGACATCGACGGCGGCACGAAGGCTTCGCCCGAGCTGCACGCGTCGGTGATGCGCATGCTCGACGAGGTGAAGCGATTCCCGCAGGTCAGCGCCGCGGCAGTGTCCAACACGCCGCCGTATGCATTCTCGACGACCGAGGGCACGCGCCGCATCAACGGAAAAGACGTGACGATGACCATCGATGACGTCACCGACGGCTTCGCCGACGTCATGCACGTCAAGGTCGTGCGCGGGCGCTGGTTCAACGAGGAAGACGAGGTCTCGCGGGACATTCCGGTCGTCGTCGACACGAACTTCGCGAAAGAGGTTTACGGCGACGCCGATCCGATCGGGCAGAAGATGGAAGAGGACGAGAACCTGTTTCTGCGGATCGTCGGCGTCATCGAGCCATTCCGCAAGGACGGGGAAGTCTCGGCGCCGATGAACATGATGTTCCGCCACGTCGCGCACAACGCCAGCCACGGACGCCTCGGCAGTCACATCCTCGTGCGCCTGCATCCCGGCACGAATCCGCTGTTCGAAAACGAGCTGGCCACGCGGTTGCGGCAAGTGGCGCCGGACATGTCGTTCACCGTCCGCCACATGGACGGCATGCGGACGAACGCGCTGCGCGCGCGGCTCTATCCGCTCATAGCAGGTGGCGTCGTCGGGCTGTTTCTGATCGGCATGGTCGCGCTCGGACTCACGGGCGTGCTCTGGCAGAACGTCACGCGCCGCACGCGCGAGATCGGCCTGCGCCGCGCGATGGGCGCGTCGGGCGCACATGTGCACCGGCAGATCCTCGCGGAGGTCGCGTTGCTCGCGACGATCGCGTTGTTGATCGGCAGCATCCTCGTCTGGCAGCTTCCGATCCTCGGCGCGTTCTCGATCGTGTCGCCCGCGTCGTTCACCGCGGGTTTCCTCGGCGCGCTTGCGACGATTTACGCCCTCACGGTACTTTGCGGTCTGTATCCCAGCTGGCTCGCGTCGCGACTGCAACCGGCGGATGCATTGCGATACGAATGAGAGATTTGGAGTGCGGAGGCAGCGCCTCCGCTTTCCAATTCGCGCGAATATGAAAGCGGAGGCGCTGCCTCCGCACTCCAAAATGATCCTGATCGTTGACGACGACGTCTCCATCACCGCTTCGCTCGCTCTGCTGTTGAAGCAGAACGGATACGCGTCGGTGCAGACCCACTCGCCGTCCGAGGCGCTCGCGACGTTGCGTCGTGAGCGCCCGCGGCTCGTCATCCAGGACATGAACTTCAGCCGCGAGACCAGCGGCGCGGAAGGACTCGACCTGCTCGAGCGGATCCGCGCCGAGGAGCCGGCGGTGCCGATCGTCCTCATGACCGCGTGGGGCTCGATCCAGCTCGCGGTGGAGGGGATGAAGCGCGGCGCGACGGACTTCATCACCAAGCCGTGGGCGAACGCGACGGTGCTGCAGTCGATCGAGACCGCGCTCAATCTCGCGCAGGCACGTGTCGAGGAAAAAGACCTCACGCGCGCGGAGCTCGACGAGCGCTACGACTTCTCGAACATCATCGGCACCGACCCGAAGATCATCCGCATGCTGGAGATGATCGGCCGCGTCGCGCCGACCGACGCCTCGGTGCTGATCACCGGCGAGAGCGGCACGGGCAAGGAGCTCGTCGCCGAGGCCGTGCATCGCAACAGCCGGCGCAGGAGCGGTCCGTTCGTCAAAGTGAACCTCGGCGGGATCTCGTCGACGCTCTTCGAGAGCGAGATGTTCGGCCACGTGCGCGGCGCGTTCACCGACGCGCGCGAGACGCGGCGCGGACGTTTCGAGACCGCGGACGGCGGGACGATCTTCCTCGACGAGATCGGCGAACTCGATCCGTCGTCGCAGGTGAAGCTGCTGCGCGTGCTGCAGGATCGGACGTTCGAGGTGCTGGGGTCGAGTCGCGCGCGCACGGTGGACGTGCGCGTGGTTGCGGCGACGAACCGCGTGCTGCACGAGCTCGTGCAGCGCGGCGACTTCCGCGAGGACCTGCTCTATCGACTGAACCTCATCAACATTCATCTGCCGCCGCTGCGCGATCGACGCGGAGACATCCCGCGGCTCGCGAATCACTTCCTGCGGCTGGCGAACGAGGCCTATCGCGCGGACGTCGAGTCGATGTCCACGCGTGCGATGGAGTGGCTGCGCTCGCAGACGTGGCCGGGGAACATCCGCCAGTTGCGGCAGACGATCGATCGCGCCGTGCTCATTCGCGGCGGGCGCGAGCTCGACGTGGATGATTTCTTCGCCATCCGCGATGCCGCCGCTTCCGCACCGCGCGAGGAGACGCTCCCCGACGCCGGCACGATGACCCTCGACGAGATGGAGAAACGGATGATCGTGAAGTGCTTCAAGCACTACGAGGGCAACGTCTCGCGCGCGGCGGAGGCGCTGGGCCTGTCGCGCGCGGCGCTGTATAGAAGGATGGAGAAGTATGGGATCGAAGGTTCATAGCCGCATAGCCTCACAGTCTCATAGGCCCGCTCTATGAGACTGTGAGACTGTGAGACTCCGCGCCAAGATCATCCTCTACGTCGTCGTACTCCACGTGGTTCTCGCCGCGGCGGCCGTCGGACTGCTCATCGAGCGCCCGCTTCTTCTCTTCGCCGTTGAAGCCATCTTCGTCATTTCGATTGCCATCAGCGTCCGTCTCATCCGCGGATTGTTCGTGCCGCTCGATCTCATTCAGACCGGCGCGGAGCTGATCGCGGAGCGCGACTTCACGTCGCGGTTCGTTCCGGTCGGCCAGCCGGAGATGGACACGCTCATCGACGTCTACAACCGGATGATCGACCGCCTGCGCGACGAGCGGCTCGCCGCGGAGGAGCAGCAGCAACTGCTGCAGAAGATCGTCGACGCGTCGCCCGCGGGCATCGTCATCTGCGATTTCGACGGCAAGGTGCAGCAGATGAATCCCGCCGCGTCGCGTGTTCTGACCGCAGGTCATCCCGCGCGTAGCGAGGGATCTGGGCGGGAGGGGCGCGATGCGTTGCCCCACCCACCCAGGTCCCTCGCTGACGCTCGGGATGACATTCTTGCGAATGTCAACGTCGGCGAGTCGCGGCTGGTTCCGCATCACGGCTCGCGGCGCATGCGCGTCAGCCGCGCCGAGTTCCGCGACCGCGGCTTCGCGAAGAGCTTCTATCTGATCGAGGAGATGACCGAGGAGCTGCGGATCTCGGAGAAGGGTGCGTACGAGAAGCTGATCCGGATGATGTCGCACGAAGTGAACAACTCCGTCGGCGCGGTGCGGTCGCTGCTCGAATCGTCGCTGCGTTACGCGCCGCAGGTGGGGGAGGCGGACCGCGACGACTTCAGGAACGCGCTGCAGATCGCGTCCGCGCGCATCGACGCGTTGAACCGTTTCATGGCCGCGTTTGCGGACGTCGTGCGCATCCCGCCGCCGGTGAAGAGTCCGACGCGCGTCGCGGAGCTGGTCGAGCGCGTGGCCGCGCTGCTGCGCCCCGAGCTCACCGATCGCAACATCCGCATGCAGCTCGACCTCGCCGACCGCGCCGCGTACGACGTCGACGAGAGCCAGATCGAACAGGTGATCCTGAACGTCTTCCGCAACGCCATCGACGCCGTCCATCGCGACGGCGAGATCCGCGCGTCGATGCACGGCGCGACGCTGACCATCACCGACACCGGCCCCGGCATCGCCGACTCCGCGAAACTCGCGTTGTTCACCCCGTTCTTCACGACCAAACGCGACGGCCGCGGCCTCGGCCTGACCATCGTGCAGGAGATCCTCGCGAATCACGGGCTGACGTTCGAGCTGAGAAACGCGCGGGCGGGCGGGGCGGAGTTCGAGATCCAGTTCGGAAGTGCGCGGGGATAGCGGGTCCACCGCTACGTTGTCGAGATCACCGACCTGCTGCAGTATTAGCCGGCAACTTCGGCGACGACCTCGTTCGCCAGTTCTAACGCCGCGATCGCTTGCTCGCGACTTACGGACGGGAAGGAAGCCAGGAACTTGTCGATGGAATCGCCCGCCTCAAGGTAATCGAACAGGTTGTAGACAGGTACACGTGTACCTACGAACACAGGGGTTCCGCTCAAGATATCCGGGTCGCTGTGAACCACATTCTGTGCGCGATTCATGCTCGCCATTCTACCTCTCGCGGCAGATCAGATTGCGAACGTTGTCGGCCGGCTCACGAGTTGCACATCACTCATTTCGTGATTCGCAAACTGAAATCCGGCGAATACCGCCTCTACTCGCGCAAAAAGAACGCGAAAACCGGCAAGCGTCGCAATCTCGGAACGTTCTCAACGCGCGAGGCCGCGGAGAAGCACGAGCGAGCCGTGCAGTACTTCAAGCGACACTGACGTTAAGTGTGGAGTGCGGAGGCAACGCCTCCGCTTTCGTATTCGCGCGCGTTAGGAAAGCGGAGGCGCTGCCTCCGCACTCCATGTCAACGAGACAGAATTTCTTCGATCAAATCCAGCGCGCGCTGATCGCCGGTCTGCGCGAGCCAGAACATCGCTCTCTTGCGCACGCCCGGGCTCTTGTGCGTCTTCACGAGGTTGATCAGCATCGGCACGGAGCGGTCCGCGGGGAGTTGCGAGATCGCGAAGACCGCGTGCTGGCGAACGTCGTCGTCGGGGTCTTCGTCGACTGCGCGACGCAATTCCGCAGCGGCTTTCTCGCCTGCCTTCTGGCCGAGCCAGAAGATCGCGTGGCGGCGCACTTCCTTCTCCTGGTGATGCCGCGCGAGCTGAATGAGCTCGGGCACGACGCGCGGGTGATCGTGCATCGAGATCACCGCGAGCAACTGCCCTTCGCGATCCGCGTCGCCGACGTGCGAGAGCAGGTAGTCGAGACTCTGCTCCTGCGTCGGCGTCACGAAGCGATCGACTTTCACCGGGCAGTTCGGCTCGCGGACGCGGATCTTGCGGATCCGCGTCCCGTCCATCTGCGCGACCACCACCAGCTCGTCGTACTCGATGCGTGCGCGATCGCCGTAGTTCGTCCAGTTCCCGCTGTCGTCGCAGCAGCAGACCGACACACCCTCGGTCTGAATCTTCCAGGCCATCGACTTCACACCCTCCGCCGCCGCCTGGCGCAGAGGGTTGCTCTGCGCGCAGGCGGGAATTGCGATGAGAAGAGCGAACAGCGCGATCAGTCGGCGCATGGTGTCTACTCCTCGAGAATCTGCAGCATGTACGCGAGCGCTTCCTCGTCATTCATGATCGAGAGCTTCTTCAGCGCCGCCTTTCGGAGCTCCGAGTTGGTCTCTTTCTTCGAGATGTCGATCAGCGCGCGCGCGTTGCTCTGAAGGAACAGCGCCTCGATGACCGCCTTCTTCGTCTCGACGCTCGTCTCCGAGGCGTACAGCGCGAGCAGTGTCGGTGCGGTCCGGCCGCCGATGAGGCCGAGCTTGCGAATCGCTTCGCGGCGAAGCTGCGGGTCTTTCTCGCCGCGCGCGAGCTCGCCGAGTCGCTCGCCGTCGTTGCTGAGGAAGAGGCCCTGGATGATCTCCGACTTCACCTCGGCCGACGTCTCCGAGGCGTACAACGAGTGCAGCTCGGCGCGTCCGTTCATGATGCCGAGGAGGTGGATTGCATCCTTGCGCAGGTCCTCGTCCTTCTCGGACTTCGCGGCCGCGAACACCCGCTCTTTGTCGCCGGCGAGCATGAACGCGCGGAGCACTTCCTTCTTCACCTCGCGTGTTGCACCCGAGGCGTAGAGCTCGGAGAGCACGGCGCGATTGCCTCTGCCGCCGCTGATGCCGATGTACTTCACGGCGTCGCGCTGGAGATCGGGATTGGCCTTGCCGCGGGCGATGTCGGCGATGAGCGCCTGCGCGCGCGGCGACGGCGACTGCGCGAGGATGAACAGCGCGCGCTCTTTGATCTTGCGGTCCGAGGGGCCGCGGACGATCTTCTCGAGCAGCGGATAGGCCTTCTCCGGATCGCTGTGCATCAGCGAGTTGATGGCGATCATCTTCAGGTCTTCGTCGTGGATGCGCTCCGGCTGCACGCGCTCTCCGCGGGCCTCGCGTGTCTCGAGCTCCAGCGCTTTCGCGTCGTCGAGCCACCTGCTCTTGGGATAGTTCTTCTTCAATCCGTCGATCGCCGACATGGCCTCGGTGCGGCGACCGGCCTTGCTCAGCGCGTACGCCATCCAGTACAGAGCGCCGTCGGCGCGGCTGCCCTTCATCTCGGCGACGGCCTTGAAGGCGCTGACCGCTTCATCCCAATTCTCGTCGTCGATGGCGTCGGTGCCTTCTTCGTACAGGTCGGCCTCGCGATCGCCGCGATCCTCGCGGTCTTCGGTCGCAAATGGGGTCGCAGACGGGAAGGGGAACGCGTCGGCGAAGACGCGACCGCCGCCGGTCAGGAGTGTGGCCGCGACCGCCCAGGCCGCGAGTGCTTTTCGTGCATTCATGATGTGAGTCCTCAGATGTTGGTTGAGGTGGCGGCGGTGCGGTTGACGTCCGCACGCACGACACGCAGTTTGAAAACGAGTCCCTTGGTCTCGACACGCTTCTGCATGGCGCGGAGCTCTTCCGCGCTCACGTGAGAAGGCGAGTGAGCGATCTGCAGCAGCACCGGCTCGAGCTCGTCGAGGAGCGTGGCCACGTCCTCCTCGCCGCGATCGAGCGCGGTACGCCGGTACAGCCGGTTGCCGGCGAGCAGTTCCTCGGCACGCTCGCGCTCCGTGGTGATGTCGGTCTTGCCGTTCGGCGTGAGGTTCGTCAGCTCGACGAGGACGCGCTCGGATTGATCGAAGTGCTCGCCGACGACGACGAGAAGGATGCGGGTCGAGTCGACGGGTCGACGAGTCGACGAGTCGACGAGAGGAGTGGAAGTGGCCGTAGTCGTCGCGATCCTCGACGACTCGACGACTGGACGACTCGGCGACCACAGCACTCCGGCGAGAAACGCGATCACCACGGTGGCCGCGATCAACGCAGACTTCACCCACGTGAAACGATCGCGCTTCTTCTCGCCGCGGAGGCGCCAATGCAGACGGTTCCAGACGCGCGCCTCGTAGTCGTCGCCGGGGTCCGGCACTTCGACGGGGGTGACGCGATCGAGCACGGACGCGAGGCCGGCCAGTTCTGCGATGCAGGCTTCGCAATGCGCGAGGTGCTCACTGCGGTCGGCGCCGAGCTCGGGCTCGCTGTAGTAACTGAGTACGAATTCTTCCTGTGTGAGGTGGCTCATATGAGTGATCCCGTGAATGGTTGCAACTGCTCCCGGAGCTTTTTGACCGCGCGGAAGACCGTGTTCTTGGTCGCGTTGAGCTGCGTGCCGAGAACCTGGCCGATCTCGTCGAGCGGCATCCCTTCGAAGTGGCGAAGCACGAACGCCGTCCGCTCGTTTCCGCTGAGGCGGTCCATGGCCGAGGCGACCGCGCGCTGCATCTCGAGCCCGTGCACGATGCGGTCGGGCGATGCGGTGCTGGAGGCGATGGCCGCGAGGTCCTCATCGTGATTCAGGCGGCCGTCGCGGCGCTTGCGTGAGTCGATGAGGTCGAGCGAACAGTTGATGGCGATGCGATGGATCCAGGTGGTGAAGCTGGCCCGCGCGTCGAAGCGCTCGATGGCGCGGTAGGCGCGGAGGAAGGTCTCCTGGACGATGTCGTCCGCGTCGGCGGCGTTGGCGGTGATGCGGTACGCGGCGCGGTAAATGGGGCGCGTGTGCCGCTCGACGAGAAGGCGGAAGGCCTCGTCGTCTCCGCCGCGAACCCGCGTCACCAGCTCGTTATCCGTTTCCATCCGACCTCGTTAGACAGGGACGTGGGAAAATGGTTAGGCCGGCATCCCCATGCGAACCGCCCTATTCTCCGTTCTCTTTCTCTCGCTCCTCTCCTGGACCGCCGGCGCCGCGACCTACATCGTCCCCGATGACCGCGGCCTGGTCGCCGCCGCCGAGGTCATTGTCAGCGGCTCCGTGACCGAAACGCACGTTCGCCGGGGGCCGACTGGCCGCATCGAAACTGTGGCCGAGGTCGCCGTCGAGGAGTGGATCAAAGGTGCGAACGACGCGCGTACGGTTGCGGTCGTGCTTCCCGGTGGTCAGTTCGGTGACGAGCGCTTGACGATGCCGGGCGTGCCGTCGTTCACGGCAGGCGACCGCGTGCTGCTGTTCCTCTCTCGCAACGGACGCGGCGACTGGACCCCATGGGCCTTCGCCCTCGGCGTGTTCCGCGCCGACGGACACGGCGGGCTCACGCGCGGGGACGTCTTCGGGTGGGACGTCGACGGCGCGCGTCACGTCGAGCGCACGCGGCTCGAGCGTCCGTTCGTCGACTTCGTGCGTGCGGTCGTCCGCGGCGAGAACGTGGCGGCGAGCTACAACGCTCCGTCCGCCGCGGTGCGTGTCGAGCCGAATGCCAATACCTTCACCCCCGGCAGTTACTCGTTCCG